>Ga0209069_10000400_pt1 | contig 19305 bp, 16 predicted proteins | sample Str013_2_FD_187202 | JGI IMG/M metagenome (GOLD analysis project Ga0209069, IMG submission 187202) | Freshwater sediment microbial communities in response to fracking from Pennsylvania, USA - Straight Creek_MetaG_SC_2013 (SPAdes) (version 2) | ecosystem: Environmental > Aquatic > Freshwater >...
CGCGTGCCGTCACCGCGTGCGCGGTGATAGGCCAGCGCAATTTTCAGCGCGGTGTCTGCGGCCTCAGAGCCAGAATTGCAAAAGAAGGCATAGTTCAAATCACCAGGCGCCATGGTCGAAAGGCGCGACGCCAGCTCAAACACCTTGGGATGGCCATATTGGAACGTCGGCGCGAAATCCAACTCCGCCGCTGACTGTTGAATGGCCTTCACGATTGGCTCGCGGCAATGACCCGCATTGGTGCACCACAGGCCAGCCGAACCATCGAGGATCGCATTGCCCTTCATGTCATAGTAATGCATGTCCTTGGCGCGCGAGATCAAACGCGGCCGCTGTTTGAAAGCGCGGTTCGGCGTGAAACCCATCCAGAAGGCTTCCAGATTATTAGGCGACGGCTCCCAGTGAGCGGGCGAGATGGGCTTGTTCATGATGCGGGTTTCCTCAAATCTGTGCGAAAGCTAGCACATAAAAACAGCCGCTGTCAGCACTCATCAAGCAAACACGGCATGCCAAATTGTTAGCGCTGCAACCGCAATGAAGATGCCGCCGCAGGCCCGGCCAATGGCGATGGTGACTTTGGGGCTGCCTGTCAAAAAAGCCCGTGCCTTGGCAGCCGTAACACCCAATCCGCCATAGATGACAAACTGGGTCACAATGGTCAGCAAACCCATCATCAAGGCCTGCACCCACAGCGGGCCGAAACGGGGCTGGATGAAATTCGGATAAACCGCCAGCACAAAAACATAAGCCTTGGGATTGAGAACGCAGGTGACAAAACCTTGCACAAATGTTGGGCCCAGACCACGCATGGGGGCACTGCCAATGGTCGAAACGGTAATGGCGCTATTGAGCAAAGTATATCCGATCCAGGCCATATAGGCCGCACCCGCCAGCAAGATGGCGGTGAACAACTGTGGTGCCAAGGTTGCAATGGCCCCCACAAAAAACGCACCAAAGATGGTATGAAACACCCCGCCCAACATGATGCCGAATGTGGCAGCCAGGCAGCGTGACAAGCCGCCCGCCAAGGCGCTGGCCATGACAAAAAACATATCCATGCCCGGCACAATGATAATGCCAAAAAGCAGTGCAAAGAAGATCCATAGATTTTGCGAATAAGAAATCATGCTGCGGTTCTATCACAACATGTGCCAAAAGCTGTCAGCAGTTTGACAGTAGGTCTACCCAATTTCCGCGCGCAGTTTCTTCGGCAAACCTGCCACTACCAGATCATAACTGCCTCTGAGATAAGCCTTCAGCTCTTTGGCCCCCAAGCTTTCAGCCGAATACCACTGAATCCATTTCATGCCGCGCGAGGCAAAATAGGGTGCTGGCCTGCACCCCGGTTCTTGCTTCAACATTTCAAAGCTCATGTCAGACGCCTTGAAGGTGATGCCTGCCCATTTGTCTGGTTCAGGAAACAGCACGGCAAACATCTTGCCGCCCACTTTCCAAACATGCGCCCCACCCCATTGGTTCACATAAGTGGTGTGGGACAAGGATTGGCAAAAGGCGTTGAAGGCAGCTGGTGTCATTTCGAAAACCTAGCAGGTTTCCAACGCCTGCCAAGCTGCTAAGCTGAGCTCCATGGCTCAGCGCGACGTGTTCGACATCATCAATTCCGGTTCTCCCTATTTGAAGGGCCTGTTGGAAGCCCATCCGGAATTTGCGCAAATAGTTGTCTCGGGTGACGCCGACAGCGAATTGAATGCACTCATAAGCCATCTGGCCGACACCGAAGACGCAACATCGCGCAGTGATGCGATGCACCGGTTGCGTGTGGCTAAACAAAAACTCGCCCTTCTGGTCGCAATCTATGACCTAAGTGGTCGTTGGAAATTGGAACAAGTCACCACCGCCCTCACCCGATTTGCTGATGCGGCCGTGCAAGTCGCATTGGCCTTTCTCTGGCGACAGGAACAAGCCCAGAAACACATCATCTCAACCGAAATCGGCATTGGCTATCTCGTTCTCGCCATGGGCAAGATGGGCGCATTTGAACTCAATTATTCCAGCGACATTGATCTCATTGTTTTCTTCGACCCTGACCGCGTCAAACTCGGCGCAGATGTTGAGCCTTACACATTCTTCGTAAAGCTGACGCAAGCGCTCGTCGCCTTGCTGCAAAACACCACGGCGGATGGCTATGTCTTCCGCACGGATCTGCGCCTTCGGCCAGACCCACGCGCCACGCAAGTGGCGATCCACATTGAAGCAGCCGCCACCTATTATGAAACCCGCGGGCAAAATTGGGAACGCGCCGCCATGATCAAGGCCAGGCCTTGCGCGGGAGACATGCAGTTGGGCGCAGCGTTTATCGAAAGACTGCAGCCCTATATTTGGCGCAAGTATCTCGACTTTGCCGCGATAGCCGACATCCAATCCATGAAGCGCCAAATCCATGCGGTCAAAGGCCATGGTGAGATCGCCGTGCTGGGACACAATCTAAAACTGGGGCGCGGCGGCATTCGCGAGATTGAGTTTTTTGCGCAGACACAACAGTTGATCGCCGGTGGCCGCAACGCGGCCCTGCGCCTCATCAAAACCTGCGATGCACTTGACGCATTGGCTGCATTCAATTGGATATCGCCACAAACCGCCGCCGAGCTAAAAGACGCCTACGCATTTTTGCGCAGGCTGGAACACCGCGCCCAGATGGTAGAAGATCAGCAGACCCATGATACGCCATCTGACCCGGTGCAGTTTGAAAACTACGCGCGCTTTTCTGGATTTGCCAACAGTGATGACCTTTCCCAAAAACTGGAAGCCACTTTGCGCTTGGTGCAAGGCCACTATGCCGCCTTGTTTGAACAGGCAGGCAACCTTGCCAGTGAAACAGGAAGTTTGGTTTTCACCGGCGGTGAAGATGATCCTGCCACCTTGGAAACCTTGCGCCGCATGGGCTATGCGCAAGTTTCCGAAGTGGCCGCCATCATTCGCAGCTGGCACTTCGGGCGCTACCGCGCCATGCGCACCGAGCGCGCGCGTGAGTTGCTGACTGAGCTGATGCCCGCCCTGCTCAAGGCGCTGGCTGAAAATGGCGAGGCAGATCAGGCATTGTTTGCCTTTGACAAATTTCTGGAGAGCCTGTCCTCTGGCGTACAATTCCTCTCGATGTTGCGGGCCAATCCGCGCATCCTCGCGCTGATAACGCAAATTCTGGGCGCAGCACCGCGTTTGGCCGAAAAGATCAGCGCCCAGCCCCGCATTCTTGAAGCGGTGATTGCGCCGGATTTTTTCTCGGGCCTGCCGCCACGCACCACATTGATCAATGAACTTGCCAATCAATTGGGCGCAGTTCCATCGCTTGAAGAGGCGATGGACTTCGCTCGGGTTTTTGCGCGCGAGAAAAACTTTCGTGTCGGCGTGCGCATTCTGTCAGAGACCACAAATGCCGATGAGGCGGGTCGCGGGTTTTCAGACATCGCAGAAGCTGTCCTGAACAATCTGTTGAAAGCCGTTCTGGCAGACATCAAACGCAAATTTGGCGAGATCAATGGCGGGGCATGCGCACTCGTTGGCATGGGCAAGCTGGGCGGCCATGAAATGACGGCCACCTCAGACCTCGACATCATGTTGGTCTATGACCACGCTGAAGGGGAAGACTCAGGCACCAGCAAACTCGCCCCGGCGCAATATTATGCCAAGGTCACGCAAAGCTTTGTTACCGCCTTGAGCGCACCCACCACTGAAGGCCGCCTTTATGACGTTGATATGCGTCTGCGGCCATCAGGCTCCAAGGGCCCGCTCGCCGTCAGCTTTGCCGCGTTTGAAAGTTACCAACGCAACGAGGCCTGGACTTGGGAACACATGGCACTGACACGGGCGCGGGTGATTGCAGGCGAAGAAAACTTGAGCCACCGCATCACCTCCACAATGCACAGCCAGCTCACTCAAAAACGCGATGCCGCAAAAACCCTAAGTGACATCACCACGATGCGCGCCTTGATGTTGAAGGAACACAAGCCAGGCAAAATTTGGGATTTGAAACGCGCCAGTGGTGGGCAAGTCGACATTGAATTCATCGCCCAAGGATTGGAGCTGTTGCACGCGCATCAGCATCCTGAAATCTTGAACGCCAATACAAGCGCTGCCTTGCGCGCCTGCGCCAAGGCAGAACTGCTGACCAAGTCTGATGCCGATTTTCTCATCGAAGCCTTAGGTCTTTATCAACGCCTTACTCATGTGCTGCGCCTGTGCATTGACGGTGAATTTAACCCGGCAAACGCCTCCATCCACCTGCGCCATCTGCTGGCGCAAGCCGCTGCTGAGCCCGATTTATCAGCCACCGAAGCGCTGCTGGCCGACATGCAAGAAAAAGTGGCGTTAATCTTCGTCAGGCTTTTGTCGCATTGAGAGCATAGTTCGTTGCAACGCACCCTTGACTCTGCCTCCCCACGCCCCTATCTCCGCCATAGCCGTTGGCACTCCTCATCAGAGACTGCTAATAGGTGCTTCGCCTGCTTTCTGGCGGGCTTGAAATTCTGATCAATAGCAAGGAGTTAACCTCATGAAATTCCGTCCATTGCATGACCGCGTTGTGGTCAAGCGCCTTGAAGAAGACACCAAAACCAAGGGTGGCATCATCATTCCTGAAACCGCTCAGGAAAAGCCGATGCAAGGCAAGATCATCGCTGTGGGCCCTGGTGGTCGCGATGAAGCTGGCAAGCTGATCCCGATTGATTTGAAGATGGGCGATACCATCCTGTTCGGCAAATGGTCTGGCACCGAAGTCAAGATCGACGGCGAAGACCTGTTGATCATGAAAGAATCCGACGTGATGGGCGTTCTCGAAAAGTGACGCGACTGGGCCGCAAGGCCCACGCGTCATCCCCGCGCAGGCGGGGATCTGAAGTTCGTTCAAACTGTAATTTTACATAAGGAATTTGAAACATGGCTGCAAAAGAAGTCCGTTTCGGCGGCGAAGCCCGCGAAAAAATGCTGCGTGGCGTTGATATTCTCGCCAATGCCGTAAAAGTAACCTTGGGTCCAAAAGGCCGCAACGTTGTGATCGATAAATCCTACGGCGCACCACGCACCACCAAAGACGGTGTGACTGTTGCCAAGGAAATCGAACTGGAAGACAAGTTTGAAAACATGGGCGCCCAGATGGTGCGCGAAGTGGCTTCCAAAACCAATGACGTGGCTGGCGACGGCACGACAACGGCAACCGTTCTCACCCAAGCCATCGTGCGCGAAGGTGCCAAGAACGTCACCGCCGGCATGAACCCGATGGATCTGAAGCGCGGCATCGATATGGCTGTGACAGCCGCCATCGAGCACATCAAGAAGCAGTCCAAGAAGGTGAAGAACTCTGAGGAAGTGGCTCAGGTTGGCACCATCTCTGCAAATGGCGACAAGGAAATCGGCGAAATGATCGCCAAGGCCATGCAGAAGGTTGGCAACGAAGGCGTCATCACCGTTGAAGAAGCCAAGACTGCTGAAACCGAACTGGATGTTGTTGAAGGCATGCAGTTTGATCGTGGCTATCTCAGCCCCTATTTCATCACCAACGCTGACAAGATGATTGTTGAGTTGGAAGATGCTTACATCTTGCTCCATGAAAAGAAGCTGACATCTTTGCAGCCCATGCTCCCAATCTTGGAAGCTGTGGTGCAAACGTCCAAGCCATTGCTCATCATCGCTGAAGACATCGAAGGCGAAGCGCTTGCAACTTTGGTTGTGAACAAGCTGCGCGGCGGTCTGAAGATTTGTGCAGTTAAGGCTCCTGGCTTCGGTGATCGCCGCAAGGCCATGTTGGAAGATATCGCCACCCTCACGGGCGGTGAGATGATTGCCGAAGACTTGGGCATCAAGTTGGAATCAGTCACCCTCAACATGTTGGGCCGTGCCAAGAAGATCCGCATCGACAAGGAAAACACCACCATCGTTGACGGTTCAGGCAAGAAGGCTGACATCACCGGCCGCATCGCCCAGATCAAGGCACAGATCGAAGAAACCACTTCGGACTATGACAAGGAAAAGCTGCAAGAACGTTTGGCCAAATTGGCCGGCGGCGTTGCGGTGATCAAGGTCGGCGGTTCAACCGAAGTTGAAGTGAAAGAAAAGAAAGACCGCGTTGACGACGCGCTGAACGCCACGCGTGCAGCCGTTGAAGAAGGTGTGGTTCCAGGCGGCGGCGTTGCTCTGCTGCGTGCCAAGAAGGCTGTTGAAGCTTTGAAGTCTGAAAATCCCGACGTTCAAGCCGGCATCAACATCGTGGCCCGCGCACTCGAAGCCCCGATCCGCCAGATCTGCGAAAACGCTGGCGTTGAAGGCGCCATCGTTGTTGGCAAGGTTCTGGAAAAGTCAGGCAACTTTGGCTTTGACGCCCAGAACGAAGAATATGTCGACATGATCGCAGCCGGCATCATCGATCCAACCAAAGTGGTGCGTGTCGCGCTGCGCGATGCAGCCTCAGTTGCAAGCCTGCTCATCACCACCGAAGCCATGATCGCCGAAAAGCCAAAAGCTCCAGCCGGTGGCGCAATGCCAGGCGGCGGCATGGGCGGCGGCATGGGCGGAATGGATTTCTAAATCCAAAGCTCAGCCAAGGCTGATCACGAAACAAGAAACCCCGGGTGTGAACCCGGGGTTTTTTGTTTTAAAACGACACTATCCAATAGAATGCTGCTGCCAAATATCCCATAGTCTAAGTCGAATCTCGACAGAAACCAAAAGGCAGAATGATGCGACTGAACTTTGTAAGAACTCACGACTCAATCAAAGAGTTTCCAATAACTGAGTTGCCCGCATTTACAATTATCACCGGTTTGAATGGTTCAGGCAAAAGTCATCTCCTTCAAGCGATCTTACAAGGTCGTATTAGTGCAGACGTTGCGCCGAACCATTTGACCGAAACGAGAATTTTCACCTGGACAGACATGGTACCACAAGACACAGGTGGCTTTTCTGGCGGGCAAATAGCGCAAGAAAGGGACCAACTCTTTCAGCAGTTTAGGGGTATCAAATCACAACTCGAGGATATCGTACGGGCGCCAGCAAGAAATGCGGGGATTACAGGACTGCTACTTAACGACATCAAAACGCTAGCAACTCATAGCATTGAACAATTTCAAGAATTAGGGCTTGATGCAATTGCGGCTACCCAGCTGCACACCTCAATCAAAAATGGAGTTCTTCAAGCGAGCAACCAAGTACTTACGTCTTGGCAGCACCAACCAAATCTCTTTGAGGAAATTAATTCTGTTTCAAGCGCAGTCAGTAAGCCTATTATTTTGTTGGATGAAGAAGATTTCAAACCTGCTAAATCTCCCAACTGGGGAAAATCCCAGCCCTTTCAACAACAGTTTGGAAAACTTTTTTGCCAATATGCTGAACTTGTAAAGGCCAACACACTCAAGCGCTGCTACGGTGAACCGGCGTTAAGCGATCAGGAATTTGCTGCGACGTACATGATGGCACCGTGGGATTTCGTCAACGAAACTCTAAGTATCGCAGGTCTGGGATTTGAAATAAATCAACCCGACCGCACCGATAACACGGTGTTCACTCCGCGCCTTACGAAAACTTCTACGGGGGACGAAATTCAGTTTGGAAGTTTGTCTTCCGGAGAGAAAGTCATAATGTCATTTGCATTATGCATGTACTATGCAAGTGAAGGGAGGCAGCTTACAACTTATCCAAAACTGCTTTTGCTTGATGAAATAGATGCGCCTTTGCATCCTAGCATGTGCAAACATTTCCTGAATACTATTACGGATGTTTTGGTCAAGAAGCTGGGTGTGAATGTGATCGCAACTACACATTCACCGTCGACTGTAGCGCTTGCACCCGAAGAGTCTATTCATGTTATGCAAGTTGGAAAACCAGGTGTTCATAAGACAACCAAAGCTGAGGCATTGAACTTGCTGACAGCCGGAGTGCCGATAGTTTCCATTGACTATTCCGGCAGGCGGCAAGTGTTCGTTGAAAGTCCACGCGATGCAGAATTTCACAGCAAACTTTTCCAAATCATGAAAGATAGCAAATATATTCTTTCTGAGCGGTCTCTTGAGTTTTTAAGTACGGGCACCACTAACCCCAATACTGGCAGCGATCAAAACACTGGATGTTCAAATGTAGAATCGGTCGTTGAATCGCTTGTAAAGTGCGGCAATAAGTCGGTTTTTGGGTTTATTGATTGGGATCTCGTTTCAAATGATAAAGAACGGGTCTTTGTCCTTTTAAAAAATGAGAGATATTCAATCGAAAATTTCGCTTTTGATCCTTTGGCAATTTTGGCTCTGATATCAAAAGATCCACGAGAATACGATGCCGTTAAACAGTTTGGCATTCCTGCGACATTTAACGAATTTTCGCGTTCCGACTATAATAGATATCAATCGGCTATAGACAAGGTTATCGAAAAAATTATGCCGGAGGATAACCATTCCGAGAAGCTGCAAGTTAGCTATTTGGGAGGTACCATATTGTCAGTGAGCAAAGTTTATTTGCACAAGAATGGACATGAGCTTCAAGAGAAAATCCTCTCGACTTTCCCAGCATTCAGAAAGTATCTTAAAAACCTTCCGCCAGTGGATATGATTCAAGAAGTTTATAGAGAGCTTCCAGCCATCATACCGAAAGGTATCGACGATTGCTATAATCGGGTATTGAATCATGCGAGTCACTGATTTTGGCCCAGGCAAAGTACACTGTTGATTTTTCACGACGCTCTTGAATAGAAGACACGTTACTTGGGCTGATTTCCAGATAATTACTTTGTGACTTTCAGGAATGACGGCGGAAGAAAATTCCCCTAAAGCCCCCTGCACCATGATCCGCATTGACTCCATTTCCAAACAAAACGGCCATCAGCTTGTTTTCATCGAAGCCTCTGCCGCTTTAAACCGGGGCGAGAAGATTGGCCTTGTTGGCCCCAATGGCGCTGGCAAGACGACACTGTTCCGCATGATCGCTGGCCGTGAGGAGCCTGACGAGGGCCAAGTGTCCATCGATAAAGGCATCACCATCGGTTATTTCAACCAAGACGTGGGTGAAATGTCGGGCCGCTCTGCCGTGGCTGAAACCATGGAGGGCGCTGGCCCTATTGCGGCTGTGGCAGCCGAGTTGAAATCCCTCGAAGACGCGATGGCAGACCCGGAGCGCGCCGATGAGATGGAACAAATCATTGAACGTTACGGCGAAGTGCAAGCGCATTTTGAAAAACTCGACGGCTATGCCCAAGAGGCGCGCGCGCGTGAAGTTCTGGCCGGACTCTCGTTCAGCCAGGAGATGATGAATGGCGATGTGGGCAAATTATCCGGCGGCTGGAAAATGCGCGTGGCCTTGGCCCGCATTCTGCTGATGCGGCCCGATGCCATGTTGCTGGATGAACCTTCAAACCATCTCGATCTTGAAAGCTTGATCTGGCTCGAACAATTTCTCAAAGCCTATGAAGGCCTGCTGGTGATGACATCGCATGACCGCGAATTCATGAACCGCATCGTCACCAAGATCGTTGAAATCGATGGCGGCGAACTCACCTCTTATTCCGGCGACTATGAATTCTATGAAGCCCAGCGCGCCGTTGCTGAAAAGCAACAGCAGGCGAGCTTTGAGCGCCAGCAAGCCATGTTGGCCAAAGAGCTGAACTTCATCGCAAGGTTCAAGGCCCGAGCATCACACGCCGCCCAAGTGCAAAGCCGCGTGAAGAAGCTGGAAAAGATTGACCGCGTAGAGCCGCCCAAACGCCGTGTTTCCGTGGCCTTTGAATTCGCCCCCGCGCCGCGCAGTGGCGAAGATGTGGCCGTGCTCAGCGCGGTGCATAAGGCCTATGGTGCCAAGCGTATTTATGATGGGCTGGATTTTACCATCCGCCGCAAAGAGCGTTGGTGCCTGATGGGCGTGAATGGTGCAGGAAAATCCACCTTGCTGAAGTTGATCGCCGGATCCTCAGAGCCAGATCAAGGCACGGTGCAAATTGGCGCATCGGTGAAGATGGGTTACTTCGCCCAGCACGCGATGGAATTGCTCGATGGCGAACACACGGTGTTTGAATCGCTTGAACATTCATTCCCGCAAGCCACCCAAGGCTCCTTGCGCAATCTCGCCGGCGCCTTTGGTTTCAGCGGCGATGATGTCGAGAAAAAATGCCGCGTGCTGTCAGGCGGTGAGAAGGCCCGCCTCGTCATGGCGCAAATGCTCTTCGATCCGCCAAATTTCTTGGTGCTGGATGAGCCCACCAACCATTTGGATCTGTTCACCAAGGAAATGCTCATCAAGGCGCTGGCCGATTTTGAAGGCACCATGCTCTTCGTCAGCCACGACCGCCACTTCCTGGCAGAGTTGTCCAACCGCGTACTCGAACTAACCCCAGAAGGCATCCACCAATACGGCGGCGGCTATACCGAATATGTGGAGCGCACAGGCCATGAGGCACCGGGCGTGGCGGGGTAGACTGTCGCAAAATTCGTACAAAATTTTTCATATTGAACGGCTCTCGTCAAAGCCTTCGCTTTACAACTTAAGCCCCATGGATTGATCGGATGGTTATAAGTAGAATCATTTCATTGGTAATCGATCCCACTTTGCTTGTTGCGAAACTCACATTTGGGGTCTTCAATGAGGTGTCATCATGCCCACGCTCGGCTACACTGTTGTGATCGAACCTCTGCCCAATGATGAGGGAGGCGGGTTTGTTGTATCAGTGCCTGATTTGCCAGGCTGCATATGCGACGGTGCAACCCCGCAAGAGGCAGTGACCAATGCCGAAAGCGCAATCAGAGCCTGGATCAAACACACAAGGGTGCTCGGCCACATCGTGCCGCCACCCACCACGCGTTATGCCTTGGCAAGTTGAACGAACTCATCCATTCGCCTTGGCCACTTTTTTGGCATAGCGCGCGTCCATGCGCGCCTGTCCTTCTTTGCTGCCATCATGGAAAGTGCCGAACCATTTGTCATAAGGGATAAGGCCGTCACCATAATTCACTTCAAAATACTTATGATGCAAATAGTGAATATAGGCGTGGGTATCCACGCCGCCGTTCTCACCCACTTCAATTTTGTCAAAACCGATATGGCCGGGAATGGCGCCGAACCCTGCGCGGTGCAGCTGATACAGCGCCAGCACCGGGTTTGACGGAATAATTAAATGCCAAGCGGCCATGCCAAGGTATAAAACCAGTTCCACGGGATGCATCGAGAGCGAGGAATAAGGTGATGGATTCACCGAGTGATGATGCACCGAATGCACATGCTTATACAAAAACGGCGTGTGGATGAGGCGGTGGATCAAATAGAAATGCGTTTCGTGAATGATCGGCATCACCAGCGCAAGACCAACAAGATACCAGGGATGCGCCGCCAATCCTATCCATGGCACATAACCATTCGCATAGGCATAGAGTATCCCCACTTCAATCGCCGTCCAGATCGGCATGGCGTGAAATAGGATGCGCAGGCACGAATCGACATTCTGGCTCTTGAACCAGAACACCGCGCTTTTATTTTCTGATGGCCATTTGGCGTTGTACTTGAAACGCGCGCCTTGGGTGCGGCTGATATAAAGCCGGAATTCATAGGCCCCGAAGAAGCAAAACAGCGCCAGTGTGTTGATCACAAAAAGTTTGGCGATCCAGCCGAAAGAGATGGTCTTCATCACTTCAACATCAGGCAGAAAATAATTCCACCAGAGAAAAGCCGAAGCGATCCACAACACATCATATGGCAGAAAATAATGCGGCAGCCATTTCAGCAGCTTCATGGGCTGCGGCGGCCAATCCCACAGCGGCGCAATTTGGGCGGATGCATTGGGTGCCCAATCGCCGCGCTTGTTTCGTGTGCCGGTAGCAAGATCATCCATCACCCTGCTTTATCTAAAAACCGCAATCCGGCAAAGCCTATCATGCAATAAAAGGTGACATTCTATCAGTCTGTGCCATTGCCCGTAACTTCTTGATTTGAATCCAGACTCTTGCAACCCCACACCCGACTAAAGCACAGGCTCGCAAGGCGGTGTCTTCTGTTAGCTTGCCCCTCAGTTTACTCAAACCCACTCCCTGAAAGCGGCAGCATAGCCGCGTGCTGGAGGGGGATTGATAGGACGATGGCCGGGGCCGCGAAGTGCCCCTGAAGGAGGAAATAATGCAAACCATTAATGTGAATGGCAAGGCAAAGTCTGTCGATGCCACCAATGACACACCCTTGCTTTGGGTCGTGCGCGATCATCTGGGGATGACGGGAACAAAATTCGGCTGCGGCGCTGGCCTGTGTGGTGCTTGCACCGTGCATGTCAACGGTGTTGCCGTGCGTTCATGCCAAACCACGCTGGGTGAAGTGATCGGCAAGAACGTCACCACCATTGAAGGCCTCAGCGCCAACAGCGATCATCCACTGCAAAAGGCTTGGGTTGCCGAGCAAGTGCCCCAGTGTGGCTATTGCCAATCCGGCCAGATCATGCAGGCCGCGTCGCTTCTGTCGAAGAACGCCACGCCATCGCGTGATCAGATCATGGAGCACATGCAAGGCAATCTCTGCCGCTGCATGACTTATCCACGTATCGTTAAAGCCATTGAACGTGCCGCAACCGATCTGCGCGCCAGCAATGAACTCAAAACCGCTGGGAGGAAAGCATGAGCAAGATCAACAAAACATCGGGTGTGCAACTCTCACGCCGTTCTTTCATGGTCAGCCTTGCCGCAACTGGCGTAGTCTGCGCCACCGGCATCGGCTCGGCCGAGGCACTGGCCGCAACCAGCTATAACCCTGCCACATGGTATTCAATTGGTTCAGATGGCATCGTCACCGTCAATGTCGCCAAGGCAGACATGGGCCAGCACGTTGCATCAACCATGGCACAAATCATTGCTGATGAATTGGGTGCTGCTTGGAGCCAGATGCGCGTCACCCTCGTGGGCCTTGACGCCAAGATGCTTGACCCGGTTCTGGGCCTCAACATCACCGGCGGTTCGTGGTCCACCATGTGGAACTTTGAAGCCATGAGCAAGGCAGGCGCTGCTGGCCGCATGGCATTGGCCGAAGCTGGTGCTGGCATTCTCGGTGCAAAACCCGAAGACGTCTCGGTTGCCAATGGCGCAGTGACTGACAAGAAATCCGGCAAGTCCGTATCTTTCGGCGACATCGTCAAATCTGGCAAAGCCACCAAGGTCTTCACCGCTGAAGAGCTGAAAGCCGTCAAGCTGAAAACCGCTGATCAATATACCCTGATCGGCAAGGATGTTCCGCAGATTGACATTCCGTTCAAGGTCAACGGCACTGCCAAATACGGCATCGACACGGTTCTGCCGGGCATGCTCTATGGCCGCATCATCACGCCTCCTGTGCGCTATGGCGCCAAGGTCACAAAAGTTGACGATGCCGCCGCCAAGAAAATGCCAGGCTTTGTGCAAGCCGTCACCGTGGACGATCCAACCGGGTCAACCACGGGCTGGGTTGTGGTTGTGGCCAAGACCTATTGGGAAGCCATCAAAGCGGCTGATGCCGTTAAGGTGACCTATGACAACGGCCCCAATGCCAACGCCTCCAGCGAAAGCCTGATGGCTGAAAGCAAGCGGTTGGTGTCTAACCCCGGTGGCGAAATTTACTTCATGAACGGCGACCCGGCCCCCGCACTGCAAGGTGCAGCCAAGGTGCTGGAAGCTGAATTCACCACCAGCCACAACATTCACGCGCCACTCGAACCACAAAACTGCACAGCCGAAATCAAGGATGGCAAATTGCATCTTTATTCCGGCAACCAGTTCTGGTCACGCGCTGCCGCCATTGGCGCAGGTGCGATCGGCATGAAGCCCGAAGATACTGTGACACATCAATTCTGGATCGGTGGTGGCTTTGGCCGCAGGCTGGATACAGACATGGTTGTGCCAGCAGCAGTGGCCGCGAAAGCCACGGGCAAGCCAGTGAAAGTGATCTATTCGCGTGAACATGACATGCAGATGGATTTCACCCGCCCACAAACCTTGCAAACCATTCAGGCTGGTCTTGATGCCAATGGCAAGATTGTTGGCTTCGCTCATGACGTTTCCAGCGCTTGGGTGCTGAACCGTTGGGGTGCGAAAGGCTTCATGACAGACTCGGCTGATGGCCACAAACAGGCCATCGACGGCTTTGCGGTTCACGGCTCAGACTTCTTCTACTCTGTGCCAAACCACAAGGTGCGCGCCCTGCTGAATGAAAAGATGCAGGCTGCAACACCAGCGGGCTATCTGCGCTCTGTGGCCCCAGGTTACACTTTCTGGGCTGTGGAAAGCATGATGGATATGCTCGCCCATTCAGCAAAGAAAGACCCGGCGGAATTCCGCTTGGCGATGCTGGATGGTGCTGGCGACAATGCCGGGGCCCAACGCCTCGCCAATGCGCTGCGCACCGTGATGGGCATGTCTGGTTATGGCACCAAGGTTCTGCCCAAGGGCGAAGCATACGGTGTAGCCTGCGTTAGCTCACAAGACCGCAGCGTTGCGTCATGGACGGCTTGCGTGGCCCATGTGGCCGTGAACGCCAAAGGTGAAGTGAAGGTCAAGAAACTCACCGTCGCCACTGACGTTGGCACTGCTGTCAACCCAGACGGCATCCGCGCCCAGTGCATGGGTGGCGCACAATGGGGCCTGTCCATGGCCCTGCTCGAAAAGGCCACCATCAAGGACGGTGCCATTGAGCAGCACAACTTCGACACCTACACGCCCGCACGCATGAAGGACCAGCCGGAGATTGAAGTGGCCATCATCGCCAATGGTGAAGCAGCCCGCGGTGTGGGCGAGCCAACTGTAACGGTGATTGCACCTGCCATCGGCAACGCCATCTTCAATGCTGTTGGCAGCCGCGTTTACAATCTGCCCATCACGCCGGAACAGGTGAAAGCTGGCATGAGCGCTTGATAAGTTATATCTTGCTCCCACGGCAAACCCTCCGCAGGAAACTGCGGAGGGTTTTTTTGTCGCCTGACACCCTCTACCACGCCGTCACAAAAACCTGCTAGGCTGCACGCCATGAACACCCAATCTCACGTGCTGATGGGCGCCTATTTCTTCGGCAAGGGTGTGCCCATGGCCGCAACCGTTGGGGCGATTGGTGGCGCGTTGCCGGACTTGCCAATGCTCTCCATCGTGTTGTTTCTCAAAGCCAATGGCCACAGCAACAGTGAAATTTTTGAACAGATGTATTGGCAAGATTGGTGGCAAATCACCAATGCGATAGCCCACTCATTTTTTCTGTGGGGCGGCTTGTTGCTTACGGCCTTGCTCATGCGCCAATCACAAAATGAGTTTTGGAGTCTCGCAAATGTTTTCGCCGCTGCTGGGTTTTTGCATTGCTGTGTGGATTTCTGGGTGCACCGCGAAGATGCCCATATGCATTTCTGGCCGCTGACACGCTATAAATTCATGTCGCCCGTGAGCTACTATGATCCAGCCCACTATGGGCAATATTTCAGCTTGTTCGAAGCCGCCCTTGGCTTGTTCATGTGCGTGGGTCTGATGCGCCAGTTTCACAATCTTATCGTCAGAGCGATATTATTATTGGCAGCCCTGCTTTATGTCGCTGTGCCCGCGTTCTTTATTCTCAGTCGCGCATAACTTCATTCAGCCCTTCGATGCTGCTTCCAGTTGGGCAATTTCAAATTTCCCCATTTGCATCATCGCTGCCATCACGCGGCCTCTCGCCTCTGGGGTTCCTTGCGACATCAATTCCATGAATCGCTTCGGCACAATCTGCCAGCTGAGGCCGAATTTATCTTTGAGCCAGCCACAGCGTGAAGGTGTTCCACCTGCCACCAGGTAGTTCCACAACTGATCAGTCTCTGCCTGATCTTGCGTGCTTACCATCAGCGAAACCGCTTCATTGAGTTTAAACATGGGCCCACCGTTCATGGCCACATAATTGATGCCCGCCAATATGAACTCAACCACAAAGGCCTTGGCGCCGTTGCGGTTCACATGGGTGATTTTAGAATCCTTGAAGGCAGCCACATAATAAGTGGCTGCCTCTTCGGCATTGTCATCAAACCACAAAAACGTTTTGATCTTTTGCGGCTCGGACATTACTTCGTTCCCGTTTCAACAAATTGCGCCAGCTGCTTCAGTGAATCCTGCCAGCCGAGGTGACACATTTCTTCTGGAATAACATCGGGCACACCAGCTTGGGTGATGCTCAAATCCGTTCCACAAGATACCTCCTTCAAAATAACCGTAACAACAATTTCGCCGGGCAGATTTGGATCATCAAACTTATCGCTGTAACGCAACTTCACATTGGGCACGAGTTCGAGATAGGTGCCCCCAAACGCGCTGCTGCTGCCGGAATCAAATTCCGTAAACTTCATCCGGAATGTGCCGCCAACGCGCGCATCCATGTGATCCACTGTGCAGGTATAGCCAGCGGGCGGCAACCATTTGGCAGACGCCGCAGGATCAAGAAACGCTTTATATACGCGCGAAGGTGGGGCCTTCAGCACACGGTGAAAATTCAATGTATATGGCATGTGAGACTCCTATTTCGTTGTGCTGACAAGGCTGAAATTGGCACCCTGCGGGTCAAAGGCTGATACGATCCATTGTCCGCCCGGAACCTCGTGCGGCCCCATGGCAATCTTGCCACCCGCCTTGGTGATACGTGCCGCTGCTGCATCAATCCCGTCCACGTTAAAATAATAAAGCCACATCGGCATGGGCAACATGGGCTGGCGCTTCATCATGCCGCCCATGTCCTTGCCATCAATCTGGAGCAACAAGTAATCGCCCATCTCGCCCATCGGCATCACGGTGCCTTTGGTCCAGCCAAACATTTCTGAATAGAATTTCCACGCGGCATCAAGATCGCCGACATGTGCTTCGTTCCAACCCACGGCACCCAAGGCTGATGAAGGCACCATCTTGCCACCTTCGCGGTCACGCGGTTTCATGATGTTGAAATTCGCACCTGTGGGATCACCCACAACAGCAATGCGTCCAACATCCGGAACGTCCCATGGCTCGCGATGAATTTTGCCGCCAAGCTTTGTGATCTTGGCGCAGGTCGCATCAACATCTGTCACATAGATATAGCCCGACCAGAAAGGTGGCATGCCTTTCAGATTCTCCGGTGTGGCCATGATGCCACCCATGCCCGCGCCATCAGCCAGCGTAACGGTGTATTCCGGCATCTGCGCTTCAAATGTCCAGCCCACAACTTCGCCATAGAATTTCTTGGCCGCTTCGACATCAGGTGTCATCAGGTCGTGCCAGATAAATGGATTTTGCATGTTCAATCCTCCTTTGCGTGATGAAATAATAATTCGATATAACGGCGCAGATGCAAGATCATGTCGGCAGCCAGCGCCACATCATTCTTAGCCTTGGCCAAAACAAATGCACCTTGAATGACCGCCTGTGTGTAGAGCGCCAAACTCTCCACCTGCCAAGTTGCCTTTGGGGCATGACGCGCCTTGGCGCTTGCAATCATTTCTGCCACTTCTGTGGCATGAATATGAATGCCTTCAAAACAGGCTTCGCGGATGGCCGGGCTGGACGCATATTTTTCCTGCGCCATGGTGCCCAAAAGGCAGGTGCATTGCGGCAAGCTGCGGCCTTGCAACAACTGAATGCGAAAATCCACGTAGCCAACAAGCTGATCAAGCGGGTCTTCAAATAAATGATAGTCAGCCTGCGCAAAAACCTTGGACGTGACTTCTGTCCAAAACTGGGTGGCTGCGACAGCCAAGGCCTCCTTGCTTTCGAAGTGGTGAAAGAAGGCCCCTTTGGTCACCCCCGCCACGCGGCACAACTCATCCACTGTGGTTGAATCATATCCATGCTGGCGCACCACATCCAACGCAGCACCAAGCAATCTCTCACGCGTTGTCGCCAATGGTTTTGCTTGGGCCATGGCAGATACAATACCAACCAGTTGGTATGTGTCAAGTTGGGAAATTCTTGACCCTCCATTTCACCGTCCTCGCGACGGCTTCTGCCCCGCGTAGCGTCTTCATCAGATGGCCATTCAGCTGCGCGTCATGAAATCGTGTTAATCGGGCGCGAATGGCGGCTTGGTCTTCGGCTTAGCAATGATTTTCTTGATGACTTTCTACACTGCGTTTTTGAAGTGTTTCTGGGCAGTGTTGGGCGCGGATAAATTCAAGCTGAACCATCGGCACGACTTGTAAGCCCAATGCTGGCAGCTTAAACCCGCCACATTAAATTTCTATAAGGTTGTGAGGCGTTTAGAATTGCAAGGTAGAAGGCGTCCGTTACGACCGCGTGGAATTTGAATAAGGAATTTGAGGACAATAATGAATAGTGGCTCGAAGTTGACTGTTGGCATCGCAATTTTGGCAGGCTTGGGTCTGGCACAGTGGAAATATGATATGATCAGCCAGATCAAAGGTCAGCCATTGGCGCAACAGGCAGATGCGGCCACGCCAAAAGCCGACAACAAATCCGCGCAAGGCCAAACGGCCCAGGCACCTGGTGCTGCCCAAAAGAAAGCGCCCCCGGTCTTGGTCAAACTCGCCACCGTGGGCAAATCAGATTTCCCTTTGATCGAACGCGGCTACGGCACGATGACCTCACCACAAGTGGTCAGCATCAACGCACGCGTGGCCAGCCAGATCACCAAGATAAATGTTCAAGACGGACAGATGGTAAAAGCCGATGATGTACTCATCGAGCTGGATGACCGCGCCTTGCAAGCAACCTTGGCCAAAGACCAGGCAACCCTCGCCAAAGACCAGGCTGTTCTGGCCAACTACGCCATCCAACTGCAACGTGCGCAAATTTTGGCGGCGCGCAACGCCGGAAATTTGCAAGATGTCGACAACGCCCTGGCCGCCCAAAAGTCTCAAACACAGCTGATTGACTCGGACAAAGCGGTGCTGGACTCGGATAGATTGCAGTTGGATTTCGCCAAAATTCGCGCGCCCTTTGACGGCAAGCTTGGCGCCATCACCGCCGTGCCAGGCGCATTGGTCGCCGCCTCCACCAATTCCCTTTCGGCATCAAACTTGATGACCATCACCCAGATGCAGCCGCTTCGCGTCACCTTCCGTTTGCCAGAACAGGTGTTGCCGCCATTGCAAGACGCCATGACCAAGGGAGCCGCAACAAGTGTTCGCGTCTATGCCTCGGGAACCAAAGATTTGCTTGATCAGGGCAAGCTCACCTTCATTGACAGCGCCGTTGATTCCACTTCCGGCACCATCGGTCTTGCCGCCAATCTCGGCAATTCAAAGCTGAACCTTTGGCCGGGCCAACGCGTGACCCTTGAACTCGAATACGGAAAAATCACTGGCGCACTCACTGTGCCAACTGTTGCCGTGCAGCAGGGCCAGATGGGTTCATTCGTTTGGTTGGTTGATGATCAAAACAAGGT
>Ga0209069_10000401_pt1 | contig 19257 bp, 16 predicted proteins | sample Str013_2_FD_187202 | JGI IMG/M metagenome (GOLD analysis project Ga0209069, IMG submission 187202) | Freshwater sediment microbial communities in response to fracking from Pennsylvania, USA - Straight Creek_MetaG_SC_2013 (SPAdes) (version 2) | ecosystem: Environmental > Aquatic > Freshwater >...
AGTCACCTGGGCTCAATGCGGGCGCCGCTCGCCGATCTCGACGTCAATGCGCGCGCCCAGCTCGCGCTGCTCGAAACCGCGCGCGCGGTCAATCCGGCTCTGCGCATCGTCTTCGCGAGCACGCGCCAGATCTATGGCCGGCCTGACTATCTGCCGGTGGACGAGCGGCATCCGCTCCGGCCCGTCGACGTCAACGGCATCGACAAGCTCGCCGGCGAGCAGTTCCACATGCTCTACGCCTCGGTCCACCACATGCCGATCTGCGCGCTGCGCCTGACGAACGTCTACGGCCCCCGCCAATCGTTGACGAAGGACGGCCTCGGCTTCTTGCCGGTGTTCGTGCGCCGCGCCTTGAACGGCGAGCCGATCAGCGTCTATGGCGACGGCAGCCAGCTGCGCGACTGCCTTCACGTCGACGATGTCGTGCGGGCGATGCTGCTCGCCACCGAGCCCGACGCCGCCGGTCATGTCTTCAACCTCGGCCATCCCGAGGCGCTCTCACTGCTTGCCATCGCCACGCAAACCGTCGCCGCCGCCGGCACCGCCGCCGAGGTGCGGACGATTCCGTGGCCGAGCGACCTGGCCGCGATCGACATCGGCAGCTTCCACGGCGACTACTCGAAGGCGAAGCGCGTCCTCGGTTGGGAACCCGAGATCGGCTTCGTCACCGGAATGGCGTGCACAATGGCCTTCTACCGGGAGCATCCGTGGTACCGGTCATAGACCTCGCCCGCCGCGCTGAACGTCATCGCGCCCAGTACCACGAAGCCGTCGACCGCGTCTTGACCAGCGGGCAGGTGTTGCTCGGACCAGAGCTGGCGGCGTTCGAACGCGAGTTCGCGGCCTACACCGGTGCCGCCCATTGCGTTGCCGTGTCGGCCGGCGCGGCGGCGATCCAACTCGCGCTCGTCGCGCTCGGCGTTCGTCCCGGCGACGAGGTGCTCGTACCCGCGTTCACGGCCGTACCGACGGCGTCGGCCGTGTGCGCCATCGGTGCCGTGCCGGTGCCGGTCGATGTCGACGAGCACACCGGCGCGCTCGACCAGGCGACAGCGATCGCCGCCATCGGTCCGCTGACGCGCGCCGTGATCCCGGTCCACCTCTATGGTCGCCCGGCGCCGCTACCGCACGAGCTCGACCTGGCGATCGTCGAAGACGCCGCACAGGCGCACGGCGCGTTGCGCCGCGACGGCGGGCACGACGGCGCCCATCGCCATCCGTCGGCGGCGACGATCTACAGCTTCTACCCGACGAAGAACCTTGGCGGCATCGGCGACGGCGGTGCCGTGGTCACCGACGACGACGAGATGGCGGCGTTGCTGCGACGGCTGCGCGTCCACGGGATGAGCGCCCAGTACGTCCACACGGAGGTCAGTCAGAACTTCCGGATGAGCGAGCTGGAGGCGTCGTGGCTGTCGTTGATGCTCGCCGATCTCGATGCCGGTAACGCTCGCCGCCGGACGATCGCCTCCGCCTACCGCGACGCCGCACCAGAACTGCGGTGGCACGCCGACCATCCCGATCACGTCTACCACCTCGCCGTCGCCCGCGTCCACGGGCGCGACGAGTTCCGCGGCGCTCTGGCGGAGCGAGACATCGCCACCGCGGTCCACTACCCGCTGGCGATCACGCAACAACCGGCCTACAAGCACCTGACGCGCCTGCCCTGCCCGCGGGCCGAGGCGTGGGCCGAGGAGTGCGTCAGCCTGCCGTGCTTCCCCGAGCTCACCGATGGCGAAGTCTCGCAAGTGTGCGACGCGCTGGCCGCGGTCTCGGCGGTCCACCGCCCGAGCTCGCGATCGTGATCGACTGCGCCCGCCGCGCGCCTCACGAACGGAGTTCTCGCCGATGACCGCCCTACCCACCGGCAACCCGAACGTATCGGCGGTGTCGGCGTTCTTCCCGTGCTACAACGACGCCGACTCGATCGGCACCATGGTCCGGGCCGTGAACGGCGCGCTGGAAACTGTCGTCGACGACTTCGAAGTGATCGTCGTCAACGACGGCTCGCAGGACAACTCGCTTGCCGTGCTCCACAACCTTGCCGCCGAGCTACCTCGGCTACGGATCATCGACCACGAGGTGAACCGCGGCTACGGCGGCGCGCTGCAGTCTGGCTTCGCGGCGGCGACGAAGCAGTGGGTCTTCTACACCGACGGCGACGCCCAGTACGACGCCAGCGAAGTGACGCGCTGCATCGCCGCAGTCACATCGGCGACCGACATCGTCCAGGGTTGGAAGACATCACGGGGCGACTCGTGGTACCGCAAGGTGATCGGACGCGCCTACCACCACGTCGTCAAGCGCCTGTTCAACTTGCACGTGCGCGACACCGACTGCGACTTCCGGCTGATCCGCCGTTCGTTGCTCGACAAGGTCGAGTTGCGCTCGACGTCGGGGGTGATCTGCGTCGAGCTGATGCGCAGCTTCGAGCGCGTCGGCGCGCAGTTCGTCGAGGTCGGCGTGAGCCACTACTTCAGGCCACACGGCAAGAGCCAGTTCTTCCGCCTTCCCGCCATCACCCGGTCGGCGCGGCAGTTGGCGCAGCTCTGGTGGCGGATGGTCGTGCGCCGCGGCCGCTAGCGCGCCAAAAACCGATTGCCCGGCTGTTCGAGGATTCCCAGGAAACTCAAAGATTCCTCTCAGCGCGATCGGAGCACGGTTGCCGACGATGGGCGACGACGATTTCCCCGCAGAGTCAGGAGCCCAACCATGAGCAACATCTCCCAGCACGACCATGACACCGAGATCCACGACCACGACAGAGGCCTCGCCTTCGACTTGTCGACGCTGATGCAGCGCCGTCAAGCACTGCGCTTCTTCGCCGGCGCCGGCCTCGTCGCCCTCGCCGGTTGCGGGTCGTCCAAGCTGTCGTCCAGCGCCAGCACCACCGGTGCGACGGCCGGCAGCACAACGACCGGCGCCAGCACGTCGGCGTCGAGCGCGGCAGCGACGACCGCGGCGACGACGGCAACCACCAAGGCGACGACCGCAACGACCGCAACGCCGGCGACGACCGCGACGACAGCGACGACAGCGAGCGGCACGGCGACCGACACGGCCACCGCCATCCCCGAAGAGACCGCCGGGCCCTACCCGGGCGACGGCTCGAACGGCGTGAACGTGCTCAGCCAGAGCGGCATCGTGCGCAGCGACATCCGCTCCAGCTTCGGTTCGTCAACGACAGTCGCTGCCGGTGTGCCGACAGTCGTGAAGCTCACGATCGTCACCGCCGGGACGGGCAAGGCGTTGGCCGGCGCTGCGGTGTACCTGTGGCATTGCGACATCAACGGTAACTACTCCCTGTACTCGCAGGCCGTCACCAAGGAGAACTACTTGCGCGGCGTCCAAGAGACCGACGCCAACGGCACTGTCAGCTTCACGACCATCTTCCCGGCCTGCTACTCGGGACGTTGGCCGCACATCCACTTCGAGGTCTACCCGAGCCTGGCCAAGGCCACGGCGTCGACGAGCAAGATCGCCACCTCGCAGCTCGCGCTGCCGGAAGCGACGTGCAAGACGGTGTACGCAACGTCGGGCTACTCGAAGAGCGTCAGCAACCTCAGCCAGGTGTCTCTGAAGACCGACAACGTCTTCAGTGATGGCGCCGACCGCGAGACGCCGACCGTCACCGGATCGGTCGCCGACGGCTACGTGTTCTCGCTCACGGTGCCAGTCAAGGCGTGACGTCGTGCCGGGGGGGGCCGCCCGTTCAACCAACGCGACCCTCGGCCGAGCCGCCCCGTGCCGTCGCAAAACGCGATGCGACCCTGACACCAGCGTCGTTGACGCTGGCATCAGGGTCGCTGTGCGTTCGAGAGGATGCGGCGGTGCGGTCGTCAATGAAGGTTGCTGCGCAGCGACGGCTCAACGGACCCGGTCAGTGCCGGTCTCAAGGTGGGAGCGCCCGGTGGCAGGAAGCGATCGTCGTCGACGCCGCGGTTGCGAGGATCCGGCCGGTCTGCCTCGCAGTCGTGTGCATCGCCGCCGGACTAGCCCGGCGGAGCTTCCTCTCCCGCAGTTGATGCTTCAGTCATCACACCTCCTGTCGAAAGGGGTTGCAACGTTCAGCAACTACAGAGTGAACCCAATATGGCGCGAATTCAAGTCTTGACTTTGTCTGCATGAGCGCGCTAGGCGACCGCCATTGGCCCGCTGGATCATACGTTCCGGCGGGGTTCGTAGATCGCCGTGTGGCGGACGCGCTGCACGGGCGCATCGTCGGCCAGGGTGAGCACGTCGAGGACGACGAAGCGATGGTCCTTGCGCTCGTAGCGATCGATCACGTTCGCTCGGACCTCGACGTGTTGCCCGGCGCGCACCGGCGCGATCGAACACACTTCGCTACCGACATGGATCCACGGACCCATGCGCACGTTGGCAACGAGGATCGAGTTGGCGTCGAGCAACAACCATCCCGGATGGGCCACGCCGGCCGGCGTGCAATGGGGATCGTCGAGGCCGATGGCATCGAGGTAGGCCTGCTGCTCGGCCGGCTCGAACACGCTGTGCAGCGAACCGAGCGTCGTCTCGGCGGCGAGCGTGACCTCGTCGGCAGGCGGGCGCTGCGCCGGCAGCGGGCACGACGCGAACATCGAGACATCGACGTCGGGCGTGTCGATCGTGTCCGTCGGTGGATGGCACGTACCGGCGACCGAGTACGCGCCATCGGGACCATTGAGGCCGATGACGGCCAACGGCACCGAATGGCCCTCTTCCTCGTTGTGGGTGGCGACGACGGCCTCGCCTTCGTAGGCAGGTTGCAAGAACCGCACCGACGCCTGACCACCGGACAACCAGCCGATGCCGTGGGCGTCGAGGATCGTGCGAGCGATGTACGCGTACAACGTCACCCCCGGCACGAGTCCACCACGGAAGCCGAACTGGCGGGCGACAGCGTCGTCGTGGATCTTGTTCTCCGATTCCGTGGCCCAGTTGCAGGCGATGACCTCGAACGTCCCCATCGTCAAAGCATCGCAGGCGACAGCCACCAGTGCGCAGCCGTACGATCGCCAACCATGCCCTGGACGCCGATGCACAACGACGCCTCGGCTGTGCTTGCCTTCTGGCATCCGGGGGACGCCGCTCAGGCTCGACTGCGCTCAGAGATCCTGCGCTACATCTCCGGTGTCGACTGCTCGCTCGATCGCTCGTGCCCAACCGGTCATGTCACCGCATCGACGATCGTCTTCGATCATGATCGACGCCGGGTGCTACTGACGCTGCATCCGAAGATCGGCCGATGGCTGCAGATGGGCGGGCACATCGAGCCGCAGGACGCATCGTTCCTCGCCGCCGCACAGCGCGAGGCCACCGAAGAGAGCGGCATCGCCGACCTCGTCCTCGATCCGACACCTGTCGATGTCGACATCCACGACTTGCAGTGCCCGAAGGGCCAACCGAACCGTCACCTCGACATCCGCTTCGTCGCCGTCGCCCCGCCGGGCGCGGTCGAGGTGATCAGCGACGAGTCGCTCGACCTGCGCTGGTTCGCTACCGATTCGCTGCCGAGCGATCTCGACACGAGCACGCTGCGCTTGATCAGCCGGAGCCTGGCCCGCGCCGCGCACATCTGAGCGGGCAGCTGCTGAGCGGGTCGCTGCTGTTGGCGAACAGCTGCGCCCGGGCCACGTGACGAGCTGCGCCAATGCGGTGCAGCGTGGATCACATAGCCCGGGCGCGTGGTTCCCGCCAGGGAGGACCGCGTCGACGATCGTCGCCGTTGACGATCAGGACGCGGTCGCGACTCAGGACCGCCAGACGACCGCAGCTTCCTGAGGAGCGCAGTCGTTCGTGGTCGTCACGAGGCGCGTCACACCACTGTCACCGGTGCAGCCACTGTGCTCGACCGAGACCGTCGTGGAAGCGCTCGATGAGGTGACCGCCAAGGTGATCGCGCCAGCACCGGTTGCCGCCGCTAGCGCTGTCATCATCACCATCGCAACTGCTCGCATCGTTCGCTCCCCGTCCTCGACGGACAGTTGAGATTGTGTTGAACGTGAGCGTCAGCGGTGCCAGCGAGTACAGGCTGTAACGAGATCGATCGGTCACCGCGCGAAAGGGTGGGGCAAGAGCAGCATCGCGTTGCGATCGAGCCCCTCGCCTTCCATCGCCGTCGCCCCGCGCTGCCACGCCTGGTTGGCGGCCAGCTCACGATGAAGCGACGCGCAGAACGACACAGGATCACCGTCGGCGGCGGGCACAGCCGGATCGGCGAAGTCGATCATCGTCGTGACGATCGACACGTGGCCGTCGCCCTCATCGAGGACTTCGACAGTGCGCGCTTGGCACGGCCAATCGATGATCGCCGACGTCGTCATCTCCCAAAAGCCGCCACCGCCATCGCCCGGTTCCTCGCGGCGATGGGCGACGATCCGGTTGGCGTGATGATGACCGTTGAGCCAACCGATGACACAGCGGTGGCGATGGAGGACGGCCACCAGGTCGGCCGCAAGGTGACGCTCGCCTTCGGCCGGTGCGCCCGAGCCGTCGGCGGCGCGATAGGTGTTGATCAACGACGGCGTCGCGTGGTGGCTGGCGACGATGACGAGCAACTGGCGCCGATCGGCGTCGGCGAGGACGTCGTCCAACCAGGCCAGCTGCGCGGTGTCGATCGACCCTTCCCAGTAACCCGCAGGATGCGTGGTGTCGAGCATCACGATGCGCACGTTGTCGATGTCGTAGACGTAGTACGCATGTCCGCTCGGCGCCGCGAAGCCATGGCCGTGCGGGCGCGACGCCGGGCCGAAGTGGGCGGCGAGGAAGTCGTCGCGATCGATGACGCGCCGCGTCGCATCGGCAGTGATCGGCACCACCGGGCCGGCGAGCAACGACGTCGGATCGGCGAGGTACGCGTCGAGCGGATCGTCGACATCGGCGAGCGTGGACACGACACCGACGCCGGCCACGTTGCGGCCGCCGGGGATCGATGCGCCGCGCGGCTTGGCCGCGCCAACGGCAAGGACGCGCGCCGCGTCGTTGGCGCGAGCGGTGCCCATCAACAGCGCGTCGTGGTTGCCGAAGCAGGCCAGCCAGGGCATGCCCAAGCCGGCTGCTGAGAACGGGCGCGCCACGACATCGAGCAGGCCGGCGATGCGCGGGAAACCCCACGCGTTCTGGAGACGATCGCTGTCGCCATCGGGCTGCCAGTACCAGTCGTCATCCCACTCCAACGTCTGGACGCCCTCGTAGCCCCACTTCGGCGCCGGGCGCACCGTGCCGCCTTCGAGCGCGGCGATGTAGTTGGCTAGCTCGTTCGCTTGGCAGTTGTCGATGTTGTCGCCGGTGACGATGGCAACATCGGCGCTGCGGCCACTGAACGGCCCCGTCTCGATGGCGATCGTGCGCGCCATCTGCGCTGCGGCGTGAGCGGTCAACGTCTCTTGGGTACGGAACGCGCCACCGAGCAGGTCACGCCACTTGTCCTTCGCTCCGAGGCGGCCGAGCACGTCCAAGCGCGTCGGCGACGACGGGTCCATGACGTGCAGATCGGTGAGGTGCACGAACACGGCGAGGGCGCGGGCGCGCTGACGCGGCGCGTCGGACGCGCTCGACGGTGCCAGCTCGCGGCGACGGACGTGACGTTCGCCGGGGCCTTCAGCGAGACGGCGGTAGTCGGCTTTCGTGCCGTGACCGACGATGTCGCCCGGTATCAGCGTGCGAGTGCTCGTGAGCATGAGACGTAGTCTTCCTCGTTGATGACACCTGAGGAATTCCGCACTGCGGGCCACGCGCTGATCGATTGGATCAGCGGCTACATGGAGACGGTCGAGCAGCATCCGGTGCTGTCGCAGGTCAAGCCGGGCGACATCGCCGCGCAGCTGCCCTCGTCGCCGCCAGCGGCGCCAGAACCGTTCAGCGATGTGCTCGCCGACCTCGATCGCGTCATCGTGCCGGGGTTGACGCACTGGCAGCATCCGAGCTTCTTCGCCTACTTCCCGGCCAACTCGTCGTACTCCGCCATCCTTGGCGATCTGGCCTCGACGGGCGTCGGTGTCAACGGGATGCTGTGGGCGACGAGTCCAGCGGCGACCGAGGTCGAGACCGTCGTCGTCGACTGGTTGGCGCAGTTGCTCGACCTGCCGGCGCGGTTCCGTGTCGGCGGTGCCGGCGGCGGCGTGATCCAAGGCAGCGCGTCGGAAGCAACGCTGTCGGCCATCCTCGCGGCGCGCGAGCGCGCCACCGCCGGTGCCACCAACCACACCGGCACGCTCGGCAACCTCGTCGCCTACGCGACGACGCAGACGCACTCGTCGATCGAGAAGGGCCTGCGCATCGCCGGCATCGGTTCGGACAACCTGCGGCTCATCGCCATCGACGACGCGTTCGCGATGGTGCCGAGCGCGCTCGCTGCGCAGATCGCGATCGACAAGGCCGACGGCAAGGTGCCGTTCATCGTCGTCGCGTCGACGGGTACGACCAGCTCGCTGGCGTTCGATCCCGTCGACGCCATCGGCGACATCTGTCAACGCGAGCGCATCTGGTTGCACGTCGACGGGGCGATGTCGGGCATCGCCGCGCTGTGCCCCGAGCATCGCTGGGTGCTCGATGGGCTCGACAAGGCCGATAGCTTCTGCACGAACCCGCACAAGTGGATGGGCGTGACGTTCGACTGCGACGCGATGTGGGTCGCCGATCGCGCCGCGCTGATCAGCGCGCTGTCGATCCTGCCCGAGTACTTGCGCACCGCCGCAGCCGAAGCCGGCGCGGTGATCGACTACCGCGACTGGGGCATCCCGCTCGGTCGCCGCTTCCGGGCGCTGAAGCTGTGGTTCAACCTCCGCCTCGACGGCGTGGCGCCCGTGCAAGCGATGATCCGCGAACACGTCGCCGCTGCCGCCTGGCTCGTCGAGCAGGTTCGCGCCGATCCGCGCTTCGAGCTTTCGGCCCCGCCAGCGCTGAACTTGGTGTGCATCCACCACGTCGCCGGGGACGCCGCCACCGACGAGCTCATCAACGCCGCCAACGCGACTGGTCAGGCGCTGTTCACGCGCACCGTCCTCAACGGCCGATCGGTCCTGCGCTTCTGCATCGGCTCGCAAGCGACACGACAGCACCACGTCGAAGCCGGCTGGCAACTGCTCAAGGACCTCGCACCGGCCGTGTGAACACCAGCGCGTCGGGTCGGTCAAACCTGACGTGAGGCAACCCGAACCTCGCGCATGGTGAGGTTTGTGGTGGAAAGTGTACGCTCATCGGGTGATCCGGCTATGACCGTACAGTTTCCTGCTCCGAACCTGCTCGACGAGGAGATCCGCCTGGTCCTTCAGGGCTTGGCGGCCCGCGCCGCGGGGCAGGATAGGACGGAACGACTCGAGCGTCAGCGGGTCGACCTCAAGGAGGAAGCCGGCCGGCGAGACGCCGCGGGTGTGCTCCAGCCTGGTGGCACGCGCAACGAGGTGGCGGCGAAAGCACTCGCAGCGGAGGCTGCATGCATGGCGAACACGCCCGGAGCCGGCGCGCTGATCGTCGGGGTCGCAGACGACGGCACCCTGGTCGGCACCAACCTGGCCACCGAGTGGCTTCGTCACCGCCTGTATCAGTTGACCGATCGTCGGCTCACCGCTGACGCTCAGGAGGTCGCCATCGCCGGGGTGCGCTTGGTAGTGCTCCGAATGTCCGAGGCGATCGAGCCCGTTCGCTACGGCGGGCGGATCCGCTGGCGCGTCGACGACCACTGCGTCGAGATCGACGCCACTACGTGGCACGCCCGCAACCTCACCCGGATCGGGTTTGACTGGTCCGCCCAAGCCTCCCCGCACCCGATGGCCGACGCTCGAGCCACCGCACTCCAGATCGCCCGTGACTACCTCCGCGCCTCGAACGAAACCAAGGCTCTAGATCTTGCCGGTACCACTGACGAAGATCTGCTCCGCCGTCTGAACGTCGTCACCCCCGACGGCTACCTGACCAACGCTGGCGCCCTCGCGTTCGTCGGCCGGCCGACCGCAGCGATCGACTACCTGCGCCGGGCCGTCTCCGGTGGTAACAGCCAGATCCGGGTCAACCAGCACGGTCGTGGCCTGCTCGAAGAGCTCCAAGAGGCCGAACGGGCGATCGCCGTCTACAACCCGACCGAGCACATCGAATCTGGGATCGTCATCGGCCAGCGCCCACAGCTCCCACCGGAAGCGGTACGCGAAGCGATCGTGAACGGGCTCGCTCACCGCGACTGGGGCACGGACCAAGCAACCGTGGTCGAGCACACCGGCACCACGCTCGTGGTGTCCTCCCCTGGCGGGTTCATCGAAGGGATCAACGCCGGCAACATCATCACGCACCCGTCCCGGTCCCGGAACACTCAACTCACGGCGCTTCTTGCCGCGCTACGCGTCGCGGAACGTGAAGGCATCGGCGTCGACCGCATGGTGCGCGACATGATCCGAGTCGGACTCGAACCACCTGTGATCGAACAAGTCGACGGACCGATCGTGCGCACAGCACTCATCGGTGGCAGCGCTGATCGCGGTTGGCTCGACTTCCTGCACGCCATCACACCAACCGGCATCGGCGAGGACCTCGACGTGCTGCTCATCCTGCGCGACCTCGCCGAACACGGATGGGTCGATGCCACCAACGTCGCACCCGTCATCCAACGCAGCACACAGGAGGCGACCGCTGCGATCGCCCGCCTCGCCGAAGCACGCCTACCAAACCGAACATCCACGCGCCTCGCCGCTCTCGCCACCGACGAGGCACGCCGCCGCAACTTGGAACAGCTTCGCCACGCCAGCGGTGACCAGATCATCACGCCGGTCGATGGCACCCCGAGCGGCGCCGCACCGGCATGGTGTTGGACTCGCTCCGCGCTCGAGCGGCTTGCCCACCGCACGACAGCACTCACCTCCGTCGCCGGCCGCCGCCACGTAGCCGCCCGATACGGCCAGCATCGCGGACGCATCTCAACCACTGAACTGGCCAGCATCGCCCACGTCTCTACCCAACACGCCGGCCGAACCCTAAAGGAACTCGAAGAACTCGGCGTCCTCGCAGCCGGACGTCCCGAACGCGTCGGACGTGGCTTCTTCTACGTACCGACAACACCGACCACCCGCTAGCACAACACGAACATCGGCGGCGAACGGCGACCCGAGGACAGCGCCGGTTGCCATTATCACGGGCTATTCAGTACGTTTGGCGACGTGCAGAACCGCACACGTCACCATCGCCTCGTTGCTCAGCGAGCTTGCGCCCGACGGGTGAATACGAGCGCGTCGGTCACGGTGTCGCCGTCGGAGCAGGCATCGCGCTGGCGCTCGGTCTCGACGTAGCCGCAGCGAACGGCGAGGGCGATCGACGCCGAGTTGGCGGGCGAGATGCGCAGGTACGTCTCGACGACGCCGAGCTCTCGCGCGCACCAGTCGGCGAGGGCTAGCAGCGCTTCGGTCGCCGCGCCGCGGCCACGTGCGGCGGGCGCGAGCCAGTAGCCGATCTCGACCCGGCCGTTGACGATCTCCTTCAAGCCGATGTAGCCGAGCGCCTCGTCGCGCTCGACATCGGCGATGCAGAACCGATGTTCAGTCCCGGCCCGCAACGCGTCGATCGCGTTGGTCACGATCTCGACGGCGTGATGGGCCAGGAACGGCCGCGGCACCGTCGTCCAACGCTGGATCTCGGCGTCTTGGCAGGTGTCGAACAACCATGGCACGTCGTCGCCGCGCCAGGCGCGCAACACGACCGAGCCGGCAGGGATCACCAAACCAAGCCGATCGTCGGGGCTTCGCGTCATCGGATCGTTGCGGCGGCGATCGTCAACAGCTGCACCAGGATGCGCGCCGTGGCGCCCCACACTGTCTCGTCGTCGAGCTCGAAGAAGTAGATCGAACGTTCGCCGAAGTGATCACCCCAGCGTTCCTCGCGGTACGTCTCGGACCGCATCAGCTCGACCAACGGCACGGTCAAGATGCGATCGACTTCGCTCGTCGCGGCATGCAAGGCCGGGCGCCCCGGCAGGTGACCGACGACGGGCACGATCAGGCTGCGCGAGACCATCGTCGCGTGGTGATCGAGCTCGCCGACAACGGTCACCGTTGCGGGATCGAGCATCACCTCCTCATGTGCCTCACGTAGCGCCGTCTGCGGCGGCGTCTCGCCGGGATCGGTACGGCCGCCGGGAAAGCTGACCTCGCCACGATGGTTGCGCATGTGCTCGGCCCGGCGGGTGAGCACGACCTCGGCACCACCGTGACCGTCGAACAGCGCGACGAGCACCGCCGACAACTTCGGCTCGTCGAGCGCGAACGGCGGCGGGCGTCCCGGACCAAGCGTCGCCAGCGCGTCGAGCAACGGCGCCAGCGGCAGATGCGGCGCGTCGAGCACGTCGTGCCACGTCGGTGGACCACCGAGCTGCCAACGTTCGGGACGAGGGATGCGCTGCGCGCCGCCACGCCTCACGCCGCGCTCGTGCGACCGTTCATGCGTCGATTGTTCAAATGTCGACCACTCATGTCTTGCGGCTCTGCCACCAACGCTTGCCGGCGATGGCGGCAGTGCCGACGGCGCGGCCGGCCTTGCGACCGACGTCCTGCGCGTCGACCGTCGGCAGACGTTCCTTGAACGTCCTCCGTGGTTGGCGGGGCCGGTAGTCAGTCCGCCATGCCATCAACGCCAAGACCGCAGCGATGATCACGAGCAGGCTGATCCCGCTCGAACCGAGCGACGAGTGGAACACGAGCGCAGCAACCACCGCCGCACCGGCGACGACGAGGTCCATCACCCGGTGCACGGCCCGCGGTACGCGACGGAAGGCCGACATCGGCCCGTCACCCGTGGCGGCGAGCACGAGCACCGCCAACCCGGCGACGAGCGGAACGGCGGGGTGCTTCAGCCGCGCCCCCTCGAACAAGATCAGCAACGCGATGAGGTACTCGCACGTCTGGTGGATCCAGAACGAGACCTTCCCTTCGGCAGCCATCCCCCAATCTCAGCACGTCCGCGGCGCGACAGCGCGGTCAACGCGGCGCGACAGCGCGGTCAACGAAGCGCGCCACCAACAGCATGATCGCCACGAGGGCGTCAGGAACCATCGCGTTGCAGCCGGCGAAGCTCGTCGATCGGTATGTGGCAGCGCATGGCGTGACCGGGCGACACGTCGGCCAGCGGTGGCTCGTTCACCTCGCACACGCCGGGTATGACGCGCGGGCAGCGCGGGTGGAAGACGCAACCGCTCGGTGGGTTGGCCGGAGACGGGATCTCGCCGCCGAGCCTGATCCGTTTCGTCGGCTCTCCGTCGACGCTCGGCACGGCCGACAGCAGCGCTTCGGTGTAGGGATGGTGCGGACCGTTGAACACCTCGTCGGTCGGGCCGACCTCTTGGATCCGACCGAGGTACATCACTGCGATGCGATCGGCCAAGTAGCGCACGACACCCATGTCGTGGGTGATGAAGACGTAGCTCGTCCGCTGCTCCGACTGCAGGTCGGCGAGGAGGTTCAAGATCGCCGCTTGCACCGACACGTCGAGCGCACTCGTTGGTTCGTCGCAAACGACGATGCGCGGATCACCAGCGAAGGCGCGGGCGATCGCCACCCGTTGCTTGAGCCCACCGGACAGCTGCGATGGCTTGAGGTCAAGGTGGCGCGGCGTCAGTCGCAGCTGCGCTGCCAACGCCTCGACCTTCGTGTTCGCCGCCCGTCCGGTGATGCCGGTCAGCTTGCGGACGCTGCGCAACAAGATCCGCCGCACCGACCAGCTCCGGTTGAGCGCAGAGTCGGGGTTCTGGAAGACCATCTGCATCGAACGCTTGTCGTCGGCCGAGCGCCCACCGGTGGCCGGCTCCATCTGATGACCATCGAGCGAGACCGTGCCGCCCGAGTCGAGCGGCTCGATGCCGAGGATCGTCTTCGCCAACGTCGACTTCCCTGATCCCGACTCGCCAACGATGCCGAGCGTCTCGCCTTCGGCCAAGTACAGCTCGACATCGACGAGCGCGGGGATGGCGACGCCGCGCTGATGGAACGTCTTCGACACGTGGGAGAGCTCGAGCACGTCGGGCGTCGTCTCTGACGATGCGAGAATGGCGATGTCGACGTCGGGCTGCGCGTCGACAAGCTCGTCGATCCGATCGCGATGGTGGCAGCGCGTGAACCGCGTCCCATCGTCACCAACCGGCGCCTCCGGCGGCTCGACGGTGCGGCACGTCTCGTCCGCCAGCGGGCAGCGATCGACGAACACGCACGTCGGCAACACCGTGCCGATCAGCGGCAAGATGCCGGGGATCGTCGCCAGCAGCCGCTCGGTCTTGCGCACGCCGTGGCGCGGCAGTGAACGCAACAAGCCGACGGTGTAGGGATGTTGTGGATCGTCGAACACGTCTCGGCTGGGGCCCTCTTCCACGATCTTGCCGGCGTACATCACACCAACGCGATCGCACAGGGCGCGGATGATCCCGAGGTTGTGGGCGATGAGGAGCACGGCGGCATCGCTCTCTTCACGCAACGTGCGGACAAGGTCGAGGACCTCGGCCTCGACGGTGGCGTCGAGACCAGTCGTTGGCTCGTCGAGGACGAGCAACTTCGGATCGCACGCCAACGCCATGGCGATGACGACGCGTTGCTGCATCCCGCCCGACAGTTGGAACGGGTAGCGCTCCATGACGCGCTTCGGATCGGCGATGCGAACGCGGCGCAACGCCTCGAGCGCCGACTGGCGCGCCTGCTCGGTCGACTGGCCGAGCAACGTGAAGCTCTCGATCAACTGGCGGCCGATGCGCAACGACGGGTTCATCGCCTGCGCCGGATCTTGGTAGACCATCGACGCTTCGGTGGCCCGGAACCGCTGCAGCTCGCCGGTCGACATCGCCGTCACGTCACCACCGTCGACGAGGACGCGCCCGCCGGTGATCTTGCCGTTGCGCGGCAAGTAGCGCAACGCCGCGTAGGCCGTCGTCGACTTGCCGCATCCCGATTCTCCGACCAAGCCGTAGGCCTCGCCGGGAGCGACGTGGAACGTGACGCCGCGCAACACGGCACGATCGACGCCGCGCACCTTGTACGCGACTTCGAGGTCCTCGACCGACAGCGCGGCGCCGTTGATGCTCGAGGCTCGGATCGGAGAGGTCGAGGTGCTCACGATCATGCCTCCACGACGGACTGGACTGAGTCGGCGATCAGGTTGACGGCGATGACGAGACTGGCAATCGCCGCTGCCGGGAAGAACGTCGTCCACCAGATGCCGGCGCTGATGACGCGGAACGCGCCACTCACCTGCGCGCCCCAATCCGGCGACGGCGGCTGCGGGCCGGCGCCGAGGAACGAGAGCGTCGCCACAGTGAACACGGCATAGCCGATGCGGACCGTGAGCTCGACGATGATCGGCCCGCTGACGTTCGGGAGGATCTCGCGGAACATGACGAACACCGACGACTCGCCGCGCAGCTTGGCCGAGGTGACGTAGTCGAGATCACGTTCGGCGAGCACCGCCGAACGCACGGTGCGAGCCACGACCGGCGTGAACAGGACGGCGACGACACCGATCACCACCGTGCTCGAGCTCCCCAGTGTCGTCACTGCTAGCAGCGCGACGAGTAGCACCGGCAACGCCAGGAACGCCTCGACGATCCGGCCCAACCCGTTGTCGAGCCAGCCCCCGAAGTAGCCCATCAACATCCCGACGATCACACCGAAGAGCACGCCGAGCAGAGCAGCGAGCGGCGCCACCTTGAGCACGTCGCGCGAACCTGCCATCACCCGCGACAGCACGTCGCGACCCTGCTCGTCGGTACCGAACGGGAACTTGGCGCGCGGTGACAGATGGGTGCCGGCCCGGAAGTCGAGCGGGTTGTGCGGGGTGATGCGATCGCCGAACGCGGCACACACCGTCCAGATGGCGACGATGAGCACGCCAACGATGAACGCCGGTCGCCGCCGGATCAAGCGCCAGTTCTCGCGACGAGCCTGCTGGCGTTCGCTGAGCTGCTCACCACCGCTCGGGCCGACTTCTGGCGGCGTCCCCGCTGCTGCACTTGCCGCGCTCGCGTCGCTGGCTACGAGCGCGTCCATGCCGGGCGTGGAGATCACCTTCTCAAACGTCGGGATGACCTCGTCGCGATCGCTCATCGCGATGATTCCAGTCGTACGCGTGGGTTGAGGAAGGCGATGAGCACGTCGGCCAGCAACGTCGAGACCATGTAGATGATGCCGACGAGGATCACCGCGCCTTGCAGAACCGGTACATCCTTGCTCGTCACCGCACTGAGCATCGTCGAGCCGAGGCCGGCGTAGTTGAAGACCTTCTCGACACCGATGATGCCGCCGAACAGGTAGCCGATCTGCACGCTGATGACCGTGATCGTCGGCGTCAGCGCGTTGCGAAGGATGTGCTTGCGCATCACGCCACCCATCGACAAGCCCTTCATCGTCGCCGTTCGGGCGTAGTCGGCTTGGAGGCCGTTGATGACACCGGCGCGCGTCATCCGGGCGATGTAGCCGAAGTAGGCGACGACCATCGCCAGCGCCGGCGTCAGCAGGTAGCGGAACTGGCTGATGACCGACGTCCCGTCGGGCGGGTTGGCGAACACCTTGCCCAACTTCCAGTGCACGCAGAAGACGGTCAAGAGCACGGCAGCGGTGACGAACTCGGGGATCGATGAGGTCGCCAGTCCGGCGTTCACGACCACCCGGTCAGCGACGCGGTCTTGGTGACGAGCGGCGAAGATGCCCGCCGCGATCGAGATCGGGATCGTGATCACGAAGGCGAGCAAGGCCAACTTCCCCGAGCGGAACAGCGCCGGGAAGATCACCGAGTTGACCAGCTTGCCGCTCTGGTACGAGTGCCCGAAGTCGAGCGTGAACAGCCGGCGAATCGTCGTGAAGTACTGGTTGATCAACGGGCGATCGGTGCCGATCTGATGGTTGAACCTCGCCACGTCTTCCTTCAACGCGAACGGGCCGAGGACCCTGCGGCCGACATCGCCGGGGAGGACGTTGACGATCAAGAAGACGATCGTCGCCAAGAGCCACAGCGTGACCACCGCCGACGCCAAACGTCGCCGCAGGTAGCGGCCCATCGGACCTCCTTCGTGAATCTGACTGAACGGAAACGAAGGGCATCTAGCCGTCTGGCCTGTGGTGACACCGCCGCAAGACGATGGCCCCACAGGCCAGACATGGCTCGATTGGATGCATCGCTACTCAGGCGACGAAGCCGGCCTTGTCGCAGTAGAAGTGACCAAGGCCGGTGGTGACGATGCCACTGACCTTCTTCGAGGACGCGGTGAGCAGGTTGTAGAAGTACGGGATGGCGTAGGGGACGTCCTCGTTGGCGATCTTCTGGATGTCCTTGACCGCCGCCTTCTGGCCCTCGATGTCGAGCGACGCCTGGTACTTCTTGACGGCGGCGCGGAACGGTTCGGAGATGTAGTGGGCCGAGTTCCACTCACCGGTGGCATACGCCTTGATCAGGTAGACGTCGGGCACGCCGCGGGCGCCGTAGTCGACGATGCCGAAGTCCTTGCCGCCGTCGCAACCGGCCGGCTCGACCTTGGAGTCGTAGACCTTGCACCAGTCCTCGTCGTCGACCTTCTTCTCCTGTGACAGCGTCACGTTCATCCCGATCTCTTTCAGCTGGCTCTGCACCAGCTGGGCGATCTGCGGGATCTCCTGCAGCTGCGGGAAGTACATCGTCGCCGCCAGGCCTTCCTTGCCGGCGTCCTTGAGGAGCTGCTTGGCCTTGGCGATGTCGCGGACCCGCTGCGGCTGGGTGGCGTCGAAGAACGGGTAGATCGGCGCGATCGGGTGGTCGTTGCCAAGGTCGCCCTTGCCCTTCAGCAGGTTGGCGATCAACGCCGGACGATCGAGACCGAGCGCAACAGCCTGACGCACCTTGACGTCCTTGAAGTCGCCCTCGCGGGTGTTCATCCAGATCTCTCGATGGGCCGAACCTTTGATGACGTCGATGGTCAGGTTCTTGTCGGCCAGCAGCGCGTCACCACCGACGACCGAGAACTGCACGATGGCGTCGGCGGCGCCACCTTGAAGTCCGGAGATCTGCGTGGCGATGTCGGTCGAGTAGATGTATTGCAGCCCGTCGAGGTTCGGCTTGCCACCCCAGTAGTCGGCGTTGGCGACGTAGGTAGCGCCCGTCGCCGGGTCGTACTTCGTGAGCTTGAAGGCGCCGGTGCCAGCGGGCTTCTTGTCGAGCGTCGTGCCCAACGCGTAGTCCTTCGGTGTGATCACCGACTGCGGGTTGTAGGCGCCGACCTGCCACGGGAACTGGCCGTCAGGGCTGTTCAGCGTGATCTCGACGGTGTTGGCGTCGATCGCCTTCGTCGAGCCGGCCTTGATCGACGCCTTCAGGTTGCTACCGGCCAAGCGGTCCATCGTCGCGACGACGTCGGCCGACGTGAACGGCGTGCCGTCGTGCCACTTGACACCCTTGCGCAGGTTGAAGGTCCACACGCTGGCGTCGGCGTTGGGCTTCCACGTCTCGGCCAGCATCGGCGAGAGCTTCGATCCCAACGCGTTGACGAGGTACTCGAAGGACGTCACGACCGGCGTGTAGGTGCCAAGGTCGGCCATCGCTACCGGGTCGAGCGGACCGGCGGGCGTCTGCGCGGCGATGCGCAACGTGCCGCCCTTCTTGAGCTTGCCGACTGCGGCCGCGCCAGCGACAGTGGTCGCCGACGTTCCCTTGCTCTTCGAGCTGCCGCAGGCGGCGATGATCGCGCCCATGAACGGCATGCTCAGGCCGATCACGGCTCCGCGAGTGACGAAGTCGCGCCGCGAGATCTTTCCTTGCGCATACGACTCGACGTGGTCGAGCTCGACTGGTGTGACCTGACGTCGAGCACGGTCGAAGGCGTTGTAGTTCATGTTGAGGCTCCCCCTGGAGTTGGGCTTCGCACCCGGTCCCTTGTGCGTTGCAGCTTTTTGAGCACCCGTCCGGCGGGTGATCGTGGGCATCGTAGACCGCATCAACTGCCACACCGGGACACGGTGCGGCTACTCGTCCTTGGCGGGCGGCGCGATCAGGCGCTCGCCGCACGTCGCGGTTGCATGCCGCCGCTGCGTCGGGCCACGCCGCGGAGCGTCCCAAAAGCGCCCAAGACCTGGCCCGCCGCCTCGCCCGCGACCACATCGGCGTCGCCGTAGACGGCAACGTCCGATTCGTCATAGACCTGTAGTGATGGCGCTCCCACCGCTGACACCCGACTTCGCCCGCTACGACGACGGGCTGCCGATCATGACAGTCGCCTATGACGCATCGTTCGTCACGATCACGTGGGCCGGCGGCCTCGTCCACCGCTTCCATCATCTGTTC
>Ga0209069_10000402_pt1 | contig 19232 bp, 16 predicted proteins | sample Str013_2_FD_187202 | JGI IMG/M metagenome (GOLD analysis project Ga0209069, IMG submission 187202) | Freshwater sediment microbial communities in response to fracking from Pennsylvania, USA - Straight Creek_MetaG_SC_2013 (SPAdes) (version 2) | ecosystem: Environmental > Aquatic > Freshwater >...
TTCGATGAAAGTGCTGCTCGAAAATCTGTTGCGCTTTGAGGATGGCCGCAGTGTTACCAAGGAAGACATCAAGGGCTTCGTCACCTGGCTCAACAACAAGGGCAAGGGCGACACGGAAGTGGGCTTCCGCCCGGCACGCGTTTTGATGCAGGATTTCACCGGTGTTCCAGCGGTCGTGGATTTGGCCGCCATGCGCGATGGCATGAAGGCGCTCAAAGGCAAGGCTGACAAGATCAATCCACTGGTGCCGGTTGATCTGGTGATCGACCACTCGGTGGTTGTTGATTATTTCGGCAACACCAAAGCACTCGCCGCCAATGTGAAGCGCGAATATGAACAGAATATGGAGCGTTACAAGTTCCTGAAATGGGGGCAGGGCGCGTTTGAGAATTTCCGCGTTGTTCCCCCCGGCACCGGCATTTGCCACCAAGTGAATTTGGAATATCTGGCGCAAACCGTGTGGACGAAAAAGGAAGGCAAAGTCACTGTTGCCTATCCGGACACATTGGTTGGCACAGACAGCCACACCACCATGGTCAACGGCCTTGGCGTTCTCGGTTGGGGCGTGGGCGGCATTGAGGCTGAAGCTGCGATGTTGGGCCAGCCACAGAGCATGCTGCTTCCTGAAGTGATTGGCTTCAAGATGACGGGCAAATTGCGCGAAGGTGTAACGGCCACAGACCTCGTGTTGTTGGTCACGCAAATGCTGCGTAAAAAAGGCGTAGTGAACAAGTTTGTGGAATTCTTCGGCGAAGGCCTGAAGCATCTCACGTTGGCAGACCGCGCTACCATCGCCAACATGGCGCCGGAATATGGCGCCACTTGCGGCTTCTTCCCAGTCGATGGTGTGACGGTTGACTATCTCAAATTCTCTGGCCGCGCCAAAGACCGGATCGCGTTGGTTGAAAAGTATTGCAAAGCCCAAGGCATGTATGGCTCGACGAAAGCTGAGCCTGTGTTCACGGACACATTGTCGCTTGATCTCTCTACTGTCGTTCCCGCTATGGCTGGGCCGAACCGCCCGGAAAAGTTTGCGCCACTCGATACGATCAAGAGCGGCTTCCTCGCTGCACTCGAAGCGCCGAAGGACAAGGCTGGTTATAACAAGGCGGGTGACTCTGCGCGCCGCGTGAAAGTTGAAGGCAAGAATTTTGACATCGGCCACGGCGATGTGGTGATCGCAGCGATTACATCTTGCACCAACACGTCGAACCCATCGGTGCTGATCGGCGCAGGCTTGCTGGCCAAAAAGGCTGCCGCACTCGGGCTGCAATCCAAGCCATGGGTGAAAACGTCCATCGCGCCAGGCTCACAAGTGGTCAGCGAATATCTGGCCAAGAGCGGGTTGCAGAAAGAGCTGGATAAGGTTGGCTTCTATTTGGTGGGCTATGGCTGCACCACCTGCATCGGCAATTCCGGCCCGCTTGATCCGGCGATTTCCAAAGCCATCAATGACTCCGGTATTGTGGCTTCAGCCGTTATCTCTGGCAACCGCAACTTTGAAGGCCGCGTGTCGCCTGATGTGCAGGCCGCCTATCTCGCCTCGCCGCCACTGGTGGTGGCTTATGCGCTGGCTGGTTCCACCCAGATTGATCTCACCACCCAGCCACTGGGCATGGACAAGAAAGGCAAGCCGGTTTTCTTGAAAGACATCTGGCCGACCAACAAAGAAATTGAAACTTTCGTGCGCAAGAACATCACGCCGAAGATGTTCAAATCGCGTTATGCCGATGTGTTCAAGGGTGACAAGAATTGGCGCGGCGTTCCTGTGGCCAAGGGTGAAACCTATGCTTGGGATAACAAGAGCACCTATGTGCAGAACCCGCCATACTTCACCGGCATCACACCAACACCAAAAGCCGTCACCAATGTTTCGGGCGCACGCGTGTTGGGCTTGTTTGGGGACAAGATCACCACCGATCACATCTCGCCTGCGGGCTCCATCAAGGCGGCTTCACCTGCCGGCAAATATCTCACCGACAATGGTGTGGCGCCGATGGATTTCAACCAGTACGGCACGCGCCGTGGCAACCATGAAGTGATGATGCGCGGCACCTTTGCCAACATCCGCATTCGCAATCACATGATGGGGCCGAATGGCCGTGAAGGTGGTTTCACCATTCACTATCCATCAAAAGAAGAAATGCCGATCTATGATGCGGCCATGCAATATCAAAATGAGGGTGTGCCGTTGGTGGTGTTCGCTGGTGTTGAATATGGCAATGGCTCATCACGTGATTGGGCCGCCAAGGGAACCAACTTGCTGGGTGTTCGCGCTGTGATCGCGCAGAATTTTGAACGCATTCACCGCAGCAATCTGGTGGGCATGGGCGTTATTCCATTGCAGTTCAAAGACGGGGACTCTTGGGCGAAGCTCGGAATAAAGGGCGATGAGAAAATCACCATCAATGGTCTGGCCGAAGGCCTCAAGCCCCGCGCCACGATGAAGGTTGAAGTCGAACGCGCCGATGGCAGCAAGATGAGCTTTGATGTTCTCTGCCGCATCGATACGCTGGATGAGATCGACTATTACAAGAACGGTGGCATCTTGCAGTTTGTGCTGAGGAATATTGCAAGGGCTGCATAACATTTGCGACGCAGCAATTTAAGTCTATGATACATCTCTCAAAAAGGGAGATGTATCATGGCTTATGTTGAAGTGATGGTTTTGCCGTTCAAGGCAGAAGATTTGAAGGCTTATAAAAAACTGGTGCAGGGCAGCGCCAAGGCTTGGAAGCGTTGTGGCGCGCTCAGCTATCACGAGATGGTGGAAGACGACGTGAAGCCCGGCAAGGTGACGAGCTTTCCACAATCGGTGAAATTGAAAAAGGGCGAGATGGTGGCTTGCGCCTATATCGTTTTCAAAACCAAGGCCGCGCGCAATGCGGGCTGGAAGAAATTCATGAAGGACCCGTTTGTGTCGTCATTTGACCCAAAGACAGTGCCCTTTGACATGAAGCGCATGTATTTTGGCGGCTTCAAAACCTTGGTGCAGTTCTAACTGGCTTAGCCGTGGTCAATATCGGCTTGGGTTACCGCGTAGGAGAATGTGAACTGCACGGTGGCGCCAGGGGCCAATGTTGACCACACGCCATCATTGGCGGTGGTGTCTGGTGAGGCACCAGAACCTGATGGCCCAGCCACAGTGAGCACTTCGCTGGTGATGCCGCCTGCGCCATTGGCCACTTGGGCGGCAGGTGAGCCATGCATGTCTTTCACTTGCACATTGGTCATCGGCACGTTGCCGATGTTGGCGATTGTGTAAGTGTAGGTGATCACTTGGCCGAGGGACACTGGCCCAGCCGGCGATGCGGTTTTCACAATACTTAGCTGTGGGTTAGCCGTGATGTTGGTGAACTGGCAAACATAAGTGGCCCCAGCCTTGATGTTGCCAGCTGGAATGGTGACGGCAGAGGTTGCCGAGGTTACCGTTGCATTGCCTGTGATGGCGGCGTTTGAATCCACACATGAAACACCGCCTGTGATGAAACCCGTTGCGATGGCCTCTGTGAGGCTGACAGCGGTGCCAATGGTTGCCTGAATGGGCAAGGGCGAGGCTGGTGTTGCCGTTGCCGCAACCGAAGTGCTGATGGGCGATGGTGCGCTGGCTAGGCCGGATTGTGTGAAGGTGAAGGGGCCACCAAAGCCGCCCGTGGTGATCTTTTGAACAGCGACGGACGGCAGCAAAGTGTTGGTGAAGGTGCAAACCAGTGTGTTGTTTGGTGCTGTTGCCGCAGAGTTCAGAACGATCTGGGCTGAGGCCGCATTAAAGCTGTAGTTGGCGGGGGTTGTGCCCGTGCAAGTGCCAGAGTTGACCTGCCAACCTGCAGGAACCGTCTCGGTGATCGTGGTTGTGGTGGCTGCGGCGGCCAGGCTTTTTACCGCGCCATTGGCAGGTGTGCTTGCTGTTGTTGTAGTGATGCTGTCCGTGCCGAAGCCATTGTCACCACTGAAATTGAATGTGCCGATTGCGCCCACAGTGGTTTTGGCCAATTGCAAGGTTGGCACTTTGGCGTTGGTGATTGCGCAAGTGATGACAGCATTGGGGACGATGTTGGCAGCAGGCACAGTGATGACATAGCCAGAAACAGTGGCCGCAAAGCTTGCGGGATTGCCTGACGTTGCTGATGCTGAATCCGTGCAGGTTGATGTGGCGGGGTTGAACACCCAGCCTGCGGGGCCGGTTTCGGTGATGGTTGTGGCAGTTGCCGTCGCCAGCAGACGTGTTGCGCTGCCTGTCACCGCAGTGCCAGCGGTGGCTGTGGTGATGTTGGTGGCGGTGCTGCCGCTGCCTGAGTTTGATGTTGAGAAATTGAAGGTGCCAACACCGCCGGTTGAAGTTTTGCTGATCGCCAAAGTTGGCATCAGGCTAAAATTCAAGTCGTCGATGAAAAGTACTTGGAACGCCGAGTTTGATACGACTGCTGTGGGAGATCCGGCGATATATTTGATAGTGACGGACGTAACAGGCACATTCCAGTTCACAGTGACATTGCCTGTCGCATCACTGATACCGGCGTTTTCGATGGCCGAGGCTTCTCCAAGTGCAGCGTTGTAGGCAACGCCAGATGCAGGTGTCGCCGATGTTGGAACGCCCGCGTTCGAGTTAAAATCGACGATGTCGTAAAAGCAGCCAGCGCCACAGGCGGGGCCGCCGTCAATATCATGCAAAGTAAAAGACAAATTAATGACGGGTTGTGAGAAAGTGAAAGTGGTGGTGACATAGGTTGATTTGTCGCCATTCGCAGCATCCATCGACAATTGAATGATGCCAGCCGCGGAACCGTTGGACGAGGCTGTGGTTGTTGCTGATGTTGAAGCGGCATCCACGGCGCCTGTTGCCACGGAATGCGCGGTAATGGTTACGCCTGAGACAGTTTTGGATGCTGTGGTGGTGATTAGGTTGGTGCCATTGGCAAATGTGCCCCAATCCAATGTTACGGCGTTCGCACGACCAGCAAAACATGCCACCAAAAGCCAGGAGGACAGGATAAAGAAAACTGCACGATTGGCGCAGAATTTCTGCCAATTTACAACTACGCTCACTTACAAACCTCAACGCCTAACGTTGCAACTCAACTATTCAGTACATTTTACGCAATAAATTGAACCCGACTTAATCATATCGGTGTAAATTTAGCTTTAAGCGCGAGTATACAGCTCAGAACATGTCCATCTGCGGCTTTGCGGGCATCGCTTGAGGTGGTGCAGCTTTTTTGCCGCGCGGGCTGGCGATTTTTTCCATGGCCCAAAACGCGTCGGCGGGGGCGTGAAGCAGGTCTGCCACCTGTTCTTCAGCATTCAGCCAGCGGGCAAAATCTTGCGGCAAAATGACGACGGGTGAACGGTCATGGATGTTGGCGAGAAGGGCATTGGGCTCTGCTGTCAACATGGCCGCTGATTCAAGTTCGGAACCATCGGGTGACATCCAGTGTTCCCAGATGCCGCCAAAGGCAAACAGGCTGTGATCTGGCTTGTGGATGAACCAGGCTTGCTTGCGTGTCGCGCCCACATCTTGCCATTCATAAAATCCATCAGCGGGGATCAAACAGCGGCGGCGGCGAATGGCGTTTTTGAAACTGGGTTTTTCACAAACCGTTTCGCTGCGCGCATTGATGAGGGGCTTGGTTCCAAGCTCCTTTGCCCAACTGGGCACAAAGCCCCAGCGCACCAGCGCAAATTCTGGTGTTTTGTTATGACCGCTGCGCACCACGGCAATGGGGCTTGTCGGGTGGACATGTTCTCGTGGCGGGAAGTTTGGTTGTTCCCTATAGTTGAACAAATTGCGCACCTCATCAGGCGTGCGGCGGAGTGAAAACAGTGAACACATCGCGCGATCATAACGCCAAGGTGGGCCTGGCGAGAAGACCTGTTCTTGCCGCTTCAGCTGCGGTGTTTAGGGGCCGCGAAGTGTTGCTGGTGCGACGTGGGCAGAAGCTGGGTTACGGGCTATGGAGCCTGCCCGGCGGCAAGGTTGAATTTGGCGAGCAAGTGGCTGAGGCCGCAAGCCGCGAAGTGCTGGAAGAAACCGGAGTTCATGCCCGGGTCGTGGGCTTTGCCGGACTCTATGAAATTACCTCACCGGAGTTTCACTATGTGATTGTTGCCCATGCTGCCGTGTTTGAAGGCGGAAAAGTGCAAGCCGCCAGTGATGCGGCTGAGGCGAAATTTGTCGATATGGATTTTATTGAAGACCTGGAACTGGCACCCAATACTGCCACTGCCATTCATAAGGCGTGGGTGATCTGCCAGATTTGAATCATGCCATTAACCTTTCTTAAAGGTTTGCCTTCTGCACCACGCACGGCGTGTTAAGGCTTTTGCATAAACCGCAAAAAGCGGGTCTAGGGGATGCCATGCAAAAACTGCCGATCAACGCCACGCATGTTGACGATGAAGTTGAACTGCCAGCACGCGATGAAAAGCAAGCGGCGTTGCGTTATATTCTGGATGCATGGGAAGAGGCGATTTATGAAGGCTTGGACCCTGATTGCATTGCAACGGCAGCTATTTTTGCGGCCTTGTCTGACATGATTGCCACTTATGGCGAAGACCCTGTGGCCACCTTGTGTGAACGCCTGCCAGAGCGCATTCGCAATGGCGAGTTCACTGTTCTGCGCACACAGCAGTAAGCTTTAAGCGTTCACATCCACCACCACACGCCCACGCACTTTGCCGGCCACGATCTCTTCGGCATAGTGGGGAACTTCGGTCAGTCCGATCTTGGTGATCAGCTTGGCCAGTTTGGCGCGGTCTAGGTCCTTGCTTAGCCTGGCCCAAGCTGCTTCGCGCAGGGCAATGGGGGTTGTGACAGAGTTGATGCCGATCAAACGCACGCCGCGTAAAATGAACGGCGCCACGCTGGTGGGCAAGTCCATGCCTTGGGCCAGCCCACAGGCCGCTACAGCGCCTTCTGGCATGATCTGAGAGAGAATGTTGGCCAAGGTTGTAGAACCCACGCTGTCGATGGCTGCGGCCCAGCGGGCCTTGGCCAGCGGCTTAACCGGGGTTTGCAATTCAGCGGCATTGATGACCGAGGTTGCACCTAGGTTTTTGAGGAAATCGGTTTCTTCCATGCGGCGGGTTGAGGCGACAACTTTGTAGCCCAGCTTGGCAAGCAGCAGCACTGCCACCGAACCCACGCCGCCTGCCGCACCCGTCACCAGCACTTCGCCGTCATCCGGCTTCAAGCCCTGATCTTCCAGCGCCATCACGCAGCGCATGGAGGTGAAGCCCGCCACGCCCACGGCCATGGCTTCTTCAGCCGTCCAGCCCTTTGGCAGGTGGATGAGCCATTCAGCCTTCAAGCGCGCCATTTGTGCAAAGCCGCCGTGGTGACCTTCGCCCACGCCCCAGCCTTGCAGCAGAACCTGGTCGCCTGCCTTGAAGCGCGGGCTATCTGAGTGGGTGACAGTGCCCGCAAAATCCACGCCGGGGATGAGCGGGAATTGGCGGATGATCGGGCCTTTGCCGCTGACGGCCAGGCCGTCTTTGTAATTCAGCGAAGAATGCGAGACGCGAACGGTCACCTCGCCCGGCATCAATTGGTTTTGGTCCATCTCAGTGATGGCGGCGGATTGGCCTGTTTCAGTTTTGGAAACGAGCAGGGCGCGGAATTTTGTCATTGTTATCTCCCCAGAATTCTAAAATCTTACAGGTTCGCCAAAAGCTTGTGCAGCAAGCTCGCCCATCCACATGGCGGCGTGGCCGCGCACATAGGTGCCGACTGGCCAGCCCGTAACCTTCTTGCCGTCATAAGGTGTCCAACCGCAGCGGCTTTCGATCCATTTGTCGGTGATGGTTTCTTGGCGCTTCAAATCCACAATGGTGAAATCAGCGTCATAGCCCAGTGCAATGCGGCCCTTGCCACGCAAATTGAATATGCGTTGCGGGCCATGGGCTGTAAGATCAACAAAACGCTCCAAGGTCAGGTGGCCGTCATTGACATGGTTGAGCATGACGGGAACCAAGGTTTGCACACCCGTCATGCCAGACGGCGAGGCGGGATAGGGCTTGGCCTTTTCTTCCAGCGTGTGCGGCGCGTGATCAGAGCCCAGCACGTCTATGAGGCCATTGTTGATAGCTTTCCACAGCGCATCGCGGTGGTGCTTTTCACGCACTGGCGGGTTCATCTGCAATTTGGTGCCAAGAGTGGCGTAATCATCCGAAGACAAAGTAAGATGATGTGGTGTTGCCTCACAGGTGGCCACATCGCGCGCAGCGGCGAGCACGGGAAGTTCCTCGGCAGTTGAAATATGCAGGATGTGAATGCGCTTGTTGTGCTTCTGCGCAATCTTGATGAGGCGTCTGGTGGAAATGACCGCCGCTTCAACGTCACGCCAGATGTGATGCGATGACGGGTCCCCGCCGCGCTGAAATGAAACGCGTGAGCGCAGGCGCATTTCATCTTCGCTGTGAAAGGCCGCGCGGCGCGATAGGCGCGAGATGATGGCTTCGAGGCCCGGTTCATCTTCTACCAGCAAATCACCTGTGGATGAGCCAGCGAAAACTTTGATGCCAGCTGAGGCTTCCAGATTTTCCAGCATATGAATATCAGAAATATTTTCGCGCGTGCCGCCAACATAGAAAGCAAAATCACAAAACATGCGGTGGCGGGCGCGGGCAACCTTGTCTGCCAAGGTTGTAGCCGAAGTTGTCTCTGGCTTGGTGTTGGGCATTTCGAAAACCGCTGTTACGCCACCAGCCACGGCGGCGCGGCTGCCGGTTTCGAGGTCTTCCTTATGCGTGGGGCCTGGCTCACGGAAATGCACTTGGCTGTCGATCACGCCGGGCAGGATATGCAGGTTGCGGCAATCTCTGGTCTCTACGGCGGCGAGGCCGGACATGTCTCCAAGCGCCACGATGCGGCCAGCAGATACGGCAATATCACCTTGCGTTATGCCGGAGGGGGTGGCGATGATGCCGCCTTTGAGGATGAGATCGACTGTTGTTGCCACTGCCTTGCCTCTCTGTTGTCCTTCCCGTAAACCTTCGTCTCACACATGGCAATAAGTAACCCATATCCTGAAGAGACCTTAGGCTATCGCGCTGTAATTGAGCTGCGCGGTGATGGCATTTTATCGTTTTTGCACAATATCTTGACCTGTGTTGTTGAGAGTTTGAATCAGGGCGAATTGGCCTATGGCGCATTGCTCAGCCCGCAAGGCAAAATCTTGCATGATGTGTTTGTGCATCCCTTGCAGGGCGTGGTGCTTTTGGATTGTGACCGTGCTGGTGCTGCTGATCTGATTGCCAAGCTGAAACTTTACCGACTGCGTGCAAAGTTTGAAATAGCGCTGCGGCAAGATTTGCATGTTGTGGTTGGCGGTGTTGGCGCACTTGATCCGCGCCATCCTGGTCTTGGTGTGCGGGGAATTGCTGGCGGAGGCACTTCGGGTGATGCGGCTTTGTATCAGGCCCGGCGGTTCGCACTGGGCATTGCCGACACAGCGGAAATCGGCAGCGGCAAACTGTTTCCGCATGAGGCGAACTTCGATCAATTCGGCGGCGTGGATTTTTACAAAGGCTGTTACATCGGACAAGAAGTTGTCTCGCGCATGCAACACCGTGGCACTGCGCGTTCTCGCATCTTGCCTGTCACAGTTGAGAATGATCAGTTCACGGATGAAAACCGGGTTCTTGAAATTCTGGGGCGAAGCGGCAGCCAAGGTTTGGCGCTGGTGCGACTTGATCGGTGGGCCGAACATGGCGCGCCCTTGGGCGTTACTATTGCCAAACCAGATTGGATGAAACCATGACGGCGGTGAAGCACGAGGATGGCATTTGCCGCTGCGGCTGGTGTGGCACTGACCCCGTCTATCTGCGCTATCACGATGAGGAATGGGGTGTTCCGGAATATGATGGCCGGGCGCTGTTTGAAAAGCTGCTGCTCGATGGCTTTCAGGCTGGGCTTTCGTGGATCACCATTTTGCGCAAGCGCGATAATTTTCGGGCCGCCTTTGACGGCTTTCAGCCGGAGATCATTGCGTCTTATAAGCCTGCCAAGATTGAAGCGCTGATGCAGGATGCGGGCATTGTGCGCAACCGCCTCAAGATTGAGGGCGCTGTGAAATCGGCTCAGGCATATTTAGAGATGAAGGATTTTTCGGCCTATTGGTGGGATGCGGTGGGCGGCAAACCGATTTGTGCGAACTATGACGGCCTCAAACAGATTCCGCCCAAGAGCGTGCTGACCGAAAAGGTTTCAAAAGATTTGCTCAAACGCGGTTTCAAATTTGTGGGCCCCACGATCGTCTATGCCTTCATGCAAGCTTGCGGGCTGTACAATGATCATCTGGTCACCTGCCACTGCCATGAGGCAGTGAAGAAGTTTGCCCGATGACACGGGCTTGGCAACGCATGTTATCGGGGCGCAGGCTTGACCTGCTTGATCCATCGCCCTTGGACATTGAGATTGAAGACATTGCCCATGGCTTGGCGCGTGTGGCGCGGTGGAATGGGCAAACCAAGGGCGAGAACGCATTTTCTGTGGCGCAACATTGCCTGTTGGTGGAGGCGATCTTCGGCCACAAGCGCCAGGCCGCCAGCAAGAATGACCGCCTGGCCTGCCTGCTGCATGATGCGGCTGAATATGTGATTGGTGACATGATCTCGCCCTTCAAGGCCGCCTTGGGTGGCGATTATAAGGTGATTGAGAAGCGCCTCATGGCAGCGGTGCATTTGCGCTTTGAATTGCCCGCTCGTTTGAGTGACAATCTGGCGGCGGAAATCAAACAGGCCGATCACGTGGCGGCCTATCTTGAAGCCACCCAACTGGCAGGATTTGGCCATGAAGAGGCAGGCCAACTGTTTGGCCGCCCGCGCGGCTTGGCGGGGGAGGGCTTCAAGCAATTTTTGACTTTGGAACCGCAAGCCCCAACGGTGGCGGCGGTGGCCTATTTGGCGCGGTTTGAGGATTTGGCATGATTATTGTTTGCGGGCTTAACGATGCACCAGACCTGGTGATCAAACACCGGGTAGGCGCAGCTATCGGTATCTTGGGGCCAGAAACAAAGCATCCGGATTTTCCCACGTTGGGTGATGCGCAGCGTTTGCGCCTGTCGTTCAATGACATTAACGGGCCAACTGATGGCATGGTGGGAGCAAGTGACGATGATGCGGAACGCTTGGTGAGGTTTATCAAGACGTGGAATCATGAGAACCCGCTTCTCATTCACTGCTGGGCGGGCATCAGCCGTTCCACCGCCACGGCGTTTGCGGCGATGTGCATCTTGCGCCCAGATGAAGATGAAATGGTTCTGGCGCGCGCGTTGCGGCTGGCCTCAACGTCGGCCACGCCCAACCGGCTGATCACCGCGAAAGTGGATTCTGCTTTGGGACGGCAAGGGCGGATGTTGCGTGCGGTTGAAAGCATCGGCCGCGGGGCTGATGCGTATTCCGGTTCGCCGTTTATATTGAAAATTTAGCCGCTGGTGCGTGGGCTGTAGAAGATATGGTGACCAATGCGGGTCAGACGGCGCATGGCTCTGGCCCAACGTGGTGTCACATAATCAGCGTGGTAGTTGACGGCATGCAACATGCGGATTGATGGGTCATCAGCGATGGCGCGCTCTGCAATGCGCTTGGCGCGGCCCCAAGCTTCGGGTGAACGGATGTTGCCCTTCAGGCCATCACAAGCAAATGAGAATTGGCAGGAATTGCGGCGCTGAGAGCCTTGGTAAACCACGCCGCAAATGGTCTTGGGATATTCAGGGTCTTTCACTCGGTTCAAAATGACCTTGGCTACTGCCAATTGGCCAAGCTCTGGCTCTGAGCGGGCTTCAAAATAAACGGCACGCGCAAGGCAAGTGAGTTCAGCGGTGCGGGCGCGCTCTAGCACTGGAGAGGGGGAGCGCGGCAATGGTGCCGCTGCAGGTTTGGCCATGGGCTCAGGAATAGGTTGGGCAACAGCAGGCACCAAAATCAAGGGGCCAGTTGAAACAGAAGGTGTTGAGAGCAAGCGCTTGACTGCAGGCACAGGCGCGTCTTCTTCATCGTCGCCGGATTGATAGGATGCAGGAATGATCTTGACGGCTTTTTGTGCGGCTACGATTTTGGCAATATTGGCCGGCTTTGCCTTCGGAATTGGTGGGGCAGATACGGGTGCCACGGCCAAATCCTGTGACGACAAATCAGCCTTGCCTTCGGCTATAACGGTTTGGTGGCGAAGTGCAGCCACATCCACCGCCGTTACGCTGAGGCCAACGGGAAGGAGAGAGCCTTTGCCATCGAGTTCGGTGGTGGGGGCAATCATGGCAGCATCGGCCATCATTTCAGGGTTGTTGCTGGCTGAGGCGTTGCGGCCAATCATGCTGCCAGCGAATGTAAAAGCGGTGACCAACAAGAAGCCAGCGAAGGCAAGCGGCAAATTGCGTGTGAACCATCCGCGTTCTGATGTGCCAGACACATCAAAATCATAGTCAACGCTTTGGCGCGATTTACGTTCGCTGCTTTGCAATGCCCAATTCCCACTTTTTAATTGCGACAGGCTACCAGTGCAGCATACGCACATGCGCCTTTAGCATAGGTTAACCATGGCCGCCAACCGAAAGAATTACAGGTTAAACAATGGTTATGTTGCTGGTTAACTTGCTGAATTAAAGTTATTTTTTGATTAATTTTAGATGGGCTTGCGCGGCGGCAAGCCGGGCCACGGGCACACGGAATGGCGAGCAGGAGACATAATCCAGCCCCACTTCCTCAAAAAAGGCGATTGAGTCAGGGTCACCGCCGTGTTCGCCGCAGACGCCCAGCATGATATCGGCACGGCCTTTGCGGCCACGTTCCACGGCCAAGGAGATCAGCTCACCAACACCTTCAACGTCCAATGACACGAACGGGTCGCCATCAAAAATGCCGCGTTTGGTATATTCACCGATGAAGCGCGCGCTGTCATCGCGGCTGATGCCGTAAGTGGTTTGGGTGAGATCATTGGTGCCGAATGAGAAGAACTCGGCGGCGCAGGCAATGTCTGCGGCTTTCAATGCGGCGCGCGGCAGTTCAATCATCGTGCCAATGCTGTAGTGCAGTTTCTGCCCGGTTTCAGCCGCCACTTCGCGCGCCACGGCCTCAATGCGGACGCGCACGGCTTCAAGCTCTCCGCGTGAAGCAACCAGCGGCACCATGATTTCCACCTGTGGCGGCATTTTGGTTTCCTCGGCGACGGAAGCGGCAGCCTCAAAAATCGCACGGGCCTGCATGTCAGTGATCTCTGGATAAGACAAAAGCAGGCGCACACCACGGTGGCCGAGCATGGGGTTATTTTCGCGCAATTCCATCACGCGCTTTTTAAAGGCGGATGCATCCACCTCCAAGGTTCTGGCCAAGGCCTCTATGTCTTCCAACTGGGTGGGCAGAAATTCATGCAGCGGTGGGTCGAGCAAGCGGATGGTGACGGGCATTCCCGGCATGATGGTGAAGAGTTCCGCAAAATCGGCGCGCAACATCGGCAGGATTTGCGCCAGCGCGGCGCGGCGTTCCTTTTCGCTGTCGGCCATGATCATTTCGCGCATGGCGCTGATGCGTGTGCCTTCGAAGAACATGTGCTCGGCGCGGGCAAGGCCAATGCCTTCTGCGCCAAAGCTGGCGGCAATGCGGGCATCATGCGGGGTTTCGGCATTGGCGCGCACTTTAAGGCGGCGGAATTTGTCAGCCCAGCTGAGCACGGTTGCAAAGTCACCAGACAGGGAAGGTGCAACCAGCGGCACAATGCCTTTCAGCACTTGGCCAGATGAGCCGTCGATGGTGATGATATCGCCGCTATTGAGCACCATGCCCTGCGATGTCAAAGTTCCAGCGCTGGCGTCGATGCGCAGTGATGACGCACCTGTCACACATGGTTTGCCCATGCCGCGGGCAATCACGGCGGCGTGGCTTGTCATACCGCCACGGGTGGTGAGAACGCCCGCCGCCATATGCAGGCCCTTGATGTCTTCCGGCGCAGTTTCTGTGCGCACCAAAATCACGCTGAGGCCTTGTGCCGCCAGCGTTCGCGCCTCTATGGCATCGAATGAAATGACACCCGTTGCAGCACCGGGCGAGGCGGCCAGGCCCTGGCCCACGACTTCACGCTTGGCATTGGGTGCTATGGTGGAATGGAGCAATTGATCAAGCGCGAAAGGGTCAATGCGCAACACGCCTTCTTCGGCAGTCAGCTTTTTTTCGGCCACCAAGCCGGTAATGATTTTCAGATTGGCAGCGGTGCTGCGTTTGGCCACGCGCTTATCCAGCAGCCATACGCAGCCTTGCGCCAAGGTGAAATCGACCTCGAAGGCGTCATGCTCTACCGCTTCCAATGTGCTGAGAGCGGCTGCAACTGTTTCCAGTGCTGCTGCCGGCAGGCTGTTCAACGACTGGCTTTGGCGCAGCGGCATATCCAGATCACTGCCTTGGGCATTGGTGAGATAGAGACCGTGCAGTTGTTTCTCACCGGTTTGCGGATCACGTGAGGCGGCACGGCCCACGCCAGATTTTTCAGATTGATTGCCGAACACCATGGCCTGCACCACGATGGCAAGGCCCGCTTCATCTTTCAGACCATGCAGTTTTCGTTGCATGCGGGCACGAGGGCCATTCCATCCCCGCGCCAAGGCCACAACTGAATTCCACAATTGCTCATCCACCGTTTGCGGGAATGTGCGCCCGCCATTGGCTTCAATTTCCGCCTTGAATCGTGTGGCAAGTTCGGGCCCGTCTGTGCCACGGATTTGTGTTGGCGAATGATAGCCGCGCTCTTCTGCGAATAGGCTGAGCAGATCATCAAAGGCGGCAGGGTCATCGCCCAGCACTACATGGGCGTAATTCTGGATAAAGCGGCGATAGCACTCATGGGCGAATGCCGGGTCAGAAACAGAAGCGGCGAGGCCCAAAACGGTTTCGTCATTCAATCCAAGATTCAATACGGCCTCAAGCGTGCCAGGCAGGCTGAGCGGTGGGGAAGGGCGCACCGCTAGAAGCAAAAGACGTTTTTTATCGCCCAGCGCAAAGCCGGTTTCAGCTTCAATGCTGGCGATGCCTTGGGCCATCAGTTCCCTGATTTGGCCATGGGCGATGGCATCATTGGCCGCCAAGACGCGGCACGCTTCCGTATTCAAGACAAAACCGGGAGGCACAGGCAAATGCGCCTTGGCCATTTCACACAGGCCAGCGCCGCGCTGGCCAAGTGCCGCTGCGGCCAAGCTTGGCCCCTTGGCACCTGTTGCGCCAAAGCTAGCGATATAGCTTGTCCGTTTATTACTCATTGTTGCAGTGCACCATCATCAGGGCCGTTCGTCAAGGGCTGCGAAGGTCTGTGGTGAACAAACGGGGCGATTTTTCCTTTTGGCGGAAAAGTCAAAACGCCTTGGTGAATGGCTTGACCTTTCATGCGCCATAAGCTTTGCCAGCGCAAAGGAGTTTCTCAATCATGGATCACAAATGGCAACACCGTTTCCCAGTCTCATGGGATCAATTTCACCGCGATAGCCGGGCTTTGGCATGGAAACTTTCCAGCGTGCGTCCGTTTCGCGCCCTTATTGCCATCACACGGGGCGGCATGGTGCCTGCCGCGATTGTGGCGCGCGAGCTTGGCATTCGGGTGATCGAGACTGTTGGTGTTGCGTCTTATGATTATGACACGCAGGGCGACATTGCCGTGCTGAAAAAAATCTCTGCGGAAATTGCGGGCGATTTACAGGGCGAAGATGTGTTGATCGTGGATGATTTGGTGGACACGGGAAAGACCGGACAGATCGTGAAGCAAATGCTGCCGAAAGCCCATCTCGCGGCCGTCTATGCCAAGCCGATGGGCAAGACGGTGGTGGATACTTATGTGACAGAAGTCTCGCAGGATACGTGGATCTTTTTTCCGTGGGATATGGAGATGCAGTTTGTGGAGCCGATCTCGAAGGCGAAGGGCTAATAAAAAGGGCGGGATTTTCCCGCCCTTTTAATTTTGATCAGAACTTCAACTGCTTCACTTGGATCACGTTCGGCACTTTGCCGACTTCGTCCATCACTGCCTTTGGCACTTCGCCGTCGGTTTCGATGATGGAGATGGCGTCTCCGCCTGGTGCTATGCGGCCCAGATGGAAGGTGCCCATGTTGATGCCGGCGTTGGCAAGAATAGTGCCAACGCGGCCCACAAAACCGGGCTTGTCATTATTCGTCACGTAAAGCATGTGCGGGCCGAAGTTGCATTCCAGCTCAATGCCCTTGATCTGGATGATGCGTGGCTTGCCGTCACCGAATACGGTGCCAGCGACTGAGCGTTCATATTTCTCGGTCTTCACGGTGATGCGAATGTAGGAGTCATAAGCGCCACGCTTGGTTTGCTTGGTTTCATCAACCTTGATGCCGCGCTCTTTGGCCACCACGGGTGCAGACACCATGTTGATGGCGCCGAGCTGTGATTGCAAAATGCCAGCAAGTGCTGCTGAGGTGAGGGCGCGGGTGTTGAGGTTGCCCACATCACCGGCATATTCCAGCACGATGCCCGTCATGTTTTCATCGGTCAATTGACCAGCGAATGAGCCGAGCTTTTCAGCCAACGCCACGAAGGGCTTGAGGCGCGGGGCCTCTTCGGCTGAGATCGACGGCATGTTGAGCGCGTTGGTAACAGCGCCCTTGACCAAATAATCCGCCATTTGTTCAGCGACCTGAAGTGCCACGTTTTCCTGGGCTTCATCCGTTGATGCGCCCAAATGCGGCGTGCAGACCACGTTTTCCAAATTGAACAGTTTGTGATTGGTGGCGGGTTCCACTTCAAACACGTCCAAGGCCGCGCCTGCGATGTGTTTGGACATCAGACCATTGTACAAAGCTTCTTCATTGACCAAGCCGCCGCGCGCACAATTGATGATGCGCACACCTTTTTTCATTTTTGAAATGGCGGCTTCGCCGATGATGTTGCGGGTTTTGTCGGTGAGTGGTGTGTGCAAAGTGATGAAATCAGCACGCGTGATGAGTTCCAACAACTCAACTTTCTCAACGCCGATTTGCAAAGCGCGTTCTGGCGAGAGGAAGGGATCATAGGCGATCACTTTCATTTTCAAGCCGAGCCCGCGATCAGCCACGATGGAACCGATGTTGCCGCAGCCGATCACGCCTAAGGTTTTGGCATAAAGCTCGGTGCCCATGAAGCGGTTCTTTTCCCACTTACCAGCATGCGTTGAAGCATTGGCTTCAGGGATTTGGCGAGCCAGCGCCATCATCATCGAGATGGCATGTTCAGCCGTGGTGATGGCGTTGCCGAACGGCGTATTCATCACCACGATGCCCTTGGCGGTGGCGGCTGGAATATCCACGTTGTCCACGCCAATACCCGCGCGGCCAATCACCTTGAGGCGCGATGCGGCTTCAAGAATTTTCGGCGTCACCTTGGTGGCAGAGCGAATGGCGAGGCCATCATAATTTGGAATGGCAGCGAGCAGGGCGTCTTTGTCTTTGCCAAGATCGGGTTTGTAATCCACTTCCACGCCACGATCTTTGAAGATCTGAACGGCGGCAGCAGAAAGCTTGTCTGAAATCAGAACGCGAGGGGCCATGATAGGTCCTTATGTTTGGATGAATTGATTAAGCGGTAGTGGCAGACGCATAGGCCCAGTCGAGCCAATGAGTCAGCACTTCAACGTCTTTGGTTTCAACCGTGGCACCACACCAAATGCGAAGGCCCGGAGGGGCATCGCGGTAAGCGCCCAAATCAAAGGCCACTTTTTCGGCGGCCAAAAGCTTCACCATTTTGGCACCCACATCTTCCGCGCCATCAAGCGTGAGGCAGACGGAGGTGTTGGAGCGGGTGGCTGGAACTTTTGCCAAGTGATGGGCAAATTTGGATTTAGAAATCCAAGCGTCGATCACAGCGGCATTGGCATCAGCGCGGGCGCGCAGGCCAGCAAGACCGCCGATAGATTTTGCCCATTCGAGGGCCAGCACATAATCCTCAACGCACAGCATCGAAGGGGTGTTGATGGTTTCACCTTCAAAGATGCCAGAGATCAGTTTGCCACCTGACGTGAGGCGGAAAATCTTCGGCATCGGCCAAGCAGGCGTATAGGATTCCAAACGTGCCACAGCGCGTGGGCTGAGGATCAACATGCCATGGCCGCCTTCGCCGCCGAGAACCTTCTGCCAAGAGAAAGTTACAACATCGAGCTTGGCGAAATCCATATCCTGCGCGAAAGCAGAGGAGGTGGCATCGCAAATGGTCAAGCCTTGGCGGTTGTCTGGGATGAAATCCGCATTGGGAACGCGCACGCCAGAGGTGGTGCCGTTCCAAGTGAAAACCACGTCATGGTCAAAGTTGATTTGGGAAAGGTCAGGCAAGTCGCCATAGCCAGCGGTGATCTTGCGGGCGCCGGAAACTTTGAGCTGCTTGAGAACGTCAGACACCCAGCCATCGCCGAATGATTCCCATGACACCATATCAACAGGGCGTGGGCCGAGCAGCGACCACAAAGCCATTTCCACGGCACCAGTGTCAGAGGCAGGCACAATGCCGATCTTGTAGTCAGCTGGAACGCCCAGCACTTCGCGTGTGAGGTCAATCGCCTTCTTGAGGCGGGCCTTGCCCGGCGAGGAGCGATGGGAACGGCCCACCACAGCATGTTCAAGTTTTTGAGGGGTCCAGCCTGGGAATTTGGCGCAGGGGCCGGAAGAAAAATTGGCGCAAGCCGGGCGCAATGCCGGTTTAGAATCTGTCATTTTGATCTCCATCCTTACAGATGGGTAGAGCCACGTTGGGGTGGCCTAGCCCAATTACGCTGCTAGCAAGAATCATTCCGCACCGCAACAAAAATGGTGGCTAAGGCAAATCAATTGATAAGTGGTTGAGAAAATGGTTCCACGCAACTTCAGCGTTGGTGCGGTTGTTTAGATACCCCCAAGTGGGGATGCTTGCAAACGTATGACCCACAGCTTTTGTCGCTTTTTGAGCTCATCGGCGCACAGGAGTTCAGAAAAATCAGTTGCCAGTTGGTCCAGTTCCTCGAACCTGAATTGCTGCTCGCCGTGCGTTTGCCAAGCCGCCTGAAGGCCTTTGAAAGGGCAGCCGCCCATTCTGAGTGAAAACCAGAGGCCGTTTTTCTGCGCCGCGAGGTTGCGGCTTGTGCCAACCCAAACTTCGCCCGTGGCGGTGCAAATCGCCGCGTAAATGCCTTGGATCGCCTTGCGTTCCTTAAAATTGGCGACTGCTGCCTTTCGGTCTTGCTTATCCATAGAATGTTCCATTATTATCCGGATATAAATATCATATAATT
>Ga0209069_10000403_pt1 | contig 19227 bp, 13 predicted proteins | sample Str013_2_FD_187202 | JGI IMG/M metagenome (GOLD analysis project Ga0209069, IMG submission 187202) | Freshwater sediment microbial communities in response to fracking from Pennsylvania, USA - Straight Creek_MetaG_SC_2013 (SPAdes) (version 2) | ecosystem: Environmental > Aquatic > Freshwater >...
GCATACAACTTTGCAGACAGGGATTTGTTATCATTGCAGTTATTGTAATTTATTATGAGCGAAAGCAAGAAGAACGGAGAAATTCAGGCAGACAACGAATTTATTGAAGTATTTGGCGCAAGGGAGCACAACCTGAAAAATATCGACATACGCATTCCCAAAAACAAATTGGTGGTATTTACCGGAGTAAGCGGCAGTGGAAAATCTTCACTTGCATTTGATACCATTTATAATGAGGGCCAGCGGCGATATATGGAAAGCTTCAGTGCCTATGCCAGGCAATTCATCGGCGACATGGAAAGGCCGGATGTAGATAAAATCACCGGTCTGTCCCCGGTAATATCCATCGAACAAAAAACAACCAACAAGAACCCGCGTTCCACCGTAGGCACTATTACAGAGATATACGATTTCATGCGCCTGTTGTACGCAAGAATTGGCGAAGCATACAGTTACAATACTGGAAAAAAAATGGTAAAGTTCAGCGAAGAAGAAATCGTTGACAATATATTCGCCAAATTCAAAAACAAAAAAATAACCCTGCTTGCTCCATTGGTTCGCGGAAGAAAGGGGCATTACCGCGAGTTGTTTGAAGACATCCGCAAGAAGGGTTATGTAAAAGCACGCATCGATGGTGAAATAAAAGATCTCGTGCCCAAAATGCAGGTAGACCGGTATAAGATTCATGACATTGAAGTAGTAATAGACAGGCTGGCTGTAACGCCCGATATGAAAGTTCGTTTGAGCCAGAGTGTACAAAAAACCCTCCAGGCAGGAAAGGATCTGATGTTCCTGCTCATCAATGATGACAACAAAACGGTTCAGTACAGCAAACAACTGATGTGTGAAGACACTGGTCTTAGTTATGAAGAGCCCTCCCCCAATGCGTTTTCATTCAACTCGCCTTATGGCGCCTGTCCTGCCTGTAAAGGATTAGGAACAGTGAACCAGGTAAACATGCATGCTGTAATACCCGACCGATCTCTGAGTATAAACGAAGGCGCAATCAAGCCATTGGGTGAAGAAAGAGAAGCCTATGTATTTAAACAGGTACAATTTGTAGCGAAGAAATATAAATTCAGTCTCGACAAACCTATACAGGAACTGCCGCAAAAAGCGCTCAATGTTTTATTATACGGCAGTGAAGATGCTTCATCAAAAGATACCGAATTTGATTTTGAAACCACTGAAGGTTCTGTATACAATACAGAATACGAGGGCATAGTTACCATGCTGAGACGCTGGTTTGCTGCCAACAGCAGTGAATCGCTAAGGGATTGGGTAGAAAAATTCATGGAGCTGAAGAAATGCGATACCTGTGAGGGCACAAGATTAAAAAAGGAAAGTCTTTGGTTTAAGGTAGCCGATAAAAACATTGCCGAATTAAGCGACATGAACCTGGATAAGTTAATGCTGTGGTTCACCGGTATTGAAAAGAAATTATCCGGCAAACAAAATACCATCGCCAAGGATGTATTGAAAGAAATAAAAGAAAGGTTACAGTTCTTACTCGATGTAGGGCTTACCTATCTCACCCTGTACCGTCCTTCCAAAACATTGAGTGGCGGTGAATCCCAAAGAATAAGACTGGCCACACAAATCGGTTCACAATTACAGGGCATTACCTACATACTGGATGAACCAAGTATTGGTTTGCACCAGCGCGACAACCATCGCCTCATTGAGGCATTAAAGAACCTGCGCAACCTGGGCAACAGTGTATTGGTAGTAGAGCATGATAAAGACATTATGCTGGCTGCGGATCATTTGATTGATATTGGTCCGCGCGCTGGTAAATACGGCGGTCAAATCGTAACGCAGGGCGAACCACACCATGTTTTCAACTCACAGTCGGAAACCTCCAAATACCTGGCAGGTGAAAAATTTATCGCCATACCCAAAGAAAGAAGACAGGGCAATGGAAAGTTCCTGGAATTAAAGGGCGCGAAAGGGAACAACCTGAAAACAGTGGACGTCCGTTTTCCACTCGGAAAATTTATAGTTGTTACCGGAGTAAGCGGTAGTGGTAAATCCACCTTAATCAATGAAACACTCTACCCCATTCTTTCACAGTTTTGCTACGATTCCAAGACAAATCCAATGGAATACAAATCGGTAAAAGGTTTGGATTTACTCGACAAGGTGATAGAAATAGATCAGTCGCCCATTGGACGCACGCCAAGAAGCAATCCGGCTACCTATTGCGGCTTCTTTACAGAGGTAAGAACTTTATTTGCAGCTGTTCCTGAAGCAAAGATCAGGGGATACAATGCCGGCAGGTTTTCCTTCAATGTGAAAAGCGGCCGCTGTGAAGTATGTGAAGGAGGTGGTATGCGCGTTATTGAAATGAATTTCCTGCCTGATGTATATGTTCATTGTGAAAAATGCAATGGTAAACGATACAACCGCGAGACACTGGAAATCCGGTACAAGGGGAAATCCATCAGCGATGTATTGGATATGACCGTGGATGAAGCCGTTGAATTTTTTCAAAATGTTCCTTACCTGTACAGGAAAATAAAAGTATTACAGGAAGTAGGGCTGGGTTATATCACATTAGGACAATCAGCAGTTACATTAAGCGGAGGTGAAGCACAACGGGTTAAACTGGCTACCGAGCTTTCAAAAAAAGATACCGGTAAAACATTCTACATACTGGATGAACCAACCACCGGTTTACATTTCCAGGATATACAACACCTGCTGGATGTATTGAACAAACTGGCCGACAGGGGCAATACAGTGCTGGTGATAGAACACAATCTGGATGTAATTAAAGTAGCGGATCATATCATTGACATTGGTCCCGAAGGTGGTGATGGCGGTGGCAGGATATTATTTGAAGGCACCCCGGAAGAGATGATAAAAATCAAAGACAGTCATACCGCAAAATTTTTAAAACCCGAACTGAAATAAATAAGCAATGAAAAGAGTATTGGTAGACATGGATGAAGTAATTGCCGACACCACGGCAGGCATGGTACAATGGTACAAAAAACATTTTGGTGGTGATATTGATTATACCAAAATGCTGGCTGGAGGTTCACTGGTAAAAGGTTTCCCCGATGAACACCAGGAACAGGTTCGCCAGCAATTGTTTGCAGCAGGTTTCTTTCGTCATTTACCGGTAATGGCAAACAGTGTGGAGGTGCTGGAAGAAATGAATAAACGGTACGAAGTACTCATTGTGTCTGCTGCAACTGAATTTCCCAATTCCTTAAAAGATAAATTCGACTGGCTGGCGGAATATTATCCCTTTTTTACCTGGCAGCAACTGGTACTTTGCGGAAAGAAAAATATGATTGAGGCCGATTTCATGATTGATGATCATTCAAGGCACCTGCAATATTTCAAGGGGAAGCCCTATATTTTTACCGCGCCGCATAATTTGAATGAGCGGGAATATGACAGGCTGGACAATTGGAAGGAAGTGGGCGAAGTATTTCTTGGATAATATTAATCCATTACACCTGCACAAAAAGAAACAGCCAGCAATTATTCATCGCTGGCTGTTGAGAATACTGGAATTTACAGTTTCTTTTGTTCTTACTGCCCAATAAGCAGTGGCGGGAAGTGATTAATAAAATCTTTAATTGTAAGGGTACTAAAGTTATAGGGAACGGACCAGGTTTTTTTCAAACCGGATATTAGGATTTTACCAATTTCCCCGCCGCTTATTGGATTTCAGTTATGGCAAATAAAGAACTAACAATTTTTTTATCTTACCTCCACGGTACCATTTTCAATTTTTTCATCATCACTAAACACTTCGAACGTATAAGTTCCTTTTAAGAAATTGGTAAGCAGTGTTGTTTCCTTGTTCCTGATTTGGGTTTGCTTTACCAGCTTACCATCCAGGTCGAATAAATAGAGTTGATATACTTTTCCTGCTTCACCACTGGCAGTAAAGAACATTACTTCACCCGTAGCGCTCGGAAAAATTTTAATCTTATACTTTTTACTGGTTTGGGCCTTATTAATAACGATGGTGTCCCCGTTATGCTGATGGCAGGCCGGATTGGCTGTAACAGGTATTTGCAGAAAGATGATAAGGACAGTCAACAAGAAACAATGAATGATATATTTCGGCAGCCATTGTCCCGTTTTAAGTACAAATGTCTTCATAAGTACATGCGTTTACATGTTAAAAAAGGGTACGGATTAAACAACCAACTTCTTTAATTAAATATTGTTAGAAACGGATAACCGGGCAACGGGTAGAGTTTCTTAAACTATTGTCTCCACCACCCAAACGAAAGCCAAGTTTAAATCCGAATGAATAATAGCCATCATTCTGAGTAGGGTCCCCGCGCTTGTCACCAATGTTACGCGTTACGCCACTAAGTCTTTTGTCGGCCATACGAACTGCAAGAGCAGCATCGCTAACGGATAAGTGATTATAGAATACCTGGGGATCTATATAATTAGTGCTTACACCATCTATATAGTCGGTAAATGTTTTACGGTGAATAACTTCAATGCCCAGGCTCACATTTTCGCTAAGAAAATATTTGATACCTACACCCATTGGAATATTCAACTGCCACAAAGAAAAATCTTTGCGATCAGGATATTCCGAAAAGCCTTGTCCTTCCAAATGCAATGGTTTCAGGTAAACCCACTGTCCGGTAGCAGGATCAAGACCCTGCGGATTGAAATGGAATACACCTGCGCCAATTACACCATAGGGGCGAAGTTTATGAAATACATCAGCAGGATCCTCCTCCAGGAACACCGTAGGATAAATCTCTGTTACCAGGATAGCTTCAAACAAGCTGCTGCGGAAATCCTGGTTACGAATTCTGCGCGCTTCTTCCAGGCCACCCTTTCCTTTAATAATAGCATCATCACCTTCCAGTTTGCCCAGGTTCACGGCAAGGCGGAAACCAAGCCAGTCTGTTGGATAAACACTCAGGTGTGCACCTACCATTATTTTTGTCAATGGAAAGTTGTTGTCTTTCAGGAAAGTTGTTCCCTTTCCCAGGTTACCGCCAAGGTCACCGAGGAAGTTAGACGGTCCAATAGTAACGCCGGCTTCCATAAAGGAACCGCCCTCGCTATATTGGGCATAAATTTTGTTTGGTAAAATTATGGAGAGTAGTAAAATAACACACGTTCCCCATAAAGAGTGTAAAAACTTTTTCATGAATACCAGATTTTAGTTTTCGAATAGTTAATGGATTCGGGTACTAAAATAAAAATTCCCCTTACAATATAAAAACGCAAAAAGTAGAATTGTGGTGTGTACGCACAAAAAAAATATCCTACCTAAGGTATATGCGTAGGATTACGTTAGTGTTTTTACGAAAGCAGCATTTCAACGTGTTGAATACCATCCTCCAGGTATATTTCCCCGGTTTCTTTAAAGCCCAATGAGTTGTAAAAATTTTTTAGGTATAATTGTGCACCTATTCTGATTATTTGTTCTCCAAAAAGAATTCTGGATTGCTTAATTGATTCTTCCATTAATAGCCTTCCTGTCCCTTTTCCCCGCTCTGTCTGTGCAGTCACTACCCTTCCGATAGACGGCTCTTTGTATGAAACACCCGCAGGTACCAGTCTTGTATAGGCCACCAATTGTTTGTCACCTTTATAACCCATTAAGTGCCAGCAGTATTGATCTTTATTGTCCGCATCCTGGAATACACAGTTTTGTTCCACTACAAATATTTCATTCCGCAATTGTATCACCGCATATAATTCATAAGGAGAAAGATCTTCAAATTTTTTACAAATCCAGCTTATCATACATATATTATTGTCTGTAATTATCAAAATTGGACCAATAGAAAATTATCTTCCCACAGTGGGAACAACCGGCAATCCTTCATTGCCATCGTTGCTGACAGACTGTACGGCAAAAAAATAATTATCCTTTGAATAAGGCAAATTGATTTCTGTTTGTACTGTAAATATTTTCTTTTGCCAGAAGGCGCTCGTCGTTTCCCGCATTAAAATATAATATCCTTTTACTGAACCCGATTTTGGCGCCTTCCAGCTAAGGCTGGTATAGTTGCTCAGCTTTCTTACCTCTATCTTCACCTCCTGTGGCATGGAAGGAGATTTAGCCAGGTTGGCAAGGTTGGATAAATTTATGCAGACATTCTTTCGCAGGTATTCAAAATCTATAAACTCCGCCAGGTCGCCGTACTGTATTCCATTTTCTTTTCTTACATCCTGGTGCTGGTGATAATAGTTTTCATTCATCTCTGTAAAACGAACTGCTGCATATCCCTTTTGTACATAAGGTGTATGATCACCCCCGCGAAGAAAACGATCATTCCTGTACACCAATACCACCTGCAGGTTTTCTACATAGCGTTCGCCAATTTCTTTTACATAACGCGCCAGTTGCCTTGCCTTCCCATCATTCTCTAATCCAAACTGTCTTATCGACGCCGCATTTTTATCTAATTCGTATGCAGGCAATCCTTCACTGAATACACGGATACGCGTATTGTCAATAATATTTGTTTCACTGGAATTGTTGCTCCCCATAATATCATTGTTCAATACCGCTTCAATGTTCCAGTTTTCTTTTTTTGCTTTCTCGGCCATATAGGTAGCTCCCAGCAATCCCTGTTCCTCACCACTCACTGCAACAAAAATAATAGTGCCGGGGAATGTTTGCTTACTCATGATACGCGCACATTCAATTACTGCTGCAGTTCCACTGCCGTCATCATTGGCGCCCGGGGCATCACCCGTTCTGTCCATTACATTGGTACGCATATTATCCAAATGCCCGCTGATGATAAATATCCTGTCATCATTGGGATCGGTTCCTTTTAAAGTCGCCACTACATTGCCCAGTAATAATGGCGCATCTACTCTTTTACCATCCGGTGCAAGTGTGGTTGTATCTATTATAGCCGATAAATGCCCGTTTGATTGTTTTGCAAATTCACTGAATTTCTCCAGCACCCATTGGCGCGCAGCGCCGATGCCGCGTTTTGCTTCTGTTTGTGTACTCAAGGTATTCCTGGTACCAAATGCTACCATCGTTTTTATATATGACTGAATGGAATCGGCGGAAACTTCCTTTACCATTTTTTCAATCAGTAGATCTTTCTGGATGATGGTCTGTGAAAAGAGAGGAAGCGCCAATAGCAGGGTAGCTATTGCGATGAATAATTTTCTCATGATGTGCCAAAGTTTTGTAGCATTAAAATTAAAGGAAACAACACCGTTTGCATGATAAAAATGGTAATTTTAGATAAACGGTTGTTATGCCAGTACAAGACCTGAGTAAAATACACCAGTTGGCCGGTAAACTTTTTAAGTGGCCCGCAACTACTGCAGAATGGAACCAGTACAGACTCTCCAAAGAACAGGTGGATTTCTTCAATGAAAACGGCTTCCTCGCCGGCGTTAAAATGCTGAATGCAGAACAACTGGAAGAACTAAGGCATGAGCTGAACGATATAATGGATATTCATCATCCTTCCCATGAATTGTTTTACGAGTTTCACAGCAATGAATCATCCGACCCGCAAACCATCCTATTTCATGCACTCGGCGCATGGCGCATCACCAATGGCTTTCATGATGTATTGTGGAACCCGCGCTTTCTCATGGCAGCCAGTCAGCTATTGGGAAATAAACCCGTAAGGTTCTGGCACGACCAATTGTTTTACAAACCACCCAAAAAAGGTGGCGTAGTAGCATGGCACCAGGATTATTCCTACTGGACAAGAACAAAACCTGTGGCACATTTAACCTGCTGGTGCGGACTGGACGATTCTACCGTAAACAATGGTTGTGTACAATATGTGCCCGGCAGCCAACGGTGGGGGCTACTCGATAAACCAAACCTTGCCGGCGACTTACTGGGTATCATGGATTACCTCAGTGAAGAACAAAAAAAAGAATTCAAACCGGTACCGGCAGAAGTAAAAGCCGGTGAAGCCATCTTTCACCATCCGCTTACACTGCATGGTTCGGGAGAAAACAAGAGTGATAAACCAAGACGCGCTTTTGTAATCAATGTTTTTGCAGACGGGGTAAAATCAGATTCCGACGACAGTTTATTACAGGGCGTACCCGCTGTTGGACAGGGAAATAAAATGCAGGGACAGTTCTTCCCGCTATTGTTTGAACAGGCGCTCGTCAATCAGTAACCGTATTTGTCTTTCCACAGGCTGCGCAGGAATTTTCTCAGTTCCTCTTCCCTTGCATTCCTGCCCGGTTCATAAAAGGTGGTGCCGGTAATTCCTTCGGGTAAATATTCCTGCGGGGAGAAATTATTGTCATAACTATGACTATACTGGTAGCCTTTCCCATAATCCATGTTCTTCATCAGTTTGGTTGGTGCATTTCGAATGTGCAAAGGCACAGGAAGATCACCTGTTTGCCTTACCATCGCCTGTGCCTTACCAATAGCTTCAACAGCGGCATTACTTTTGGCAGAGGCAGCGAGATAAGTAACGCATTGCGATAAAATGATACTTGCTTCCGGGTAACCAATTTTATTCACTGCGTCAAAACAGGCATTGGCCATTACCAGTGCGGTGGGGTTTGCATTGCCGATATCTTCACTGGACAGTATCACCATTCTCCTGGCAATAAACTTTACATCCTCACCACCTTCAATCATTCTTGCCAGCCAGTACACGGCTGCATTCGGATCACTGCCACGGATGGATTTAATAAAAGCCGAGATGATATCATAATGTTGTTCTCCCTGTTTGTCATACAATGCAATTCTTTTTTGCGCTACATCCATTACGGTATCATCCTTAATCACTACATCGTTGCCCAGCGCATCCGAGACCAGTTCCAGCAGGTTCAGCAGTTTTCTTGCATCCCCGCCGGATAGGTTTATCATGGCTGAAGTTTCTTTTATGGTAATTTTTTTCTTCTTGAGAATGGCATCTGTGGTTATGGCATGCTGCAGCAGTCCCACCAGTTGTTGTTCATCCAAAGGTTTTAATACATACACCTGGCATCGGCTCAGCAGGGCCGAGTTCACTTCAAAACTCGGGTTCTCGGTGGTGGCGCCAATCAATGTGATGATCCCTTTTTCTACTGCACCCAGCAGGGCGTCCTGTTGTCCCTTATTGAAACGGTGAATTTCATCAATGAACAATATGCAGCCTTCTTTTTCCTTAGCTTCATCAATCACCTGTCTTACGTCTTTCACGCCACTACTGATGGCGCTCAGTTGATAAAAAGGAAGTTTCAGTGTATGTGCGATGATATTGGCGATGGTGGTTTTGCCCACACCCGGTGGTCCCCATAATATCATGGAAGGCACTTTACCGTGTTCAATGGAAGTTCTTAAAATACTTCCTTTACCTGTCAGGTGTTCCTGTCCCAACAGTTCATCCAGTGTTTCCGGGCGCAATCTTTCTGCCAATGGAGAAGCCATTGTCAAAGTAACAAAAAGTCAGGCAGTTTAAAGTTTAGAGTTTTGTGTTTAGGGTTCTTAACCTATATAGTAACCAATGGCAACGTCAAACCCACCTTAAACCTTACGCCTTACACCTTACCCTTACCCCTTCTACCCTAGTTTTTCAATTAAAAAAAATAACTATGTTTGCCACAGCATCCAATGAAGTGTATACCTTTCCTGTTATTGATCCTTTGTCATTTCAGTAGTTTATCTCAATCCAAAAAAATAGATAGCCTGCTGGTAATGAACGACGGCTATAAAAAAGAAGACTCCCTTAAAGTAAATTACCTCGTCGAAATTTTCAGGCAATATTCCAAGGAGAAGCAATTCGACAAACTGGAAGAATACGGGGACAAAGCGATAGCCTCCGCCAAAAAACTTACAGCAACGCATTTTCTCACTTATGTTTATTACCGGCTGGCACGTTGTTACCACGCTTCGGAAAAATTTATAAAAGCGGCAGCATTCTACAACCTGTCGATGGATGTGGCCCGAAGCAGCAACGATAAGAAAAGTGTAGCCGGCATTTATATTGATCTCAGCGCCCTGTACAATACAATACCGGATTATTCAAAAGCGCTGGATGCAAATATGCAGGCCGTTCGATTGTACAACGAGCTGGGCGATTATGAAAGTCTCGGAAGTATTTATATGAACATGGCGCAGTTATACCTGGAACTGAAGAGCACGGTGAAATCGGTTGAATACAGCAATAAGGCACTGCAAATATTCACCGCAACAGGTAGTAAAAACAGTTCAGTGTATGGAACAGCCCTTGCTTACGATGCAATCGGGCAGGCCATCCAAATGGCAGGTAATGATGAATTGACTGCATTATCTGTTACTATTTCAGACAGGAATCAGTTGTCGCTGAAAAATTATGCATCCGCACTCCGGGCATCCTTGTCCAGTACCAGTTTTAATGGTGAAACGGGAAATATATATACCAATATCGGCAGCCTGTATGAAAAAATGGGCGACAATACGCTGGCACTGCAGAATTATACAAACGCATTCAACATTATAAAAACAATTGACAGCAGGCAACAATTTGCTGATATTAATTTTGCGCTGGGTAACTTTTATTTCAATATCCATGACCTCCCAAAAAGTAAAGATTACCTGCAACAATGCCTGCAAACTGCCAGGGAATCCAGCTTCCCTTCTATACAACAGGAGGCGCTTGAAAAACTGAGCATACTGTATGAACAATCCAAACAATTCGATAGTGCTTATTTGTATTACCAGCAATACATCGCCGTAAAGGATTCCATTTTTACCAAAGAAAAAGAAAAAGAAATCACACGGCAGCAATTGCAACTGGACTTCGCCATTAAAGAAAATGATTATAAATTAAGGCAACAGCTCACCGATGGAAAATTAAAACAACAACAACAGGAGCTCGTGCTCAGGCAGCAACAACTGCAATTGATCAACAAGGAAAAGGACCTGCAGCAACTGGCCTATTTAAAAAAGCAGACGGATTTACAAAACAAAGAACAACTGGAAGAGGCCCTGCTCCAAAAAAGCTCCATCCAGGCTAAGTATGACAAAGCCATCAGCAGTAAGCAAATTGCACAACAACAAATCCAAATCGGCACCGACAGGAAAGTAAAGCTATACCTGGCCACCGCTATTGGGTTGACTGTATTGATAGCAGGACTCATCTTCTATAACCAGCGAAAAACAAAAAGACTGAATACCATCATCAATGAACAAAAAACATCCCTCGAACAATTGGGCCATGTAAAAGATAAAATATTCAGCGTGGTGAGCCATGATATGCGCACGCCGGTCAATTCACTCATCTCATTTATAGATATCCTGGAAGACGGCAGCATCCCACCCGATAAACTCAACCTGTATGCAAAAGAGTTAAGACAAAACCTCAGTTATACTTCTTCATTGATGAACAACCTGCTCAACTGGGCCGCATCACAGATGCAGGGATTTAAACCAGTAAAAGAACCGGTTAATGTACAATCATTGGTAATGGATCTGAATAATACGCTTCAGCCACAGTTACAGCAAAAACAAATTTCAATTGAAAACAACGTAACTGCCAATACCATTGTACAGGCCGACAATAATATGACCATGGCGGTATTGCGAAATCTAATCGGTAACGCCATTAAATATTCTTACAAAGGAGGATCTATTATCGTCGGTGCAAATTGTCAACCTGCCGGATGTTCCATTACGGTAAAAGACGAAGGGACCGGCATGCAGGAAGAACAGCTTAGGTTTTTTAATAACAGCAACGGTCACCAGGCAGAAAGCAAAAGAGGTACCGCCAACGAAAAAGGAACCGGTCTTGGCTTATTGCTTTGTAAAACGTTTACCGAACAAATGGGCGGGAAAATAACAGCAGTTAATGATACAAAAGGGATGACATTTACCTGCTGGTTGCCAGCTTAAGAGGACACTACCGCACCAATACCCTCCTGTTTACCATTTCCAATAAGGAGGCCTTATACATATCTCCCAAAGGGACCTGCTGTCCGCCGGTCAATACAACCACCCCCTCTGAGGATACTGATACGATGTGCTGGAGGTTTATAATGTATTGTTTGTGTACGCGCATAAAAATATGTGCGGGCAATTGGGATTCCATATTTTTAAGGCTCACCAGGGTAATGTGTTTTTTCTGCTGCAGCGTTAACAACCTGCTGAAATTGCCCATGCTTTCTATATACAACAGGCTGGCAATATCGATGCGCGTATATTCAAAATTTTCTTTGATAAAAAAATGATCACTTGCATCAACTGCGGGAGAAACAGGTTCATGTATCGCCTCCTGTGTTACAGTATGGCCAATCCTCTTTTTCAGTTCAATGTATTCAATGGCCTTGGCAGCCGCCTTTTCCAGTCGCTGAAGGTTCACGGGTTTTACTACAAAATCAATCACGTCCAGGTTATAACTGTCGGCGGCATACTCGCTGAATCCACTGATAAAAATAAATACAGGTGGTTGTGAAAGACTTTGAACCAGTTCTATGCCGGAAAGACCGGGCATATCAATATCACTGAATACAATATCTATACCCCCCTGCTTCAACAGTTCTGCTGCTTCTGAACCACTGCTGCATACCGCAGCAATATGAAGCTTACTGATTTTGGAAAGAAATAGCTGAATGGCATCCCTGTCAAGTAAATTATCTTCAGCGATAAGGCATTTATAGGTATTTAACATAGGTATCCAAAAATAAGTGTTTATAAATACTGCCAGAATTTTTAATCCTCCATCGGCGGCAGTTCATCAACTTTTTGTTTTAGTACATCAACTGCCCACCCTGCAATCTAAGCAATTACACTTATTTTATGGACCTATGCAAGGATGTGACTTGTTAACATGTTTGCAGGGAATTCAATATTTATATGAAAAAAACTTTACACAGCGGCATGCTGCCTATTCCATTCATTGGACTTTTCATTTCTTTTCGGCAGACGATACTCAGAACAGGATTAAATAGCGTTGACTGTCTCCGCGTATTCTTTAAGATACCGGCAGACCTGTATTTACCCGTCATTCAATGCTTTCTCTTCAATATTTCATCTATTTCCAATTCCATAAAATACAACCATCACATGAAATCAACCTCCAACCAGGATCAAAAAAGAAATGCTTTTACCTCCTTTCTTACTGTTATTCTCCAAAAGAAATATTGTTACTATCTTCTTTTGACGGCTATATTCTTCAGTACTGTTATTCCTGCTGCCAACGCCCAGAATATACTGGACAATGCAGGATTAACCGTAAGCAGCGCCGCTGCTTACGCTACAAGAAAATTAAGTACTGGCTATGCTGGCTTCGCGATCAGAGTAAGAAGAGCCTCCGACAATAAAGAAGCGGATATCGCTTTTGATGGTACGGGGCAGGTAAGCGGCGCCAGTATTGCCACCATGGTAATAGGTGGTACCACCAGCGCCTTCAGTTCTTTTTATTCAGCCACCAATTGCTTTGTCAGCAAATGGTACGACCAAAGTGGTAACGGCAGGGATGCCACGCAAACCACTTTAGCCAATCAGCCAATATGTGTTACTGCCGGTGTACCCAACACCTACAATGGTAAACAGGCTATTTATTTTGATGGCGCCACCGGTGTTCTATCTGTGCCTTTCAACGCTACAGTAATAAATGCACAGGGCTCCTTTTCTGCCCTTGTTAATATGCCTGTATTACAACAAAATTTTCCTGCCCTGATTGCATGGAGCAGTAGCCCCGTGGGACCAGGATTTGGTCCCCTGGATAATGCTGCTGCTGGTAAGTTTGGATTGTATACCACCTTTGGACCGTTCAATATTACACTGGGCCCGGTAGCTGCCAATACCAATTATGTATTGAACGCCACCTGGAACGGAACAGCCGTTACCGAATCAAGAAACAAAACGGTGGTATCGGGAACCATGGGCCAGGCCTTCACACTTAACCTGGCCACAGGTCTTATTGGACAGGACAATCCTACCTCACAATTTTTTAATGGTACGGTACCGGAATTAATTGTTTTTTCTACTGCACTTACTACGCCAAACAGGCAGGCATTGGAAAATAACCAGACCAGCAATTACCTTACACCCGCTACCGGGTTAAGCTTTGATGGTGTGGATGACTATGTGGATGGTACCAATGCTTCTCTGCCACAGGGCAATGCAGCCCGGACCATTGAAGCAAGGTTCAAAACATCTTCTTCTGTAACCGGTACCATTTTAAATTTCGGTACAATGGCCTTCAATCAAAGATTTGGTGTGTTGGTAGTATCGGGTAAAATATATATCGTAGGTGAAAGCAATGATTTTGCTACTGCTTCACCTGTGGTTAATGACGGACTCTGGCACCATGTAGCAGCAAGTTTTGATGGCACTACTTTAAATGTTTATGTGGATGGAGTTTTAGCAGGTACCACGGCCATAACATACAATACTACAGGTACTACTTATAGAATAGGACAAAGAATTGGTGGCGGTGAATTGTTTACCGGCACCATTGATGAAGTACGTGTATGGAACCGTGCATTATTGCAAAATGAGGTACAGAATAATATGACATGTGAATTAAATCCCACGGGTCAAACTGGTTTGGTGGCACTGTATCATTTGAACCAGGGAAATGTGTCTGCTGATAATACCGGTGTTACTACAGCTACCGATGCAAGTACAACGGCCAGCAATGGCACACTTAATAATTTTGCCTTATCAGGAACTATTTCAAACTGGTCCGCAGGCAATGCCACAGGCAATTGCAGCGCTCCTGCCACAGGATTAAACTTTGACGGAGTAAATGATAATATCAATTGTGGAAACAATGCCAGCATCAGCAGTCTTGGTTTAACTGGTTTTACATTGGAAGCATGGATAAACCTGTCGAATGTAGCAGCCGTTAATTCTATCTTACGCAAAACGGGAGATTATAATCTATATGTAAATGCAAGCAAACTGCATGTGGAAGTATGGCCCAATGGTGTAGGAAATACTTCCTGGAAATTATTGGATGGAACCATTACGCTCACCAACAATACATGGACCCATGTTGCCGCTACATGGGACGGTACCACACTTAACCTTTATGTAAATGGCGTTTTAAACAATGGTGCGGTATTAAACAATACAGTAGCAGGAACAGAAAACCTGTTTATAGGAATGTCTTCCATATTTAGTCAGCCGATGGCAGGTAGTTTGGATGAACTAAGAATCTGGAACAGGGTCCTGTGCCAGTCGGAGATTCAAAATAATATAAACTGTTCGTTGAATCCCACCGGGCAAACGGGTCTGAAAGCATTGTATCATTTCGACCAGGGATTCTTAAGTTCCGCTAATAGCAGTGTTACCACCCTTACCGATCTTAGTGGAAACAATAACAATGGTACCCTAACAAATTTCGCACTTACCGGCGCAACATCAAACTGGGCAACTGGTAATGCAAGTGGAAGCTGTACTGCATATGCACCGGCCTCACTGGCAGGCACAACCGGAGGAGCACAGGTTTGCCAGGCATCCACCGTACAAACCCCCGGCACCAATTACCAGGATGCCAGTTGTAACCTTATTGCCAATGTAAATCCATCCGGTGCATCATCAGTTGCCGGCATTGTAAACAGTTGTGTAAAGATTGATGCAACTGTTCAAACCAGGGGCGCGCAGCCTTACGTACAACGGCATTATGATATTACGCCGGCTGCTAATGCTGCCACGGCCACCGGCACCATTACCTTGTATTATACGCAGGGAGAATTCAATGCATACAACCTGGTAAGGGGAACAAATCCTGCATTGCCAACGGGTCCGGCGGATGCTACGGGTATCAGCAAACTACTGGTTGCACAATATCACGGTACAGGTACGGCACCTGGTAACTATACCGGAGCAGGCGTTGTTATCAATCCTGTTGACAGTAAAATTATCTGGAACAGTATACAAAGCAGGTGGGAAGTCACTTTTGATGTGGTGGGTTTCAGTGGTTTCTATGTTTATACCAATGCAAGTAGTTTCCTGTTGCCCATCAACCTAATCAGTTTCAGTGGCAGCAGCAATGGAAGCATCAGCCAGTTGCAATGGCAAACTTCCAGTGAAACAAGCGCCCGTCAATTTGTGATTGAAAGAAGCAATGCTGGCAATAGCTTTAGCAGTATCGGTACGGTAAATGCAACAAATACCGGCAACCACAGCTATTCCTATCCTGATGCTTACAGGTACAACGGCTTTGTTTACTATCGTTTAAAGATGATCGACATCGATGGGAAGTTTTCTTATTCAAACATAATAAAGCTAAGCAGTCATGCACAAAGTCAATTGCTGCTTTACCCCAATCCCGTCCAGCATTCGGTTACTTTACAAATAGGCGATAAGCAATTGCTGGGTACAGTGGCGAAAGTGGCGGACGCAACCGGTAAAACGGTTCAATTGTTTACCATCAGTAGTACGGTACAGGTTATCAATATGAATGCGCTGCCTGCAGGTGTATATTTTATACAAACCAGCAATGGCGATACGCAAAAACTGATCAAAGAGTAACTGGTTGGAATATAGATGATGTATAGGTAAGCCGCTGCAGCAGCGTGTAGCGGCTTTTTTAATTATCCGAATCACAGATGAACTTTAGATTTATGGAATTGCCGGCAAATGAAAGCTATTCCACTTTACTCCCACCCCGGTGCAACGTTTATCCGATTTGCCTGGATTTTCACCCGCCTGCTGCGCATTCGGGCAGGCATTTTCAAATAGACCAACTAATAATAGCCGAAATCTATCAGGACAGGAGTCATCTTCGGAGGAAATTTATATCTTTTATTTCGTGGGTGTTTCGATTAAAACATAATAGCTGCAGTACACCTGGATGGTAGCTGTCTTTGCTATTTTGTCGCGTACTATGCCCGGTATATCAATTTTATAATCACTCAGTTCCACGGTAAACGCTGTTTCGGATGTAACCTTTGCATCGTTCAGCACCCGGAACATGCAGGCAGTTTCTATTTCTTTTGTAACCCCGTGCATCTCCAGTGTACCCGTCACCGTCACCGGGTAGAAGCCTGTTTTTTTAAAATTGATACTGTCCATATGCAGTATTTGCCCACGGAAAACAGCTTTTGGGAATTTACTGCTTTCCATATAGTTTCCGTTGAACTGATCCTGCATCAGGGCTTTTTTAAATTCAAAACCCTTTACCAGTACAGCAAATTCTATTTGTCCGGTAGCAGAATCAAAAATAGCCATTGCGGTTTTGTTGATACCCTCAATTTCTTCCATCTCTGTACCCGCCTGGAAGGATACAATACCATCTTTGGTAAAGTATTTTCCCTGTGCAAAAGAAGCATTGAATAAACAACATGCAATGAATACAATTATAGTTTTTTTCATAGCCACCTGGTTCTATTGAAGGATAACGGGTTATAGAAAAAAAATTACAGGCACATGTACACCTGCTTTAAACCATTGTGCCCGGTCCTGTTTCATAAATAAAAAACATTATACAAGAATGATGCTATTGCAATAAATGATGCTGAAGAAAATACCCACTGGTAGGAAAACGCTGCTGAACAGCATTGGAAAGCAGTAATATGTGGTTGTCTTACTCTAAAAAGTAACGGGTTTCCAATGATTAAAAGATAAGGTAGTATCGCGAATTACAAACGCAACACCATTTTACCCGCCACTCAGCGTTGTTTTTATATATTTTTTACACGCCCTGCACCCAAATTGAAGGGTGAGTCTTCCCTGCTATATATTTTCAACAGTCAAAAACTGGTAATTCTTTAAAAAATGAAATACCAGCTTGGTTAAATAAATACCTGTGTGCAATTAAATACAGGCTTAAGTTTGTCCTTAGCTCACATGACTTGCGACTTACCCTAAAGAACACCATAATAAGTTTTTGTAAAAACAGCTATGCCATTAGTAGAACTTAATCACAGTTTTTGTCAATATAATTTCCTACATTAGGCCCTCTAAACTTATTCCATGAAACCTCTAATTGCCCTGTCCTTTTTTTTATGCCTATACTCTATTGCAATAGCCCAGAAATCACTCATCGACGGTTGGGTTGAATTAAATAATGGTGATACCCTCTATGGAAAAATCACCGAGAGAGACTGGAACGTAAACCCTTCCAGTATCGATTTTCTTAAAGGCAACAATACTACCTACGCAGTAAGCCAGCTAAAATCATTTGGTATAGTAAGCGGAGATATTTACAAAAGATACACCGTTATCAAGCACCTGTTGCCCAATAGGGAGACAGACTTATTTCCTGAAGATGAAACAAAACAGGATACGGTAACAATTTGGTTAAAAATGATTGTACAGGCGGAAAAATCGCTGGGGGCCTTGTATCAATCAGACAGGGCCTATTTTTATTCAATTGACAAAACCGACAAAACCACCGAATTGCGTTGCAGCAATGGTATTAAAAATTTTGAAGATGATAAATATAGGTCGGACCCCAGGTACAAGAAAACGGTTATCATAGAAAATGCCGATTACAAGAACCAGTTGAATTTGTTGTTTTCGGATAAAATCGACCAGTTCGATGCGAGCACCATTGATTACAATGAAGGCAGCCTGGGAAAGTTATTCAGAAAAATGAACAATGTAAAACAATCAGCTTCAGCAAACAGCTCTTTTTACCTGGGTATAACTGCAGGTGTTTCGCTGTTCAAAAGCTCCATCGGAAGTACCTATCCTGCCAATTACTATCAGGGCGCCTTATTAAATGAAGCCACTGAGCCCTTTGTTCGCGTTTCTTTTAATTTTCAAAAAGCAAAGAAACGAAACAGGGTTAGTTTTGTGCCCGAACTGGGGCTGAGTCTTTTCAATACCAAAGGCACAAAACCCGATGTAAGCCGTAATAATTTAGCCGGTTTTGATATAAAAAATGTGTTTCTTGAAGTGGGCATTACCACAAAAGTGTATTTAAACCCCGGAGCAAAAGCCAAAGCATTTATAGCAGGTGGAGTAAATAGCCTGATAAGGATGTCTGGAAAAAATGTATACAGTCAGTATGACCCCGCAGGCAATACTGTTGCAACTGCCAATGAACCCGAGCAGCCATCGTTTATAGTAGCCCCTTCCATTACGGTTGGTTGCGACTTTTCCAAATTCGGCATTTTCACCAATTACCAGTATATCGGCAACCTGCTTACGCATATTGGTTCCAAGTGGACCATCAGCAGGCTCTCTGCGATCACCGGGTTGATCTTACCCGGCATAATACTCGATCCGGGCTGGACTGCTGGCAGCAATCGGTGGCGATCAAGCGGATGGTTGGCTATCTGCCCGGCGAACCCTCGTTGGACCCTGGCCTGACCGGCGGGCAGCTTCTGGAATACTTCGGGCATCTGCGC
>Ga0209069_10000405_pt1 | contig 19187 bp, 18 predicted proteins | sample Str013_2_FD_187202 | JGI IMG/M metagenome (GOLD analysis project Ga0209069, IMG submission 187202) | Freshwater sediment microbial communities in response to fracking from Pennsylvania, USA - Straight Creek_MetaG_SC_2013 (SPAdes) (version 2) | ecosystem: Environmental > Aquatic > Freshwater >...
CTGCTGCAGAAGCAGAAGGGCTCCAACATCGAATTCGTGGCTCCGCCCGACGGCATGCCGGCTGCGCCGCTGGTGTGCGGCATTGCCGATCGGGCGCCGCATCCGGAGGCCGCGCGGCTGTTCATGGACTGGCAGATGTCGCTGCGCGGCCAGGCCAATCAGCAGGACAACCCGTATCTCTATTATGGCTCGCTGCGGAAGGACGCGCCGCCGATGCCGGGCGGCAAGCGCCTGTCCGACTTCAAGCTGCTGGCGCCGACGGACATGGACGCGTTCATGGCGACGCGGCCCGCGTTCAACAAGGAATGGAACGCCATGCTGGGACTGTGACGCCGTGAGGGATGCTGCAGTGCCCCGCATGCGTGTGCCGACATTTCTCACCCAATACGCGACCATGGTGATCGTCATCGCCGTGGTCGCCGTATTCGTGCTCTATCCGATCTTCTACCTGTTCCAGGCAGCCTTCGATGTCGGCTTGCCGGACTCTCGGCCGCCGACCGCCTACGGTCTCGATAATTTCGCCAAGCTGCTGGATTACCAGGCCGTGCTCGTCAACACGCTGGTCGTGACGTTCGCCGCGACGCTGATGGCGCTGGTGTTCGGGTTTGTCACGGCATGGATCCTGACGCGCACCGACGTGCCGATGAAGCGGACATTCGAGCAGCTGATGACCGTGCCCTACTACGTCACGCCACTGCTCGGGGCGCTGGCGTGGAGCTTCCTCGGCGCGCCGGAAAGCGGGCTCATCAACCAGCTCTGGCGCGCGGGCGGCGGCAGCGGGGCGCTCGTCGACATCGGCACGCCGCTCGGCATCGCTTGGGTGATGGCGCTGTTCGAGGGATCGGTCGCTTACGTGATGATCAGTGCCGTGATGCAGTCGATGGACCCCTCGCTCGAGGAGGCCTCCGAGGTCATGGGCGCGAGCCGCCTGAAAACGATCTGGCGGGTGACGCTGCCGCTGGTTGCGCCCGGCGTGCTCGGCGCGGCGCTGTTCGTGTTCGCCGAGATGCTCGGATCGTTCTCGGCGGCGCTGGTGCTCGGCACGCCGGCGCGCTTCTACGTCATCACCACGGCGATCTACCAGTTCGTTTCGCAGTACCCGCCGCGGATCCCGCTGGCGGCAGCGATGGGCGTTTCGCTGTTCGCGGTGATGTTCCTCATGCTCTACGGCTATCGCCGCGTCGTTGCCCACGGACATTTCACGACCGTCGGCGGCAAGGCGTTCCGCCCCCGCGTCATGCGGATGGGCTGGCTCAGATGGGTGATGTTCGGCATCTGCGCGAGCTATGTCGTGCTGTCGGTCGTGCTGCCGGTGGGTACGCTTATCTTCACGTCGCTGCAGAAGCTGGCGGTCGCGTTCCCGGCGGCTTCAAATTTCACCTTCGACAATTTCCGCCAGGCGTTCTCGATCAACGCGGTGCGCTCGGCGATGGTCAACAGTCTGGGCCTTGCGGCCATATCCGCCAGCGTCGGCGTGGCACTGACGGCGTTTCTGGCCTGGATCATTCAATCGAGCCGGATGCCCGGCCGCGGCGTTCTGGAATATGTCGCGATGTTTCCGCAGGCGGTCCCGCGTTTGGTGTTCGCCTTCGGCATGATGTGGGCGTGGCTGGTCATTCCGCTGCCCGTCTACGGCACGTTCTGGATCCTGCTGATCGCCTACCTGACGGTGTTCATGCCGCTGGGATTGCGCACGATATCGGGCGTGCTGCTGCAGCTCGACAAGAGCCTCGATGAATGCGGCCAGGTCTGCGGCGCGTCCTGGACCCATCGGCTGCGGACGATCACCGCGCCGCTGCTGCGGCCGGGGCTGGTCGCGGCGTGGCTGCTGATCTTCGTCGCCAGCGTGCGCGAGCTGGGTGCCTCGATCCTGCTGATGGGGCCGGATTCGAAAGTCATGACGCCGGCGATCGTGGAAGCGTGGTTCTCATCGAGCTCCGAGCTGACCGCGGCGATGGCGCTGATTCAGACGGCCGTGATCGCCGCCGTGATGGTACTCTTCCATCGGCTGACGCGACGCCTCGCCGTTCACGGAGTCTGAGCCGATGCAAAGCGCGACGACGGCCCCGGCGATCGAAGTGCAGAACCTGTCGATCCGGTACGGCAGCGTGACCGCGGTCGCAGATGTCAGCTTCTCCGCCGCCGCCGGCCAGCAACTGACGCTGCTCGGCCCGTCGGGTTGCGGAAAGACCTCGACCTTGCGGGCGGTGGCTGGCCTCGAGCGGCCGACGGCGGGCGTCATCCGCGTGGCGGGCAAGGCGATGTACGACGGCGCGGCGGGACTCAACATACCGGCAGAGCGGCGCGGCATGTCGATGGTGTTCCAGTCGTACGCGATCTGGCCGCACATGACCGTGTTCGAGAACGTGGCGTACGGCCTGCGCGTGCGCAAGATCGGCGGGGCGGACCTGTCGGACAAGGTTCGGCACGCGCTCGACCTGGTCAAGATGGGTGCTTATGCCGAGCGCAATGCGTCGCAGTTGTCGGGCGGCCAGCAGCAGCGCGTCGCACTCGCCCGCGCGTGCGCATTCTCGCCGACGGTGCTGCTGTTCGACGAGCCGCTGTCGAACCTGGACGCGAAGCTGCGCTCGGAAATGCGCATCGAATTGCGCGAGTTGCAGCGCCGTCTCGGTGTCACATCGCTCTATGTGACGCACGATCTGGAGGAAGCGCTGGCGATGTCCGACCAGATTGTCGTGATGCGCGATGGACTTATCGAGCAGAACGGCACGCCCGCCGAGATCTACAATTATCCGCGCACAGCCTTCGTCGCGGATTTCGTCGGGTCCGCCAATCTGGTCAGCGGCGCTGTGCTCCCCGATCGCTCCGACAAGGACCGTGTGGCGATCCGCACGGATGACGGCCAGATGCTCGTCGGTGCGACGCACGGCCGCCCCTTCGGTCAGAACGCGACCCTGTCGCTGAGAACCGTCCATCTGCGTCTCGTTTCGGAACTGCCTGCGGGCGCTGCCAATATCTGGCCCATCACCATCCGCCGTACTGTCTTTCTTGGTGACGTCACACAGATTCACGTAGGCTGGGGCGGGCGCGAGTTGATCGTCCGCCAGACTGTCGCGGATGTGTTCACACCCGGTCAGACCGCCTTCCTGAGGGTCGATCCGGAGCAATGCATCCTGCTGGAAGGGTGAGCGCGGCCTCGCAATAGGACGCCCGTAAAAACTCCCTCGCCCAGGCAAGGAGCCAACCCCTTGAAATCCTTGAAGGTGATCTTCGGGAGTTTGTTCATGTTATCAAATGAGGGAAACCAGGCGGCGCTGAGCATCAGTGTCGCCGTCGATGTAACCCTGGGTGGTTTCGATGGAGCGATGCCCCGGCCAGCATTTGCACGCTCAACACATTGATATTCCTGGCGGTCCCGGCAGGTCTCGAACCCGCAACCTCCTGATCCGAAGTCAGGCGCTCTATCCGATTGAGCTACGGGACCGACCACGCAACTTAGTCCGCGCCGCAAATCGCGCCAAGGGGTCTGACGGCGCCTCCACGACGCACGATTGCCGTCAGCGCGAAATCTCCGGCGCGCTCATGTCTTCAATGGCGGCGCCTTCGAAACACCCATCAGCTGTGCCAGCCTCTCGGGTGACCCCAGCAGGGCGGCGCTCGGCCCCGCGTGAACGATGCGGCCACGGTCGAGCACAATGACATCGCTTGCGAACTCCAAAGCCAGCCGGGCATGCTGCTCGACCAGGATCATGGCAAGCCCGGCCTCGCCCTTCAACCGCTCCAGACCCGCCAGCAGCGCGTCGACGATCACGGGCGCAAGGCCCTCGAGCGGCTCGTCCATCAGCAGCAGCGCCGGATTGCCCATCAACGCGCGGCCGAGCGCCAGCATCTGCTGCTCGCCGCCGGACAACTGATTGCCGCGATTGTTGCGCCGCCCGCCGAGCGAGGGAAAGAACTCATAGACGCGGGGAACGGTCCAATCACCGGGTCGCGCGGCCACCGTCAAATTCTCCTCGACCGTCAACGAACGGAAGATCTCGCGCTCCTGCGGCACGAAGCCGATACGCAGGCGCGAGCGTTTGTAGGTCGGCAGCCTGCCGATTTCCTCACCGGCAAACCGGATGCTGCCGCTGTGCAGCGTGGTGTGACCCATGATGGTCGAAAGCAAGGTCGTTTTGCCGACCCCGTTGCGGCCGAGCAAGGCCAGCGTGGCGCCGGGCGCGAGGGTCAGCGAAATACCGTCGAGCACCACGGTTTCGCCGTAGCCCGCCGTGATATTGTTGAGCGCAAGCCCGAGGGACGGCGCAGCGGCGAGGCTCATGCGTGGCCTCCCCGCTCACCCAGATACACCTCGCGTACACGGGGGTCGGCGGCGATCGCATCGGGCGTGCCTTCGACCAGCACCTGACCCTGCACCAGCACCGTGATGCGCCGCGCCAGGCGGAATACCAGATCCATGTCGTGCTCGATCAGCAGCACCGCCATGTCGGCCGGCAGCCGCTCGATCACCTCGATGATGATGCCGCTTTCGCCGGAGGGAATGCCCGCGGCCGGCTCATCGAGCAGCAGCACCCGCGGGGCGAGCCCGAGTGCGATGGCAATCTCGGTGAGGCGCTGGCGGCCGTAAGCAAGCTCTTTCACTGGCCGCACGGCATCCTCGGCGAGACCGAGCGTTTCCAGCAGCACGTAGGCCTCGTCGATAACCTCGCGGCGGCGACCCGCGGGAAAAAACAGATTGCCCGCCGACCCGGTCCGCTCGGAGATTGCCAGTGTGACGTTCTCGAGCACGGTCAGGCGGTTGAACAAAGCGTTGATCTGGAACGTGCGGACGAGGCCATGTTTTACCCTCCCCGCCTGCTTCAGGTGCGTGATATCGGCACCCTCGAGCAGCACCGACCCGCGGTCGGCCGTCAGCACCCCCGTCACCAGATTGACGAAGCTGGTCTTACCGGCGCCGTTGGGACCGATCAGCGCGTGCCGTGCGCCCTTCTCGAGCCGGAAGTCGATGTCGCCAGCCACCCGCAAAGCGCCGAAATTCTTCGACAAACCTCGCGTCTCGAGTGCTGCCGGGCTCATCGCGCCCTCCACCGTCGGACGAGCCGTTCGCATAGCCCGAGCACGCCGCCGGGAGCAAACACCACCACCAGCACCATGAACAGCCCGATCCAGAAGTACCAGTACACGGGGTCGATCTGCGAGAACCGATCCTGCGCGATCATGTACAGCGGCACGCCGATGAACGCACCGTACAGGTGCCCCACTCCGCCGATGATCAGCATGATCAGCACCGAGCCCGACCGCTCCAAGGCCAGCACACCGAGCGCGACGAACTGTGTGGTCTGCGCGATCAATGCACCCGAGACTCCGGCCAGCGCCGCCGAAATGACATACACGACCAGCCGGCGGCGCGCGACCGGCGCACCGATCGCGTGCATGCGCGCCTCGTTCTCGCGGATGCCGGTCAGCGACCTGCCGAACGGGGAGTACACCAGGCGCCGCGCGCACCACCAGCCGGCGAACAGCACGACCAGGCAATAGAGATACGCCGTGCGGCCGAACATGTCGAACCGGAACAGACCGAGCAGCGGCCACACGTCCATGCCTTGCAGGCCATCGGCGCCACCCGTCAGCGTACCGGCCTTGTTGGCGAGCTCGAGCAGCATGGTGGCGACGATCAGCGTCTGCATCAGCAGTGTCAGACCGCTGGTGCGCAGGATCAGCGCGCCGCTGGCAAGACCGACAAGTCCGGCCACGGCAGCCGCAGCGATGAGGCCGCTGATCGGCTCGCCCCAGCCGCGAGCGGCAAGAATCCCGGCCGTATAGGCGCCGACGCCGAAGAAGGCCGCGTGCCCCAGCGTGACGATGCCGGCGTAGCCGAGCACCAGATCGACCGAGAGGGCGAACAGGATCGTCGCCAGCACTTGCGAGCCGAGTGCGAGATAGCTCGGGAACACGAAGAACGCCGCGACCGCAACGAGCCACGGCAGTGCTTCGAGCGGACTGAGGCGATGGCGGCCGGCAAACGCATCGAGCGTGCGCTGTTTCAGGTCGGTTGGAGCAGATGGGCCTTTCATGCCGTCTGCCCGAACAAGCCGCGCGGCCGCCACAGCAGCAAAGCCATGGTCAGGGCGTAGATGAAGAACGCGCCGAGTTCCGGCCAGATGTATTTGAAGGCCGTATCGGTGATGCCCACGACCAGCGCCGCGACGAACGGTCCGCGGATGCTGCCGAGCCCGCCGACCGCGACCACGATCAGGAAGTAAACGAGGTTCTCCAGGGCGTACATTGGATTGACCGCCAGCACGTCGGCGCCGAGCGCGCCACCCAGTGCAGCAAGCCCGCTGCCGAGCGCAAACGCCCGCGTGAACAGCCCTGAGGTATCGATGCCGACGGATTCGGCCATGCGCAGATTATCGACAGAGGCCCGGATCTGGGTGCCGAAGCGCGTGCGCTCCAGCATCAGCCACAACGTCGTGACCACCACCGCACCGCACACGATCAGGAAGCTGCGATAGAGCGGAAACTGGCGGAAGCCGAGATCGATCTGTCCGCTCAGCATGGCAGGCGGGTTCATCGGTTGTGCCAGCGGTCCCCACACGAACTTGGCGGCCGCCACCGACATGAATACGATTCCCATGGTCAGCAGCACCTGATCGAGCTCGTTGCCGCCATAGAACCGGCGGTAGAGCAGCCGCTCCAGCACCACGCTGCCGGCCGCCGTCGCCGACACGGCAAGCACCAACGCAAGTGGAAACGGCACGCCGCTCCGGTTCATCAGCGTGGTCATCAGATAGCCGCCGACCGCTGCGAACACGCCATGCGCGAGATTGACGAAGCCCATCAGTCCCATGGTGACCGACAGCCCGACCGATATCAGGTAGAGCACCATCGCAAATGCGATGCCGTGAAAGGCGATGCTGACGGTGGAGGCGAGGAAGCTGCTCATCTACGAGGTTTCCGAAACGCGGCTATCGGACTGTCCTGCGACCAACGATCCTGGCATCACTTGCGAACCTCGAAACTCGCTGACGCTCGTGTCCTGCTGCCGGCTGCCCCGCGGGGACCAGCCCCGCGATTTCAACTGTCGCGCTCTAGAGCGCTTCCCACTTGATTTGGTTCAACACTCTTTTCTCCCTCCCCCCTCGTGGGGGAGGGTCGGGGAGGGGGGGATTCCAGAACATGGGTCGGGGTTCCCCCCACCCCTAACCCCTCACCACGTCGAGTCGAAGACTCGCCTTCGGCAAGATGGGAAGGGGAATCAACGAAGTGATTCATTTGAACCGGAAACCGCTCTAGTGATCAGAATGAGCGCCCCACGCCGCATCACTTCGGCGGGTTCAGCTCCTTCCACGGGTCCTTCACCTGCTCGATGGTCTCGAACTCGGTGTTGACCAGCTTGCCGTCCTTCATCTCCGTGCGCCGCATGTAGATGTTCTGCACGATGTCGCGGGTCACCGCATCGATCATGATCGGCCCGCGCGGGCTGTCGGGATTTTTCCATCCCTTCAGGATCGCCATCGCCTCATCGCCGGTGAACTTGCCCTTGGTCTGCTTGATCACGTCGAACACGGCGGCCATACCGTCCCAGCCGCCGACCGCGAAAAAGTCCGGCGTCGATTTGGCGCCGTATTCCTTCGCCCAGGCGGCGAGGAAAATCGTGTTGGCTGGCCGCGACGCCGCAGTGGAATAATTGCCGGCGGTGACCAGGCCGACCGGCGCATCACCCATGTTCGGCAGCTCCTCGTCGGGTACCAGATCCTGTGTCGAGACGATCTTGATGCCGGCTTCCTTGAGCCCGAGGTCCTTGATCGCCTTCATCATCGCGGTCGCCTGCGTACCGCCCGGAACAAAGATGAACAGCACGTCGGGCTTGGCGTCCTTCACCTTCTGCACGAACGGCGCGAAGTCCGGATTGTTGGTCGGAAAGCGCACGGAGCCGATCACCTGCCCGCCCGCCTCGGTATAGCCCTTGTTGAAGGCAGCTTCCGCATCGTGGCCGGGAATGAAATCGCTGACCGCCGTATAGGCCTTCTTCATCCCCTGGCCCGCCGTCCATTTGCCGAGCGGAACGGCCGTCTGCCACTGCGTGAAGGATACGCGGGCGACGTAGGGCGAGATGCGCGGAATGGCGACGCCGGCCGCATTGGTAATGACGAACGGAATCTTGGCCTCGGCCGTCAGCGGAGCGATCGCGGCAGCGATGGGTGAGCCCATCACGCCCAGCAGGATATTGACCTTCTCGCGCGTGATCAGCTCCTGCGCCATCCGCTTGCCGGTTTCGGGATTGGTGCCGTCGTCGCGCTTGACGATCTCGATGGTGACGCCGGCCGGCAAGTCCTTCGTGTGCTCCTTGGCATAGAGGTCCATCCCCTTCTGCATCTCATCGCCCGGAGGCGCGAGGAAGCCGGACAGCGAGTTGATAATACCGATCTTGACCGTCTCGGCGGATGCATTCGCACTGGGAAACAGCGCGAAGGCCAGGACTGCAAGGACTGAACCCTTCCACAATTGCTGCAGGAACATGGCAACCTCCCTCGTCGTTCCGCCGCTTGAGCGATTCTGCGGCTGTTGGCATTCTGCGAGCTGGTGCAGGCGGGGCGGCAATGCCCACCGATCGCCGCCAGCATGCGACCGAGACGCTATCATACCGCTCGATGGCGCGCCACCCGCCAGCCGCCACTGGCGGCGGTTCATCGAAATGGATGTCTGGCGAGGCGATCAGGCGCCGTGCGATGCGCCCGCGGCACGTGCCGCCGCAGGCCCGAATTCGTCCGCCGATGCAATCTGACCTATTGGCAGATAGTCACGCATTTCATCGAGCAGATTTGCCAGGGCATATTCGCTGGCCTGCAGCTTGACAGCGGCGGTGGCATGCAAGGCACAAACATGCTCTGTGCGGATCAATGTCGCTTCGGCGAACCGATGCAGCCGTGACCATTGACCATCGAGGCCGACCTGCTCGCCCCCTGCGGTTTGCGGCTGCGGCCGGCGTGAGGCGCGAGATGCCGCGACATGCGGCAACCGTATCGACACAGCGCGAGCCAGCATCGACATCGCTCGCCAGGTCCCGATGCACGTGGCGCCCGCAATCAGGGCCACGATCCCAAGTACGATCATTTGCAGGTACGGGTTGTCGTAGATCATGGCCAACTCCCGTTTCCAAATCCAACCAATTCGAGACATGCGCTGATCCGCCGATCCCGGCAAGATCTTTCCAGCAGCATTGTTGACAAGACAAGGCTTTCCTGGCGCCGCGGCTCGCCAAGCATCATTTCGGACACAGATTAACTGCGGTTTAACACGTGTTGCGAAATGCGATGATCAGCGGGCGCTGGCAGCGCTTCCCGAACTGATCGCAAGCTTCCGTGACTTTTCAGCCGCAGCGCTTTGCTGGCCTCGCCCAGGCAAGGTCGCGACGATGCCCGCGCCGGCGCTCTGGAATCGGAAGTGTCCGATGATCGGATCGGCGAATAATGCGTCCTCGAGCATCGGTCCATACCCCCGATTATGAACCAGCATGGGCCGCCCGGTCGGGGCAAGCACGTCGCTGACGATCGCGATATGGGTGGTCGAGGTGCGGTGCGGCCGGCCGGGCCTGCCATAGGCCACGATATCGCCGGGCAGATAATCCTCGGGGAACTCGGACGGCTTCAGGCTTTCGCCAAACCGGCCGAAAAACCGCCGCAGCACCTCGACCCGGCGGTGGTCGATATTGGTATCACCCGAACCGACACGGGCGTCGTGCACGAGCTGTTGCAGATCAATTCCCAGCGCCCGGTATGCTCGGATCACAACATCGGTGCAAACGCCAAAATCCGCCGGAATATCTCCCATCGGGTAGCCGATTCTGAAATAGGCCGGGTTGTACACCCCCGGCAGCCGGGTCTGCTCGGCCGCAGCCGTGGCCAGCCGGATACCGAACGAAGGCAAGTCGGCGTTTTCCGACTGCGGGGACTGTCGCAGAACCGGGGGGGCCGTCGCCGGCGCTGCCGGATCGTCCACCTCGGGCAGGCTGGGCAGCATTGGTTGGGGGTTGATGGCGGGAACCCTGGCGTGCTCCAAGGTGGCAACTTGCGAGGGTTTGTCGGCTGGCAGCATCGGCGTTTGATCACCGAGCCACACGGGTGCACTTTCATGAATTTCTGCAACAGTCGCACGAACCTGCGGGGACTGTGGGTCCGAATGCCAAGAGGCCTGTCCGATCGCGGCACCAAGCCCGATCATGACGAGCCAGACGGCGGCGATGCGGGCATGCCGTTCGGCGATCTGGCGATCGCGGTTCGCGCGCGCATTCTGTCGTGACCGGTCCGATGGTGCCGCATGTGCCGCAACCGGTCGTACCGCATTGGTCGGAAACAGGATCAGTGGTGCGGGGCGCCCGGCATGCACCTGATGGATCGGAGGCGAGCGCGACGGCAAGCTGTTGCAGAAAGGTTCGGCAATACGGCAGGATTCGACCTGCAACCCTGCATTCGTGCGGGGTTGAGGGCCGGAACGGCAGGCAGCGGTGAGGCGCTGTCTCCGACGATCGGCCTGCCGCAGCTTGCCGTTGCGCGGCTGTTTTGCGGGATTTCCCGTTGCTGACGTCGTTCGCAGCTTCTTCACGGCTTCGGCTCGTGTCCTATACGCAAACGTCATGGGCACGCGCCGCATGATGTGATGCGTCAACAGCTCATACGAGCATATCGAAGCATACCATTGAAGTTAAACAAATTTCTTTGCGACTGCCAAGTTGAAACACAAATCGTTCGGCTGCGCCGTGCCGTTCCTGGAATGGACCCGGCAATTTAGCGATCCGTTAACCAAGTCCGACCAGCCTGCGGATGTCGCCAGGGGTCGCGCCCGAGCTGCGCAGCGCGGCGAGGCTGGTATCCCCGGCGCTCTTAGACAGCTTGCGCCCGGCTGCATCCCGGATCAGCTCGTGGTGCCGGTACATCGGCTCGGGCAGGTCGAGAAGGATCTGCAACACGCGATGCAGGTCGGTCGCGGCCAGCAGGTCGAGCCCTCGCGTGACGTGAGTTATGCCTTGCCGCGCATCGTCCACGACCACCGCGAGGTGATAGCTGGTGGGCCATTCCTTGCGCACGATGACCGCATCACCCCACCGCTCCGGACGGCACTGGATTGGTCCCGCCGTCAGATCGGCATGCAATTCTGTAAAGCCGATCTCTCCACCCGCTTTCGCACGGGCCAGCGCAACCGCCCGGTCCATGTGGAGACGCTGCGCTGCAAGCTCACCCTGGGCCAGCCGGCGGGCCACCTCGTCGGCGCTCAAATGCCGGTGCAGACCGGGATTGCGGACCGCGCCGTCAGGGTCCAGCCGACACCCGCCGGAAGCGGTGCGAGCGGCAGCCGCGATCTCTTTTCGCGAGGCAAAGCATGGGTAGAGCATGCCCATGGCGGTGAGCCGGTCGGCGGCCGCCCGGTAGCTGGCAAAATGCTCCGACTGGCGCAGTACCGGCTCCTGCCAGCTGATGCCGAGCCATGCCAGGTCGCGACAAAGATCGGCGACATGCTCCTCCCGGCAGCGCTCCCGATCGATGTCCTCGATCCGCAACAAGAAGCGTCCGCCCAGCCGCCGGGCCAGCTCATAACCGGTCAAGGCCGACAGCGCGTGGCCGAGGTGCAGTGCCCCGTTCGGACTCGGCGCAAATCGAAGTACCGGCTGAGTCATGACTCATTCGCTGGTCGGATTGGCTGTCTCAGAACTCTAATATCGGCCCGGCATGCCGATCCAGTGGCGCGGTGCTTGCGTCGAGCCCGGCCCTTTCGGTACATGGAAGCCACGAGCTTTATCGCTGCGGTCAGGATTAGACATGCCGAAGGCAAAGCGAGCTGCGCCGGTGCCCGCACGATCCGCGCCATTGGTTCCGCACCGCATCATCATCGGGCTCGACGACATCCACGAGGGCGTCGCCTCGCTGACCGCCGCATGTCCGCACATGCGAAGCATCCACGCGCTCGCCGGCGAACCGCCGCTGCGCCGCAACCCGGGCGGCTTCGAGGGCCTTGCCCGCATCATCGTCGGCCAGCAGTTGTCGGTGGCCAGCGCCGCTGCAATCTGGGGGCGGACGCGGGCGAGCCTCGAGCCGTTCACGGCGGCAGGATTCCTCGGCCTTGACGACGCAGCGCTCAAGTCGGCCGGCTTGTCGGGACCGAAGGTGCGCACGCTGCGTGGAGTGGCTGCCGCGCTCGCCACCGGCCGGCTCGATCTCGCCGCGTTCGATCAGGCGCCGGACGATCTCGTGCGCGCGGCCCTGATCGAGCTGCCCGGCGTCGGCCCATGGACCGCCGACATCTATATGATGTTTTGCCTGGGCCGTGCCGATTCCTGGGCACCCGGCGACCTTGCGCTGCAGATCGCGGTGCAGCGCATCATGCGCAAGCGCAAACGTCCCGATGCCGTCGCCATGGTCAAGCTGGCCGAGCCATGGCGGCCGTGGCGCGGCGTTGCGGCACGCATGTTGTGGGCCTACTACAAGGTGGCTCAGGACTCCAAGTCCGGCGCCCCGGTGTAGACACCAAACGTTGCTGTCCGCTCGACCATCAACGCGAGGAACCCAAACACATGCAACTCGATGGACCGAGGATCGCGGCCCGCAGTGGGACGACGCGGCAGCTCGTGGTGTTTCTGCATGGCTACGGCGCCAATGGCGATGATCTGATCGAGATCGGCAGGCTATGGGCGCGATCCCTGCCCGACACGGCGTTTTCCGCGCCGAATGCACCCGAGCCTGTGCCCATGGCACCGGGAGGGCGACAGTGGTTCGAGCTGACATTTCGCGATCCCGGCGAATACTGGCGCGGGGTGAACGCAGCGGCTCCCTTGCTACGGGCTTTTCTCGATGCCGAGCTGGTGCGCCTTGGCCTCGAGGATCGGCAACTCGTGCTCGTCGGCTTTTCGCAAGGCACGATGATGGCGCTGCATGCGGGATTGCGCCGGGCCAAGTCACTGGCCGCGATCGTCGGCTACTCGGGCATGTTGGCCGGTCCTGAGCATTTGCAGCAGCAGATCACCACCCGTCCACCGGTGCTGCTGATTCATGGCGAAGAGGACGAGGTGATACCGATCGAGGCCATGGTGCAGGCGCGGGAAGCGTTGGCCGGTGCGGGGGTGGCGGTGCAATGGCATGCCAGCCAGGGACTGGGCCATGGCATCGACGAGGAGGGGCTGCGCCAGGGCCTCGCGTTCGTGACTCAGGCTCTGGCAGCCCGCTGACTCATGTTGCGGCATTGCAACATGTGTCCTATCCACATCCTCAGTTCCGGCCTTCACATTGGCGTCGTGGAACACTAATATGTGGGGGTGCGGGTCAGAGACGCGCTGTGAAGTTGGATTGGAGGTTTTGGCTCCGCCTGGCAAACGGGGCGAGCGCAGGACTTAAGTCGTGACCATGCACGCAACCATCCCGGCGCACTACCCGGCACTGGTCTTGAACGCGGACTACCGCCCGCTCAGCTATTATCCACTTTCCTTGTGGAGCTGGCAGGAGACGGTGAAGGCGGTGTTTCTCGACCGCATCAATATCGTGTCCGAGTACGATCGTTTCGTGCGCAGCCCCTCCTTCGAGATCCGGCTGCCGAGCGTCGTGTCGCTGAAAAGCTATGTGAAGCCAGCGCTTTATCCCGCCTTTACGCGGTTCAACGTGTTCCTGCGCGACCGGTTCGCCTGCCAGTATTGCGGTATCAAGGACGACCTGACGTTCGATCATCTGATCCCACGGTCGCGTGGGGGACAGACCAGATGGGATAACGTCGTGGCGGCCTGTGCGCCCTGCAATCTGCGCAAGGGCGGCCTGATGCCGGCCGATGCACGCATGCACCCGCGCCAGGAGCCCTATCGGCCAACAGTGCACGAACTGCATCGCAACGGGCGACTGTTCCCGCCCAACTACCTGCACGAGAGCTGGCTGGACTATCTCTATTGGGATACCGAGCTGGAGCCGTAGGCCGAGCTTGGGCGGGGGCCGGCGGACGGAGGCTTACGCATGCTGCGTGGCACTTCCTCTCGCCGTCCCGTATGGTATGCCTCTGCCATGCACGATCATCCCACAGCACATCCCGATCCGGACGTCCTTGGCGTTATACTCGCCGGAGGCCAATCACGCCGCATGGGAGGCGGCGACAAGGCATTGCGGGACCTCGGCGGCCGCCCGATGCTGACCCACGTGATCGCGCGCTTGTCCCCCCAGGTTAGTCGGATCGTGATCAACGCCAACGGCGACCCCGCCCGGTTCACACCCTTCGGCCTTACGGTTTTTCCAGACACGAGAGATGGTTTTCTTGGACCGTTGGCGGGCGTGCTCGCCGGGTTGCTCTGGTGCGCCGCGCATGCACCTCAATGCCGATATATCGCGACCGCGGCCAGCGATGCGCCCTTCCTGCCCCACAATCTTGTCGCTCGGCTGAAGGCCGCAGTGGCGTCACGCACCGGCATTGCCTTGGCGGCGTCGGGCGGTGCGCTGCATCCAGTGATCGGCTTGTGGCCGGTAGCGCTGGCGGATGATCTGGATGCAGCCCTGGCCGCCGGTGTGCGCAAGGTGCTCGCCTGGACCGACCGGCATGGCACCATCCCGGTCGAATTTGCGGCCGAGCGGCTGGCAGCAGGCGAGGTCGATCCGTTCTTCAATGCCAACCATCCCGAGGAGTTGGAAACCGCGCGGAGATTATTCGGGGATGCGCGGCATGACTGAGCCAGATACGCCATCGCTCCGCGCGCGCTCAGGCGCTCGGGTTATCGGCATCGTCGGCTGGAAGAATTCCGGCAAAACGACGCTGGTGGAACGGCTGATCGCCGAGCTCTCTCGTCGCGGCCTCAGGATCGCCAGCATCAAGCACGCGCATCACAGCTTCGACATCGATCACGCCGGTACCGACAGCGATCGCCACCGCAGGGCAGGCGCCGGCGAGGTGCTGGTGATCTCCCGTCGACGGTGGGCCATGATCGGCGAGCTCGACGGCATTCCCGAGCCACCATTGACCGAGGTGCTCGGCTGGTTCAGCCATGCCGATCTGATCCTGGTCGAGGGATATAAGAGCGAGCCGATCCCCAAGATCGAGGTGCGCCGGACGGGAGCTTCGCATGGGCCGCCGCTGACCGGCACCGACCCTCAGGTGATCGCTGTCGCCGCCGACTCCTCTGCCGAGACCCACGGGCGCCCGTTGCTGGCGCTCGACGATTTCGCCGCGATCGCCGATTTCATCATGGCCTGGGCCGGCCTGCGATCTGTCGGCGCGGCGGCAGGCGGGCTCGACCGGCGATGAGGCGCCGGGGGCTATTGCTGGCAGTTCCGGCAGGAATTACCAGGCTTCTGATGGGTGCCGGCGACCCGCGGGCCTCCGAAGCACAGGATGCTCTGCCCAAGGTCCCAATAGGCCGCGATCCGGGCGGGGTGCCGGTTGGATTCATCGGCCCGGGAGTGAATTACACTCTACCTCAGATCGCGCAGCGGCTGGCCCGAGACGGCGAGGGCGAAATAATCGGCTTTGATTTCGAAACCGGGCGGATGCAGCCATTCGATCGCTGGCCGGGGCCCGGCGGTATGATCGTGCGGCAGGGAACGCCGCTTGCGAACCTCCTGCTGCGGGAGGCGGGCGCGGCGACGCTGATCGCCATCCGCCACCATCCCGGCCATCCGGAGAGTCTGGCGGCGGCTGTTTCAATGCTCCAGCGCAGCCGGGCGCGCATCGCCTTGATGCAGGCATCCGGACCAAATCCGAAGGATTTCATTACTTTCCGCCAAGTGGCCGAGTTGGCCAAGGATATGTTGTTCGTGGTCCGCGCGGGGGATGGTGATGCGACCGCTGATATCGACACTCAACCGAGCTACCCGGCTGCCTTCGGTCTTGCAAACGTGCTCGTCGTCACCGGCACCGATACCAAAGGGCGGTTGCTGCCCGGCAGCAGCTGGGGTCGAGCCACCGTCGACGTCGCCCTGCCGGCCGCTGATCTGACCGTCACGGATTTTGCCGGGACCGACATCATTGTCACCGGCGAGCGCTACGCTGCTGCCAGAGCGACCGCCCTCGCAGCCAGGCTGAAGGCTGTGCACCCCGATCTCGGTGGGGCCCGTCTCAAGGCAAAAATTCTGGAGTTCGCCCGACCCGATCCGGCCGAACCGATTTCGCGCACCAAAGCTGGCTGGATCGCCGATCCCCGGCGGATTGCGTGGCTGGAGTGATTGCAAGCGTCGTCGCAAAAGTGCCGCGGTGGCCGTCGGAGACGGTTGTCCCCCGGGTCCTACAATGTGTAGGTGGGCGCCGAGTGGCCGGAACCACGGTTCCGGTCAGGGTCAGCTCCCTGGAAGAGCTTATAGGCCCTGGGGAAGTTGCTCCTAACGCGCCCCGCAGCAAAGCCAATGTAGTTGATCGGCAATGGAAAACCAATCCCATTGCGGACCCGTAGCACACCGTCCACAGCGCAAATCCCGGCCGCCGGTCAAACAAGGTGTCATCCTCGGGCTCGTCCCCACGCCGCTTCAAGCCGGCGCAGGTCTGGCCGGATTGGCGCCCTCCCCGACACGGCCTGAGCCGGCCTCGTTCAGCACCATCAGCAGCGGCGTCAGGCCTTCCGTATCGACCAGCCGGAAGATCTCGATATCACCGCGCGCTTTTTCACTCCAGCCGGCGATCTGCAGCGCGCGCTCCGCCTTGGAGAACAACCCGTGATTGCGGATCGGATGTTTCTCGATGTATTGCTTGGCCTCCTCGCCCGTGTATCCATTCTCCTCGGCCCACTTTTTCCGCACCTCGGTGAGGTCGGTTGTGCTCCCCAGCATTTCTTCGTTCTTCAGCTCATCGAGCTCGTTTTTCTGTAATAGCCATTTCTTGCCGCGGTTGGGCCAGCGAACCAGATCGAGATCGCTCAGCACGCCGGCGAGCTGGTTGATGGCCAGCGCCCGCGCGGACTCCTCCTTGTTGGCAGGATCGGCACTGTACAGGTTTGGAATGACGAGATAGGACGCCTTGTTGTGGTGCACGAAATGCCGGTGCACCCATTCCAGATCGGCTCCTGGAGCCCGCGCAACCGCCGTCTGAATAGCGTCCCTGATCTGCCGGTTGAGCGCCCCAGAGGGGCGAAGCGAGGGAGGCTCCTGCGGCGGATTCAATATAGCCAGCGCCAGCAGGCCGAGATCGATGCCGACGGTGGCGAGCAGTGCGATCAAGTCGCGGCCGGTGATCGGTTCGCCCCCCGAGGTGGTGCCGCCCGCCTTGCCGGTGAACACATAGCTGATCAGGCTCGCCGAATAAGTGCCGATGTTCTTCCACAGGTTCTTGACGGCATTGGCGACGCCGGCCGGCCCTTCGTTGAAGGCGGCATCCCGCAGCGTCAGCTGCGCCGGCTGCTCGGCTTGCTCGGCCGCTTGCCTGAGGCGCTGGCCCAGGGTCGGATCGTAGCAAGAGAAGCCCGCCGCCCCAGGCGCGATGGAGACGCTGTCCGCCAATGCCCGCATCTCGGCGGCTGTGGATTTGCCGAGCGCATTGCTGCGGGCTGCGATATTGCGGGCGCGGCCGCGGATTTCCGATGCCTTCGCTTCGAACCGGCGCTGGCGGTCTTCCACCGTGCCGCCTTCCAGCCCCGACGCACTCTGTTTCAGCTGCTCGACATCGGCCTGGACGGGTTCCAGCCATGAACGGACCATGCCCTCGCGCAATGTCGTCACCGCGTCGCGAACGCTGCGGCGCGCATTGTACAACGGGCCGCGACCGGCGCCGGAGGCGGTGCCGCAGCTGCCGCCGCTGGTCTCCTCGCGCGACATCTGCCCGTCGGACCAGCTCATCACGCTGTCGAGTTGGCCGCGCACCGCATCGAGCCGCGCCGAGACGATCGCACTTGCGTCGCGCGCATCCTCCTGCAGCCCGGACAAGCCGGTGCGCGTGGCCTCCTCGCCCGAGATGAGGCTCCACCAGAAGCCATAGCCGAACCCGATCGACCAGATCGCGAGGAATGCGTAGAGCGGGAACGTGATCAGCCGATACCGCAGCTGGCGCTTGGCGGCGAAGGTCTCCCGCAGCGCCAGCCACATCAGGAACGTCAGCGCCACCACCACCGCGACCACCAGCACGTCGTTGGAGATCGAGAAGCCTTCACCGATCGGCTTGTTGGCCGAAGAGGATACGCCGACGATGAAGTCACGCATGCCGTGCCAGGTGGCATATCCGGAAATCACCAGCAGCATCAAGGATGCGAAGCCGATCAGGGCATGGCGGCCGAGCAGATAGTCGATGGCGCGGACCCAGCGTGCGGAAAGGCTGATCCTCTCCTCTTCAGATGGTGGCCCGTTGTTCGTGTCCGCCATCGGCGCTTCCCTTCCCCGGCTCTCGTTTGTTGTCGAACGATGACTTTAGCGTGCGAGGATGGCCGTGGCGACCTCCTTTGATCCTGCCGGAACGCATCATGGCTTGGTAGCGTTCAATGGATGAGTCGTCCATGGAGGTATCAATGAGGTTGGCCCCCGTTTCACGCTTCGCCGTGGTGGCTGCCTCAATCGTGTGCGGCGCGTCGGCGTTGGCACAGGGCGCCGGCGGGGCGAGCCCGAGTGCCGGTGGTTCCAGCGCACCTGGACAAGGCGCGATCGGTCCTTCGGGGCCGCTTGCAACCCCCGGCGCACCGTTCAGTGCACCCGGATCACCCCAATCCCCGCCCCATCCGCTACCGGTTCCAGCGGCGCCAACCGCTACGCCAGGCACTCGGGGAAGCGGCACGGCGCCCAATCCACCTTCGGCCCGATCCCCGGGACCAACCGCACCGTCGTCCAGCGGCGCCGGAGCCGGAACCAGCGGGCGTGCCGGGCTGCGTGGATTTCGTGGCGACGACGGAGCCGACACCTCGGGCGCACTCTCCCTCGAGCAGTGCATGAGCGAGTGGTCGCCCCAACAACCGATGACGCGCCAGGAGTGGCGGCAGACCTGCGATCGGCGTGCTCGCGAGTTGAAAAATCCGGCCGGTCGGTAGCGCAGGGTCGACGCGGTAGTGCAATTTGCAGCCTATTGCTCCAAATTCAATGCGCGAAATAAGGTCCAGCCCTTGGGTTTGGCAGCCGCCGACAAATGTGTTGTGCGCATCTGCAGCTGCGCGATACGGACCAGATGCCGATCGGCGGATGCTGCGCGCGCGGATTTCTGATGAGGCGCTCGAACCGGCGGCGCGCTCGCCGCGGCGGCCCTCGGCTTGGGCTCCGGCATCGCCGGTGGCTGCTGCGGCGGGGGCGGCTCCTGCCCTCGGT
>Ga0209069_10000407_pt1 | contig 19173 bp, 17 predicted proteins | sample Str013_2_FD_187202 | JGI IMG/M metagenome (GOLD analysis project Ga0209069, IMG submission 187202) | Freshwater sediment microbial communities in response to fracking from Pennsylvania, USA - Straight Creek_MetaG_SC_2013 (SPAdes) (version 2) | ecosystem: Environmental > Aquatic > Freshwater >...
AGCATTCCGGCAGCAGCCGCCGCCGTCGCCAAAGCCGCCGGCGGCGAGCATGACAGCATTGCGGAAGCCGTCAGCCGCGTTATGGAACGCATGAAAGGCGATCTGGTTGACGAGATCGTCCGCGAGTTGAAATCAAAAAAATAACGTTTCCACAAAATGAATACCAAGTTCATGGGGGCGATCAGCAAATCGCCCCCTTCGCTTTTTAAAACCATTCCAAGGAGGGTAGAGACAAATCGCGAAGAAGCAGCGTTGCAGCGGCGTTTGCTCAGTTCCGCTCTGCGCTTGTAAGATCGTGGTTTAGTCCTTTTTGCGCGCGCATGTCACACGAACTCCCAAAAACATACGATCCCGGCGCGATTGAAGTTCGCTGGGCGGAATACTGGGTCCACGAGAAGCTGTTCTCGGCGCCAACGCCCAACTCCGGCTCACAGGCCGCGAACAAGGCTTTCACGCTGCTGCTGCCTCCGCCCAATGTGACCGGACGCCTGCACATGGGCCACATGCTCAACCACACGGAAATGGACATCATCACCCGCTGGCGGCGCATGCTCGGCGACATGGCCAATTGGATTCCCGGAACCGACCACGCCGGAATCGCCACGCAGATGATGGTGGAAAAACAGGTGGCCGCGGAAGGCACCAGCCGCCAGAAGATGGGGCGCGAGGCGTTCATCAAGCGGGTGTGGGACTGGCGCGAGCATTACGGCGGCGCGATTCTTACGCAGATGAAGCGCCTGGGCGTTTCCGTGGACTGGAGCCGCGAATACTTCACCATGGACGACAACCTCTCCGAGTGCGTGCGCGAGGTGTTCGTCCGCCTGTATGAAGAAGGACTGATTTACCGCGGCAAGTACATTGTGAACTGGTGTCCGCGCTGCATGACGGCCATTTCCGACCTGGAAGTGAAGCACGAAGACATTACGGGCAAGCTGTACCAGATTCGCTATCCGCTGGCTGACGATAAAACGAAGTTCATCACCGTGGCAACGACGCGTCCGGAGACCATGCTGGGCGATACGGCGATTGCCGTGAATCCGAAAGACACGCGCTATACAACGCTGGTCGGCAAGAAAGCTATTCTGCCGCTGATGAATCGCGAGATTCCGATCATCGCGGACGACTACGCTGACCCGCAATTTGGCAGCGGCGCGGTGAAGGTGACACCGGCGCACGATCCTAACGATTTCCAGATTGGCATGCGCCATCTCAATGAAATTGAGCTCCCGCCGATTGACGTGATGGACGAAACCGCCCACATCAATGAAAACGGCGGGCCATATAAAGGACTGGACCGTTACGCCGCGCGCGACAAGATCCTGCAAGATCTGGAAGCCGGCGGCTTCCTGATGGGCATGAAGGACCACCCGATGGCCATCGGCAAGTGCGACCGCTGCAAAACGGTGGTCGAGCCGCGTTTGTCCACGCAATGGTTTGTGGCCGTGAATAAGCAACCCAATCACGGCGGGCTAAGCCTGGCGGAGGCGGCGAAGAAAGTGGTGGAAGACGGCTACATTCGCTTTACTCCGGCGAACTACAAAGCCATCTATCTGCAGTGGATGGAGAACATTTACGACTGGTGCGTTTCCCGCCAACTGTGGTGGGGCCACCGCATCCCCGCGTGGCATTGCGCAAATTGCAGCGAGATCATCGTCGCCCGCGAAGCGCCAAAGAAGTGCGCAAAATGCGGGAGCGCCGAACTGACGCAAGACACAGATGTGCTGGACACGTGGTTCTCGTCCGCGTTGCTGCCGTTTACAACGCTGGGATGGCCGAATCCGTCACGCGATCTGGAAGTGTTCTATCCCACGTCATTACTGATCACCGGGTTTGACATTCTGTTCTTCTGGGTGGCGCGCATGATCATGATGGGTAGCCACTTCATGTTGCCCCCGAACCGTCCCGCGCTGGCCGGCGAAAAAGGCAAGACGGCCGCGGAACTTCTCGGCGAGAGTGTGCCCTTCCGCGACGTGTACATACACGCCCTGGTGCGCGATGCCGATCGCCAGAAGATGTCCAAGACCAAGGGCAACGTGATTGATCCGATTGAGGTGACGGAGAAATACGGTACGGATGCGGTGCGCTTTACGCTGGCGTCCATGGCGTCACCGGGCACGGACATTGCTTTCAGCGAGACGCGCACGGAAGGCTACCGCGCTTTTGCCAACAAGATATGGAACGCCGCGCGCTTTGTGTTCATGAACCTGGACCGGGCGGGCGGAAGCTTGACGTCCGGCGCGCCTCCGGAGGAAATGAAGCACCTGGAAAATCGCTGGATCTATTCGCGGTTTTACCGCGTGTCCGGCGAAGTGAATGACGCACTGGCAGCCTACCGCTTCGACGAAGCCGCCAACATGATTTACAAATTCTTCTGGGGCGATTTCTGCGACTGGTACCTGGAGATCATAAAACCGCGCCTGATGGGCGACGAAAAAGAGGCGCGTCCAGCGCTGGCGTTCCTGGGTGACGTGTTTGAAGGCTCGTTGCGGCTGCTCTCGCCGTTCATGCCGTTCATCACCGAAGAAATCTGGCACGCGATGTATGAGGGGAAGCCGCCCAAGAAGTCGATTGCGCTGGCGCGTTTCCCTGAGCTTGACAAGAAATGGCTCAATGACCAGGCCGAAGAGCAGATGGCTGTGCTGCAAGAGTTAATCGTGACGGTGCGCAACCTGCGGGCGGAAATGAAAGTCGAGCCCAAAGTAAAAACACCAGTGAAGATCCATGCGGCGGGTGACGTCCAGAAATTGATTGAAGAAAATCGCCGCCTGGTGGAACGCATGGCCAGCACGGAAGGCATTGAGTTCGTCAGCACATCGCTAGCTCAGGTGACCGGAGCGCGTACCACGCCGAAATTTGAAGTTGTACTGGTCTACGAACAGAAAATTGACGTAGCCGCCGAAACTGAGCGCCTGACCAAGGAATTGACCAAACTGGAAGGCGAGCTGGCGAACAACAAGAAACAACTCGGCAATGAACAGTTCCTGGCCAAAGCCCCCGGCAACGTGGTGGAAGGCATGCGCAGGCGTGGGCAGGAACTTGAAGTCTTAATCAAAAAGATCAAGGACGCTCTGGACAACCTGGGTTAATTTGGCTGGCATTTTTGTCGTTGGACCTGAAAGGCAAAATGAGCGCGCTGCAAAAGACGTTGGCGATCATCGCTTTCATCGTGTTTTCCACACAAACCGTGCGCCACGCGTACGTGTTGTGGTTTGAGCCGCGAACATCCGTGCTCGACAAGTACGACCGGCCGTTGCGCGCAGAGATCACCCAGGCGGCCTCTCTGGACGAACTGGTGAAGCGATATGATCCGGTGCGCAAGGCAGCCGATCAAAAAGGTCCCGAGCACCGTAAAGGCGCTCCCGAGGTCGGGGGACAGTTTGGAGATGGCGACCAAGAGCCTTTCAAATCCGAAAGACAGCTGAAAGAAGCCATCAACGAGTGGGAGAGCCGCGCGAAAGAGATCCGCGAACTCAAATTCTACTGGTTCGTGGGGCTGGGTTTTCTTATGATGGGTGCGCTGGTCTATGCCAAGTGGAACCGTTGGCTCGGTCTCACGCTCACCATCGGGGCCTTTGGCGAGTTCGTTTATTGGACCAGTCCCACTTTCCTTGGTGCTGGTACGCACGAGTTTGACTGGTTGCTGGTAAACAAGCTGGGATTTTCGATTGTTTCCTGGTTGCTGTTGCTGGTGGTCATCCAGCTGCAAGGAGTTTTTGCAAAAGAAAGCGGAGGCGTAACGAGATAGCGTATGGATTGGCATAGCCGCAGAATCAGCGCCATACTCGAACACGCGTTGCTGGAGGACCACGCCACCAGCGACGCGACGTCGCGAGCCTGCATCGATGCGCAGCTACGCGCCACGGCCACCATCACGGCCAAGCAGGATTGCGTGATTGCTGGCGTAGGCGCAATTTCCCGCATCCTTGAGCTGTATGAGCGGCTCGATCAACACGTGATCGGCCATCCGGAAGTGATCAGTCACGGCGAAATTTTTGACGGCGTGCGTTTACGTAAAGGCCAGGTGATTGCCGTGGTCCGGCACAACGCGCGCGTGCTGCTTTCATGTGAGCGCGTAACGCTGAACGTTTTGCAGAGGCTGAGCGGCATCGCCACCATGACGCGTAAATTTGTAGACGCCATTCAGGGGACGCAGGCCCGCATCCTGGATACCCGCAAGACCGCTCCGGGTCTTCGCGTCCTCGACAAGTACGCCGTGCGCTGCGGCGGCGGACACAATCACCGGCTCGATCTTTCTGACGGCGTGCTGATTAAGAACAACCACATCGCTCTGGCCGGCGGAGTTGCTGCTGCGCTGCAGCGCGTCCAACAGAACCGGCGTGAAGGCTTGCCGATTGAAGTGGAAGTCCGCAACTGGACGGAATTGCAGGAAGCCCTGGCCAACGGCGCGGAACGCATCATGCTGGACAACATGACGGTGGACGAAGCGCGCGCTTCCGTGGAACACATTCGCAAGCAAGCGCCCAAGGTTACGGTGGAAGCTTCCGGCGGTATCCGCCTGGAAAATGTGCGCGCCTATGCGGAAACCGGAGTGGATTACATCTCCGTGGGCGCGCTGACGCATTCTCCGCAGGCCGTGGACTTGAGTATGAAGATCATTCCCGCGTAAGCTAGGGGGCGGCGAGCGCGACCGGCTTCCCTCAGCGGCTGAAGCCGGATTTTCTGGGAACTGTTTCGCAAGCGTGAATGCCTGCTCCACCCCGCGGCGGCGGGGATCGTTGGAACCTATGCGATGCTGCCAGCCGGGCTAAGCGGTTGTCTTGCATGGCTTTATTCTTGTTACCTTGGTTGCGTGGCCGGAAGATACTTTGAGATCAAAATAATTTGCGTCGGCGGCGCATGTATTCTGCTCAAACTAGGGAAACTTACCAAAGGAGACGTTCCATACTATGCGCGTAAGAAAAGTTCTCGGTCTTTTACTGGGTGTTCTGGCTCTTTCCGTTTCGGCCCTGGCCGCCGATGAATACAAGATCGATCCGGTGCATTCCGCCGTTGCCTTCTCCGTGACCCACATGGTGGTGAACACCGTCCACGGCCGCTTCAATGATTTTTCCGGATCGATTGTTTTTGACGATAAAGATCCATCGAAATCCTCCGTCAACGTGACCATCAAGGCGCCGAGCATCAACACGGACAACGCGCAGCGCGATGGCCACCTGAAGTCCCCGGACTTCCTGAACGTGGAGAAATTTCCCGAGATCACTTTCGCCAGCAAGTCCGTCGAGAAAAAAAGCGATGGCTTTATCGCCCACGGCACGCTCACGATCCATGGCACCGCCAAGGACGTTGACTTGTGGTTCAAATTGAAAGGTCCTCTGGCACTGGGCGGCGGCAACAGCCTGCTGGGCGCGGAAGCATCTTTGACGATCAACCGCCAGGACTTCGGAGTAGCATGGAGCAAGACTTTGTCGGCCGGCGAGATGATCGTGGCCAACGACGTAAAGATTGACATCAACGTTGAAGCCAAGCACGCCGCTCCGGCTCCAGCAGCGACCAAGTAAAACCGTGAGGACAGGGCCCCGTGTCTTCTTCTGATCTGCTAACGCCGGAGAATCTTGCGCCGCTGGTGCGGAACACAATTTTCTCCGGCAACATTTATCACCACGACCAGGCCGAGTCCACCAACTCGCTGGCGCTGGCGGCTGCCAAAACACAGCAGCATCATGCGGACAGCGGCCCGGAAGGCGCGTTGTTCGTGGCCGACGAGCAGACCGCCGGCCGCGGCCGCGGCGGCCATTCGTGGTATTCAGAAAAAGGCACGGGGATCTATGCCTCGTTCTTGATTCGGCCTCCCATGTCGCCGGCGGAAGCGTTATGGCTTTCGTTGATTTCGGGCGTGGCCGTGCAGGACGCGGTGAAAGAAATCACCGGCCTGCAAGCCGACATTCGCTGGCCGAATGATTTGTTGCTCAACGAAAAGAAATTCGCCGGCATCCTTACCGAGATGAGTTCCGAGCCTACGCGCGTGAACCACGCCGTGGTGGGCGTGGGCCTCAATGTAAATCAAAAAGAATTTCCGCCGGACATCCGCGCCATGGCCACATCACTTTGCAGCGAAGCCGGCAAGGAGTTTTCCCGTGTGGAGCTTACCGGCGCCGTGGTCCGCGCGATTGATCGCGAATACCGCGCGCTGCTGCGAGCCATGAGCAGTCCCATTCGAACTCCGGCGCTGCGCTTTGAACCGATTATGCGGCGCGTGGAAGCGCGCTCATCGTACGCGCTGGGCAAGATGGTGCACGTGGAAGAGGACGGCGGCTACTACGGCGTGACGGATGGCCTGGATCCCAGCGGCTTTCTTCGCGTGAAGACCGACAAAGGCCTGCGCATGGTGATTTCCGGCAGTGTGCGGCCCGTGCCAAGGAGAACCGATGCTGCTGGTTCTTGACGTAGGCAATACCAACACGGTGCTGGGCGTTTACCGCATGGAAACGGCCGGGTTCGCTGGCAGGGTTGGCACTAAGCTCGAAGCCCACTGGCGGGTGGCGACCATCGCCACGCACACCGTGGACGAATACGGCGTGTTGTTCAGAAACCTGTTCGCCATCGGCAAGATTGAAGTTGCGGAAGTGCGCGGCATCATTATTTCGTCCGTGGTTCCTCCCATGGATTCCACGCTGCGCGAAGTCTGCGAGCGTTACTTCCATTTGAAGCCACTTTTTGTTGAGCCGGGCGCCAAGACCGGAATGCCGGTGTTGTGTGATAATCCGGCGGAAGTGGGCGCGGACCGCATTGTGAATGGCGTAGCGGCATTTGAGAAATTTGGCGGACCGTGCATCGTCGTCGATTTTGGAACGGCCACTACATTTGACGTCGTGTCCCGCAAAGGCGAGTACATGGGCGGCGCGATTGCTCCGGGCATCGGGATATCGGCGCAGGCGCTGGTGGAGAATACGGCGCGCCTGCCTCGCGTGGACTTCCGCAAACCCGGCAAGCTGATTGGCACCAACACGGTGGCCAGTATGCAGTCCGGCATGTTTTATGGCTATCTGGGATTGGTGGACGGCATCCTGGAGCGCATGACGGCTGAGTTGGGTCCGGAGACCAAGGTTGTGGCCACCGGCGGCTTGTCGCCGTTGATTGGGGAACATTCCAAGTTCATCAAGACCGTGGACGACCTGCTTACCCTGGACGGCCTGCGAATCATCTGGGAACGCAACACGGCGGCGCACAAACAGCAGAGAGCGTGAAAATTCTTTTAGTCCACGGATTTTTCTTTTGTGCCGCCCCTACAGGGCTCAAGTTTCTCGTACGCCTAACCCACACTTACGGCTTCGCTTGCGCTCGCCTCAGTGTGGGCTAGGCTGTTTCGCGCCTACGGCGCTGGACTGAGGTGGCCTAACTCTGCGAAGTCAAACTTGGTTTTCTCACATAAGATATGCGGATTTCTTTTTTGCCCGCAAACACTGGTAGGCCGACGCCACTAAAATGGATTCCAACAACTAGTCGAGTTCAGCCATTCGCCGTGGAAAACTACTTCAACTACTTTACGGAGATCGAAGAGCGCTACCAGAAGCGTCGCGGCACGGGCTTGTTGCTGTCCACGATTGACTGGGCTTTGATTGAGACGTGGAAGGACGCCGGACTGCCACTGGAAGCGGTGCTGCGCGGGATTGACGAGACGTTTGACAAATATGATCGCCGTCCGGCGAAGGCCAAAAAGATCAACAGCCTCGCTTACTGTGCGCAGGAAGTACTGGCCGCGGCGGAAGACATGAAAGAAGCGGCCGTTGGAGCACAGCCAAAAGAACGCAGTGACGACAAACCGGAATCCGGGCTGAGCGCAGCGGAGATCGCCAACTTCATGCGCAAGAATGCCGAGAAGCTACGGCAGATTGGGGTAACGTCTCAAAGCGGTGCGTCGGCCCAAATTCATTCAGCAGCCGATGCGGTTGCAGGTTCGCTGACCGCGCTGGCGGCGGAGCTTGAAGGCGCGTCCAGCCTGCCTAAGCTGGAAGACCTGGAGCGCCGTCTAACGATTATGGAAGAAAAACTGTTGGCGGCACTGACCATGGCGGCGCCAGAGGCCGAACTTGTGGCCTTGAGGACGGAAGCGGACCGCGAAATTGCACCATATCGCAGCAAAATGCCCGCCGCGCAAATTGTTCAGCTGCAGAAACAATTTATTCACAAGCGGATGCTCGAAAAGGCTACAATTCCCAGACTCAGCCTCTTTTACATGTGAATCTAAAAATCGAAAAGATGATCTACGGCGGCGATGGCCTGGCTCGTCTTCCCGACGGGAAAGCCGTGTTTGTGCCGTTTGTGCTTCCCGGGGAAGAGGTGAGCGCCACCTTGAGCCGGGAAAAGAGCAGCTTTGCTCGCGCCACGGCGGACCAGGTGGTCACGCCCGCGGACATGCGCGTGCAGCCGCAGTGCCCTCACTTCACCGTCTGCGGCGGCTGCCACTACCAGCACACCACATACTCCACGCAGTTGGAATTCAAGCGGGCGATTCTGAAAGAAACGCTGCTGCGCAACGCCAAGTTTGAATGGACGAAAGAGATTGTCACGCACTCGGCGGAAGCCTGGAACTACCGCAACCGCACGCGGATGAAAGTCCAGGGCGGAAAGAATTTTGCGCTGGGATACCACAAGGTGGCGTCGCACGATCTGCTGCCGGTGAAGAATTGTCCAATTAGTTCGCCCGCGGTGAACCGCGTGATTGAAAAGCTGTGGGAGATGGGACTGAGTGGCGGCGTACCGGAAGGCGTGAATGAAATTGAATTCTTCGCGGACCACGCCGACACGCGTCTGGTGCTGGAAATCTACCAGTCGGCGAACGCGACAGGCATACGGGAATTTGCCGGCGAACTGCAGAACCGTATTTCAGAAATTCAGGGCGTGGGAATTTTTACCGGACTACCCGGCGGCGGACAAGCCCAACTAAAAGAAACCGTCGGCAACGCTTCCTTGATGTATCAGGTGGGCGAACGGACGTTCCGCGTGAGCGCCGGGTCTTTCTTCCAGACCAACCGCCTGCTGGTGCAGGAACTGGTAAAGACCGTGGTCTCGGATTCCTTCGGCAAGATTGCCGTGGACCTGTACGCAGGGGTGGGACTATTTGCCAACCATCTGGCAAAGCGCTTTGACCAGGTATTTGCCGTGGAGAACGCGCCGGCTTCGTCGGCGGACTTGCAGGCCAACGCGTTGAAGAATGTAGTTCCGGTAAAGACCGCGACAGAGCAGTTTCTACCACGATGCCTGAACATGAATCCGGATGTGGTCGTCGTGGACCCGCCGCGATCGGGCCTGGGGACAAAGGCCAGCCAGTTGCTGGCGGCGTTGCGCGTGAAGAAGATCGTTTACGTATCGTGCGATCCGGCAACGTTGGCGCGCGACGTGCGTTTGCTGCTGGAAACCGGGTACCACGTGGAAGACCTGCACCTGATTGACCTATTCCCACAGACTTTTCATATTGAGAGCATCGTCCGGCTGTCGCGGTAGAATTTTTCAGCTAAAATCATTTTCGATCCGTGTTAGACCCAAGTCGCAAGTCGCAGATGAAAGATGAAAGCCCTGCACGAAGCTTCGGCCGCCACCACAAAGTCTCCAACCGTTTTCGTTGATTCCTTCCTGCTGCAATCTCCGCTGGCGATGGGCGCCGCTGCGTTCGCGGTTGGCATCTGGGTTGCCGGGCACGTTGCACGCGCTCCTCTAACTTGGGCCCTGGCTTCGGCCCTTGTGGCGTTGTGTGCCATTGCCGGCGCTGTCGCCCGGCACGCACGGATCGCGCAAGTTGCGGCGCTGCTGGCCTTGGTGGGTGCAGGCGCTTATGCACGCGAGTACACGCCCGCACCCAACGTGGTGATTCCGCCCGCGGAATTTCTGGGCGCAAAAAATGTGAAGGTTGTTGGCTGCGTAACCAATGATGGCGCGGCGATTGCCGGAGGATTTCCACGGGAGCGCTTCGATTTCCAGGCGAAGAGCCTGCAACTTGACGGAATGGAGTTTTCGCAGCCCGTCGGCATCCGTGCGAGCTTGTTTCTAAAACACCAACCACGTCCGCAAAATGGCAGTTTAGGTCCGGCACAGTTTCCTCCGTTGGCATATGGAGATTGCCTTGTCTTTCCGGCGAAGCTGAGGCTGCCGCGCAATTTCCATAATCCCGGCGCTTTTGACCACGAAGGCTACCTGCGCGGACTGGGCATCGGCACACTGGCGTCAGTAGCGGCAGAAGACGTGAAGATGCTGCCGGAAAAATCGCGCGCCCGCCTGGGTTTCTGGCGCAGCCGGATTCGCCGAAGTGTTCTGGACCACATCAACGCGGCTGAGACCGGGAGTAGCCCCGCGTTGTGGAGCAAAGAAGATGCTGCGATCTTTTCCGCCATGATCATTGGCGACGATTCGCTTCTGCTGCGCAACGTTCGCGAAGAGTTTCAAGAGACGGGCGTCTATCACCTGCTGGTAGTTTCCGGGATGAACGTCGCACTGCTGGCTTTTGCCGTTTTCTGGCTGGCACGAAAGTTGCGGGCCCGCTGTGGGCGGCTTCTCTGATAACGATTGCTCTAGCGGCCTTCTACGCCTACGTCGCCGGAATGGGTGTGCCCATCATGCGCGCTGTGCTGATGTTGTCAGTGTATCTAGTTGGGCGTTTGTTTTATCGCGAACGGCAATCGTTCAACGCAACAGGCTTGGCCGCGCTGGTAGTGTTGGTGATTTCGCCCAATGCCCTGTTTGAAGCTGCATTCCAGTTGACGTTTCTGGCGCTGGTGGCGATCGCCGGAATTTCCGTTCCTCTGCTGGAACGGACGTCGACGCCATACAGGCGGGCCTTGCTGCATCTTGATTCAACGGCTTATGACCTGAACCTTGAACCGCGCCTCGCACAGTTTCGGCTTGACATGCGTTTGGTCGCCGAAAGACTTGCGGCCTTTCTAGGGCGGACGCTAGCGCGGTGGCTGGTGGTGGGCGCGGTGAGCGCGGTGGTTGCGTTGCTTGAACTGATTACGGTCTCCACCGTCACCCAGGCGGTACTGGTGGTCCCCATGCGCGCGTATTTTCATCGCGCCGCGGTGATTGGCATGCCAGCCAACGTATTGGTGCTACCACTGGCCGGAGTGATGCTCAATTCCGGAGTAGCGGCGATTGCGCTGAGCTATGTTTCGCTTCCCTTGGCGCGGGTAGCCGGATTCATCGCCGCATCTACTCTCCACTGGACGCTCGGTTGTCTGCAGTGGCTGGCCGCGTTTCATATTTCGCAATGGCGCATGCCGGACGGGAGTGTGACCATCGCGATGTTGGCCGCCCTGGGAGTTTTGTTTGCCCTGGCGACGATTCAAAAACGCCGGCGCGTTGCGGTCTTGGGGTTGGCAGGGCTGTTCGTCACGGCAGCGTTCGCCGCATTTTTCGCACCCCGTCCGTCGATTGAACTCGGCAAACTTGAGGTCACGGCCATTGACGTAGGCCAGGGAGATTCGTTGCTGATTGTTTCGCCGCAAGGCAGGACGATGCTGATCGACGGCGGCGGCAGCGGAAGCCCGGTCCACAGTGAATTTGATTTTGGGGAAGACGTGGTCTCGCCGTATCTTTCGTCGCGCGGCCTCAAGCAGCTCGACGTAGTGGTCCTTACGCATGCGCACGGCGATCACATTGGCGGGCTGGAGCGCGTGGTACGGAACTTTCAACCGCGGGAACTATGGGTGGGCACAAACCCAGAGACGGATTCTCTCCGGCAGCTGCTTCTCACGGCGGAAGAAAACCACGTTTCTGTAAATCGACACTTAAGGGGCGACGCAATCGAATGGGGCGGAGCGCACCTGCAGGTAATGGCGCCGCTACAAAACCGTGAGCCGAGGTCCCAGCCCAAGAACGACGATTCGCTGGTGTTGTTGATTTCTTATGGTCAAACTTCCGCGCTGCTGGCCGGGGACGTAGAGAAAGCCATGGAGCGTATTCTGGCCACGGAGACGCCGCACGTGGATTTACTGAAAGTGGCCCACCATGGCAGCGCGACGTCCACAACCGGGGAACTGCTGGCGGCCGCGCAACCAACGTTCGCGGTTATCTCGGTCGGATACCGGAACCAGTTCGGACATCCGCGCCAGGAAGTTCTTGAGCGCCTGCAACAAGCGCATGTGCGAACGTACCGAACAGACCTACAGGGCGCCGTCACGTTTCTTCTCGACGGCCGAACGGTGACAGCCAGACAGCAATAACTCGGAGCGGCTTCCCAGGCAAGAATAAGTAAACATCATTACCTAGTAAGGTACCGGCTGGCAAAAATCAGTCATGGCACGGGAGCCCACACGGCACAATGAAAGGAAATCGTCTGGAGCGGACACGCGCTAAGACAAATCTGTGTGAAAAACCTGTGTTTTGGTCCCGCGGGTCTGGGGCCGAAGGCATCTAAACCACCAAAACCACAACCTGTTGGAGGGGTGTTGCTCATGAAGAGAATCTGCGTACTAACATTTTTGCTGGCAGCCAGTGCCTTGCCGGCTTTTTCGCAACCACAGGGTTACCAGCAGGGCTTTCAGCGTTCGGCAGAAACCGTTACCGACCGCCTGTCGCTGATACAACAGCGAGGGCCCAATGCCTCCACCTGGCACCTGGACAACTTGAACGGACGTTTCCGTATTTTTACGCAACCCAATCTGCGCGCTGCCGGCAGTGAGGTTTTTACGATTAACGAAGGTGGTTTGATCGGCATCGGCACGCAGACGCCGGGGGCGGCGCTCCACTTGTCGGCTGACAACCTGTTCGTGAAAGACCGCGCCGGCCAGTTCATTCTTAGCGGACGCAGCAATTCAAACCTGCGTTTGTATATGGGAATCCGCACTGAGCTGAATCCGCCGGTGGCCCAGATTTCATTCGTGGAAGAAGGCATTGCATGGCGCAATATTTCCATTGGCAGCAACAACAGCAACATAGGAATTGGGTACCTTGATCCGCGGGAAAAACTGGAAGTGAACGGCAATATTCGCGCCTTCGGCGCGCTGATGGGCAATTCAGCGATCTTTGATGCCGGAAACGAAGTGGACCGTGACCGCAACTGGGACCGTGATCGCGACCGGGGCCGCAATGACCGCGATCGGGACAGAAACAGAGACTGGGGATACCGCGCGAACGACGTGATCCTGGGGCTGGGTGCGAATCACGCGCGCGTGTTTCGCGTGGACGACCAGGGATCAGTCTTCGCGGCCAAAGGCTTTTATCCCGGCGGCGTGGATTATGCCGAGTCCGTGGAAGTGACCGGCGAACGCTCCAAGTACCAGCCGGGCGACGTGATGGCCATTGATCCGGACGCGGCCGACGGTTTCTCCACTACGCGCGCAGCTTATTCCACTCTGGTTGCCGGAGTCTATTCCACTCAGCCAGGCGTGCTGGCCAGCACGCATCCGCTGGAAATGGAAAAGTTTGCCGGTGAAGTGCCGCTGGCCATGTTTGGCATTGTGCCGTGCAAAGTGAGCGCGGAAAACGGACCGATTGCGCGCGGAGATTTGCTGGTGTCGGCGGCAACTCCCGGCTACGCAATGAAAGGTACGGACAAGAAGCGCATGCTGGGCGCCATTGTGGGTAAGGCCCTTGATCCGCTGCCGCAAGGAACGGGAACCATCCGCATCCTGCTTACTTCGCGCTAGAAGAAACATAAAAGGAAAAACGAAAAGAGACGGGACAAAAATCCCGTCTCTTTTTATTGGCAGACGAATCCCAAGCATCGGCTGGTGAGCGAAGCCTGAGCTGGAACCTATTCCACTGGGCCGGCCATGTCTTCTTCCTGCGGTTCGTCACTCTCGTCGATTTCTTCGATCGGCAGGCTGTTTTTATATTCCTCAATGATGGCCAAGGCTTCCTTTTCCTGGGCAGCGTTCACGCGTACGGCCACGCCACCAACGCCAGGCAGAATGGATTGCGTGGCGTCAATGCTGGCGACCATGGACTCAATGCCCGCCGAAGTCAGCAAAGCATGTACCACCAGGGCCTCAGACTCCTGCTGGGTATCAAAAACATTCACCAATTCCGGGTCTGCTGTAGGATGTGCGCTCATGCTCTTCCTCCTGCTCCTATCATATGTTGGATGCGCCGGGCGGCGCCAATGTGGATCAGGAGTAGCGGAGAAAGATTAGATTTGGGGATTCCGGCAGACGTTATTGTTGTCCAGTCAATTGAGGAATTACCAGTTGCAGAATTAATGAATAGGCCAAAAGATTTTCGCCACCAGCGCGCCGAACATACCCAGGGAGCCCAGGGCGGCTTGATACTCGCGATGGCGGCGATAGAGGTCCATGGAGAACCGGCCGCCCGTTTCTCCGGAGTCTGAAGTGGGCGAGGAAGAAACAGGGCGATAAGCCGTCAGGCGCGGAAACAGGCGTGGCACGTGCGCGGCGTACTGGTCGTAATCCTGGAAAATCGAGCGCAGGTACTTCTCTTCAGCTCGGATCACCGGGATATAAATCACCACAAACATCAGCAGGGCCCCGGCGGCGATCCACCAATTGCGCGCGGCCACCATGAAGCCAACGGCGATCAACACCGAGCCGAGGTACAGAGGGTTGCGGGTGTAGGCGTAAGGGCCGGTCATCGTCAAGGCGGCGTTTTTGCGAATGTGTCCCGAGGCAATAGCGCGGACGAAAATGCCAGAAACGGTGACGATCGCTCCAATGCCAATGGAAATCCAACTTGGGTGGGCAAACCAGAAGTACGCGGCGGCAAACAGAAAGCCGAGCGGAACGCGCATGCGCGTGGCGATTCGCGACCAGCTAGGCATGTACGCCTCCTAAAAGGTGCCGGGCCGCGGCCACCGCTTCTTCCGTGGTGATCTTGAGCAAACCGTCGTCCGGTTGGCGATGATGGGAAAACGTGGTTTCGCTCTCAGGGTGCCGCAAGGCGATCACACTAGGTCCGAACGGACCGGTGCGCGCGGGGTCCGTGGGGCCGTAAAGCCCAAGAGTGGGTACGCCGAGCGTGGCTGCCAGATGGAGAGGTCCGGTGTCTCCGCCCACGAACAGGCGGGCGCGACGAGTGAGCGAAATCAGTTGTCCTATGGTGCAGTTGATGGGGAAAGCGTTGCCTCCGCTGGAATTGGTCACGGCCAGGGCGAGCGAGTCTTCTCCGGGGCCCACATTGACCAAGGTCTTAACATTATGCACTGCCAGGGCTTGGGCGACAGCGCCGAAACGTTCGCCCGGCCACTGCTTGCCTCCCCAGCCAGCACCGGGATTCATGATGGCAAAGCTGGCTATGCCCAGGCGCTGAATTTCGCGTTCGGCCCAGGTTTCAGCGGCGGGGTCGAGCGGAAGCTGAGTGGCGATCATGGGCATTTCGTTTTGCCCCAGGTATTGGCGCAATGCCTGATTCGCCATCGCCAGATTCTGTTCAACTACGTGTTCGCCGTTGCGCGGAAATTTTTGCGCATAGAAATAGCGCGCAGCGGATTCGCGCGGGTCCTGATAGCCGGTAATCACGGCCGGCTTACTTAGCTTGGCGAAGAATGCGGACTTGACGTTGCCCTGGAAGTCGAGCGCGATGTCGTAACCGGCGCGGCGGAGCCGCCGAATGTCCCCGCGAATTTCCGCCATGGTGGCGGCGTGGAAAAATCGCTGACGCCAGCGCTTGGTGTTGACGGTGTGGACCAAGTCGACGACGGGGCGCTGCGGTCCGCGAACGATGGGAACATCCTTGTGGCGGCGCGCCGTCAGCAGTTCTGACCAACGCTCTTCCACCAGCCAGCCAATGGTTGCGTCCGGCAGAGCAGCGCGGATGGCAGTAGCCGCCGGCAACGCGTGTAGAACGTCACCCAGCGCGCCCATGCGCACGATAAGGATTTTTACCTTATTTGAGACGGGCGTGGCCCCCGTCGCGGTCCCGGTCATTTGCGTGTTTCCGGAATCGGTTTGCTGAGTGGAGCTTTTTTCACCAAATCTTTTTTCACCAAATCAGCATTCACCAAATCAGTGGTCGAGTGATCTTTGGGATCGCCCACAATCTCCACGCGTCCGCCGCAAGCCAAAACAACGTCGCGTTCAGGAACGTTTTCAGCGGTGTAGTCGGTGCCCTTGGCGTGCACGTCCGGACGGATGGCGCGGACGAGGTCGCGCACGTCCAGCGAACTGAAAATAGTGACAGCGTCCACGTCGGCCAGGGCAGCAAGAATTTCGGCGCGTTCGTTTTCAGGGATGCGCGGTCGGTCCGGTCCCTTGAGGGCGCGAGCGCTGGAATCTGAATTCAAGCCGACGATCAATCGTCCGCCGAGTTGCTTGGCGGCGCGCAGATAGCGCACGTGGCCCACGTGCAGCAGATCAAAACAACCGTTGGTGAGAATGATCCGGTCTCCGGCGGCACGCCACCGCTGGACTTGTTCAGCTAGTTCAGAGAGAGACAAAACTTTTTCGACGGAAGCCAAGATCAGCCTTCCATCACGGCGCGCAATAGTTCAGCACGCGTCACGGTGGCCGTACCACGCTTCATCACCACGATTCCGCCGGCGTAATTCGCGAGACGGGCAGCGGAATCCGGATCGGCCCCGGTGGCCAGCGCGGCGGTGTAGGTGGCGATCACGGTATCGCCGGCTCCAGTGACGTCCGCTACTTCGTCTGACCCATAGATTGGAATCATGTTGGGCTTGGCGCCGCGGGTAAAGACCACCATGCCGTCGCGTCCGCGGGTGACGAGGAGCGAATTCAGCCGCATCTTTTGCATCACGGCTTTGCCGGCGGCCATCAGGCGCTCCGTGTCATTGCCAATGCGCGTGCGCAGAGCTTCTTCCAGTTCGGCTTCATTCGGCGTGGCCGCGGTAACACCGACGTACGCCAGCGTGCGGTAACGCGAATCCAGAGTCACGGGAATACTGCTCAGCGTGGAGCGGGAACGGACCAGCTCAAAGATCTGCGGAGTGGCGGCGCCGTAGTTGTAGTCGGAAATCAACAGTGCGTCTGACGCGCGCGCGTAGCCGCGGGTCTTTAACACCAGATCGCGGACGGCGCTGCGGTCCAGGGGAGCGTCCGGTTCCTGGTCAACGCGGATGACCTGCTGGCGCGGAGAGTGTGTAGTGCCGGCCAGAATGCGCGTCTTGGTAACAGTGCGATAGCCTTTGATTCTGCGGATGGCGGAAATGGAAATATGTTTCTGGCGGAAGGCGTGCAGCAACGCGCGGCCGGCATCGTCTTCTCCCACGATGCCCACAGGCAGCACGGTCACGCCGAGATCGGCCAGATTGTAGATGGCGTTACCGGCGCCGCCGGGAACCACCGTGCGTTCGCGATGACGCAGGATGAGCACGGGCGCTTCGCGGGAAACGCGCGAGATTTCGCCGTACAAAAATTCGTCGGCAATCAGGTCTCCCAGCACAGTGATGGTGAGCTTGGGAAAATCCTCAATGATTCTTACCAGGCGGTCAACGGGCTTGGAATTCTTATGCATGTCTCAGACACCAAATTCTCTCATGCCGAGGGAGTAATATGCAGTCCCGAACGTTGTTCCAGCACGGCCAGGATGTGATCCAGGGTGTTCTTAGGGTCCTCTAAGACCAGGCGCAACGGCGCGATCTGCAAGGGTTGCAGTGGGACCGAGAGCGCTTTCAATCTGACGTTATCTTTTTCCGTGGTGACGAAAACTTCAGCCCCCGCGCGCGCTTTTATCCGCAACAGACGGTCGATGTCCGCACGGACGTAGCGGTGATGGTCAGGAAAGGCCACAGTCTCCGTGGCTTGAACACCGGCTCCCCGCAGAGCGGCGAAGAACTGCTGAGGGCGGGCGATTCCGCAAAAAGCTACAGCCTTGGTGGTGTCACGGGGGAAGAAGCGTGGGGAAATGGAGTAAATGTCGAGTTCGCGGCGAACACGCCACACGTCCGCGGCTTCACTGGGCACGCGTGTTTCGGGTTCGGTTACAACCACATCAGCACGATGGAGTGACGAGAGCGGCTCGCGCAAGCGTCCGACGGGCAGGAGCGTGTCTTCAATATCGGCGGCGGGCAGCATGACAATATCAAAATCGCGATGCAGGCGGCGGTGCTGAAACGCGTCGTCCAGGAGATGGAGTTGCGCGTCAGGGAACTTTGATTCGGCGAGCAGGCCGGCTTGGTAACGATCCGCGCCAACGATGACTGGAACCTGGAGCTTGCGGGCCATGAGCAAAGGCTCGTCGCCAAATTGTTCGGCGGACCCGTTGGGGTCCACGACGGCGATCACTTTGGAAGAGCGGCCGTAGCCCCGCGAGAGAATGTCAAAAGCGATGCCACGGGCTTTAAAAAGTTCCCCGAGGGTAATGGCGAATGGCGTTTTGCCGGTTCCGCCCACGGACAAATTGCCAATGCTTACGACAGGGCGCGAGAGCTTGTGAATGTTGAACATCTTGCGGTCATAAAGCGCGTTTCTAGCAGCGACCGCAGCGGCAAAGGTGGCGGAGAGTGGGTTCATGACTGCACCTTGCTTTTTGCCGAAGACGATGTTTGCGAGGAACCTGCAAGTAACGGCTGCAAGGCCTGTAGAGTGCGGACGGTTGCGCCGGTGTTCTGCTGGAAAAGCTGTTTTGCCAGGGAGCCAAGCCGTTGCCGTTCGTCGCGATTGTTGAGAAGACGCAGAAATTCTGAAGCGATGGTCTCTGGCGTTACCAGACAAAGCGCGGAAGCATTGGCGGCGCTAGCCGCGCCTGGTCCGGAAAAGATGCGGACAATTTCGCGGAAATTTTCCGTGTGCGAGCCGGTAAGAACCGGGACGCCGTGTTGCGCAGGTTCCAGGATGTTGTGTCCGCCAACGCCGGGGAGCAGGCTGCCGCCAACGAAGGCGAGAGTGGCGAGAGCATAGACGGAAGCCAACTCGCCCAGGCTATCGAGCAAGAAGACCGAGCCGGCGAGCGGCGTGGGCGGCGGGGCGTTGAGCCCAAAAGCGCTACGCCGGACAAGTTTCATTCCACTAGAAGAAACGATCTGGGCCACTTTTTCAAAACGTTCCGGATGGCGGGGCGCCAGCAGCATCACGGCTTCAGGAAAAGTTCTCAGCACGGTTGCGAAGGCCGACAGCAGGATTTCTTCTTCGCCGTCGGTGGTGCTGCCGCACACGATCAGCGGCGCGGATGGGGATACGCAGCGGCGTAGTGCGTCCACGAGCGGACCGGCAACGCTGAGCTGAATGTCGAATTTCAAATTGCCGCTCACCTGAATGCGATTTTCGGCAGCGCCGATTTCCTGGAGCCGGCGGGCGTCGGCTTCAGTCTGTG
>Ga0209069_10000408_pt1 | contig 19173 bp, 21 predicted proteins | sample Str013_2_FD_187202 | JGI IMG/M metagenome (GOLD analysis project Ga0209069, IMG submission 187202) | Freshwater sediment microbial communities in response to fracking from Pennsylvania, USA - Straight Creek_MetaG_SC_2013 (SPAdes) (version 2) | ecosystem: Environmental > Aquatic > Freshwater >...
GCTCCGCACCATTCTTTGACTTGGCGTGCCTCAGCGGCAGAACCTTTGCGCAAGGCATGATCGACGGTGAGAGCGGTGAGGGATTGGCCGGGGGTGAGGTGCTGCTGCACCATCAACAAAAGGGCCATGGAATCGCCACCGCCTGAAACGGCAACGGCAAGTGACGGCGCTTCTTGCAACCGGCTTAGAAAAGATTTGGGGAAGGGTTTAACCGCAACCCTCACGCTTATAAGCAGCTTGGGCGCGTTTCTTTACATCCACAGCATTGGGATATTCAGTATCAACCGAAGCCATGACAATGCAGGCTTGTTCTTTTTGGCCGAGGCGTGAAAGAGCCATGCCGAGTTTCAACAAGCTGTCAGGCGCGCGGCGGCCTTTCGGGTTGCGGTGATAGCTGTCTTGATAGGCTTGGGCAGCGGCACCGAAATTTTGCTCAGCCCAGTAAGCTTCTCCCAGCCAGAAGTCAGCACTGCCGGCCATGCCATGATCAGGATATTTGGCGATGAATTCCTTGAAGCCCGCTTCAGCTTCGGGATAACGCAGCTGCATGAAGGCTTGATAATTGCGTTGGAAAAGGTCGTCTGGCGTTTCGGCCACGGGTGCCGAGGCTGGCTGAGCCACGGCCACTTGTTGGCCCGCAACTGGGGCGGTGCCGGCGGCAGCGGTGCCGTTGGGTTGGACCAGCATTTTACCTTGGAAGCCACCGTCACCTGGCTTGGCAGATTTGACGGTGCTCAATGGACCCTGGGCTGGGGCCAAGGTTGCTTGATCATTGGTGCCTTGTTGGGCTGAGACGGGGCTCATGCCACTTACGTTCTGATTGCCGATAATCTGGCCCTGTGGCGGGCTGACGGCTTCCCCAATGGCTTCCACACCTTGGCCGATGGCAGCGCCATTGCTGGCTTCCTGAGTGGGTGCGGTTGGCTTCAGGCGTTTGGCGGGCTGGGCTGCTGCTGGCGCATCAACAGCTGGGGGCGCTGGCACATCGGCTGCGGCCTGCTTGCGTTGAGTTTGCATTTGCTTGATCTGAAAGCTCAGCTGTTCAATCTGGCCTGTCAATTGGCGGATTTGATCCTGCATTTGATCCACCCGATTGGATAGATCGTCTGCCCGCACCGGAGCGACGGCAGCAGTGACAAGGAGTGCAAATAAGAAAAATCTACGCTTAAACATCAAGTAACCTGTGAATCGATGCCCCACACTGGCAGCAAAAGGCGGATAAATTGCGGCGATTTTGGCGCGCCGCAACTAAAGCCTGCCTGTTGCTGCTTGGTCACAGTGTTATTGGGCACCACCGGTGATGACGGTGACAGCGCGGCGGTTCTGGCTCCAGCATTGCTCTGCGTCACACAGAGCCACGGGGCGTTCTTTGCCATAAGCGATGGAAGAGATACGGGTGGCTGGCACGCCTTGTTGGATCAGGAAGTTGCGCGCTGCGGTGGCGCGGCGGGCGGAAAGGGCGATGTTGTATTCGCGGGTGCCGCGTTCGTCGGCATGGCCTTCAACCTGCACGGTCACTTGGCCATATTGCTTCAACCAGTTGCCTTGCTTGCCCAGAATGTCGGAAGCTTCGGGAGTCAGGGTAGACTGGTCTTGCAAGAAGAACACGCGGTCACCAACGTTGGTGGCGAAATCTGCCTTGGAGCCGGGAACGGCTTGGCCAGCGCCCACGCCCTGAGCGCCATTGTTCAAACCAGCATCGAGGTTTGGCTGATCTTTCTTGGAGCAAGCGGCCAAGGCCAAAAAGCAACAGGTGAGGCCGATATATTTAAGGCCAGCTAGGCGAGACATCATTTTAACAACTCCTCAAGTCAGGCCGCTTTTGTGGCCCCGTCTGGGTTTTCGCCCATTTCATTGGGCATTTGGATTTTGCAATGACAGGACTTGGTTAAGAAAGCAAGAAAACTGCCACTGATTCAAGTCTCTCGCTTTTGTCGACCAGCACGGCTAATTTGTGGCGGGTCGGTTGAAAAGGTGGAAACTTAAGCATTTGGTTTACGCGCGGTTAACGCTGGTTCACTTCAACAACGGGCTCCAAGCAGGGTCTGAAGCGAAGCCAGAAGTGGGTACGCGCTGTTCGTTGTAGCCAGAAATATCCACTGACCAAAGCTGTGCGCCGCCGGTATCGCCGCGCGTGTCACGGAAGAACATGATGACACGGCTGTTGGGAGACCAGGTTGGACCTTCATTGTGGAAGCCTTCAGTCAGGATCCGTTCGCCAGAACCATCAGGGTTCATCACACCAATGCCGAAACCGCCTGCAGATTGTTTGGTGAAGGCGATATATTTGCCATCGGGTGACCAAACGGGGGTGGAATAACGGCCATCACCGAATGAAACACGCTGTTGGTTGGAGCCGTCAGAGTTCATCACATAAATCTGCTGGGTGCCGCCACGATCCGATTCAAATGCGATCTTGCTGCCGTCAGGTGAATAGCACGGAGCCGTGTTGATCGCGGGCACGTTGGTGATCTGCTGGGTTTGGCGCGAACGCAAATCAAGCTGATAGATATTGGCGTCCCGGCCATCATCGGTCAGCAGGCTCAAGATCACTTTCTGGCCATCAGGCGAAAAGCGCGGCGCGAAAGACATATTCTTGAAGTCACCGACGATCTCTTTCTGGCCCGTGTCAATGTTGTAGATGAACACGCGGCTGGTGTCGCTGCCGATCGAAGCATAGGTGATATCTTGGGTGGTGGGCGAAAAACGTGGTGTCAGCAAGAGGTCTTTGCCATTGGAGACAACGCGCGCATTGAATCCATCTTGATCCATCATCGCGAGTTTCTTGATGCGGGCGTTCTTCGGGCCGCTTTCATCAATGTAGACTATGCGGGTGTCGAAATAGGGCGCAAAACCGGTGATCTTGTTATAGACCATGTCCGCCACTTTATGGGCCAGACGGCGTGAAAGTTTTGACGGCGCGGTGAAACTTGAGCCGCCCAAGAAAGCTTGGGTGTTCACATCGTAAAGCTTGAAAGCGACAGTGACTTTTTCACCAGCACCTGTGACGCTGCCAACCACCAAGGCTTGCGCCTTGACTTGTGACCAAGAGCCGAAGTTCGGTTGCTGATCAAAGCCAGTGATTTTTTCGATGAAGCTGTCGGGTGGCAGTGGCTTGAAATAGCCAGAGCGTGCCAGATCATTGGCGATGACGCCGGAAATGGTGGCCGCATCATTTTCCGCGCCTGCGCTGGCGATGAATGGCGTGATGGCGATGGGCAGTGGGTCGATCTTGCCGCTGGTTACTGTGCCGTTCACCGCAAAGGCTTGTGTTGCACAAAATGCGGCAATGATGAGAATTATGAAACGACGGAAAAGATAGGTCATGCTGCTTATTAGCCTGAAAGCTGGGTTGGATTGAAATCTAATACATTGTCTTTCCACAAATCATATTGATCGGCGGGAAGGTCATACATTTGGCATTCTACGATGGCGGAAATAGCGGCGCGGGCGGTGGCTTGAACCACGGGGTCAGCGCTGTTGCCCTGTTCCTCCGGCTGGCCTTGCACCGAACCATCGCGGTTCAATATGAAGTGGATCGGAACGGAAACATTGGCCTCACGCGCGGCGGGTGGAATGTTGAAGCAGCCTTTGACCTTGGAAACCAGCGCGGAGGCAATGGTGGCCGAGGCGGCAGCATCAGTTCCCTGTGCATTCTTGTCACCATGCTTGGGCGTGCCCGTCTTGGCTGACGCCTTTGCAGGAGCTGCACTCTCGCCCGCAATCTTGCTGAGTTTCAACTGCGCATCAGCCAGAACAGCATCGAGCTTCTTTTTCTGATCGGCTTTTTTCTTGTCGTCAGCTTTCTTCTTTTCCTCGGCCTTCTTTTTCTCGTCAGCCGCCTTCTTCTGGTCGTCGAGCTTTTTCTGCTCATCGGCCTGTTTGGCGGCATCATCGGCCAGCATTTGGTCAAGCGCCTTGGTGTCTGACGTTTTCAGTTTGGGCGGTGGATCAGCTTTGGGCTCTGGCGGCACAGGGTCTTCAGGCGGGGCCGCCTTTGGCTCATGGGCCGCAAGTTTCACCTTGTCAGCAACCTTGGGGGCAGGGGGCGCGTCTTCCTTGGCCTTGGATTCTTTGGGCGCGTTGTCTTTCACATCTGGCACATCATCTTTGGTGGTGGCCTGTTGCTGCACCTTGTCCGAGATGGTTGAAATATCCACGGTGATCGGCGTTGGCTCTGCGACCTTGAAGGGCGGCGGTGCAGGCAGCACCAAGAGCGCTGAGAGGATGAGGCCCAGATGCACAAAAAAGGATATGACAAAGGAGCGCTTCATCAGTTGCCGGGGGTTTTGTCCTTGGTTGAAGTGACAAGACCAATCTTGGTGTAACCTGCTTGGTTGAGAACGCCCATCACTTCCATCACCGCGCCATAAGGCACAGCGGTGTCAGCACGCAGCATTAATTGTTCCTGATTGCCATTCTTGGCCAGGGCTTGCAGCTTTGCTGTCAGCTCTTCCAGCTTGATCACGGTGTCTTGCAGATAAACCGTGCGGTCTGGCTTGACGGAAATCGTCAATGGTTCTGTTGAAGTGCTCAGTTGCTTGGCTTGGGTCTTGGGCAATTCAATGGGTACACCCACCGTCATCAACGGGGCTGCCACCATGAACACGATGAGCAGCACCAGCATCACGTCCACCAATGGGGTCACGTTGATTTCGCTGATTGCACTGTGGCGTGATTGCCGGCGCGATGAGCGCCTGGAATATCCGCCTGCCTTCATTCCACCGCCAGCCATGGCTGTTTACGCCCTTTCATCAAGTTGACGCGAGATGATGGCCGAGAATTCGTCAGCGAAATTCTCCAACCTCGTGCCAATCTTGGCGGCGTCTGCGGAATACATGTTGTAGAAAATTGTCGCTGGTATGGCGGCCACAAGGCCGATTGCGGTAGCAAATAGGGCTTCGGCAATACCGGGCGCCACCACGGCCAGGTTGGTGTTCTGTGAATTGGCGATGCCCTGAAACGAAGTCATGATGCCCCAAACCGTGCCGAACAGGCCGATGAAAGGGCCAGCCGAACCCACTGTGGCGAGGAACAGCAAACGTGATTCCAATGCGCCCATTTCTTTTTGAATGGCCACATCCATCACCTTTTCGATGCGCTTTTGCACACCGGCAAAACCAGCGCGCATGGCGGCACCTTGGCTGCGTTTCCATTCCTGCATGGCGGCCACGAAGATGGCCGACATGCCGATCGACTGGCGATTGGCGATGTTGCGGTAAATATCTTCGAGGCTTTGGCCCGACCAGAAGGTGCTTTCAAACTTGTCATTGGACGAATTCATTTTGCGCACGGTATAGAATTTTTCAAAAATGATCGCCCAGCACCAGATGGACGCAAGGCCAAGGCCGCACATGACCACAAAAACTGGCCAAGAGGCCTGACCCAACAAATGCCAAAGTGAAAGCTGCGCGCCACCTGCCTGAACAGGTGCGGCGGTAATTTGTGCCAACATCATTTTCGTCCCATAGACCTTTCGCGTAAAGGTCGCCCGTCCCCGTGGCGGCCTTCACCAGCTAAATCTGGCAAAACTGGGGCGTTTCCATTGTTTTCGGGAATCGCCACAGGGCCGCGCTGTGATAGCACCGCCAAGTCGCTTGAATCAGCTTTATGGTTAAGGAGGAGTAAAGAGGCGTTAGGTTGGCCAGTGTTGGGCGATTTTGACTTTGGAAGTCAATTTCAAAACGCCTCAGTAAACGCCTTCAGCATTTCAGGTGGGCAGCGCTTTGGGCGGCCCTTGCCGTCGACCAATGCCACGGTGACGGCGGCGGTGAAGATAACTTCTCCGCCGCGCTTGATTTGTTGGAAGGCCTCAAACCTTGCGCCGGCGATTTCCTTGAATTCGGTTTCGACCATCAGGTCATCAGCAAAGCGGCCGGGGCGCAGGAAATTGCAATCCATGCGGCGCACCACGAAGGCTATTCTGTCTGGCCCAGAGAAATAGGCGTTCTGGTCAATGCCCCTTTGGTGGATGAAGTCACTGCGGGCGCGCTCACAGAATTTGATATAGTTGGCGTGATAGACAAAGCCGGAAAAGTCGGTGTCTTCGTAATGCACGCGCACGTGGTATTGGTGGTGGATGCTGGTCATTTATTGCCTCGTCATCTCGACGAAAGTCGAGAACCATTTCAGAGGCTGACGGGGGTTCCGGCTTTCGCCGGAATGACGATGAGGAAGATCATTCTGGGGATTAAACATCATTGTCCTCCAGCGGCAGAATGCCTTGCGTTATGTCGGCGCGTTGCGGCACGGCGAGGCCCAGATGTTTGAAGGCGTGATGGGTGAGCAGACGTCCGCGCGGTGTGCGGTTGAGGAAGCCCAATTGCAGCAAATAGGATTCGACCACATCCTCTAATGTGTCTCGCGCTTCAGAGAGCGAAGCGGCGATGGTGTCAATGCCCACTGGCCCACCACCAAAATTGAGCGCGATGCATTTGAGATAACGATGGTCAAGTGCGTCCAGCCCCGCTTGATCCACATCGAGCAGGCGCAGGGCTTTATCAGCCGACTGCGCGGTGACTCTATCGCTGCCGTCTACACTGGCGAAATCACGCACGCGGCGCAGCAGGCGGCCCGCGATGCGCGGCGTGCCGCGGGAGCGTTTGGCAATTTCGCGCGCGCCATCTTGGGTGATCGGCAGGTTCATGATGCGTGCACCACGCTCAATGATTTGCAGCAACTCATCGGGGGAGTAAAAATCCAGGCGGATGGGAATGCCGAAACGGTCGCGCAGCGGTGTGGTGAGAAGGCCTGTGCGTGTGGTTGCGCCGATCAGGGTGAAGCGCGCGAGATCAATGCGCACACTTCTGGCAGCGGGGCCTTCGCCGATGATGAGGTCGAGCTGAAAATCTTCCATCGCTGGATAGAGCACTTCTTCCACCGCCGGGTTGAGGCGGTGGATTTCGTCGATGAACAGAACGTCGCGGTCTTCAAGGTTGGTGAGCAGGGCGGCGAGGTCGCCCGCCTTGGCGATGACGGGGCCGGAAGTGGCCTTGAAATTCACGCCTAATTCTCGCGCCATAATTTGGGCTAAAGTGGTTTTGCCCAAGCCCGGCGGGCCTGCAAACAGCACATGATCGAGCGCCTCTTTGCGGCCCTTGGCGGCTTCGATGAACACTGAGAGATTTTGCTTCACCTTGGATTGACCGACGAACTCGGACAGCAGCTGTGGCCGCAGCTGGGTGTCGGAGAGGTCTTCCGGCTTTTTGTCTGGGGTGAGGATGGGGCGGGTCATCTCACGTCTTCTCCCGCTCGCGGGAGAAGAAAGGGGCCCATTGCGCAGCAATGGGATAGATGAGGGGAAAGCGGTCAAGACTGGCCCTCACCTTTCCCACTTCGCGATGCGAAGCGGGCCCCTGTCCTCTCCCGCATTGCGGGCGAGGACGATTTGCGCAACTCACTTTCATCCCGTCGCCATTTCTTTCAGCGCAGCTCTGATCAATTTCTCCGTGGGCTGATCATTTCCGTTTTTCTTCATCGCAGCACTCACCGCCATGGCGGCTTGGGATTGGCCGTAACCCAGATTGACCAACGCCGAAACCGCATCTGTCACCGCCGTTGGGGCAGGGCTGTTCAGTTCTGCTGATACCTGCGCCAGACCCACATCAGCAAAGCTCAACTTCGGCACTTTGTCTTTCAGCTCCAGCACCAAACGCTCAGCCAGTTTTTTGCCCACGCCATTGGCTTCACCGATCTTGGCTTTGTCTTGCAATGCAATGGCGGAGGCCAATTCATTTGGCGACATGATTGAGAGCACAGCCAGCGCCACGCGGGCCCCTACGCCTTGCACGGTGAGCAGCAGGCGGAACCATTCTTTCTCGTGGTTCGACGCAAAACCAATCAAACGGATGTTATCTTGGCTCACCAACATTTCAGTGTGCAATTCCGCCGCTTCGCCAGCGCGGGGCAGGGCGGCCAAGGTTTTCGCTGAGGCCTGCGCGTGATAGCAAACGCCGTTCACATCCAGCAGCACCCAATCATCGCCGGTGGAATCAACGCGGCCTTTCAATTTTCCGATCATGCCCAAGACCTATCGGCCAAAAGTGAACAAGTCAAGAACGCTTGCCAATTTCCAGAGAAACACGCAGAGTTTGCGAAACGAGGTTTGGCATGAGGAAGTCTATTTTTCAGTTTGCGTTCATTGCCATGGCGGCTGGGCCCGCGTTTGCGGCACCAGCGCCAGCGCTTCAAGGTGTATGGAAAGGCACGATTGGAAATCTTCCGGTGCAGGCTTGTTTTCAGACTGAAAGTGATTTTCAATTTGGGGCCTATTTCTATTTGTCGCAGCTGAAAATCATCCACCTCGACAAGCCGGACAAAGGCGATGGTTGGTGGGAAACAGAAGTGAATAAAGGCCCGCACTGGCTGTTGAAAACTGTAGAGGGCGATGCGGTTCTGGGCAGTTGGGAAGACAAGGGCAAAACTTTGCCCATTGCGTTGAAGCGGGTGAGCCTTGGCAACGATGAAGCCAATCGCCCCTGTGGAAGTGATGCGTTTATGGCGCCGCGTCTTACACCACCAAAAGTGACAGAAGCGGCGGCGAAGCTGGGCGGGGTCGCCTTCACCAAGATCGATGTTGATGTGGGCAAACAATTTGATGTTGCCATTAGCGGTTTCAAATTGAATGGCGCTGGCGGCAATGTCACTAAAATCAACAAGCTGCTCACCAGCATTATACCTACCACTGCGGCGGGCTCTGACTATGCGGATTGCATGAAATCCGCACTCTATTCCGGCGGGCGCGATGGAACCTATAACGTCAGCCTCAGCCCCGTGGTGCTCACCCGCAATTGGTTGGTGGCGCGCAATGGTTCAGATGATTTTTGTGGTGGCGCGCATCCCAATGCAGGAAGCGTGGATAGCGTTTATGATTTGGCAGCTGGCGTGAAAGTCGATGTTGAAAAATGGTTTATGCCAGACGCGATGGACGTGAAGGATGGAATAAACCCCAAAGGGACTTTGCGCGAATTTGTTGTTAAATCAGAAATCAAGCATGGCTCATCTGAATGTTCCGATGTTTATGAAAATGCCAATTATTGGAATGTGGCGCTCTCAAAGGCAGGAGTGAATTTCACGCCCTCGCTGCCTCATGCAGAAGCGGCCTGTGCTGAAAGTGTTGATGTGCCATTTGCGATGGCATCAAAATTCATGAATGCTGCGGCCCGTGCAAAACTGAAATCCTTTCAGGCAGAAGCGTCGAAATAATTTAAAGCCCGGCGAGCTTTTCAGCCAAAGCCCGCGAACCGCGATGCTGGGCGTGGCAGATGGCGATGGCCAAAGCATCCACCGAGTCTGCGGTTTTGAGATCGGCCCTTGGCAGCAGAATTTTGACCATGTGTTTCACCTGGTCTTTCTCCGCATGGCCATTGCCCACCACGGTTTTCTTGATAACGTTGGGCGCATATTCGGCGACACCAATTTTGCGCAATACGGGGGCCAGCATCACCACGCCACGGGCTTGGCCGAGCTTGAGTGTGGCCCTTGCATCCTTGTTGACGAAGGTTTCTTCGATGGCGGCTTCATCGGGCTTGAACTCATCCAGCACCGCCAGCACTTGGGTGTGAATCTGCAACAGCCGCGTTGCGAGATCATCTTCATTTACAGAATGCACCGCGCCATCGGCCACATAGGAAAGCCTCGTGCCGTCGGCCTCGATGACGCCCCAGCCCGTGTGGCGCAGGCCGGGGTCAAGGCCGATGATGCGAACTTTCATTCTTCCGGCGGGTTTAGCTTGGCTGCAACTTCATCGCTGAAATCGGCATTGGTGAAAACGTGTTGCACATCGTCATCTTCTTCCAACACTTCCACCAACTTCATCAGTGTTTCGGCTTTTTCAAAATCGGTGATGGGGGCCATGACATTTGGCCTCCACACCATTTTCACTGATTCAGCTTCACCGAATTTGGTGGCCAGTGCGTGTGAGACATCATTCAAGGCTTCAAACGAACAGATGATGGAGTGGTGGCCGTCTGCGGTGGCGTCATCAGCGCCGGCATCAATGGCGGCTTCCATCATGGCATCAGCGCTGGCTTTGCTGAGCGGATAGATCACTTCGCCCACGTGGTTGAACATGAAGCCCACAGATCCGGTTTCACCCAAATTGCCGCCGAACTTGGCAAAGTATGAACGCACGGCGGGCGCTGTGCGGGCGCGGTTATCGGTCAGGGCTTCAACGATTACCGCAACGCCAGCGGGGCCATAACCTTCATAGCGCACGTTTTCATAGCTCTCACCACCCGCGGCGGCGGCCTTTTTGATGGCGCGTTCGATATTGTCTTTTGGCAGGTTTTCGGCACGCGCGTTTTGAATGGCCAGACGCAGGCGCGCATTGGCGGTTGGATCAGGCACACCAGTTTTTGCGGCCACGGTAATTTCGCGGGCGAGCTTTGAGAATATCTTGGAGCGCAGCTTATCTTGCTTGCCCTTGCGGAACATGATGTTTTTATATTGGGAATGGCCGGCCATGTTTGACTCACTAACGAAAGATGAATGTGGGCCCTTATAGACATTCAAAATAGCTTCACACAAGCGGGCTAGATTAACCCCTCTTTAAGTCTAAACGTTCAGTTTACGTGCCCAGTGAGTGTGTGGAGTGCGTTTTATGGTGAGTAATTTTTCGTTCGTTGATTCTTTTTCGCTTGACGGGGGCGAGATTGGCGCAGCCGGGGCTGCGGCATTGAGAAAGGTTGGCATTTTGGCTGAACAGGCACCTAAGGGGCGATTCTTCGCCTCGATCGCGACACTGAATGAACTTTCGTCTCAGACTTTAGATGCGCTGGAGCAGGGTGATCTGCAACGCGCCAGCCACGTGGCCGCCAAATTGGCCGACGGGGCGCGATTTAAGATTCCGAGCCTGTTCAAGAAAAAGGCTTAGTCAGCCCGCGCGTTGTCGCGCCGCACTGCCTTGGCCAAAGTTTTGAATTTGGTGCCATCAGCCTGCTTCACGCTGATGGTGGCGTGGCCTGATTTTGCGATTTTGAAATCTTCGACCAAGCCGCTTTTGCCTTTGTGGCGGCCTTCCATGACAGTGCACTGATCACCGTCACGAATATCCGGTACCTTGATGTTTGCTGGCATGGTCAGCCCTCCCAATTCGGCAACGCCTGGCTCAACTTGCCGCCCAGCCTGATCGGCTCAATGCGCAAGGCCAGGCCCGTCTTGTCATCCGTCTCCACCAACACGCCGCAGATGGTGGCTTCACCTTCGGCTGGCCGCATGCGTTCGATTGGCAGCTTGCGCAGGAAGCGTTGCAGCGGCTCGGCCTTGTCCATGCCGATAACTGAATCAAAATCGCCGCACATGCCAGCATCTGACATATAGGCTGTGCCGCCATTCAGGATGTGATGATCTGCGGTTGGCGTGTGGGTGTGGGTGCCGACAACGAGACTGGCGCGGCCATCCACGAAATGGCCCATGGCCATTTTTTCTGACGTGGCTTCGGCGTGCATGTCGATCAAAATGGCGTCACAGCCTTCGCCCAATTTGCAGGCTTCAATCTCGCGGTTGATGGCGGGAAAGGGGTCATCCAGTTGCGGCTCAATCATCACGCGGCCCATGGCGTTGATCACCAAAACGCGCTGGCCCTTGGCGGTTTCAACCATGGCAGAGCCGCGGCCAGGGCAACCAGCCAACCAATTGAGTGGGCGGATCATGCGGTCTTCACGTTCGATGAAAACCAGCGCCTCACGCTGGTCGAAGGAATGGTTGCCGAGAGTGACAACATCAGCGCCCGCTTCACGCAGTTTGAGATAAATTTCTTCGGTTATGCCAAAGCCATGGGCGGCGTTTTCACCATTGACGACCACCAGATCAGGTTTCAGTTTTTCACGCAACATTGGCAAGTGGGCGTAGACGGCTTCGCGGCCCGCGCGGCCCACCACATCGCCCAGAAACATCAGACGCATTTAATCATTCCCTGTTCGGTCATCACATAATCCAATTTCATGTCGTGGGGCTCATGGGGCACATTCTCAACTTCTTGGCCGGCATAGGCCACGCCGATGGCCACGATCTTTTTGCGCGCGCCAAGCAGGGCCAAGGTTGCGTCATAGAAACCGCCGCCATAGCCAAGGCGGTAGCCATGCCTGTCAAAGGCCAGCAGGGGCACCAGCAACACATCGGGTTCAACCAGCGGCGATGACATCAGCGGCACAGAGATTTTCATTGTGCCCATTTCAAGTGGTTCACCCGGCAGCCAGCGGCGGAAAATTAGGGGTTGGTTTTTGGCCACCACAACGGGCAGTGCCGTCGTCCAGCCTTCGCCCGCCAGTTTGCCGAGCAAGGGGCGCGTATCAATCTCTGAGCCATATTGGTGAAACGCCGAAACGCAGGAAAAGCCTGGCTGCGGCTCAACCGGGAAAGGCAGTGTGAGCAGGTGGGCCGCCGCCATGTCTGCCAATTCCAGGTGCAAGGCTGCACGCTGGTCGGCGGCCTGTTTGCGCAGCGCGACTTTTAGATCTTTGATCATGGCGCCTAGCTGCCACTAAGGCTGCAAAGCTGCAAGCCCCTCTTCAAAACGGCTCATCGCAGGGCACCGATGCACCCAGCGCGCCAAGGGGTTGGCGGCGTGCCAACAAGCGAAGGCCACGATGGCCCCCATATAACCATCCACGGCATAGTGCCAACCAAGGTGGACTGAGGTTAGGAATATGAGAATGGCATAGGCGTTGAAGAACCGCCCCCAGCCTTTGGAGACATGACAGAACATTAGCGCAAAAAGCACGGCTGATGCGTTGTGCATCGAGGGGAAGGCAGAAAGGCCCAAAGGTTGGGTGGTGCCGATATAGCCGTTCCATAATTTGTCTTGGGTTTGGGTGACCCACATTGGAAATTCGTTGTGGATTGAATTGAGGTAAACCAAAAGGTCTGCGTAGGGGTCTGGCGAAGTCAACCCTAGCCGACCATAGAAGGCCGGGCCTGCGGAAGAGAAAATCAACGCCATCACACAGCCGCCAATCCACCAAGTGAGCATAAAGGAAATGACAAAGCGGGTATGAATGACATTGGGTTTGCGGTGGAAGGCAACGAACACCCAAATGCCCGTCAAAATCAACACCCACAAGCTATAGGTCATATTGGCAATAAAGGTGATGATCGGGTGACCCATGAAAACTTGTACGATGCGCCAAGGGTCAATGCCCATATGCAAGGCGCGGTCCCAGAGGACGAAGGTCTCATCCCATTTGAAGCCGTTGATGAACGGAATTTCTGGCTTGAATTCCAGTGTTGCCTTGCTGAACAGCAGGAGTGCCAACATCACGGGCAGGCCATTGATGATGTAAGCCGGATTTGTGGTTACCCGCGCCAAATCTGACCTTAAAACCGCAATGGGATGCGTTGGTTTTACGTGAACGATCAACTCAACGGTGCGCGCCACCAGAACCAGGGTGAGGCCAAAGGGCAGGCTGATAAAGCAGAAGCTTTTCAGGATGGAGAGAAATGAAATTGATGCCTGCTGTGGATAGAAAGCGAAAACAATCTGATTGGCCAACAATGCAAAGGCCGCCAGTGCCAATACAAAGCCATTGGCCATAAAGCTTTCGGCCAAAAGTTTCGCATAATTCACGCTGCGGCTGGTGGAATTGACGGCTATCTCTGACATCGTTCTTCTTGCTCTTTCCGTCGAAGGATAGCCCCGCAGCCCCTTCACAAAGTTTAATCGCCCGATAGATTTGCCGCAATCTTCAATTGCATACAATTGGATGATTAATAGTTGGTTTTTTTTATGCTTGGGCGGTTGAAACTTTGAACAATGTCTTGGGCTGGCATTTCTTCAGCTCTGTTCATATTGGGAATTAACTGAATCTTGGACTTGACGGCCATCGCTGCCATTATCATAGGACAGTTGATGCGGTGCAATGCACCCGCTGATTGTCTTGCAGGAGCCACCCATGAAATTGAATGACCGCGTTGCCATCATCACCGGCGCTGCCCGTGGCATTGGCCTTGCCATATCCGAGGAATTTGTGAGGCAGGGTGCCAAAGTCGTCATAGCAGATGTGCTGGACATTGAAGGTGCAGCCGCCGCCCAAAAGCTGAAGGCGCATTATCATCATTGTGATGTTTCAAAAAATGCCGATGTGCAGGCCTTGGTGGCGGCTACGGTCAAACTGCATGGCGCGGTGGATTTGCTGGTCAACAATGCGGGCATTTCGATTGCCGGTGACTTTCTGGAGATCACAGAAGAGCAGTTTGACACGGTGATTGGTGTCAACCTCAAGGGTTCATTCTTGCTGTCACAGGCTTGTGCGCGCGAAATGGTGAAGCAGATTGCCGCTGGCCGCAAGGCCGGTGCCATTGTTAACATGTCGTCGGTCAATGATACTTTGGCCATCCCCGCCATTGCACCCTATACGATGAGCAAGGGCGGCGTGCGGCAATTGACCAAGGTTGCGGCCTTGGCCTTGGCGCCGCATGGCATCAGGGTCAATGCCATTGGCCCTGGTTCGATCATGACTGATATGCTCAAGGGCGTGGTCAACGACAAAGCCGCGATGAACCGTGTGATGTCGCGCACGCCATTGGGACGCGTGGGCGAAGCTTCTGAGATTGCCAGTGTGGCGGCGTTTTTGGCTAGCGACGAGGCTAGTTATATTTCTGGCCAGGTGATTTACGTTGATGGTGGCCGCATGCCTTTGAATTATGTGGTGCCTGTAAAGGAATAAGCCAAGTTCAGCTGGCGAGGCCCAATATCATCGATTTGATTGCCCTCATTAACTTCTTGGAAAGCCTTTGGGCTTGATGCTTGTGTTAGCATGGCCGAATCGCGGCCCAGCAACTCTAGCAAACTGACCAAAAGATGACTCCTGAACTGACAAGAGATGAGTTGCAAAACCGGATCCGTAAATTGGAGCTGGATATTGAACGGCTGTCAACGCATGACAGCCTGACAGGGCTTTACAATCGCATTGCCTTCCTTGGCCAAATTGACAAAAAGATTGCCAGTTACAAAGGCGTTGCTGGTGAGAAGCATGGCACTTTGATTGAGGTTTTGATCCGCAACATTCCGCGCATTTCAGGAACTTTGGGTCGCCATGTGGGTGACTATGTTGTGGCCTCGCTTGCAGCACGATTGAATCACATGACTTTGCCAGAGCATGTGACTGGCCGGTTGAGCCAGGATCAGTTCGGCATTCTGTTGAAAGACGTGGATGACCCACTCACCGCCATGACCATTGCCAAGGATGTGCTGAAGTTATTGCAAGTTCCGGTGGATTGGCTTGACCGCACACTGGTGGTGGATGTGGCTGCTGGCGTGGCCCAAGTGATTGAATGTGAAGGAGAGTCCGCCACACTTCTGCATAATGCGGAGTTGGCCGTGAAGAATGCCATTCAACATGGCGCTGTGGGGTATGCCTTCTTCAATCCGGCGCTTGCCAAAACAGCAAAGCGCCGTGGCGATATTCTGCATGCCATGCAAGAGAGTCTCGATCACGGTTATTTCGAAATGTATTTTCAGCCGGTGTTTGATGCCAATTTGAAACGGCTGGTTGGCTTTGAAGCCTTGATGCGCATGAATACGCCAGAGCTTGGGAAAGTTTCGCCCGTTGAATTCATTCCGATCGCCGAAGAGTCTGGCCTGATCGCAAAACTTGGTGCCTGGGCTTTGGTGGAGGCATGTCGTGTTGCCTCAAACTGGCCATCGCATTTGACTGTTGCTGTCAATATTTCGCCAGAGCAATTCTATGCCGGAACGGTGACGATTGATGTGCATAACGCATTGCAGCTTTCATCACTGCCTGCATCGCGCCTCGAAATTGAAGTGACCGAGAGCTCAGTTCTCAAGAACAGTGAGAGTGTGCAGGTTCAACTCAAGGCTTTGCAGGAATTGGGTTGCGGCATTGCCTTGGATGATTTCGGCACCGGCTATTCCAGCTTGAGTTATCTGTGGAAATTCCCATTCTCGAAATTGAAGATCGACCGCGCGTTTATTGCCGCGATGGATGATTCACCTGTGGCGCGCGGCATTCTGGAATCCATTCTCGGCTTGGCCAAACATGTTGGCCTTAAGGTAACCGCTGAAGGCATTGAAACGCTTGAGCAGCAGAATATTCTGGCTGATCTGGGCGCGCATTTTCTGCAGGGCTTTCATCTGGGCCATCCGCTCAGCGAAGCGCAATTGCCAGCATTCTTCCTCAGCCAGATTCCGCGTGAAACGGTTGAAGCGCCCAGCCCAAAGCGCAACGATTTCAGCTCACTTTTCTACAAGGCTGGTTAATGCCCGCAATAGTCTCAATCCACGAACGGGTCGTGGATCAAAATTGTATCAGCGCGCTCTGGTGAAGTTGACAGCAGTGCCACCGGGCATTCTACAAGCTCTTCAAGATAGCGCACATATTTGACCGCTTGGGCGGGCAGATCATTCCATGAGCGAGCACCCTGGGTTTTGCCCTTCCAGCCTTCAAAGCTTTTGTAGATTGGTTTCACGGCTGCTTGGGCGGCTTCGCCTGCTGGGAAGATGTCGATTTGTTTGCCGTCTAGCTCATAGCCAATGCAGATTTTAATTTCGTCAAAGCCATCAAGAACATCAAGTTTGGTGAGCGCGATACCTTGTATGCCAGAGGTTTTAATTGCCTGACGTACCAAAACCGCATCAAACCAGCCGCAACGGCGTTTACGCCCTGTGACTGTTCCAAACTCATGGCCGCGCTGGCCGATGAGCTCGCCCGTTGCATCAAAGAGTTCTGTTGGGAAGGGGCCAGAGCCCACGCGGGTTGTGTAAGCCTTGGCGATGCCTAAAACATAAGACACAGCCGAAGGCCCCATGCCAGAGCCGCCAGCTGCTTGGCCAGCGATGGTGTTGGATGAGGTGACGTAAGGATAGGTGCCGTGGTCGATGTCCAACAAGATGCCTTGGGCGCCTTCAAACAGGATGCGCTTGCCTTCACGCTTTAAGCCGTCGAGCAAATGCCAGACGGGAGCAAGGTAGGGCAGAACAGCGTCACGGATCGCCATCAATTCAGCATGCACGGTGGCTGCTTCCAACAGCGGCTGGCCTAGGCCTTTGCGCAGGGTGTTGTGGTGCACCAACATGCGCTCAACCTTACGCTTGAGTTCTTCGCCGTCGGCCAAATCCATGGCGCGAATGGCGCGGCGGCCCACCTTGTCTTCATAGGCCGGGCCAATGCCACGTCCCGTGGTGCCGATTTTGCCAGCGCCTGCTGCTTCCTCGCGCAGCTTATCAAGTTCCTGGTGCAAAGGCATGATAAGAGTGGCGTTTTCAGCGATGCGTAAATTGTCGGCGGTGATCACAACACCTTGGCTGCGCAGCAAAGCGATCTCCTTGGCCAGGTGCCATGGGTCAATCACCACACCATTTCCAATGACTGACAGTTTGCCGGGGCGCACGATGCCTGAAGGCAGCAGGGACAGCTTATAGACCTTGCCGTCGATGACCAACGTGTGGCCTGCATTATGGCCGCCTTGGAAACGCACCACCACATCAGCGCGTTCAGACAGCCAGTCAACAATCTTACCTTTGCCTTCGTCGCCCCATTGGGCGCCAACCACTGCTACATTCGCCATTTTATCATCCTGCTCACAAGAGAACGGCCCCATCGGGAAGAGACTCCGGGGGCCGTGGGCTAGCTCATACAGAAATGCCGTGGCGGTGCAAGTCTGAAGGCTGGTACGCAAAAGTTACCGGGTGCGATTGCGGTGGTGTCGATTCAGACTAGAAAGGTTTTGATTGTGCGTCTAACTTCGAACTCTTGATCAGGGAATCCCACATGACTTTAAAAGCCATTCGTTTCAGCCTCGTTGTTTTAGCCGCCTCATCATTGCCAGCGCTGAGCGCCACCACGCAAGCTGATGCCGATAAAGTGCGCGATGCGCTCAAGCCCTATCTTGGCCCCTTTACCGACACGGTGAAAATCACGCCATTCGAAGAAGGGTTCAAGGCTTCGCTAGATCTGGCGGCCGTTCTCGCTGATGCCAAGAAAAAAGATGTCGACATCACGCTGAGCCCCATTGAATTGACGGCTACACCGTTGGGCGCCAACAAGTGGAAGCTGCACCGCGAAGGTGATTTTTCACTCGCCGCAAAGTTCCCAGGCGGGTACATCAATGAACAGCTCACGGGCATGACCTACGATGCTACCCTGGACATGGATCAGGGCATCATCACCGAAAGCGCTTGGGTGGCCAAGGCTGTCACTGTTGATGAAGAATTGCCGGCGCAAGGCGGCATGAAAAGCAAGGTCAAGATGGCGATTGATGGCTTGTCTGCCAAGTCGACCGCCAAGGTCAATCCGGAGGGCGGCACTGATGTGACTGTGACCGAGCCCTTCGGCCCATTCACTTTCTCTGAACATTTGGACAATGGCAAACAGCCTGTCGATGTCTCAGGCAAATCTGCTGGGGGCACGGCTGAGGCCACGATCATTGGATTGAGAGGCAAGCCCATTCTCGATATTTGGAAATTCGGCGTTGCCCATGTCGACAAGAAACCGACGGCCGACGACCAAAATGTGTTGAAAACAGCGCTGGCAGCAGCACTTCCGATTTTTAAATCCTTCGACAGCAAGGGCAGCTTTGGAAAATTGGATGTGACCACGCCAATGGGTGTGTTCAGTGTCGACAATGTGGGTTTTGCGTCCAAGGCCAATGGCTTGGTCAAAGAGGGTTATTTCCAAGAAGCAATTTCGCTGGATGGGCTGACGCTGCCAGCGGGCATAGCGCCTGCTTGGTCAACCAGCCTTGTGCCGAAGAATTTGAAGATCGATTTCAATTTCAGCGGTTATGACTTCGCCACCATTTCCAAAGGCTTTATTGAGGCCAGTGACTTCACCAAAGCTGATCCTGTTGCGCCCGAAATCTTGGCGAAGCTTCAAGCCAGCGTCTTGCCTGCTGGCATTGTTACCGTTGGGCTTGGCCCTTCGGCTGTTTCAAATAGCGCCTATAACCTCACCGCTGAGGGCAGCTTTGCGGCCGGACCAGCAGCCCAACCCTCGGGCAAGGCAAAGATCAAGTTGACTGGCATGGATGAGGTCATGAAAGCCATCAACGGTGCGCCACCCGAAGCTCGCTTGAAGGATGCAAGTGCAGTGATGATCGTGGCCAAGGGCCTTGGCAAAGCCGAGGCAGATGGCAGCATCACATGGAATGTTGAAGCAACCGCTGATGGCCAGGTCTTGGTCAACGGCACGGACGTTAAAAAGTTGAAGTGAGACGCGG
>Ga0209069_10000409_pt1 | contig 19169 bp, 19 predicted proteins | sample Str013_2_FD_187202 | JGI IMG/M metagenome (GOLD analysis project Ga0209069, IMG submission 187202) | Freshwater sediment microbial communities in response to fracking from Pennsylvania, USA - Straight Creek_MetaG_SC_2013 (SPAdes) (version 2) | ecosystem: Environmental > Aquatic > Freshwater >...
TAATTTAAGAGGTTCTGCCATTTGCCAAATGCTGTTGCAATTCGGTTCCATTTCGTCCAGCTCCCCAATACAGGCGCACCTCCCTCCCCCTCGAGGGGGGAGGGCCGGGGTGGGGGTGAGCGACTTGCGACTCATATCAGGTGTAAATCAGTCAAGGATGCTTCTGTTTCGTCATCGAGGGTCAGCGCAGCTGGTGTTCGACTGACACCGGCGCCGTCCGTCGCGAGCGCGACAAAGGCCTCACGCGTCGAAAAACACCGTCTCGCGTTCGCCCTGCATATGAATGTCGAAGCGGTAGACGACGCCGCCGGGAGCGGCCTCGCGCCGGGCGATCAGGGTCTCCCGCCGCTCCGCCGGAACCGATTGCAGCACAGGGTCCCTGGCGTTGGCGGCCGCTTCGTCGGAGAAGTAGATCCGCGTGAACGCATGCAGCAGCAGGCCGCGCATCATCACGATCACGTTGATGTGCGGCGCCTGCCGGCCATCGACCGACGCCGGCTTGACGGTGTCGAATATGAAGCGGTGCTCGGGATCGGTGCCGGTGCCGCACCGGCCGAAGCCCTTGAAGCTCGCGTTCGACCCGCGCGGGTCGGCCGGATGCGCATACCGCCCTTTCGCATCCGCCTGCCAGATCTCGATCAGGGCATCGCTGACCGCCTGCCCCTTGCCTTCGAATACGCGGCCCTCGATACGGATGCGCTCGCCCTCGGTGTCGGTGCGCACCAGCGAGCCACCGGCAATGCTGGTCAGATCGTAGCCGTACTGCTCGGGGGCGAGGCCGTAGGCAAAGTAGGGCCCGACCGTCTGCGAGGGAGTTTGTGTGAGCTTGCTCATGATCAGGCCACCATCGGCGTCTCGTTGCGGCCACGCAGGACGATGTCGAACTCATAGCCGAGGGCGAAGCCGGGCTCGGTGACGTCGATCGAGAACTTGGAGATGAGCCGCTCGCGCGCCCCGGCCGGCGCCCCATGATAGATCGGGTCGAGCTCCAGCAGCGGATCGCCCGGGAAGAACATCTGCGTGACCAGGCGCGTCACGAACGTCGGCCCGAACAGCGAGAAATGAATGTGGTTCGGCCGCCAGGCGTTGTGATGATTGCCCCAGGGATAGGCGCCGGGCTTGATGGTGCGGAAGCGGTAGCGGCCCTGCGCATCGGTAACACAGCGGCCACCGCCGAAGAAATTCGGATCGAGCGGGGCATCGTGCTGGTCCACCTTGTGGATGTAGCGTCCGGCCGCATTGGCCTGCCACAGCTCCAGCAGCGTATTGGGCAAGGCGCGCCCGTCCTCGTCGAGCACACGGCCCGTGACGATGATGCGCTCGCCCAGCGGCTCGCCGTTCTTGGCGCCGTTCTTGGTCATATCCGCATCGAGCCCGACCACGCTGTCGTGGCCATATACCGGGCCGGTGAGCTCGGACAGCGTCTGTTTCAACGGGATCAGCGGCTTGGTCGGCCCGCGCAGCGGCGTCGAGGCATAGGGCGGAAACACGTAGGCCGGCTGGCTCGACCAGTCGCGCGGCTTCATGGTGAAAATCTCGGACATGGCAGCAATCCGTTTCAGTGTTTGGGCAGGGTCGGCGGCGGAGCCAGCCGGGTCTGCGCGGCAAGCCGGATCGGTGCGTTGCTCGCGCCAAAGCCGGCATAGCCTGCTTTCCGCTGCACGATCTCGAAGAAGAACCGCTCGGCAAACGGCTGGGTGTAGACCTGGAAGAATTCCCCCTCCTCATTTCGCTCATACATGACGTTATTCTCCCGCAAGCGCGCGAGCAAGGATTGATCGAGATCAAATCGCGCCTCCAGGTCGTCGTAATAATTCTCCGGGATCGGCAGCATCTGCAGGCCGTTGGCACGCAATGCGGTGACGGTCGCGAATATATCATCGCTGGCAAAGGCAATGTGCTGGACGCCGGCCCCGAAGAACTCCGACAGGAAGCGGGAGGACAGCGTCTTGGCGCTCTGTGAGCCGTTGAGCACGATGCTGACCGAGTGATCCGGCGAGCGCACCACCTGGCTGCGCACGATTCCGGCCGGGTCGGCGATCTCGGCCTGCGGCGATTTATCGAGCTCGAACAGGGCGGTGTAGAACAGCAGCCAGGACAGCATCTCGTCGTAGTGCATGGACTGGGAGATATGATCGATGCAAACCAGACCCGCGCCGGCAGCGCCTGAGGTGCCAGCACCGGACGGCGTGAACTCGCTCTCCCAGATGCGCCCCAGCTGGCCCTTCGGCTCGATGAAATAGAGAAGGCTGCCCCCCACGGCACGAATCGCCGGAAGCTCCAGTTCACCCGGGGACGTGCTGTGGCGGAACGGCTGGGCCTTCAGGCCCGCGGCCCGCGCCATCGTTTCGGCGGCATCCCCGACCCGCATTCCGATGGCACAGACCGACGGACCGTGCACGATATTGTAGGTATGGGCGAAACTCTCGCTCTCGGCGTTGATGACGAGGTTGATGTCGCCTTGCCGCCAGTGGGTGACGGCCTTGGAACGGTGGGTTCCGATTTTGGCAAACCCCAGCATCGCGAACAGTCCAGCCAATTGCTCGGCCGCATGATCCTCGACCGCGAACTCGACGAACTCGAAACCCGAGCAGACGCTCCGCGGCGGCAGCGCGGCAGACTTGGCCCGCGGGCCGGTCTGGTCCATCAGATAGATCAGCGAGCGCTGCCCGTCGACGGCCACCTGCGCGGTGGAGCCGGCGCGGAACTGGTCGTTGAAGATTTCGAGCGAAATCACGCCATCATAGCCCGTGTCGCCGAGCGCCTGCATGAACGGAACGATCGGCAGATCGCCCTGTCCGGGAAAATTACGGAAGTGACGGCTCCAGGACAGGATATCCATGTCGAGCCGCGGCGCATCGGCAATCTGGACCAGAAAGATGCGATCGCCCGGGATCGAGCGGATGCTGTCGACCGGCAACCCCCGTGATAGCGTGTGGAAACTGTCGAGTATGAGGCCGACGTGGGGGTGATCGGCGCGCCGGACGATCTCCCAGGCATCGCGATGGTCGCTGACGTGGCGGCCCCAGGCCAGGGCCTCATAGCCGACCTTGATGCCGTGTTTTGCGGCTGCCTCGCCGAGCTCGCGGAAATCCGCAGCGGCCCGGTCGATGCCGCCGATGGCAGCCGGCAAGACATTGCTGCACACCAGCAGCAGGTCGGTGCCGAGCTCGTGCATCAGCTCGAACTTGCGCTCGGCACGGGCAAATCCCCTGGCGCGCTGCGGCTCGGGCATGCCTTCGAAATCGCGGAACGGCTGGAATGCGACGAGCTTCAAGCCGAGGTCGGCGATCAGGCGACCGACCTCCCGCGGCGTGCCGTCGAACGACAGCAGGTCCGCCTCGAAGATTTCCACGCCGTAAAAGCCGGCGGCGGCGATCGCTTTCAGCTTCGAGGCGAGGTCGCGGCTCAACGAAACCGTGGCAATGGCTGTCTGCATAGCGATCGATCCCTCCTTGGATTGGGGTTGCCACCTGCGCAGCGCACGACCAATTCAGGGCGCCAGCACCCGATCAATATAGCCCATGACAGGGCTGCACCACGAACGTCATTTCCGCCCTGAGCACGCGAATGAAGGTTTCGGCAAATGCCGACAAGGTTGTATCGCCCTTCACCGCGACATAGGTCTGGAAATGCGTCGGCTCGTCGATGCGCAGCTGGCGGATGCCGGATACGGCATCATGCGCAACCGTGAACTGGTCGATGACGGCGATGCCGAGCCCGGCCTTGACGAGGCTGCAGACGGTGGTGCCGAAGCGGGCCCGGATGGTCAGGTTGTAAGCCAGCCCGTGCTTACGAAAGATTTCCGCCATGATGCGGCCATAGGGGTCGGCGGGGTCGATGCCGATCAGCGGGTAGCGCACGATTTCCGCGGCGCTGACCGAGGCCCGGTGGGCGAACGGATGGATTTCCGGAACGATGCAGAACAATTCGCCACGTGCCAGCGGAATGAATTGCAGATTGGGATGTTCGAGCTTGTAGCTCATGGCGACGACCTCGCCCTTGTCGAGCAGCAGGAAGTCGATCGCCTCCTCGACTTTGAGGATGTTCACATCGATCAACAGCTGGGGAAACTGCTCCCTGACTTTGACGATCGCGCGCGGCACCATGACATTGGAAATGCTCGGCACCGAGCCGATGCGCAGCTCGGAGGCGGCGCCGCTCTCGATCCGGTCGATGGTGTACTGCAGGTCCTCGACCTTCTTATAGACCTCGTTGACGCGATCGAAGATGTCCTTGGATTCGGGCGCGGGAATGTACCGGCCGTTGCGGCGCAGGAACAGGCGGAAGCCGAGGCTGCCCTCGGTGTAGCGCATCAGGCGGCTGATGCCCGGAGCGGACACATTGAGCAGCTTGGCTGCCCCGGCGATGGTGCCGGTCACCATGACGGCGCGGACGACCTCGATCTGCCTCAACGTCAGCATCGGCCCTTGCCCTTCCGGTTCAACAGGCACTGTGGCCCGGCTTGCGTGCCTCATCAAGCCGCCGGCACGCGATATTTCCGAACGGTTCGGTCGGACGGGCCGGGGCACCTTCTCCCGAGGGACAAGGAAGAGGGCCGGGCGCATCCCACGTCGCGACCGCTCATTTTTCCTCTCCCCGTCCAAGCGGAGCTTGGCTACGCCAAGACGGAGAGGATGTCGCGGCAGCGACAGGTGAGGGGCTTACGGTTGCAACGGCTGCACTGGCGGCAGACCCCTCATCCGCCCCTCCGGGGCACCTTCTCCCGAGGGAGAAGGAATAAGAAGGGCTCAGCACGCATGGCCGCCCTCTTGCTTTCCTCTCCCTTGGGAGAGGATGTCGCGGCAGCGACAGGTGAGGGGGCTTCGGGGCACCTTCTCCCGAGGGAGAAGGAAGGAGGTAAGGGCGGAGTGCGCGTCGCTCTCCGGTGATCTTCTCCCGAGGGACAGGGAAGAAAGGGTGATGAATGGACTCTCGCTGCGGGTTTACCCGGTGCCGGTGCCATGGCACGGTATCGGCGCCTGCATTCAACGCTTTGGGAAGGTGAGACACGGCATGCAACAGATCACTGTCGGCATCATCGGCACCGGCTGGATCGGCGGGGTTCGCGCGAAGGTGCTCGCCGACAGCCCGCAGGTCCGCGAGCTGCACATCTGCGAGATCCGGCCCGACCGGCTGCGGGAGGTCGTCGATCTGGTCAAGCCGAAAAGCGCGACGCTGCATCACGCCGAGCTGTTGACCAATCCCGACATCGACGTCGTCATCATCTCGACCACGCCCGAGACCACCCACTACCCGATCACCAAGGAGGCTCTGCTCGCCGGCAAGCACGTGATGGTGGAGAAGCCGCTGGCGCGGACCAAGGCCGAGGCGGACGAGCTCATCGGCATCGCACGCGAGAGGAACCTGAAGCTCACCGTCGGCTACTCGCAGCGGTTCAATCCGCGCATGGCCTATGTCCGCAAGGCCATCCTTTCGGGCCGGATCGGCGAGGTCGTGACGTGTCTGTGCAGCCGCAACATCACGCGCGAGCTCGGCGCCAAGATCAGCGGCCGGGTGAAATTGTCGCCGGCGGCCATGGAGGCGACGCACGATCTCGACTGGCTGCTCTGGTGCCTCGCCCCGCGCAAGCCGGTGAAGGTCTACTCGCAGACCTCGGGCAAGCTGTTCGCGCAAAAATCTCCCGGAACGCCCGATCACCAGTGGATCCTGGTGACGCTCGACGACGGCACCACCATCACCGTCGGCGCCGGCTGGATCCTCCCGCTCGGCTATCCCAACTACTCCCACACCTGGATGGAGATCGTCGGCACGGAAGGCGCACTGTTCATCGACGACAGCCACAAGGAGGTGGCGCTCAACACCACGGAGCACGGCATCCAGTACCCGATGTCGTCCATGCCGGGCGAGGAGGTCGACCATGTGTTCGGCGGTGCCATGGCCAACGAGACGCTGCATTTCGTCGACGCCTGCGCCCGCGGCAGGCCCGTCATGGTACAGCCGGCGGAAGCCCGCATGGTGATGGATATCTACATGGCCGCCGATCTTTCCGTCGAGCGCGGCGAGCCGATCACGCTCCCCCGCAACGATTGATGTGGCAGCCCGCCCTGCTCAAGCGGCGGGGGAGCTGGCCCGGCGCTCGAGATACGGCTGAATGAAGCGGTCGTCGACGTAGCTGGCAATGATGAACGCGAACACGATGATCATCGGCAGGTTGTAGCGGTCGATGCTGACCGACACGAACGCGTGGAAACCGACCATGAACAGCGGCGGCAGCGACAGCACCGCGAACAATCCGATATTTCCGGTGCGCCACAGATCGCGCAGAACCGGCCATGCCAGCGCCAACGCCACCAGCGCCAGATATTTGCCGGCCCAGAACCCGCGCATGGCCAGCGGCAGCGTGACGATGGTGTGCTTCACCAGGTCGCCGACGATGTAGTTGCGGATCAAATAGCCGAGGTGCGCCTCGACGCTGCCGGCCGCCGCCAGGGTATTGGTCCGGAACGCGTTCCAGCCGATCTGGTAGTAGGTGTTGGCATCGAAGAAGCCGAGGCGCTCGTAAAGCCGCTCCGGCAACAGCAGCTTGCCGAGCTCGTCGCCGAACCCCGGCAGCCAGACGATGAAGGCTGCGAGCCATTCCGGCCAGCTCATCAGGTTGTAGGCGAGCCTTTGCACCAGCGCGTAGCCGGCATAGCCGTGCGTCAGCTCGAAGTCGCCGAACAGCACGCGGTTGCGGATCAGCCACGGCACCAGCAGCAGCGCGCCCCCCGCCGCGAACAGCGCCGCCTCGCGCAGTCCCCACGCCAGCGGCTGCTTGCGTTTCAGATAGGGCCACAGCAGCGGTGCGAGCAGCAGCACGAGCACCAGAGCCGCCAGCAAATAGAGGTATCCCGGCCGCACCAGAGTGGCCAAGGAGAGGCTCACCCCGGCGGCCAGGAACCAGCGGCCGGCGAGGCGGCTGGCGGCCAGCACCGCGAAGGTCATGAACGCACAGAATGCCGGCAGGGAGAGATTTTCCGACAGGTAGGTGCGCGGGTAGCTGCCGAGCTCGCCGGTCGCCAGCACCAGCGCCAGCGTCAGCCAGGCGATGCGCTGGCTGCCCGATAGCTCGATGCCAATGACGAACGCACAGAACGCCGCAAGCGCCGCCAGCACCACCTGGATCGCAACCAGCCGGCCAAAATCGTTGGGACAGGGCGGCGGCTCCACCTCCTTGTAGAAGCAATGGCAGCGGATCGATTTGGCCAGTCCGCTGTCGAAGGTCTGCAGCAGATGGAGAAAAAACGGGTAGGCGGGCGTGAAAAAGCGGCCCGGCTTCACGTCCGCATGCTCCTCGCGCACGTCGGGTGCGATGAAATAATCCTTCGCATCGCGGAACAGCCCGTCGCTGAATACGCCATAGAGTTTCAAATCACGCGCGATGAAAAAGTAATAGAAATCATCGAGCTCGGGGATTTTCGAGGTCGGCGTGCGGTAGGTCTGCACCGCCGTAACCAGCAGCGCGAACAAGATCGGCCCCAGCACGCAACGCACAATGCGCCGTTGAAGCAGTTTTTGCACGACCGAGCCCCCGCCCGTTTCCCCGCGGCAAGCCGCCGCCAAATCGATCCGAGCGGACGTTGATACTTTCGCAATCGAATGGACGCAAGACGGCGCAATTATGCCTGCCCGCAATCCATCATTGAGGCCCGCGTCAGGCGAACTGGCCGTGGCACTTCTTGAATTTCTTGCCCGAGCCGCACGGGCAGGGATCGTTGCGCTTCACGGCACCCCAGCTCAGCGGATTGCTCGGATCGACGTCGCCCGATGCCTTGCCTTTGCCGCGGGCCGCCGCTGGCGTCATGCTGGATTGCGTGCCGCTGCGGGCGCTGAGCACCGCCCCGCCCGCGTGGGTCACCTGCATGGCATTGGCCAGCGCCAGCTCGTCCTCGCCGGTCAGCGGGTCGATATGGTGCGCCTGCATGGGCGGCAATTCCTCGAACTCGAGCTGCGGCGGCGCCTCGGGACGCAGCTCGATATGCATCAGCTGGCCGGTCACCGCCTCGCGCAGCTTGGCCAGCATCGCCTCGAACAGCGTGAAGCCCTCGCTCTTGTACTCGTTGACCGGGTCGCGCTGCCCGTACGCCCTGAGGCCGATCACCTGCCTCAGATGCTCGAGCGTGATGAGATGCTCTCGCCACAGATGATCGAGCGTCTGCAGCAGCACCACCTTCTCGATCTGGCGCATGGTCTCCGGGCCGACCTCCACCGCCTTCTTGGCGGCCCGGGCGTCGATCTCCTTCTCCAGCCGCTGCTTGATCTCCTCGTCGGCGATGCCTTCCTCGGCCGCCCACTGCTCGATCGGCAATTCGAGGCCGTAGATGCCCTGCACCGCCTCCTTGAGGCCGGTGATGTTCCACTGCTCGGCATAGGCGTTCTCGGGAATGTGCGCCGTGACCAGCTCCGCCAGCACCTGGTGGCGCATGTCGGCGACGGTTTCCGACAGATCCTCGATGCCCATGATGTCGAGCCGCTGCTCGAAGATCACCTTGCGCTGGTCGTTCATCACGTCGTCGTACTTGAGCACGTACTTGCGGGAGTCGAAGTTGCGCGCCTCGACCTTCTGCTGCGCCTTCTCCAGCGCCTTGTTGATCCAGCGGTGGGTGATCGCCTCGCCTTCCTGCAGCCCGAGCTTCTGCAGCATGCCGTCCATGCGGTCCGAGCCGAAGATGCGCATCAGATCGTCCTGCAGCGACAGGAAGAACTTGGAATGCCCGGGATCGCCCTGCCGGCCGGAGCGGCCGCGCAGCTGGTTGTCGATGCGGCGGCTCTCGTGCCGCTCGGTGCCGACCACGTAGAGCCCGCCGGCGGCGAGCGCCACCTCCTTCTTCTCGGCCACGTCGCCGCGGATTCGCTCGCGCTCCTTGGCGATCTCGGCCTCATCGGCCTCCTCGTTCCTGGCCTGTTTCTCCTTGATCCAATCGCGGATCCGGTAATCGACGTTGCCGCCGAGCTGGATGTCGGTGCCGCGGCCGGCCATGTTGGTGGCGATGGTGATGGCACCCGGCACGCCGGCCTGCGCGATGATGCTCGCCTCCTGCTCGTGGTAGCGGGCGTTCAGCACCTGGTGCGGGATGACATCGCCGTTACCCGAGGTCTTGGCGGCAGCCTCCAGGTAGTCGGCGATGCCCTCGAAATGCTGCTTGATCTGGATTTCCGCTTCCTTCTCGCCGAGGCTCGCGGTCTGCTGGCGCAGATTTTCGGCCAGCTCCTTGATGTATTTGCGGTCCTTGAGCACGGCGGAGAGCTGCTCGGACTTCTCGATCGAGGTGGTGCCGACCAGCATCGGCTGGCCACGCCGCCGGCAATCGGCGATCAGCGCGACGATGGCGCGGTGCTTCTCCTCGCCGGTGCGATACACCTCGTCGTCCTCGTCGAGCCGGGCAACGGTGACGTTGGTCGGGATCTCCAGCACATCGAGGCCGTAGATATCGAGGAACTCGTTGGCCTCGGTGGCGGCGGTGCCGGTCATGCCGGCGAGCTTGTCGTAGAGGCGGAAATAGTTCTGGAAGGTGATCGAGGCGAGGGTCTGGTTCTCGGGCTGGATGGCGACGTGCTCCTTGGCTTCCAGCGCCTGGTGCAGACCGTCCGAGTAGCGGCGGCCCTGCATCATGCGGCCGGTGAACTCGTCGATGATGATCACCTGGTCACCTTTGACGATATAGTCGCGGTCGCGCTGGAACAGCTTGTGTGCCTTCACCGCCTGGTTGACGTGGTGAACGGCCGTGACGTTGTCGATGTCGTAGAGCGACTCGCCCTTGAGCATGCCGGCCTCGATCAGCATCTGCTCGATGCGCTCGTTGCCCTTCTCGGTCATCGTGCAGGAGCGCTGCTTCTCGTCGAGGTCGATGTAGCTCTCCGCCTTCAGCAGCTCCTTGAGATCGGCCGCGCCGTGCTCCTTCGTCAGCTCGGCGACGATCTTGTCGTGCTCGACGACCAGCTGCTGGATGAGCCCGTCGACGGCGATATAGAGCTCGGAGCGGTCCTCGACGGGCCCCGAGATGATCAGCGGCGTGCGCGCCTCGTCGACCAGGATCGAATCCACCTCGTCGACGATCGCGAAGCTGTGGCCGCGCTGGACCATCTGCTCCGCGCTCATCTTCATGTTGTCGCGCAGATAGTCGAAGCCGTACTCGTTGTTGGTCCCGTAGGTGACGTCGCAGGCATACGCCGCCTTGCGCTCCTCGTCGGTCAGCTCATGGACAATGCAGCCGACGGTGAGGCCGAGGAACTTGTAGATCGCCCCCATCCATTCCGCGTCGCGCTTGGCGAGGTAGTCGTTGACGGTGACGACGTGCACGCCCTTGCCGGTCAGGGCATTGAGGTAGACGGCGAGCGTGGCGACCAGCGTCTTGCCCTCGCCGGTCTTCATCTCGGCGATGTTGCCGCCATGCAACACCATGCCGCCGATCAGCTGCACGTCGAAGTGGCGCTGGCCGAGCGTGCGCTTGGCCCCCTCACGGACGGTGGCGAAGGCCGGCACCAGCAGGTCTTCGAGGTCGGTGCCGTCGGCGACCTGCTTGCGGAACTGCGCGGTGCGCTCACGCAGGGCCTCGTCGGAAAGCTGTGCCACCTCCTCCTCGAGCGCGTTGATCGCCTCTACTTTCGGCCAGTAGGATTTCAGCTTCCGGTCATTGGATGTGCCGAAAATCTTGGAGGCGATGGTGCCCAGGGAAAGCATCGATTGCAGCCCTCTCATGCGAAGCGCCCCGCCGAACGAATGCGCGGCAGGGTGGAATTGTGCGGCGTCGGCTCCCGCCTCGAGCCGGTCATCGACGAGGTGCCGGTTGACGCGCCGCCCCTTCAATGCCCAGATCGGTCGGCCCCCACGTTCACCCGTTCGGGTCCCTCGTGTCGCATCTATAAGGAGAGCTTTGGGCGCGCAGCAACTCTTGATCCGGCCTATTTGGATGCCGGCGTAGGCCATCAGATAAGAACCATGCCGGAGCTTGTCAACGCGACGGAACGAGGCGGACGCACGAGCAGGACGCGTTTGCGGCGTGCCCCCGGGCCGCATTCCGCAACGTCCCGAAGGTTCAAGCCGCCCGCAAGGTGCCTTGCAGGGCCTTCAGCCGCTCGACGGCTTCGTACGCAAAACGCTGGCTCTCATCGTCCCGCGCCTCGGCCAGCTCGGTCTCGGCAACCGCCAGCTCCTCCCGGGCCCAGGTGTTGCTGGCTTCCGCCAGGTCGACGGCCTGCTGCGTCAGCACGGTGAGCGATTCCGGGTCCACCTCGCAGAACCCGCCCTTGACGAACACTTTCCGCGTTTTGCCGCCCGGCAGCGTGATGTCGAGCACGCCCGGCCGCAGGGTGGAAAGCACGGGCGCATGCCCCGCGAGGACTTCAAAATCGCCCTCGGACCCCGGCACCACCACCTGCTCGGCATCCTCGGACACGAGAACCCTCTCGGGGGAAACCAGCTCGAACTTGAATGTGCCTGCCATGTCTCGGTCTTTCTCGATGGAATGCCGGTTGGTCTCGGAGCTGGAGAGCGGCGGATGGCGAAGTTGACGCGCGTTTCCTGTCAGTCGCTGCCCGCCTTGGCCTCGACCTCATCGGCTGTCTGCAACCGGGTGCCGCAGAACGGGCAGAAGTACAAGGGATGATCGACCAGCCCCACCTCGTCGGAATCGTCTTCCAGAGCCACGTTCCCCACCGTCATGTACAGCACGCCGTCATCGCCTTCGGTGATCAGCGGCTCGAAATCCGGCGGATCGAGCACTTCCCGCAGGTTCTCGCAGCAACTACCGAACCGGCTGGATCTGCCGGCGCCACCTTTGTCGGCAGCCATCTGTCCCCCTCTCAGGCCGCCTCGGCCATTTTCTCGGCCTTGGCGATCGCCTCGTCCATGGTCCCGACCATGTAGAACGCCTGCTCGGGCAGGTGATCATATTCGCCGCTGCAGAGCCCCTTGAAGCCCTTGATGGTGTCGGCGATGCCGACCAGCTTGCCGGGGGAGCCGGTGAACACCTCGGCGACGTGGAACGGCTGGCTCATGAACCGCTCGATCTTGCGGGCGCGGGCGACCGTCAGCTTGTCCTCCTCCGACAGCTCGTCCATGCCGAGAATGGCGATGATGTCCTGCAGCGACTTGTACTTCTGCAGGATCGACTGCACCTGCCGCGCCACCTTGTAATGCTCCTCGCCGACGACGCGGGGATCGAGCATGCGGGAGGTGGAATCGAGCGGGTCGACCGCCGGGTAGATGCCCTTGGCGGCGATATCGCGTGAGAGCACGGTGGTTGCGTCCAAATGGGCGAACGAGGCCGCGGGGGCCGGGTCGGTGAGGTCGTCGGCCGGCACATAGATCGCCTGCACCGAGGTGATCGAACCTTTCTGCGTGGTGGTGATGCGCTCCTGCAGCGCGCCCATGTCGGTGGCCAGCGTCGGCTGGTAGCCGACGGCGGAGGGGATGCGGCCGAGCAGCGCCGACACTTCCGAGCCCGCCTGCGTGAAGCGGAAGATGTTGTCGACGAAGAACAGCACGTCCTGGCCCCTGTCGCGGAAATCCTCGGCGACGGTGAGGCCCGAGAGCGCAACGCGCATACGCGCGCCCGGCGGCTCGTTCATCTGCCCGTACACCAGCGCGCATTTGGAGCCGGCGGTCGAGCCGTTGTTCTTCTTGGGGTCGATGTTGACTTTCGATTCGATCATCTCGTGATAGAGATCGTTGCCCTCGCGCGTGCGCTCGCCGACACCGGCGAACACCGAGTAGCCGCCGTGCGCCTTGGCGACGTTGTTGATGAGCTCCATGATCAGCACGGTCTTGCCGACGCCGGCGCCGCCGAACAGGCCGATCTTGCCGCCCTTGGCATAGGGCGCCAGCAGGTCGACCACCTTGATGCCGGTGACCAGGATCTGCGCCTCGGTGGCCTGCTCCTGAAAGCTCGGCGCCGGTGCGTGGATGGCGCGCCTGGCGGTGTGCGGCACGGCCCCGGCCTCATCCACCGGATCGCCGACCACGTTGATGATGCGGCCGAGCGTGCCATCGCCGACCGGCACCGCGATCGCCTGGCCGGTATCCTTCACCGGCTGCCCGCGGACGAGGCCCTCGGAGCTGTCCATGGCGATGGTGCGGACGGTGTTCTCGCCGAGATGCTGGGCCACCTCGAGCACCAGGCGGCCGGACGGATTCTCCTTGGTCTTGAGCGTCGGGTTCAACGTCTCGAGCGCGTTCAGGATCTCCGGCAGCTTGCCTTCGAATTGCACGTCGATGACGGCGCCCATCACCTGACGGATGCGGCCGATGGAGGTATTCGCTGTAACCGTTGTCATGGTCTCATTCCCTCGTACGTCAGTTCGTTGAATTCGCTCGCCCGACTGGGTTGTCCCAGCTCCTGCAATCACCTATTCCGGCAGCCTGAGGCGCCAATTTTGTGCGTCCCGGCGCCGCTCTCGATCTCTAACCGTCCAGTCCTTTGACGATCCGTGTGAAGTCCGATCCCTGCTCCATGCGAAACGCCCGGATGTTCTTTACGCTTGGTCCGAACCAGTCCAGGGCCCTGAGGGCATCCATCGCGCGAAACAGGCTTGCCAGATTTTCTTCCCTGGCCAACTAGACACTCCCTTGCACGCGCTCGAAGCCGAACCTGCTAAGCGTCGACCTGATGTCCCTGTAGGCCTGCCTCGATCCTCTCGGGTGGTAAGTTCGCGCATCGGCCACGTTTAGATCGAAGGCTATGACGAACATGTGCTTCAATCACGGAATTGTTTCAGCTATTGGGTCTTCTAGCACCTCGGCGATCGGCATGGTCACCCGCTCGTCCGATTCTACGATCTCGATAACGATATTGCCGTCACCATCAAGGCTCATGATCTCGTATGCGGGGCCATCCTCACCCAAGCGCCTGAATTGTCCGATCAGGCTGCGTGGGTCATCAGATGCGTACGCAGCCTGCCCTTCCTCGAATCCCTTTGGTTGCATGACGACCTCCTGTTGCCGGTCAGCCGAAGGCTTAGCACGCCGCCGTGCGCCCTACAGCGCCTCCGCCCCCGAGATGATCTCGATCAGCTCCTTGGTGATGTTGGCCTGGCGCTGGCGGTTGTAACGCAGCGTCAGCTTGTTGATCATCTCGCCGGCGTTGCGGGTGGCCGCATCCATCGCCGACATGCGCGCGCCCTGCTCGGACGCCGCGTTCTCGAGCAAGGCCCGGAACACCTGCGTGTTGATATTGCGCGACAGCAGATAATTGAGGATCTCGCTCTCCTCGGGCTCGTACTCGGGGACGGCCATTCCGCTGCTCGCCTCCGCCTCGCCGGCTTTCATCTCCGGCAGCTTGACCGGGATCAGCTGCAGCGCGGTCGGCTGCTGCGCGATCACCGATTTGAACTCCGAGTAGAACAGCGTGCAGACGTCGAATTCGCCGGCGGCGAACATGTCCAGGATCTTCTTGCCGATGTCCTGTGCGTTGCTGAACGCGATCTGTTTCACGCCCTTGAGGTCGACCCGATCGACCACCTGTTTGGCGTAATCGCGGCGCAGCGCATCATAGCCCTTGCGGCCGACGCACATGAGCTTGACCGTCTTGCCCGCGCCCTGCAGGCGAAGGATATGGGCGCGCGCGAGCCGGGCGATATTCGAATTGAAGCCGCCGCACAACCCCCGCTCGGCGGTGGCGATCACGAGCAGATGCACCTCGTCCTTGCCGGTCCCGACCAGCAGCGGCGAGGCGCCCTCCTTGGAGGCGACACGCCGGTTCAGGTTGGTCATCACCCGGCTCATGCGCTCGGCATAGGGGCGCGCGGCAATCGCCGCCTCCTGCGCCCGGCGCAGCTTGGCAGCCGCCACCATCTGCATGGCCTTGGTGATCTTGCGCGTCGCCTTGACCGAGGCGATGCGGTTGCGGAAATCTTTTAAGCTGGGCATGGTGCTCTCGTCAGCGCGGTGACTGCATGATCCTGGTGAAGTCCGCGCCCCGCTCCATGCGGAAGACGCGGATGTTTTTTAAACTTGGTCCGAACCAGTCGAGTTGCCGCAAGGCGGTGAGGGCGAGAAACATGCGGTCCAGATCCTCGTGGTCGGCGACATAGGTACTGCCTTGGATTCGATGGAAGCCTTGAACTGCGAGTGCCTGGCGAATGTCGGTGTATGCGCCCTAATTCCTTTGAGGATGATGCCGGTTCGCCGCTTCGATGTTGAGGTCGAACGCAATCGCGAACATCGAACGGCGCCCTCACTCGCGGACGATCGGATCGAGCAAAATATCCTCGATGTCGTAGTCGTCGTTCTCCTCTTTGGCCACGATCCAGATTTTCGCCCGTTTAGCACTTTCGATGCTCATAACCTCGTAATTTGGCCCGTCTGGCCCGATGGACCTGTATTGTCCGACGAGTGGAGCAAAGCGTTCTTTGCTCGAGGCGCCGGCGAGATCGAGTTGGATATCCGCGACGGGATAGAGTTTGCGTTCGTCCCAGCTCTTGATGTGTACCACCGCTGTCTTCTCGTCGACGAGGTCGACGACCTCGTACTCATGCCCCAAACCGCCGACACGGCCACGCTTACCCAAAAGAGTCGAGGGGTCAGGGGCGGCCGCATTACGCCTTTCCACCGTCTTTTGAGCCATGGCTAGATCCTCGACTCCTCATTGGTCAGGCGCCGATCGAACATGCTGGTCGATCCTCTCAATCCGGTAGGCGCCGCCCTCTCAAGCCGCAAACCCCTTGGCAAATCCGTCGAGCATGCCTTTCAGCTTGCCTTCGGTGTCCTTGGTCAGCTCCTTGGTGGAGCGCACCGAGTCGAGAATATCCTTGTGCTGGTCGCGCAGCAGGCGCAGCAGCTCCTGCTCGAAGCGGCCGACCGAGCCGACCGGGATCGGATCGAGGTAGCCGTTGGTGCCGGCGTAGATCACGCACACCTGCTCCTCGGTCTTCAGCGGCGAGAACTGCGGCTGCTTCAAGAGCTCGGTCAGCCGCGCACCGCGCGCGAGCATCTTCTGCGTCGCCGCGTCGAGGTCCGAGCCGAACTGCGCGAACGCCGCCATCTCGCGGTACTGCGCCAGCTCACCCTTGATCTTGCCGGCGACCTGCTTCATCGCCTTGATCTGCGCCGAGGAGCCGACGCGGCTCACCGACAGGCCGACGTTCACGGCCGGGCGGATGCCCTGGTAGAACAGCTCCGTCTCCAGGAAGATCTGCCCGTCGGTGATCGAAATCACGTTGGTCGGAATGTAGGCCGACACGTCGTTGGCCTGCGTCTCGATCACCGGCAGCGCGGTCAGCGAGCCGGCGCCCTGGCTGTCGTTGAGCTTGGCGGCACGCTCGAGCAGCCGCGAATGCAGATAGAACACGTCGCCCGGATAGGCCTCGCGGCCGGGCGGGCGGCGCAGCAGCAGCGACATCTGCCGGTAGGACACGGCCTGCTTGGAAAGGTCGTCATAGGCGATCACGGCGTGCATGCCGTTGTCGCGGAAATATTCGCCCATGGCGCAGCCGGCGAACGGGGCCAGGAACTGCATCGGCGCCGGGTCGGACGCGGTGGCAGCGACCACGATCGAGTATTCGAGCGCGCCGTTCTCCTCCAGCGCCTTCACGAACTGCGCGACCGTGGAGCGTTTCTGGCCGATGGCGACGTAGACGCAGTAGAGCTTGGCCTTCTCGTCGGTGCCGGCGTTGATCGACTTCTGGTTGAGAATGGTGTCGAGGATGACCGCGGTCTTGCCGGTCTGCCGATCGCCGATGATCAGCTCGCGCTGGCCGCGGCCGATCGGGATCAAGGCGTCGATCGCCTTGAGGCCGGTCGACATCGGCTCGTGCACGGACTTGCGCGGCAGGATGCCCGGCGCCTTGATGTCGACACGCTTTCTCTCGGCCGCCTGGATCGGACCCTTGCCGTCGATCGGATTGCCGAGGCCGTCGACCACGCGGCCGAGCAGGCCCTTGCCGACCGGCACCTCGACGATGGCGCCGGTGCGCTTGACGGTATCGCCTTCCTTGATGGTGCGGTCGTCGCCGAAGATCACGACGCCGACGTTGTCGACCTCCAGGTTCAGCGCCATGCCGCGGATGCCGCCGGGGAACTCCACCATCTCACCGGCCTGCACGTTGTCGAGGCCGTAGACGCGCGCGATGCCGTCGCCGACGGAGAGCACCTGGCCGATCTCGGAGACCTGGGCTTCCTGCCCGAAATTCTTGATCTGCTCTTTCAGGATCGAGGAAATTTCTGCGGCCCGGATTTCCATCAGCCGACCCCCTTCATGTTGACTTTGAGGTTGTTGAGCTTGGTGCGCAGCGAGGAATCGATCATGCGGCTGCCCACCTTGACGACGAGGCCGCCCAGCAGCGCCGGATCGACCGAGGTATTGATCTGCACGTCCTTGCCAGTGGAGGCCTTGAGTTGCGCCTTGAGCGCGGCAAGCTGGGTATCATTCAGCGGCATGGCCGAGGCGACCTCGGCCGTGACCTCGCCCCGATGCCGCGCGAGGATGGTGCGGAACGCCTTGATCATGTCGGGGGCCGCGAACAGCCGCCGGTTCCTGGCGATCAGCCGGAAGAAATTCGCGGTCAGCAACGAAACCTCGCTCTTGGCGAGGACCGCCCCGATCGCCCGGCCCTGGTCGTCGGCCGAGAACACCGGGCTTTTCACCAGCCGCCGCAGGTCCTCGCTGTCCGCCAGCATCGCCTCGAACATCCTGATGTCGGATTCCACCTGCGGCAGCCGCCCCTGCTCGCGGGCCAGCTCGAACAAGGCGTTGGCATAGCGCCCCGCCATGCTTTGGGAAATCGGATCCTCGCTTGCCACGTCGTAATGCTCTCGCCGTTGGGACCGGGCCTGGTGCCGATCCGTGACTTCAGTCCGAATGAGGGATTTTGACACACCCGATCAGGAGTACGCGACGCCACGTGCCCCTGCCCGCGTGCTTCTGGAATAAGGCTGTCGTCTAACACACGCCGGGCGGAGCATCAACCCGGAGTTATACGCACCCTATGCCGCATGCGGAACCAGCATGCCTAAAGCACCCGTCGCCTGATACGGGCAGGCTCGATCACCGTGAAATGGCCGATCCAGTCTGTATCCGGCCTCTCCAGGCAGGTCGACACGCGATCGGCTTGGGCCGACAACGACAAGCGTTCCGTCTCGAGCAGGATGACGCCGGTGATAGGCAGCCCCCGGCCGATCGCCAACTCACCGAAATCCCGATCGTGCGTGATAAGAACGAAGGCCCGCGCGTCCGAGGTCGCCATGACCTGGATATCGGGAATGCCGGCATCGATCTCCGAGATGGCGACAACGGCGTGCCCATCGGCTCTGAGCCGATCGACCACCGCGCGCGGTACATTCTCGTCTGCGACGAGGTCCATCTATTCGGCGGCCTGCGGCTGCGGCGCGCCGACGTGGTCGGCCGCGAATTCCAGTGCTGCCTTGATATCCTCCTCACCGATGTGCGGGTATGCCTCGATCAGCTCCGCGAAGGTGCGCCCGCCCGCCAGCCAGCGCAGGATGAGCTCGACCGTAATGCGCGTGCCTCTGATACAGGGCTTGCCCACCATCACAGCTGGATCGACCGATATGCGAGGATGAAGCATCGGACTTTTGCTCATCGGTACTACTCCAAGTGCGGTGCGGCAGTGCCCCGCATTCCCGCTCCAATACAGCTACCAAATCATTCGGACGCCGAATGCAATAAACGCCTTGTCATTGGTCACGATGGGCACGTCCTCGATCAGCGCCTGCGCCGCCAGCATGCGGTCGAACGGGTCCTTGTGACCGCCGGGTAGTCGGCCGGCAAGCTGGGCATGAGCCATGTTTAGCGGCAACGGTTGCCAGCCGTTCTCAGCGACCAATTGATCGAGGTGCTCTGCGAGACGGGCCGGGACTGCAAGCTTGCCCAAGCGGTACTTGGTGGCAATCTCGTGTCCGGAAACGGCACTCACGATAATTGCCGTGCCTGCGTCACCAAGGATCGACGCAGCAACATTGCATAAACGGGAGTTGCCGAGGACCCACCAAAGCAGCGCTTGTGTGTCCAGCAGGACTTTCACTTGTGGCCCCGACCCTCCCAGAGCTTCAGCTCATCTTCCGGCAGCGGCGTGAAGAAGTCATCGGTGACCTCGAATTGCCCCTTCATCGAGCCATAGCCGCGGCGGCGGGCGCTCGCCTCGTCGAAAGTGGACCCGGCAGGGCAGGGCGCCAGCCGCACATGCTTGCCAGCAACCACGATCACGATGTC
>Ga0209069_10000411_pt1 | contig 19164 bp, 14 predicted proteins | sample Str013_2_FD_187202 | JGI IMG/M metagenome (GOLD analysis project Ga0209069, IMG submission 187202) | Freshwater sediment microbial communities in response to fracking from Pennsylvania, USA - Straight Creek_MetaG_SC_2013 (SPAdes) (version 2) | ecosystem: Environmental > Aquatic > Freshwater >...
ACCCGCGAGAACACGAGGTGCTTTTCCAGCAGGCTCTCGGGCACCTTCTGCAGCGGTCCGAAGTAGGGCAGCTCCTCCGGCGTGCGCGCGCCGAAGAACATGACGAGCTTGCCGGCGGCGTTCTGCATCGCCCTTCGCCGCCGCTCGGTAAAGGCGCGGAACGGGGCCGAGCCGGTGCCGGTGCAGATCATGATGATGTTGGCCTGCGTGTCGTTCGGCATCAGGAACGTCGCGCCGAACGGGCCGGTGATCTGCACCCTCTCCCCGACCTTGAGGTCGCACATGTAGTTGGAGCCGACGCCGCCGTGGACGCGCTTGATGGTCAGGGAAACGTTGTTGGCGTTGCGTTTCTCGCCGTCCCGAGCGGAGGCGATGGAGTAGAGGCGGATGTCGTGCGGCCGCCCGTCGGCGCGTACGCCCGGCGGCACGATACCGATCGACTGGCCTTCCAGCACCGGCAGCTGCGCCTCGCCGAGCCCGAGCACGATATGGCGCACGTCGCTCTCGGTGCCGGCCGCGGTGATGCGGAAATTGCCTTGAACGGTGGCGATGGCGGGCTTGTCACGGCGGAACAGATTGACCGCGGGCTTGGCCGCCGACGCGGGTGCCGTCGCCTTGCCACCGATCCCGGCATGCGCGCTCGCCAGCAGCCGCTCCACCTCCTCTTCGACGGCTTCCACGGCATCGCCGGCCGCCTCGCCGAGCTCCTCCTGCTTCGGCAGCTCGCTCCAGCCGAGCTGGTCATCGAGGCCGTAAGCGGATTTCACCACGCGCCAGTTGTCGATCGAGCCGGTCGGGCAGGGGGCTATGCAGTCGAGGCAGAAATTGCACTTCTCGGCATCGACGACGTAGTTGTTGGCGTCGTGCGTGACGGCGCCGACGGGGCAGGTCGCCTCGCAGGTGTTGCAGCGGATGCAGATCTCAGGATCGATGAGATGCTGCTTTTTGAGTGCTGATGCAGTTCCCTCGGCGTCCATTGTTGATCGAGGCAATTGGCAGTAGGCAATAGGCAATAGGGCCCGCTCAAGTGCCCGAATTGCAACTTGTCTGACCGCCGACCACATCGCTCCCTTGAAAGCTACTGCGTATTGCCTACTGCCTATTGCCTCCCCGGTCTCACCCCTGATGCACCTTCACAAACTCGAAGTCGCCCGGCTTGCTGTCGATGCCGACCTTCGGCGCGGAAATCCAGCCCGCATATTTGCCGGCGTCCCAGCAGGGCGTCATCAGGCTCGCCACGAACGCCCCGTCGTCGGTCGACGGCAGCCATTGATGCTGCAGCTTCGCCCACTCGGCCTCGGTGAGCAGCTTGCCATCGGGCGACGCCTTCACGTCCTTGAATTCGCCGATGTGGCGGTTGAAGGCGACCGATGGCAATGTCAGCGCGAACTTGATGCCGGCCTTCTCGATCAGCTTGTTCCAGCGGCTGACGCCGCCCTGGCAGTCCTTCACGTAGTCGTCGCGCAAACGCATATTGAGCGCGGTCAGTGCCGGCTCGTCCACCATGCGGATCTGCCCGTCGATGAATTTGAGCACCGGGTACGTCGCCGAGGTCAGCGCGTGATCGTCGTCGATCTTGGTCTCCATGAAGCGGCCCTTGAGCCCGGCATTGTAGAAGTTCGCCGCGTTGGTCGAGACCTCGGAGCCGAACAGATCGAGCGACAAGGAAAAGTGCAGGTTGGCTTTCTTCTGCAGCGTCGGCAGATCGATGACGCCGAGTGCGCGCACCTTGGCGATGTCGTAGGGGTCCTCGACGCCGGCGGCCTTCATAGCCGCGCAGGTCCGTTCGATCACGCGCCCGACACCCGTCTCGCCGACGAACATGTGGTGCGCCTCCTCGGTCAGCATGAACCGGCACGTACGCGACAGGGGATCAAACCCCGACTGGGCGAGGCTTTCCAATTGCATCTTGCCGTCGCGGTCGGTGAAGAACGTGAACATGAAGAACGACAGCCAGTCGGGGGTCGCCTCGTTGAAGGCGCCCAGCATGCGCGGCTTGTCGACATCACCCGAGCGGCGCTGCAGCAAACCCTCCGCCTCCTCGCGGCCATCCTTGCCGAAATACTTGTGCAGCAGATAGACCATCGCCCACAGATGCCGGCCTTCCTCGACGTTGACCTGGAACAGGTTGCGCATGTCGTAGAGCGAAGGCGCGGTCTTGCCGAGGTGCCGCTGCTGCTCGACGCTGGCGGGCTCGGTATCGCCCTGGATCACCACCAGCCGGCGCAGGCTGGCGCGGTGCTCGCCCGGCACCTCCTGCCACGCCTTCTCGCCCTTGAACGCACCGAAATTGACTTTGCGCTCGTTCTCCTGGGGAGCGAGCAGAATGCCCCAGCGGTATTCCGGCATCTTCACATAGTCGAATTTGGCCCAGCCCTTGGGGTCGATCGAGATCGCCGTGCGCAGATAGACGTCGGAGGTCTGGAAGCCGTCCGGGCCCATCGTCATCCACCAGTCGATGTAGCCCGGATGCCACTGCTCGAGCGCCTTCAGCACGCGCGCATCGTCGGCGAGGCCGACATTGTTGGGGATCTTGGTCGAGTAGTCGACCGCACCTTCGACGTGAGCGGCTGAGCTGGACATGGAATGGGGTTCCTTTTGTAGAGGGCAGTAGGCAGTGGCAGTAGGCAGTAGGCAGTAGGCAGTAGGCAGTAGGCAGTAGGCAGTAGGCAGTAGGCAAAAACTTATCTCGACGCTTCGATGGACCTTATGAGGCTGCGGAGCATTTTTCCCACCGCTTCGGCGGCTTCGAGGATTGGAGACAAAGAACCCTCACTTAAGATACCAATACGGCTCGCCAAGATGAGGTGCGTTTCAAGTTCTTTGAGAGATCCTTGCGCCACTCGCAATTGCAGTATGTAGGCGCCACTGCTCTCCCGGCCATAACCCTCCGCAATGTTCGCGGGAATCGAGGAACTCGATCGTCGGATTTGGCTTGTCAGCCCGTACAGCTCTTCCTTTGGAAATTCCGCTGTCAGTCGGTAGGCCGCGACTGCGAGGTTCATTCCTTCCTGCCAGACGAGCAAATCCCGATATGACCTGATTGGCTGTCTCCCATCCATCGTGCGCACCCCAACCACTGCCCACTGCCTACTGCCTCTCTTCGCTAAACCCGCTCCGGATTGAAATCGGCCTTCACACCCGTGCCATATCTCTTCAAAGCGCCGTCGGCACCCACCGCGTTCGGCCGCTGGAAGATCCAGTTCTGCCAGGCGGTGAGGCGGCCGAAAATCTTGGTCTCCATGGTTTCGGGCCCGGCGAAGCGCAGGTTGGCTTCGAGCCCGGTCAACCCGTCGGCGGAGAAGCTGGCGCGCTCCTCCAGGAAGATCCGCACCTCGTCCGCCCAATCCACCTCGTCGAACGCTTCGGTGACGAGGCCGATCGTTGCACAATCGGTGGCATCGAGCGGCTTGCCGGTGGTGGCCTCCGCCTTGGTGACGCTTTCCGGCTCGCCGAGGAAGCGGGTCTGGAGCCGCGTGATGCCGTTCGACATCGGATAGCGGCCGAAATTGAGCTCCGTCAATGTGATGCGTGCATCCGGCCGGTTGTCGCCCTTCATCTTGCCGGCGAACATGTAGGCGCGATCGCACGCGAAGATGATCTCGGCGAGCGTGCCGGCAAAGCAGGAGCCCGGCTCGATCAGGCTCACCAGCGAGCGCGAGGTGACGTCGATGCGTTTGAGCACGCGCTTCCAGTTGTTGAGGATTTCGCGCACCAGCCAGTCGGAGGCGTTGGCCGCGAGCAGCGCGTCATAGGCGAGCACCTGCGCCGCGTCGCCCTGGCTCTTGAAGATGAGGGTGCCGACGGAGAGCTCGTTCGACCGCAGATGCAGGATCGCATCATCGAGCTCGCGTGCGAGGCGGAGGGGATAGAAATCGGCGCCTTGCGCATGCATCGCCGCGGCGCTTGCCGGCGGCGGCGAGGTCGGCCCCTGGATCAGGATCGTCGCGCGCCGCCCCGTCCGGTCGATCTCGACGCTCACCGCCGAGTAGGTCACGGTGGTCTCGGCGAAGGAGCGCGCGAGCGGCGTCAATTGAATGCCCTTGGCATCCGCCGGCCGGTCCGAGGTGTCGGCCAGCGCCTTGGCGGCGGCGGCCACCGCGGCATCGAACTTGGAGTTGGGAATGCACTGGTCCACCAGCCGCCACTCCACCGCCCGTTTGCCTTTCACGCCTTCCTCGATGGTGCAGAACGCGTCGGCGCGGTCGCGGCGCACCTTGCGCTTGTCGGTGACGCGGGTGAGCCCGCCGGTTCCCGGCAGCACCGCCAGCAGCGGTATTTCCGGCAGCGATACGGTCGAGTTGCCGTCGTCGGCGAGGAGGATCCGATCGCACGAGAGCGCCAGCTCGTAGCCGCCGCCCGCCGCCGTGCCCTTGACGGCGCAGAGGAACTTCTGCCCCGAATGCTCGGAGGAATCCTCCATGCCGTTGCGCGTCTCGTTGGTGAACTTGCAGAAGTTGACCTTGTGGGAATGGGCGGAGCCCGCCAGCATGCGGATGTTGGCGCCGGCGCAGAACACCTTGTCCTTGCCCGACTTGAGAATGACCACCTTCACCTCGGGGTGCTCGAAGCGCAGGCGCTGCAAGGCATCGGCCAGCTCGATATCGACGCCGAGGTCGTAGGAGTTGAGCTTCAGCTGGTAGCCGGGCACGAGGCCGGCGGTCTCGTCGACGTCCATGATCAGCTCGGCGACCTCGCCGGCGAACCGCAGCTTCCAGTGGCGGTAGCCTTCGGGCGAGCACTGGAAATCGATCCGCCGAGCCGTCTGCGTGACGGATGTACCCGAGAGTTCTGATGCATTATATGTCATGGACCGTTCCGCCCTGGATCGAGTGACCGGATTTATATTGCAGTTTTTATGAGAAGTAAATGCCACTTCTCGAGGATAGCCCGCCGACAAATCCGGTTGCCGCGACGCCGCAGCCAACTATGATCCGAAACACCACAGTTTGGGAGGGGACAAATGAAACTGGCTGTGCTGTTGGCCGCCGTCCTGCTGATCGCCCTGGGGCATCCAGCTTCGGCGCAATCGCCGCTCAAACTGGGCTACATCCTCGACATGTCGGGGCCCTATGCCGACATCACCGGTGCGGGCAGCGTCGAGGCGGCGCGCATGGCCGTCGAGGACTTCGGCGGCAAGGTGCTCGGACGCCCGGTAGAGATCATCTTCGCCGACCATCAGAACAAGGCCGACATCGCCGGCAGCACGGCACGCGAGTGGTTCGACAACCGCGGCGTCGATGCGATCCTGGACGTGGCAGCCTCGGCAACCGCTCTCGCAGCGAACGAGGTCGCCAAGGAGCGCAAGAAGGTCATCATGTACAGCGGCCCCGGCGCGACACGGCTCACCAACGAAGCCTGCACCGCCAACTCCGTGCACTACGCCTACGATACCTATTCCCTCGCCAAGGGCACCGGCCTTGCCACCGTCAAGCAGGGCTATGACAGCTGGTTTTTCATCACCGCCGATTACGCGTTCGGCCATGACCTGGAGAAGGACACCAGCACCATCGTCACCGCCAACAGCGGCAAGGTCGTCGGCGGGGTGAAGGTGCCGCTCAATACAGCCGACTTCTCCTCGTTCCTGCTGCAGGCGCAAAGCTCGAAGGCCAAGGTGGTCGGCCTCGCCAACGCCGGCAGCGACCTCATCAACTCGGTCAAGCAGGCCGCCGAGTTCGGCCTGACGAAGTCGGGGCAGAAGCTCGCCGGCCTGCTGATGTTCATCACCGACATCGACAGCCTGGGCCTTGCCACCGCGCAAGGGATGCTGCTGACCGAGGCATTCTATTGGGACCTCAACGAGGAGACCCGCAAGTTCGGCCGCCGGTTCTTCGATAAGGTGAAACGCATGCCGACGACCGCGCAGGCCGGCGTCTATTCCTCGACGCTGGCCTATCTGAAAGCGGTCGCCGCCGCCGGATCCGCCGATACCGAGTCGGTGATGAAGGCACTGAAATCGCTGCCGATCAACGACATGTTCGTGAAGAACGGACACATCCGCGAGGATGGCCGCATGGTGCACGACATGTATCTGTTCGAGGTGAAGAAGCCGGCAGAGTCCAAAGAGCGGTGGGACTACTACAAGCTGGTGGCCACCATCCCCGGCGATGACGCCTTCCAGCCGCTCGCGCAGTCGCGCTGCCCTCTCATCAAGAAGTGAGCGGGCCCGTTTGGGCTCTGCCTACGTGCCGACCCGCACCGGCGCGTGCAGCTTGCGCAGGTAGGCGATCACCGACTGGGCGGTGATGCGCCCGGTCTTGGGATTGTCCGAGGGAACGTTCTCGATCGACATCGAGAAGCTGGCGGCATCCGAATCGACCTCGATCCGGTGCGTATTGCGCGACAGCGTCGGATCGGCCCAGATCTCCAGCACCGTACGGTCCGGCCCGATGCCGGCCAGCGACAGCGCCACCGCGACATTGAGATTGGCCGGAAACCCGATCGCCGCCTCCCGCGCGCTGCCGCGGAACACGCGCATCGGCTCGCGGATGCCGGCAATCTCGATGCCGTTCGCGACCAGGTAAGGCGCGCCGATGAGCCCCGCCACCGGCTTTCGCGTCACCATCCGCACGGCGCGGATCTCCCCGACCGCGGCCGCCGTCACCGCATCGAGTCCGATCAAGGCACCGGTCGGCACGATGATCTGGCCACCATGGCGCCGCGCGGTTTCGATCAAGCCCTCGTTGCTCAGAATGGCGCCGGCGCTCAACGCCAGCACGACCTTGCCATGTGCGAGGAATGGCTCCGCGATCTCGGCAAACAGCTCGGCCGGCGCACATTCGATGACCAGATCGGCCATCGGCTCGAGCTCGGCGATGCCAACCACTGGAACCGGCCGCCTGAAGCCGGCCACGCGCTGCCGGGCGCCGCCGATGTCGCGCGCCGCCACGGCCGCCAGCCGGCAGCCCGCGATCCCCTCATCGAGCGCCTGCGCCACCGACAGGCCGATCGCGCCGAGGCCGGCGATGGCAACGCGCAGCGGCTGTTCGTCGGAACGCCCCCGGCCCATGCTTTCGATCCCCTCCAATGCGGCTTCACGCGCCGACGTAGCATGCTACATGTATGGCACTGCGCCCGAAAGCCGCCAATTCACCGGACATCACCGAAAGGCCCTCACCATGCGCTGGCTCATGTCGCTGCTGGTTCTGCTGCTGGCTGCAGTTACGGCGAGCGCCGAGACCTGGCCGACCCGGCCGATCCGCGTCATCATCCCGGCGGGCGCCGGCAGTGCCGTCGACGTCATTCCGCGAGTCGTCTTCGATCAGGTGTCGGCCCAGCTCGGGCAAGCCATCATCGTCGACAACCGGCCGGGCGCCGGCTCGACACTGGGAACCGCCGCCGTTGCCCGTGCCGAGCCGGACGGCTACACGCTGCTGGCCAATTCCTCTGCGCACGCGATCACGCCGTCCGTGTACGCCACACTCCCCTATGATGCGGTCCGGGATTTTGCCGCCGTGATTCCCTTGGGGATCGGGCCGAATGTGCTGATCGTGAACTCCTCGCGGGGCTTCAAAACGATCGATGATCTCGTCAGAGCCGCGAAAAGCAGGCCCGGCGCGCTGAATTACGCCTCGGTCGGCGTCGGCTCGGCGACCCACATGAGTGCGGAACGGTTCCGCCTCAGCGCCGGAATCGACGTCCTGCACATTCCGTTCAAAGGCGGGCCCGAGGCGCTGAGCGAGATTCTGGCGGGACGGATCGAGTTCTATTTCTGCCCGCTCGGCACGGCCTTGCCGCTGATCCGGGATGGGCGGCTGACGGCACTCGCGGTGAACACGCGCAAACGCGCCGCAGCCTTGCCCGAGGTGCCGACCACCATCGAGGCCGGCTTTCCCGACTCGGACTACGCCTTCTGGATCGGGCTGTTCGCGCCGGCCAAGACGCCGCAATCCGTCATCGATAGGCTCTACCAGGAGACGGATAAGGCACTTCAGACGCCGGCGCTGCTGGAGCGGCTGGCCCAGCTCGGCTTCGAGCCGCTCCATATGAACCCGGCCGAATTCAACACATTCGTAGCCAACGAGATCCGCGGCAACGCGCCCTTGGTCAAGGCCGCAGGCATCAAACCGAACTGATCGCCGGTCGCATCAGCCGCTCAAGCCTCGCCCTCGGTCTCGAACATGGTCGAGGCGAGCGCCTCCTTGGCGTCCTTGCCGGCCCACACCACGAACTGAAACGCCTGGTAGTAGCGCTCGCACGCCTCCAGCGCGGCCCGCAGCAGCGCCTCGCATTGCGGGGGCGTCGCCAGTGCGCCATTCAGCATCAGGCCATGGCGGAACATCAGCAGCCCCTCGTGGGTCCAAAGGTCGAAATGCCCGAGCCACAGCTGCTCATTGATCTGGGCGATCAGCCGGTACACCTCCACCAGGCGATTGTCGGGCACCTTGAAATCGAACGCACACGCCAGATGCAGCGCTTCAAGATCGCCGCGCCAGTTGAGCGAGATATGATAATCCGCCCAGCTTCCCGCCACCGTCATGGTCAGCTCGTCGTCCGCCGTCCGCTCACAACTCCAGTCGTGGCCGACCGCCACCTGCTCCACCAGATCGACTGGATTCGTCACTCTATCGTAAGCCAATTCAGCGATCGCCATGCCTGCCCCTCAATGATCTCGTTGCGCTCTGCCCCCTCAATGCTCCTGTCGAAACGCCGACCGGAGCGTCGAGGCCCCCTGCCGAGCGGGCCGGCCAGCCTCGGGATGATGCTCATCCGTTGGGCAGCCAAACGTAGCGCGACGTAAACAAACGGGGACACGAGTCGCAAGGCCACGATCCCATTCTCCACGCCAAAGTGGCGGGTGCGAGGCGCCCTTGGGTGGCATTTCGTCCTTGTGGACGAAACAGGAATGATGTGTGGAAAACCCGGCCTCGCAAGCCCCGCGCGCCCGTCGATTGCCGGGGCTGCTGCGCCGGCCAGGGTTGTAAGGGGTGTTGAGCGGACCGCCGGGGGTGTGCGCGATCCTCCCGGCAGCCAGCACAATGGCCGAAGCGGCGCAATCGAGCTGTGGATCAGCCGCGCACGGCGAGTGACTTGATGGTGGTTTCCAGCTCGCCGATACGGGCCTCGAGCCGCTCGTTCTCGGCGCGCGCCTTTTCCGCCATCGCCTTCACCGCCTCGAATTCCTCGCGCTGCACCACGTCCATGTTGCGCAGAAATTTCTCGCCCTGCGCCCGCATCACCGTCTCGGCCTCCCGCGCCATGCCCTGGGCAACGCCCGCCGCATCCGTCATCATTTTCGCCAGATCATCGAACAGGCGGTTGCTGGACTGGGGCATCTGTAACTCCTGGTGTGTGTGCCTGAGACACGACAATGGTGAGTGCCGCCGGCGTGTTCAAGACATCCGCCTCGCGCCGGCCTCCTTATAGCCGCGTTCGCGCATCGCGGCGATTGTTGGCTCGACTGACCGGAGTGCGTGGTGGGCCCGCCCGGACTTGAACCGGGAACCAGACGGTTATGAGCCGCCGGCTCTAACCATTGAGCTACGGGCCCGGAGCTGCCGTGAGGCACGATGGCCCGGCCGCCGACGCAAATCTTCCCGCCGGCCAGCAGAGGCAGCGCGGGACCCTAAGGTTCGCCGGCCGGGATATCAAGAACGTTCTCATCGGGGCTGCGCCCGACCAATCCCTGGCCTTGCCACCCGCCGCCGCGCCGTCAATCCGCGCGCGACATCAGGCCGATGGTGTCGATGACGACCTTGTTCAGGAACATGTTGGCTTGCAGTTTCTGGAACCGCCGGTGGCCGACCAGGAAGGCGACGATATCGCTTTGCTGCCTGGCGGTGTCGTGGTCGACCAGCCGCACGCGCGGGTTTGCGGCGAAGCATTCCGGTAACGCCCTGATCATGGGATCGCACACCAGCACCTTGAACGGAGTTTCCGTCGCCAGCCTTGCCACAATGGCCATGGCCGGGCTCTCGCGCAGATCGTCGACGTCCGGCTTGTAGGTGACGCCGAAACAGGCGATCACCGGATCGCGAAAGCGGCACGCGGCGGCGACGATCCGCTCGAAGACATGGTCGGTCTTGCCGTCATTGATCTCGCGGGCGGCGCGGATCAGGCGGCTCTGCTCGGGTGCCGAATCGACGATGAACCACGGATCGACCGCAATGCAGTGGCCGCCGACGCCCGGTCCAGGTTTCAGAATCGAGACCCGCGGATGCTTGTTGGCCAGCCGGATCGCCTGCCAGACGTCGATATCCAGCCGCTCGCAGATCAGCGACACCTCGTTGGCAAACGCGATGTTGACATCGCGATACGAATTTTCCACCAGCTTGACGAACTCCGCCGTACGGCAGTCGGTGATGAATGACGTACCTTTGACGAAGCTCTCGTAAAGCTCGACCGCCTTGGCGGCGCAAGACTCGGTCATCCCACCGATGATGCGATCGTTGGAGACGAGCTCGCGAACCATCTGCCCCGGCAGGATGCGCTCCGGGCAGTGGACCACGCAAACCTGCCCTTCCTTTTGCTCCTCCGCCCGGAAGCGTGGAAATGCGAGATCGGGCCGGGCCACAGCCAGACGCTCGCAGATGCGCTCGGTCGTGCCTACCGGCGAGGTCGACTCCAGGATGACGGTGCTGTGCAGTTGCAGAAAGGGAGCGATCGAATCGGTAGCCGCGTCGACATAGGACATGTCCGGCTTCTTGCCGTCCATGAACGGGGTCGGCACCGCGATGATGAAGTAATCGGCGTCCGCCGGCTTGCTCTGCGCCCTGAGACGGCCGGTGTTGACGGCAGCGGAGAGCAGCATGTCGAGATCGGGCTCACGGAAGTGAGAGAGGCCTTCGTTGATTTTCTCCACCACTGCCGCATTGACATCGCAGCCGGTGACGGTGTGACCGGCACTTGCCAGCATGGCCGCCGTTGGCAGGCCGATATAGCCGAGACCAACCACGCAAACCGTGCTCATGGCGCCCCCAATTGTATGACGCAATCGACGATCTGACGCGCGGCGGTGCCATCGCCATAGGGAAACGACGGCATGGAGCGTGCGGCGTAGTAATTCGGATCATCGAGCAGGCGATCGACGGATGTCCTGATCCGCTCTGGATCGGTGCCAACCAGTTCTGCCGCGCCACACAAGATCGCTTCCGGCCGCTCCGTGACCTCGCGCATCACCAGGACGGGCCGGCCGAGCGCAGGCCCCTCCTCCTGGATGCCGCCCGAATCGGTCAGCAGTATTTTTGCGCGCTTCATCAGATAGACCATTTCTGCATAGCCGACCGGTTCATGAAGCCAGATGCCGTGTCTCGCGCTCAGTCGCCCCTCGACCACCCGCTTCACGTTCGGGTTCAAGTGCACGGGGTATAGTATCTCAACCTCCGGCCGCTCCGCGATCGACAGCAGACTGTCGCAGATTCGCTCGAAGCCCTCACCGAAACTTTCGCGGCGATGCCCCGTGACCAGAACCAATTGCTTCGCCACATCGAGAAAACCAAAGTCCGCGGCGATCCGCGCCGCCAACTTGTCATCCTGCGCGATCCGCCGCGAAACATGCAGCACCGAATCGATGCCCGTGTTGCCGGTGACCACGATGCGTGCCTGCCGGTTGTACTCTTTGCGCAGATTCTCGGCCGATGTTGCCGTTGGTGCGAACAACAGGTCGGCAATGCAGTCGATGGCGACACGATTGAATTCCTCCGGCCACGGCCGGCTGAGGTCGTACGAGCGCAAGCCCGCCTCCACATGGGCCACCGGAATGCCGGCATAGAACGCCGCCAGCGCAGATGCCATGGCGGTCGTCGTGTCGCCATGCACGAAAACCCGGTCGGGATGGGTTTCGGCAAGAACAGTGGAAAGTTCCAGCAGGATGCGGGCGGTGATCTGCGGCAGGGTCTGATCGGGCGTCATGATGCCGAGATCGATGTCCGGCCTTTGCCCGAACAAGGCGAAAACCTGTTCGAGCATGCTGCGGTGCTGCCCGGTGGATACGACGGTCGTGCGAATCCCCGCCCGCGCACGCAACTCCAGCACCACCGGCATCATCTTGATGGCTTCCGGCCGAGTGCCGAATACGACCATAGCGTGCATGAAGACCTCGGTTGGACCTGGCTGATCGATGGCATGGAACACGTGCAGCGACAGGATTGCCTCACGATTCTCGCGATTTGTGAATCTCGTTCCGGCTCGGCTCAGCCTGCCGCCGTCAGCAGCCCCTGATTGGTCAAAAAAGTCTCGAGGGCCGAGAACTGGTCGGCGCGTGACAGCCCCCTCGCTGCATTGGGCCCGCCGGGTAGCTCGATGGTGCCCTTCTGAGACTTCTCGTCCGCATACCCGGCCAACGCCTGTGCGATGGCTCCCGCGTCATTCGAAACCAGCCCCAGTCGCCGCTCGCGGATCAGCTGTGCCGATACGCCGTCCTCGCAGCCCAGCATCAGGATCGGCCGTCCCGCCCCAATATACTCGAACAGCTTGCCGGCATAAAAGGCGCGCTCGCGCGGATCGTTCCACTGCAGCAGCAGCAGCAAATCGGCCTGCATTTGCAGACCGAGCGACGCGAGATGCGAGACCGGCGGGAGCACCTTGACGACGTCCTCGACCCCATGTCGCCTGGCCAGCACCGACACCGCCTCCAAGGATGGCCCGTAGAAACGCACCGCGAACTTGCCGCGTGCCGCGCCGAGCCGAGCGAGGGCGTCAAACAGTGCGCTCGGGTCGCGTCGGCCCGGGTATATGATCCCCGTATAGACGATCGTGACCTTGGCCGGGTCGAGATTCGCGGTCGCCGTCATCGCGCGGGCCCGGGTAAAATCGCCGGGATCAAATCCGTTGGGCACGGCCGCGCAGGGTTTGCCATACCGTGCCGCCAGATCATCCCGCCAGGGGGGCGTGACCGCAACAATTGCCGCCGCCGAGGCCATCACCCGCCGCTCGATGGCCGCGTTGGCCCGCTCCCGCCAGGCCGAGGTCTCGTTGTAGGGATTGCCGGTAAACAGGTCGCGATATTCACCGACCCACGGGCATTGGGCCGATCTGGCCAGGCGGCTCGCGATCAGATGGCTGGTGAACGGCAGCGCGGTCGAATAGACGAGGTCCGGGCGCCACGATTTGAGCAGCTTGCGTCCGGCCGCCAGGGCATACGGCAGCCACCCCGCCTGACCATCCGGGAGCGAGACGAGATCGCGGTAGGCTGCAACCAGTCGGCGGGCACGCGACGGCCGATCCGCAGCTCCGCCGACTGACGTGCCGGCCTCCCCTGCCAGGAGCCGCGCACCCAGCCGCTGCCGTAAGAGGTCGAGCGGGGCCTCCACGCGCAGCCATCGGGTCTGGATCACGCGATCGGCCGGAAAGCTCATAGTCATTGTTGCCGGCAGTGCCAGCGGCGCACCGGTCAGGACGCGCACATCGTGACCACGCGCGAGGAAATGCTCGGCGAGCTTGGTCGCCCGCACCGCACCCATCGCGTTGTAGGGCGGAAACGTATGGGCGAGCAGCAGAATCCTCATGGGGACTCCCCGGCTGCTGCTTCGGGTGCAAAGTCGATCTGAAATCGATCCGCCCAGCGCGTGACAATCATCGCCCGCCACACATGCGCAGCGAACGGCGCGCGGCCCTCGCCGACCGCCTTCATCGCATCCCGCACCTTCGGATGGAAACAGGGTGGCAACGGCAATTGCGCGGTGCTGGCGGCGATCCGCCGGACGGCCGAGCTGCGGCCGAACCACTGGGCTTCGGGCGTGCGAAAGCCGATCTTGTCGCGCCGGTCGAGCACGGCGTCCGGCACGGCGCCGCGCAACGCCTCGCGCAGCACGTGCTTCAACGTACCGTCCGGACTGATCAAAATAGCATCCGGCAACGACAGGGCAAAGTTGGCCAGATCGGTGGTCAGGAATGGAACCCGGTTCTCGACCGACACCGCCATGGCATTGCGATCACCATATCTCAGCAGCATCGGCAAGCTGTCGCCAGACACGGCGAGCGCCAGCGTTGCAGCCAGCGGGGAGTGCGCCTCGGGGCGCAGCCGCGTGCGCTCGGCCGCGCTGGCCGCGAAATACCCGGCATCGAGCCAACCAGGAATGAGATTGCGGCCGACGAGGCGGCGCAGCGGCCCCTGCGCTGTCTTGGGAAGCATGGGGGCAAGCCCCTGCAGCAGGGCGAACCCGCGGCCATCGGGCAATTGTTTCAGGAAGGCAAGGCTTTCAGCGAGCCGGCCATGCCGCAGCAGTCCCTCCAGCCGCGCGGCGCGAAATACGGGATAGCCGGCGAAACATTCATCGCCTCCCTGGCCTTCCAGCATGATCTTGAACCCGGCGGCATGCACCGCACGGCAGACGTGCGATTGCGCCCACATGCTGGTGGTCGTGAACGGCTGCTCTTGCGATCCAATCAAGGTATCGAGCTCATCGATGAGTTCGTCTGGGCGCAAGTGCACCTCGTTGATCCGCGCCCCCGCCTCCGTTGCCGCCGTCTCGGCCCAACCCAGCTCGGAAAGCTGCGCATCATCCGCGACATAGGTGAAGGCCGCGATCGGCGGGCCTGGTCCGAGGCGCTGGCGCATGAGCCCAACGATGCCGCTCGAGTCGATGCCTCCCGACAGCGCCGCCGCCACCGGAACATCGGCGCGCATATGCAATTCGACGCTGCGCTCCAGCAGGCACCGCAGCTCCGCCGCTGCATCGGCCGGCGAAACGCTGCGTGGCCGTCGGGGCGAGGCCGGCCGCCAGAAGCGCGCCGGCGGCGCGTTCATGGGAGCTTGCAGGTCGACTTCGATCAGGTGCCCCGGCTCCAGCTCGGCAACGTCGGCGAACAGCGTCTCGCCCTGGTCATTGGTAACGGCATGCCGCAGAAAGCGGAACAAGGCCCGCCGATCAACAACAGGACGCGCCGCGCCGATCTCGAGCAGCGGGCGGATTTCGGATGCGAACGCGAGCTGCCCCTCGCGCATGGTATAGTGCAGCGGCTTGATGCCGAACGGGTCGCGCGCGATCAGCACGGCGCGGCGGTCGAGATCAAGGCAGGCGAAGGCATACATGCCGATGAGCCGGTCGAGCCCCTTGATCCAATGCCGCTTGAGCACGGCGATCAGCACCTCGGTATCGGATTGGGAGGTGAAACGCTCTCCCTCCCGCTCGAGCTCGGCCCGCAGCTCCGGATGGTTGTAGATTTCCCCGTTGAACACGATCGCGATCCGCGCCCGCGCATCCAGCATCGGCTGCCAGCCGGACGGCGAGAGGTCGAAGATCGACAGCCGGCGGTGCACCAGGGCGAGCTGGCCGCCGCCGATCCGCTCGGCATCGCGCCCGCGCTCGAGCCCGCGGCCCTCGGCCCAGGTGAGAAACCCCTCGTCGTCCGGACCACGATGCGCCAGCGTCCGCGAGAGCGTCGTCAGCTTGTCAGCCAGCTGCGAAATCGGCTTCGTTCCGATGATCCCCGCGATGCCGCACATGGCAATTACGGCCTCACGCCGCGACGGCCATTGATCTGCACGTTCGGTGGTCTTTTCGCTGCAGGCACTGGAATTGCGGAAAAATTCGTCTGCATGGCGCCCCTGTGCTCCGGGAAAAAATGTTTCAGCGCTTGCGGACAATGATCGCTGGCGCGCCTGCTATGACTACATTGCCTTCGGGAAAAGAGTGCCGCACTACTGAGTTGGCGCCGACGATCGTGCGATCGCCGAGCGTAATGCCCGGCAGAACCACAGCACCGAAACCGATCCAGCATTGTCGTCCGATTCGGATACTGGCGCTGATTGGTGCCCTGGTAAAATCCTCCATGTCATGGTCCTGCGACACCAGCGCCACATTCGAAGCGAAGATCGTCCCCCGGCCGATGAACAGTCCATCGGCGGCCTGCAGATAGCAGCCTCCACTGACGGACAAGCAAGTTCTCACGACCGGACAATCGTCCTCGATGACGAGCCCTTTGGGATGCAGCACACGACTGGTGAAATGCTTGCTGTAGCGGCAGGCCGCGTCATGCCGCAGAACCCGCTGGACCAGCGTATTGATCAGCCACAGCGGCCATCCGGTGCCGGGCGGATAGCCTATGGCGTCGAGCAACTCGCGGCGGATCGTCATGACCGACCAGTTCCGGTTTTGCGCCGGCCGCCGTTCTCGCACCAGGCGAGGAACCGGGTCAAGCACACGGGCGGGTTGCCGGCGATCTGTCGCAGCAATTGCGCGATCTCGCCAGCCCCCGACAGCATCGCCAGCTGGCGCAGCACGAGCAGCATCACCGTCGACATCAGACCAGCCAGCGGCCACAGCAGCACGAGCGGCACCTGCAGCAGCATCATGTCGCCCGCGGCCACGACCGTCCCCAACGCCACGAGCCGCACGGCCGTCGAGCGCGCCTGCGGCAACTCGACCGGCACGGTCCGCGAGGCCAGCCGGTATAGCAGGATCGCCGCAGTCCAGATCGAGACCGATAACGCCAGCGCCGCACCGAACCCGCCCAGCCAAGGCGTGAGCATGGCGTTGGCGGCAAATGCCGCCAGCACGGCCGCGAAATTGATCTTGACGATGCTGCCTATCAGCGAATCATGGGCCATTATGATGGGGCTGGTGAGCGATGCCAGCATCTGCGCCGGCAACGCCGACACGAGCAGGCAAAGGATCGGCCCGGCGGCGGCGTACCGGTCGGGCAGCGCCAGGACGGCGCAGCGTAGCAGCGCGATCAGCAGTGGCAGCGCCGCCGCCGAGAGGACGACCGCTGCAAGGAAGGCGGCAAGCTGCCCCCGCGTCTCGGCCGACCGGCCCGCCAGCCGGTTGTCGATCATGCGCGGCGCGATGAGAGAGGCGAGCGGCAGCAGCGGCGCGATCAGCAGCGCATAGACGCTGCCGGCCCAGGCATACGCCCCGGCGCTCTCGAGCCCTGCAAACCCGCGCACGAACCACACGTGCATGGCCGCGCCGGTCGCGCCGGCCGCGGCGCTAATGGGCAGGATCGCGCCATAACCGATGATCCTGCGAGCCGTTTCGCGATCGATGCGCGGGCCGGCGCGCGGCACGCGCGGCACTGCCTGCAGCGTGAACAGGAACGCCGCAGCGAAACCCGCTGCCATGCCGGCCAGCAGCAGCGGGGCCGATGCCGGCATCCCCCACCAGATCGCGAGTACCGCGGCGAACGGCCCGAGCTTGGTGATCAGCGCTCCCGCGCCGAGCCCGCGCGCCAGGCCGGCTCCCTGCGCGACGTAGCTCGCGGTCTCGAACGCTGCCAGCGCCAGCACCGCCAGCGCCGCCGGCAGCAGGATGGCGCCGGATACCCCGACAACGTCTCGCAATGCGAATGCTGCAAGTCCTGCGAGCAATGCCCCCGCAACGTAGACCAGCCCTTGCAGGCCGAGCGCGCTGCGCAGGGTCACGCCGACTGCGCCGGTGTTACCGAACTCCTCACGGGCAAACCGCAGTGATGATTGCGCAACCCACGACAGTGCGACGCTCGCGACCAGTTGCACGGCCGAGACGAGCGATCCATATTCACCGTAGACGGCGGGTGGCACCACGGCCACTGCCAGCGCGACCGTCGCAGCGGTGATGCCGAATCCGATCCCCTGGAAGCCCAGCACCTGCAACCAACGAACCAGAAAGCCCGGCGGTTCGATCGCCTGAGCCGCAGGCTCGATGGCCGGCTCGCCTGGCAGCGGCGCTCTCATGCGGCCACCGTGGCCGGCAGCAACAGCCGGCGCCCGGCCGGCCCGTCCGTGCCAATCGATGTCACCGCCTCGCTCATGCGCCGTGTCCCTGGCTGTCCGCAGCGCCCTTAATGCCCATGCAAACTCCGCACAAAGACACGAATCCCGGCGAAATCTGCCCATCGACCAATGTCGGTTGCTCTTGTGCCTGTCAATGGCCGCGGCGCCGGCGGGGACGCGGCACGGTGACCGGTCGGCTGGCGGGGACGGCGCCGGCACGGTTGACATCCGGCGGCGGGCTGGGATGACTGTCGCCGGTACGTTGGCCGTGCGGCGGCACGAGGCCTCGCCGCGGAGCCGGGAGAGCAAGCATGCAGTTCAAGTCAATCGGCGTGATCGGAGCCGGAGCCTGGGGAACCGCACTCGCCATCACCACGGCCAAGACCGGCCAGTCCGTCATGCTGTGGGCACACGAGCGGGAGACGGCCGAGGAGATCAACCGTCAACATACGAACGCGGTGTTCCTGCCCGGCCTGCCGCTCGACCCGGCCATCCGCGCCACCAGCCGGCTCGAGGATATCGCGGCGATGGACGTCATTCTGATGGTCGCCCCGGCGCAGCACGTCCGCGCCATCGCCGCCGGCCTTGCGCCACTTCTGCAGCCGGGACAACCGGTGGTGATCTGCGCCAAGGGGATCGAGCAGGCCAGCGGCAAGCTGATGTCGCAGGTGCTGGCGGAGGCGGCGCCGGGTGCGGTCGCGGCCGTGCTGTCCGGCCCGAGCTTTGCCGCCGAGGTGGCGCGCGGTCTGCCGGCGGCGGTGACGCTCGCCTGCGCTGACGAGGACCTCGGGCGGCGGCTTGTCGCCGCGGTCGGCCACAAGGGGTTCCGCCCCTACTGGTCGGACGATGTGATCGGCGCGCAGCTGGGTGGCGCGGTCAAGAACGTGCTGGCGATCGCCGCCGGCATCGTCGACGGCAAGGCGCTCGGTGCCAGTGCACTTGCAGCCCTGGTCACGCGGGGCTTTGCCGAGCTGGCCCGGTTCGGACAGGCCTTCGGTGCCCGGCCGGAAACCCTGATGGGCCTGTCCGGGCTCGGCGATCTGCAGCTGACCTGCTCCTCGCCGCAATCGCGCAACATGTCGCTCGGCCGTGCGCTCGGGCAGGGTCAGACGCTGAGCGCCGTGCTCGGCGGCCGGCGCTCAGTCGCGGAAGGCGTACATACCGCCGCTGCGGTGGTCAAAATCGCGGCAGAGCAGCGTGTGGACATGCCGATTTGCGCGGCCGTCCATGCCATCATCACCGGCACCACGACGGTCGACGCGGCAATCGATGCGCTCTTGTCACGGCCGTTCAGATCGGAGAGCTGAGCGGGCCCAGCCGCCAGCCGCGGGCGGAGCGCTCGATGAGCAGGGGCACTGCATTGGCGCGGGGAATGCCGGCGGGATCGAGGCTGAGCAGCGCCGCCAGCACCAGCAACACGCCGCCGTGCGAGACGATCAGCACATCGGGGCCGGATGACGGCTCGGCCAGCATCCGCTCGAACGCATTGGTGACCCGGCCGACGAACGCGGCGAGCCGGTCGCCACCCGGCG
>Ga0209069_10000412_pt1 | contig 19147 bp, 17 predicted proteins | sample Str013_2_FD_187202 | JGI IMG/M metagenome (GOLD analysis project Ga0209069, IMG submission 187202) | Freshwater sediment microbial communities in response to fracking from Pennsylvania, USA - Straight Creek_MetaG_SC_2013 (SPAdes) (version 2) | ecosystem: Environmental > Aquatic > Freshwater >...
CATTGCCATCGCCGCCGCCAAGTCTTTGCCCGCCAAAAAACCTTCTATCTCATGGCGCGAATTGGCCCAGGGGCCGCTGGTCCTGCGCGAAGCAGGTTCGCATACCCGGGCACTGATGTTGCAAGCCTTTCAACAGCAGGCTCTGGTGTGGAACATGGCACTTGAAGTGGAAGGCCGCGAGGCTTGTTTTGAAGCCGTGGCGCAGGACCTGGGTCTCGCGGTAGTTTCGGCTGGGGAGCTGTCGCAAGACAAGCGCATTGCAGCCTTGCGCATCGTTGGCGCCGTACCGGAGATGAAAGAATGGCTCGTCTCGCTCAAGTCCCGCGCCAATCTCCGGCTCATGCAGGCCTTCAGGGATTTGACCGCCCGCCCTGGCACTTAGAGGCGGGCTTTGCCCAGATAGGTGCAGATCGCTGCATCCTTGCTGCGAAAGAAGCGCTCCGCCGTCACCGGCCCCTGTATCTCGCCTTTGACGATGAAAAGAATATCGTTGACCTTGTGGCGAATTTCTTCTGGTTGATGGGTTACCAGCAGAACACTCAAATGTCCTTCCTCGGCGATGGTGGCGACCTCGTGCAGCATTTCGGCGCGAAGGCCGGGGTCGAGTGCGGCGAAGGGTTCGTCCAACAACAAGAGCTTTGAATTGCGCACTAACATCCGCGCCAAAGCCACGCGCTGGCGTTCTCCGCCAGAAACATCAGAAGGTTTGCGCCGCGCCAGTGCCGAAAGCCCCACACGCTTCAACGCTTCATCGACACGTTGCTTTTCGCCTTCATCGAGTCTGAGATCGGCCTTCACACCCAGCGCCACATTGCGCCACAGATCAAGATGCGGAAACACATTGTGATCCTGAAACACCATGCTGATCGGGCGCCGCGCTGGCGTGTTGGCGCTTTGGTCCTGCCCGTCGATCAGCAAACGCCCGTAATCAAGAGGTTCAAACCCCGCGATGACGTTGAGCAAAGTGGTCTTGCCCGCACCGCTGGGGCCCAGCACGGCACAAAGCCTCCCTGCAGCAATCGAAAAATGGGCGCGCAGGGTGAACGCGCCGCGTGTGATCAACACCTCTTCAAGTTGGATCATGGCGCTCTCCCCAGTGCTGCGCCGCAAAGGTCAACGCGCCACAGAGCAGCAACAGAAGTGCAGCTGTGCCTGCCGCTTCATGGCCGCGGTAATGGCCCATTTCTGCCTGTTGCAGGCTGGGCAAGGTGATGATGCCATGCGTGCCAAACAACATGATCGCAGTGAGATCGCCCAAGCTGGTCACCATGCCCATCAGAAAAGCCTGCGCCAGTTGTGTCCGCAATAACGGAAAATCGACGATGCGCCAACGCACAAGGCTTGTGAGCCCCAGCTGGGCCGAGAGCTTGTCATGTGCAGGCGTGATCTTGAGAAAGCCGCTGGTCATTGTGGCGGCAGCATAGGGCAGGGCGACAAGCCCGTTCAGCAGCACGATCAAAAGCGCTGAAAGCGCGGCAGAATCTGGCAATCCTCGCAGAAGGACAAACCACCCCGTGGCCATCACCGCAGGCGGCAAGATCATGGCCGCAAGTGAGACGAGATGCGAGGCAGTGTCAGCAGCCCGCGCCAGTGGCAGGGCCAAGAGCAAGGCCAAACTGGCAGAGGCAAAACCCAATGCCAGGCTGGTGCCCAAGGCCTGAAAAGTAAGTGCCGAGAAGTGCAAGGCCCCAAGCCCAGTGGCGAAGACGGCAATGACCACGGGCAGCACCAAGAGGCCCGCAATCGCGATCAAACACCAATCAAAGATGATGGAACCAGTGCGAGGGCGGGGTCTGAAGCGCGCCGTTTGGCGCAACGAAAATGTCAGGGCAGCGGCGTCGAACATATGGGCCACCAAGCCGATTAGGCTCAGTGACAAAACCACCTGCACCAGCGAAAGCTGCAGGGCGCGTGGAATATCAAAATCCAATCGAAGTGATTGATAGATGGCCACTTCCAGCGTGGTGGCCGAAGCGCCGCCAAAGCTGAGGGCAATCACAAAACTGGCCGCACAAAGCAAGAATACCAGCGCTGCCCCGCGTGCGATCACGGGACGAAGCGCCGGCCATTCCACATGCCGAAAAATCGCCCGCTCTCCAAGATTGAGTTGAGCGGCCAATTTGAAGCCTTCCTCCGGCGCATTGCCCAACGCTTGATAAAACATCCGCACGCACATGGGCAGGTTGAAAAACACATGCGCCAAAACAATGCCCCAGAAGCCATAAAGCGGAATGAAGCCGGGAAACAAACCAGAATTGCCGAACAGGCTGACCAGTCCCAACACGGCAACGATGGCCGGCATGGCCATGGGCAGCGCCAACAGTCGCAGGAACAGTGCCTTGCCGGCAAAGCTTTGCCGCGCCAAGGCCCGTGCCACGCCGATCCCCATCACCACAGACAACATCGTGGACAGCAGCGCCTGTTTCAGTGTGAAGAAAACGACGGGACTGATACCATGATCTGAAAAAACAGGCACACCTTGCACCAATAGGAATTGTAAAAGCGGCATCACCCCAAGCGCGATGGCGCAGAGGATAGACCCCTGCGCCAAACGCGTGATGGGTGACGTCGGTTTAGCCATTCACCGCCTTGAACCATTCATCAATCCATTCGCGGCGGTTCTTGGCCACCTCTTCCGGCGTCATCAGCAAGGTCTTGGCCGGTTTGACCAGCTTGCCAAAAGCATCGGGCAAGGGGTCTGTCGTTGCGGACGCGGGCATCATCCAATTGGTGGTGGGAATTTCATTTTGGAATTCCGGCGTCAAAATGAAGCCCATAAACTTCTGCGCCAAAGCTTTATGCGCCGATGCCTCAATCAGGCCAGCCACTTCAATCTGTAAATAATGCCCTTCGGCAAAATCAGCAGCTTGATACTTTTCGGTCTTCTCTTCGATCATATGATAGGCAGGCGACGTCACATAGGAAAACACCATCGGTGCTTCGCCCTTGGTGAATAAAGCATAGGCATCATCCCAACTGGGCGATGTGGTGAGAATGCGTGGGCGCAACTTCTTCCAGGCATCGGCGGCCTTGTCGCCGTAAACCTGTTTCATCCACAACAGGAAGCCCAAGCCCGGTGTAGAGGCGCGGGGGTCTTCCAACAATATCTTTTGTGTAGGGTCACCATTGACCAATTCATCGAGGCTCTTGGGCGGTGCCTTCAGCATTTCGCTGTTATAGACCACGGCGAAATAGCCGTAATCATAAGGAAGGAACGTATCATCGCTCCACCCACCCGGAACCATTGCGCGTTTTGTGTCAACCCCGTGCTTGCCAAAAAGTCCAGTCGCCTTGGCTTCGGCGGTAAGGTTGGTATCCAAACCCAAAACCACATCAGCCTTGGTATTGCTCCCTTCGAGTTTCAGGCGGTTGAGCATGGCCACGCCATCGCCCAGCGCCACGAAGGTAAGGTCGCAATCGCAGGTCTTCTCGAAGGCGGCCTTGATTTTCGTGCCCGGGCCATAGTCGCCCACAAAGCTGTTATAGGCATAGACCGTCAGTGCATCCTTGGCCGCAGCGGGCAAGGTGAGGGCAGTTGCGGCAATGAGTGTGAGTATAAACTTTTTCATCGGTTCTCCAAATGTTGAAAGACCGGCGAAAGAAAACGATGTGGATTTGAAAATCCGCCCGCAATCCCTCCGCTGGTATAAGCCAGATCAGGTTCAGCGGGTTGGCCATGCAGCCTCTCAGCCACACTTTCATGTGGCACCCCGTTGAGAGCGGGCGGAGAAATAGGCCTAGCCGTTTGGATTGGCAAGCGTCATCTGCTAGAGGGGTGCCATGTCGAAATTTGCAATTCTGCTCGGCGGAAAGGTCACACCAACAGCCCGGCTGAAACGCCAGCTGGATGGCGCGCGTGTGATCGCCGCCGATGGTGGCATGGTTCACGCCAAGCCGCTCAAGCTTTCGCCCGAACTATGGGTCGGCGATTTTGATTCAACTTCGCCCGCCTTGGCCGGGCAGTGGCGCAACATACCGCGCCAAACCCACTCGACGGAAAAAGACGCCAGCGACGGTGAACTCGCCATCTCGGAAGCGCTGCGCAGAGGAGCGACGTCGCTCATTCTGGTCGGCGGCTTTGGCGGTCAGTTGGATCATGCGCTGGCCCATGCCGGTTTTCTTGTGGCGTTGGCCCGGCGCGACATTCCGGCCTTCATGACCTCGGGCACTGAGGAGGCGCGTGGGTTGGCGGGCGCGTTGCATTTGGATGTGGCCAGAGAAACCCGCCTTTCAATCATGCCGCTGGCGGATCTGGTGGGCCTTAGCATCACTGGGGTGAAATGGCCCTTGAGCAATGCCAAAGTGCCGCTTGGCACCGCGATCACGCTGGCCAATGTGGCGCATGGCAAAGTCGACATCACTTTGAAAGGCGGCCACGCAGTTGCCATCACTTATCACCCGGAGTCCCATGTCTGAATTTGTGATTGAGCGCATCGGCGAACGAGGCGACGGTCTTGCAAGGGGGCAAGCCTTTGCGCGCACCTTGCCGGGCGAGCGCGTGCAGCGCCAAACCAATGGCGCATTGAAAATCATTGAGCCTTCACCTGATCGGATCAAAGCTTTCTGCCCTGTGTTTGAATCCTGTGGCGGTTGCAAACTGCAGCACTGGAAGGCGGAGCGTTACCAAACCTGGAAAACAACTCTTCTGGTTGATGCGTTGAAGGCCCGTGGGCCCGAACCGAAAGTCGAAGTGCTCATCGATGCCCATGGCGAAGGCCGCCGCCGCGCCAGTTTCCACGTGCGCGAAATGGAGGGGCAGTGGCAGGCTGGCTTCATGGCGGCGGGAACCCATGCTTTGGTGCCCATTGCGTCCTGCCCCATCTTGGTGCCAAAACTGCAAAATGTTCCACTTTTGGCCGCACGTTTTGGTTCTCTTTTTGGGGAATGCGATGTGTTGGTGACGGCAGCAGACAACGGCCTTGATATCGCCATCAAAGCCAAGCGCCAGATGCCCGACAAGGCTTTGCAGAGCCTGGACACACTCATGCGCGATCATGACATCTCTCGCATCGCGCTCAACGGTCAGACGCTGGTGCAGCGTGCTCCGCCACTGATCACCATGGGCAAGGCACAAATCGCTTTGCCAGTGGGCGCATTCTTGCAGGCCACAAAACGCGGCGAAGACGTTCTATCAACACTGGTGGAAAGTCACATGGGCAAGGCCAAGAAAGTGGCAGACCTGTTCTGCGGTCTTGGCCCGTTCGCATTCCGCCTGGCGGAAAAGCGAAGCGTTGCCGCCTTCGATTCCGACAAGGGCGCCATTGCCGCCATGGGCCAGGCCCTGCGCCATGTCCAAGGCCTGCGCCCGCTGAAGCCGCACGTGTTGGACCTGTTTCACAATCCACTCACACCAGCCGAGTTGAATGACTATGATGCCGTGGTGCTCGATCCGCCCCGCGCCGGGGCGCAGGCGCAATGTGAAGCCATCGCCAAATCAAAACTCACCCGCGTGATCATGGTGTCTTGTGATATGCAAACATTTGCGCGTGACGCGGGTATTTTGGTCACTGCAGGCTTTGCCTGCACATCATTGACCCCTGTCGATCAATTCAAATATTCGCCCCATCTGGAATGCGTCGGCCTATTCACGCGGCGTTGACGGAATCTGCCTGCTCAAGTGGCAGCCATAAGGTGAAAGTTGCCCCCTGTCCTTCGACGGAGGTGAAGGACAGCCCGCCACCATGCAGCGCCGCCACTTGCCTGGTCGCAGCTACACCAAGGCCGCTGCCAAAGCTTTTGCGCGTAAAGAAGGGTTCGCCCACCTTGGCCATCTCATTTTGCGGAATGCCGGGCCCATTGTCGCGTATTTCAATCTCAACGCCGCGGGCGGTGCGCCGCAACTCCACTTCAATGACAGGCGCACGCCCCGCCACCATGGTTTTCGACAGAAGGGCCTCCCGCGCATTGCCAGCCATGTTGATGACGGCGCGCCGCAAGCGCTCAGAATCAAATGGCACCTCCAACCGATCATCGGGGAGGTAGAGTTTGATGGTAACAGGCGGCGGCGTGCCTTCCGCAAATTCGACAATGGTTGCTTGCAACCATGCCACAATGTCTTGATGGTCTGCCGTGATGGCTTGCGAGCGTGAAAAATCCAGCAGCTGCGTGATGATTGCATCACATCGGTTGATGCCCGTTTCAATTCGCGAGAATTGGTTTTCAGCATCAATCCCAGCTTCTATGCATCTGCGGCGAAGTGAAAACGATGTTGTGCGAATGCCACCCAGCGGATTGCGAATTTCATGCGCTACTGTGGCGACCAATTGGCCCAACTGCGCCATCTTGCCGGATTGGATGATTTGGTCTTGCGCAAGCGAAAGCTGTTTGAATTTATCGGCCAGTTCCGTATTGAGTTTGGAAATGTCAGCGTTCAGGGTTTCAAACTTGGCAGCGGATTCTTTTGCCGCAGCTTCTGATTTGTTGGCCAGCATGCGCGCCCGCATATGGCTGCGCGCCAGCCCCCGTGTCTGCATAATGTTACGTTGGACCAGTCTGAGAAACCCAAATATAGCGAGGACAGCCGCCGCGAGCACCATGTATGAATTGCGCCGCTCGGCGACTGCATCCACCACTTCTCGGGCCTGCTGAAACTCCTGTTGCGAAGCCCCAGCCCAAATTCGCCAGGGGCTGCGATAGTCCCTTTGCGCAATGGGCAACACTTCGTTGTAGGCCAATGTCGGATCTTCCTTGCCATTGCTCAGCCCCTCAAAAGCTGCCGCCAAGGAATCCGAACCTTGCGAGAGATTGGCATAGTGATAGCCGTCATTCACCAGGGCAAGGTTGGACGATGGCAGAAGGGATTTAAGCGCGCTAGACAAGATCATCCCGGCAATGAGCCCCGCCAACTTGCCGTCCTTGTCATAAAAGGGAACGGAGAAAACCAATCCAGACCGGTCAGCGTCTTTACCGGTCCCAATGTACTGGGTATTGTCACAGGTGATCAACTCCGGGCTGCTGAGAAAGGGAACTTCAAGACCGTTGATCTTGTCAATGGTGGGGTAGTTGGACTTGTACCAATTTGCCTGTTCCACCTGCTGGGCATATTCGAAATCTTCAACCTCAGGAACCTTGCTGGCCCCTTTGGGAACAAGGGCAGGGTCGACCACCGCGCCAGTACCGGGCCTCATGCGGCTCGCGGGATCCACAATCAGATTGTCAAAACTGGCAATCGGCGTCTCTCGTGCTTGCGTCAAAGGGTCGATGTGCACCGGGTCGAAGTCGATCGGCAGAATATAGATCTCGGAAATATCCACATTGCTCGCCAGATTATTATAGATCTGCTGAATCGTGGTGCGGGCTTCGTCGGTCAGGTTATTGCCATGGCGGTCCACCTGTTGGACCCCCGGCAAGGCCGCAAGCAGGCGCAGGCTTTGATAAATCTCCTTGAGCGCGTCATTGGTTTTTGTCGCGTCGGCCAGAGCTTTATCGTGGTGCACTTCAACAAAATGCTTGCGCGCCGCATCGATATCATGCGTGAAGCGTGTTTGGATCAAGCTCCCGGCAGCAATTGCCGTTGCTGCGAGACCAACCCAAACAAGTTGATATTTGCCAATCATCAAACCCTCGGAAGATCGTTTGGCCATTGATCATGAAGCTCTATCTCAGCGCCGATTAATGCCACCTTAATCGCAGTCTGAAGCCGAACGAGGGCCTTGACTTGTGGGCGGCAAACATGGTGCTTGAGACGAAAAGAGGAGTCGCATGGCAAAAGCATTCGTATTTCCAGGGCAGGGCAGTCAGGCCGTAGGCATGGGCAAAGCTCTGGCAGCGCAGTTTCCTTCGGCCAAGGCAGTTTTTGACGAGGTGGACTCCGCCCTGTCGCAAAAGCTCTCAACCCTGATCTGGGAAGGCCCGGAAGCTGATCTCACCCTCACCGAAAACGCCCAGCCTGCATTGATGGCGGTTTCGCTGGCGGTGATGAGGGTCCTCGAAGCCGAACACGGCATTAGGCTGGCCAACATTGCGAAATTTGTGGCAGGCCACAGCTTGGGCGAATACTCAGCGCTCGCCGCTGCAGGCACATTCTCACTGGCGGATACGGCCCGTTTGCTCAAGATCAGGGGCAAGGCCATGCAAGCCGCCGTTCCCGTGGGGCAGGGTGCCATGGCCGCACTTCTGGGTCTCGACTTTGCCACAGCCGCAGCCGTGGCCGCCGAAGCCGCCCAAGGCGAAGTGTGCCAGGCCGCCAATGACAATTCAGATGGCCAGGTGGTGATTTCCGGTACCAAGGCGGCGGTGGATAGGGCCTGCGAGATCGCCAAGTCCAGGGGGGCCAAGCGCGCCATTTTGTTGCCAGTGTCTGCGCCTTTCCATTGCAGGTTGATGCAGCCCGCAGCCGCCGCCATGGCCGAGGCTTTGGCCAAGGTTGACATGCAGGCTCCGGTCGTTCCTGTCATCGCCAACGTGGTGGCAGGCCCGATCACCGATCCGGCCGCCATCCGCGCCAAGCTGGTCGAACAGGTGACGGGCACCGTGCGCTGGCGCGAATGTGTCGCCTATATGGCGGCGCACGATGTTAAGATGTTTGTTGAAGTTGGTGCAGGCAAGGTCTTGACCGGACTGGCAAAAAAGAACGCGCCGGATGCGACCGCCATGGCCGCCGGAACCCCCGATGAAATCGCTGCACTGGCAGCCCAATTGAAAGCTTGATCCATGTTCTCACTCTCCGGTAAAACCGCTCTCATCACCGGCGCATCGGGCGGCATCGGCGCTGCCATCGCCAAGGCGCTTTATGAGGCAGGTGCCAAGATCGCCATTTCCGGAACGCGTGTGGCGGCATTGGTAGAATTGAAGGCGCAGATCGGCGAAGGCGTGCATGTTCTGCCCTGCAATCTGTCCAGTGCCGAAGAGGTGGAAAAGCTCGTGCCCGCAGCCGAGGCAGCTTTGGGTGGCCTCGACATTCTCGTCAACAACGCCGGCATAACCAGAGATGGTCTCGCCATGCGCATGAAGGACGAGGATTGGCAGGCGGTGATTGACGTCAATCTCACCGCCAATTTCCGCCTCTCGCGCGCTGCTGTAAAGCTGATGATGAAAAAGCGCTGGGGACGCATCATCAATGTCACCTCCATCGTCGGGGTCACAGGCAACCCCGGCCAGGCCAACTACGTGGCCTCCAAGGCAGGCCTCATCGGCATGACCAAGTCGCTGGCGCAGGAACTAGCCTCACGCAACGTCACGGCCAATTGCATCGCACCTGGCTTCATCGCCTCGCCGATGACCGATGTGCTTAACGACAAGCAGAAGGAAGCGATCCTCGGCCGCATCCCGGCAGGCCGCATGGGTGGCCCCGCCGACATTGCCGCCGCCGTGGTCTATCTGGCATCCGACGAAGCAGGATACGTGACGGGCCAAACCCTTCACGTCAACGGCGGCATGGCGATGATTTAACTACCCCTTGTTCTTGTAATATACGTCGAGGAACACGGCCAGCATCAGCACGAAGCCCTTGATGACGAACTGCCAATCAATGCCGATACCCATGATCGACATGCCATTGTTCATGACACCGATGATGAAAGCGCCAATCACCGCACCGATGATTTTGCCAACACCGCCTGTTACTGCAGCACCGCCGATAAAGCAGGCGGCAATGACTTCGAGCTCAAAGCCCGCGCCCGCTTTCGGCGTGGCAACATTCAGACGCGCTGCAAAAATCAATCCGCCCAAGGCCGCCAGCGCGCCCATGATGGTGAAGGTCCAGAAAGTAAGCCGTTCGGTATTCACGCCGGAAAGCTTGGCGGCCTTTTCATTGCCACCCATGGCATAGATGCGGCGGCCAAAGGTGGTACGCGTTGTGATAAACACGAAGAGGGCTATCAACGTGAACATCACAATCAATACCGTAGGCAAGCCTTTGTATTTTCCCATGATGTAACTGAAGCCGATGAAGGCGACCGCCACCAGAATGTTACGCAGAATAAATATCGCTTGAGGCTCTTCAGCCAAGCCATGGGACAATTGGCTGCTGCGTTCTTTGAAATTGAAAAAAACAATAACCGCCGTGATCACCGTGCCAATGATCAAGGCAAGCAAATTATAGGGCGCTCCAAACAGCTGCACGCCGAAAACATCAGGAATGAATCCTGTGCTGAGGAGTTGAAAGGTTTCCGGCAAAGGCCCAACCGATGCGCCCCCCAGCACCGACAATGCGAGGCCTTTGAAAATCAACATTCCCGCCAAGGTGACGATGAATGCTGGTATTTTGTAATAGGCAATGAAATAGCCTTGGACGGCCCCGATTGCCCCGCCCAATGCCAGGCAAAGAATGGACGCGGTGACAAAATCAAATTTGGGAATCGTGAATAAGTCTGGGTTGGGCGACGTGCCCGTCATCAAAACGGCCGCCACGGCACCAATGAATCCTGAAACGGACCCCACCGACAAGTCAATATGGCCCGCCACAATGACGAGCAACATGCCCAGCGCCATCACCACGATATAGCTGTTCTGCAAGAGCAGATTGGTCACGTTCACAGGCTTGAACAAAGTGCCATGGGTGTTGAACTGGAAGAAAATCATGATGGCGAGCAGGGAGAGCAACAGCGCATAGTCACGAATATTGCTTCTCACAAAACGCATGAAATCAGGTTTCACTTGAGTAACGTCAGTCATTTTGCTTGTCCCATGATTTCATGATCGCGCGCATGATTTTTTCTTGGCTGGCTTCGCGGGCCGGCATTTCGGCCACGAATTTCCCTTCGTTCATCACATAGATGCGATCGGATATGCCGAGCAGCTCTTGCATTTCAGACGAAATCACAATCACCGCTTTGCCTGCTTCAGCAAGCTGGTTGATGATTCCGTAGATTTCATATTTGGCACCCACGTCAATGCCACGAGTCGGTTCGTCCAGAATTAACACGTCTGGGCCAGAGAACAGCCATTTCGATAGCACGACCTTTTGTTGGTTGCCGCCAGAAAGGTTCACTGTTGTTTGGAACACGGATGAACAGCGGATGCCCAGATCACGTCGGTATTTATTGGCGATGGCCAGTTCGACGAGTTCATCCACCACAGAATACTTGGCGACACCATCAAGATTAGCCAAAGTGATATTGTGCTTGATGTGGTCAATCAAGACGAGGCCATAAGTCTTGCGGTCCTCGGTGGCATAGGCCAAGCCAGCGTCCATGGCTTTGGGAATGGTGCTCACGTCTGCGGGCTTGCTGTTGATCAACACTTCGCCAGAAATGTTCTTGCCGTAGGCTCGGCCGAATATCGACATGGCAAGTTCGGTGCGGCCTGACCCCATGAGTCCCGCAATGCCCACCACTTCGCCCTTGCGCACATGAAGATTGACGCTTTTGATCATCTGGCGTTCGGCATGAAGCGGGTGAAAGCAGCTCCAGTTTTTCACTTCGAAAATCGGCTCGCCAATCGTGGCATTGCGCGGTGGAAAACGATCAGTCAATTCACGGCCCACCATGGCCTTGATGATGCGGTCTTCACTGATCTTTTCGGCATGGCAATCCAGCGTATCCACCGTCTTGCCGTCGCGCAGCACGGTGATACGATCCGCCACCTTGGAAATTTCATTCAGCTTGTGCGAAATCAGGATAGATGAAATGCCCTGATCACGAAAACCTTTGAGCAATTCGAGAAGTGCGTTGGAATCGGTTTCATTCAAACTCGACGTCGGCTCATCCAAGATGAGCAATTTTACTTTCTTGTTGAGGGCCTTGGCAATTTCAACGAGTTGTTGCTTGCCTGTGCCGATATTGGTGATGAGCGTGTTGGGGTGTTCTTTCAACCCGACCTTGCTCAGCAATTCCTTGGTGCGCGCAAAGGCGTCATACCAATTGATCACACCATTCTTGGCAGTTTCATTGCCAAGGAAAATATTTTCAGCAATTGAAAGCAGCGGCACCAAGGCCAGCTCTTGGTGAATGATAATAATGCCGATATTTTCACTTTCGGAAATTGTAGAAAACTTCCGCTCTTTGCCTTCAAAGTGGATCTCGCCAGAATAGGTGCCATGCGGATAAACACCGGAGAGCACTTTCATCAAGGTGGACTTGCCAGCGCCATTTTCGCCGACCACTGCGTGAATCTCAGCCGGGCGCACAGCTAAATTCACATTCGAAAGCGCATTCACGCCCGGAAATGTTTTGGTAATGCCGCGCATTTCAAGAATGGGCTGCATCGCGCTCCCCTTGCCTCAGATATGCGTAAAAAAACACGGGCCCTGCAAATTTGCAAGGCCCGCGTAACAATTGTTCTTAATTGTCGATCTTGGCTTGGGTGTAGTAGCCTGAATCGACCAAGGCGGCCTTGATGTCGCCCTTGCCAACGCTGTGTGGCGTAAGCAGATAAGATGGAACAACTTTCACACCATTGTTATAAGTCTTGGTGTCGTTGATTTCTGGTGCTTTACCACTCAGAACAATGTCAACCATTTTCGCGGTTACTTTCGCCAATTCGCGCGTGTCCTTGAATACGGTGGAATATTGTTCACCAGCATTCATGCCCTTGACCGATGCAATTTCAGCATCTTGGCCCGTGACGATGGGCATTTCGGCGCCTGGCTTATAACCAACGCCTTTGAGTGACGAGATGATACCGCGTGACAGACCGTCATAAGGTGAAAGAACGCCGTTGACCTTCTTGTCGGTATAGTTGGCCGACAACAAGTTATCCATGCGGGCTTGGGCCACAGCACCATCCCAACGCAGGGTGCCAACCTTATCCATGCCCATTTGGCCGGAAACGATCTTGATGGAACCACCATCGATCAAAGGCTGGAGAACAGACATTGCACCATTATAGAAATAGCCTGCGTTGGTATCATCAGGCGAACCACCAAACAGTTCAACGTTCCATGGCTTGACGCTTGCGAAACGCTCCTTCAAGCCTGCAACCAAGGAATTGGCTTGCAACACGCCAACGCCGAAATTGTCGAAGGTTGTATAATAATCAACATTTGGCGTCTTGGTGATCAAGCGGTCATAAGAGAACACTTTTGCACCGGCATCATGGGCCTTCTTGAGAATGTCGCCCATGGTTGATCCATCGATCGCGGCGATGATCAAAACTTTAGCACCCTTGGTCACCATGTTTTCGATCTGGGCCAATTGGTTTGGAATATCATCTTCTGCATATTGAAGATCAGTTGTGTAACCCATGCCGGTGAATTCCTTCACCATGGATTCGCCGTCTGAAATCCAACGGGTTGAAGACTTGGTAGGCATGGAAATGCCGATCAAGCCTTTGTCAGCAGCAAATGACTTGCCGACGGCAACAGCAGCAGCAACACCTGCTACTGAAGCGATAAAATGTCTACGATTCAACATATGGTTCCTCCCTGAAATGCCGCGCAGCATTGATCCCAGCGTGGGCTTGCTACCGCGGTTGAAAAGACCATATGATGCCGCTCGGACAGAGGCAAGATATTTGTATGATAATTCAGAAGAAACAAAATCATACCTCAGTCCAAGGCACCTTCACTGGCAAGACCAACCTCCACAGCAAAATTGCCCGCAGCATAGGCGAGCGGATCTTGGCGGGGGAGTTCCTGCCAGGCACCATCCTGCCCAATGAGGCCGAGTGGTGCCAGATTTATTCAGCCTCACGCACGGCAGTGCGCGAGGCGATCAAACTGTTGACGGCGAAAGGCTTCATCTTGTCGCGCTCCAAGGTTGGCTCACGCGTCGAACCGCGGGCGCGCTGGAACCTGTTGGATAGGGAAGTGCTGGAATGGCACCGCGCCGCAAGTGATCACAAGGCTTTCCTGCTCAAAACCCAAGAAGCCCGCAAATTGATTGAGCCGGGGATTGCCGCTTTGGCTGCCACCAAACGCACCCCACGCGACATTGATCGGCTGGTAGCTGCGGCCAAGGCCATGCGTGATGCCAAGTTTGGCCGCCAACTGGTAGTGGCTGACGTCGAATTCCATGATGCCCTTTTGGCAGCTGCTGGCAATGAACTCCTGGCGCCGTTTGGCGCTGTCATTGCCTCCGCGCTGTTCCAACTCTTTGATTTTACAACCCACCGCAACCCTCACCCCGTCGTTGCCCTCAAGATGCATGAAGACATCGTCCGGGCTGTCATTGCCGGAGACGCGCCAGAAGCCCGCAAGCGCATGAACAAGCTTTTGGATAACACTGACCAAATGATGAGGTCTGGGCCGAGGCAGGAATTGGGTCCAAAATAATGACGATATTAAAGACAAGCGGCGTTTTTTAGGTGGCCACCAACAAACAACCACGCCCGATAATTCAGGCGTGGCCAAACTTGGACAGCAAGGAAGCGCGCGTTTATTTGTAGACAGCTTCTTTCTTGAAATGCTTCACCAGCATGTAATAGACCACTGCGCGGTATTTGTTGCGGTTGGATTTGCCATAGGTGTCCATGACAGAAGCCAAGGCGCTGTCCAGCGCCGGCCCATTGGCAAGGCCCAATTTCTTGATCAGGAAGCCCTTCTTCACCGTTTCAAGTTCAGAAGCCTGGGTGGCCGACACCGTTGCAGCATCAGCATTGTAGATGGATGGTCCACAGCCAATGGTCACCTTGGTGAGTAAAGCCATGTCCGGGGTCATCCCGCACTTCTCTTGTAAATCCTTGGCGTATTTTGCGATCAGCTTTTCTCTTTCACTCATGTTTAGTGCCCCTCTGTTTGTCGGAATGGAACGCGTGCGATTCTCAATCACTTACACTTAGACATTGTGTTGCTAAACCATTTTGAGAGTTCAGGATAGGGCATGCACGGGCCCACGGGTTGTCGACAAATCAAATCGAAACGTCCTCAAAAATCCTGCTTTTGACCTGTCACATATTTATGCTAGTAACTTCCTGCAGCAGGCTATGAGGGGTTACGCGGAGGCGTGTCCGACAGGCAGGCGTTAGTTTTAGCAAGGACAAAAACATGAGCGATATCGCTGACCGCGTAAAGACCATTGTAGTAAAGCACCTCGGCGTTGAAGCCGACAAGGTGAAGCCGGAGGCCAGTTTCATTGATGATCTGGGCGCCGACAGCTTGGACACGGTCGAATTGGTCATGGCATTCGAAGAAGAATTCGGCATTGAAATCCCTGATGATGCGGCTGAAACCATTCAGACCGTGGGTGATGCCGTGAAGTTTATTGAAAAGGCCAAGAAGGCCTAAAGCCTGCTTGGGATTGATTTTGGCGCGGGGTCAGGGCAACCTGTTACCCCGCGTTTTCATATGCGGGCAAGTTGAAGGGGATCAAGAATGCGGCGCGTTGTCATTACTGGCTTGGGAATGGTTTCGCCTTTGGGCGCGGATGTTGCGACCACGTGGAAAAACATTCTCGCGGGCGAATCAGGCGCTGGCCCGATCACCAAATTTGATGCCTCAGACCTTTCTACCCGCATCGCTTTTGAAGTAAAACGCGGCGACGGCAGCAATGGAACCCTTAACATCGATCAATGGGTTGATGCCAAAGATCAACGACGCTTTGATGACTTTATCCAATATGCCTTGATTGCCGCCAAGCAGGCAGTAGCTGATGCCAAATACGAAGCCAAAACACCTGATGAACAATATCGCGCCGGTGTCATGGTAGGTTCAGGCATTGGCGGCCTGCCATCGATCTATGACACATCAATCCTGCTCAAGGAAAAAGGCCCGCGCCGCATCAGCCCCTTCTTTATTCCAGGCTCATTGATCAATCTCGCGTCTGGCCTCATCTCCATCAACATGGGGTTCAAAGGCCCCAACAGCGCCGTCGTCACCGCCTGTTCCACGGGGTCGCACGCCATCGGCGATGCTGCCCGCATCATCATGATGGATGATGCCGATGTCATGATCGCCGGTGGTGCGGAGGCCTGCATCAGCCGTTTGGGCATTGCGGGCTTCATCGCCTGCAAGGCGCTCTCCCATAATTTCAACGACACACCAACCAAGGCGTCGCGCCCTTACGACAAGGATCGTGACGGCTTTGTGATGGGCGAGGGAGCAGGCGTTGTGGTGCTGGAATCCCTCGAACATGCCAAGGCGCGCGGTGCCCATATTTATGCCGAAGTGATCGGCTACGGCATGTCTGGCGATGCCTATCATGTAACTGCACCTTCTGAAGATGGCGATGGCGCTTTCCGCTGCATGCAAATGGCCTTGCGCCGCGCCAAGATCAGCCCGGATGAGATTGACTATGTGAACGCCCATGGCACATCAACGCCACTGGGTGACGAGATCGAATTGAAAGCCGTGGAGCGTATGCTCGGCAACACGGCGCGAAACCTTTCGATGTCATCCACAAAATCCGCAATCGGACATCTTTTAGGTGCTGCTGGTGCGGTGGAAGCGATCTTCTCGGTCCTCGCCATAAGGGACAATATCTGCCCGCCCACGTTGAACCTCGACAATCCCTCCGTCGAAACGGCTATTGACTTGGTGCCAAAGCTGGCCAAGAAAAAGCCTGTGAACACAGTTCTGTCGAATTCATTTGGTTTTGGTGGTACCAATGCATCACTGATCATGCGTCGCTTGGAGGCGTGATCAAGCCAGTTGTTGTTTTTGATGAGGGAAGGGCCAAGCCTGCGTGCGCGATGAAGAGCCGATAACCCGCGTTTCAGAACCGGAACTTCCGCGCTATCGCCGCCCTGTGCTTTTGCGGCTATTTGGCAAATGGCTGATGTGGCTCATCGTTTTGGTCCTTGTCTTTGGGGGTGGCCTGGGATGGTCCTGGCTGAATTTCACTGCACCCGGCCCGCTGACGGCGAACAAGGTCGTCCAACTTCCGAAGACTTTGGACCGTGGCCAGATCGCAGTGGCGCTGCAAGATCAGGGTGTGATCACCGATGCGAGGATTTTCTCAGGTGCGGCAGCGCTGGATGAATTGCGCCACGCCCGCCTTAAGCCCGGCGAATATGAATTCCCGGCAGGGGCATCGATGGCGGATGTCTTGTCGATGCTCACCGCTGGCCGCTTCCTGACTTATAAAATTACCATCCCCGAAGGTTGGACATCGCAAATGGTCGTGAACCGCCTGATGGAACACGAGGAGATGGATGGGACAGTTGCCAAAGTGCCGGATGAAGGAACGCTTCTACCCGAAACCTATGTGATAACCCGCGGCTATCCGCGCGACAAGTTGCTGGGCGAAATGGCTTTGGCGCAAACCAAATTGCTCGATCAGGAATGGCCGCGCCTTGCGCCCGACAGCCCGATGAAATCCAAACAGGACCTGGTGACACTGGCTTCCATCGTTGAAAAGGAAACGGGCCTGCCAGAAGAGCGCCCGAAAGTGGCGGCAGTTTTCGTCAATCGCCTCAATGCCAAAATGCGCCTCCAATCAGACCCAACGATCATCTATGGCCTCGTCGGCGGCAAGGGCAAGCTTGATCACCCCTTGACGCGTGATGAGCTCGACCAGCCCAATCCCTACAACACCTATCAGATCGACGGCCTGCCGCCGGGCCCTATTGCCAATCCCGGCAAAGCTGCGATTGAAGCCGTGCTCAACCCCGCCAAGAACAGCTTTTTGTATTTTGTTGCCAATGGCACTGGCGGCCACGCCTTTGCCACCACGTTGGATGAGCACAACGCCAATGTGAAAAAATGGCGCGCCATCAATGGCGAGACCGATGCCACGACAGCAGCCCCAGCACCCGCAGCAACGCCAGCGACCGCCAAGCCGTTGGTCACGCCTGCCGCCGCTGCGCCGGATGCATCAGCGCCCAAGGCCGATCCGATACCTGGAACCACCGTGTTGATCAACGGCAAGAAAGTTCCCATCCCTGTCTTGAAGAAACCAAAGCCATAATGCCTCTTTCATCGATGACGGGCTTTGCCCGTGCCAGCGGGGCCTCGGGCTCGATCACATGGGTGTGGGAATTGAAAAGCGTCAATGGCAAGGCGCTCGATCTGCGCCTTCGCGTCGCCCCCGGGCTCGATGCCGTCGAAGCCGCGGCCCGCCAACTTATCATGCAAGCTTTCAAGCGCGGCAGCCTGCAAGTGAATCTGGCTGTGCAGGGTTTGGAACAGGCCGAACGCATCACCGTCAACACCGATGTGCTGGAACAATATCTCAAACTGGCCGAAGCCCTGCGCCAACGCGTCGGTGGGCTAGTCCCCAGCGTAGAAAACCTCATCGCCCTGCGCGGCGTCATTGAGATGAAAACCACGGCACGCGACGAGGCCGAGCAGCAGGCGCTGGACAAGGACATGTTGGCTACGCTGGAGCAGGCGGTGGCGGCTCTCACCCTCAACCGCCATCAAGAGGGCGCGGAACTGGCGAGGCTTCTCACCGCGCAGCTCGATCACATCGAAGCTTTGCACAAGGCCGCGCAGGACAATCCGGCCCGCCAGCCTGAGGCCATCAAGCGACGCCTCAAGGAGCAGATGGCACAACTCCTCGAAGTGCAGGGCTTTGATGAGACCCGCCTGCATCAGGAAGCCATTCTTTTGGTCACCAAGGCCGACGTGCGCGAAGAGCTGGACAGGCTTGCCATGCATATCAAGGCGGCGCGCGCGCTGCTGAAATCCTCCGAACCTGTGGGCCGCAAGTTTGATTTTCTGGCGCAGGAATTCAACCGCGAAGCCAACACGTTCTGTTCAAAAGCCAATGATGCCAGCTTGACGGCCATCGGCCTGGACCTCAAAACCACCATCGACCAGATGCGTGAGCAGGTGCAGAACATTGAGTAAATTGCCAAGCCATATTGCCGTCGCCCGGCGCGGCCTGATGTTTGTCATGTCTTCACCTTCGGGTGCGGGCAAAACCACACTGTCACGAAAACTCTTGGACGCTGACAGCAACATCACGATGTCCGTCTCAGTCACTACGCGAAAGCCGCGCCCCGGTGAGGTCGATGGCCGTGATTATCACTTCCTGACGCAAGACCGTTTCGATCATATGGTCGCGCGCAAAGACCTGTTGGAATGGGCCACTGTCTTCGGCAATTCCTACGGCACGCCCAAGGCCCCGGTTGAGGCGGCACTGGCCGCTGGCCGCGATGTTCTGTTTGATATTGATTGGCAAGGGACACAACAACTGGCCCAAGCCATGGAAGACGATCTGGTGCGGGTTTTCATTCTGCCGCCCGATGCTGATACGCTGCGCACACGGTTGATCAGCCGCAATCAAGACTCATCCGCTGTGGTGGCCAAACGCATGGCCGAAGCCCCTCGCGAAATCAGCCACTGGGCCGAATATGACTATGTGATCATCAACGCCGATTTCGAAGT
>Ga0209069_10000415_pt1 | contig 19071 bp, 17 predicted proteins | sample Str013_2_FD_187202 | JGI IMG/M metagenome (GOLD analysis project Ga0209069, IMG submission 187202) | Freshwater sediment microbial communities in response to fracking from Pennsylvania, USA - Straight Creek_MetaG_SC_2013 (SPAdes) (version 2) | ecosystem: Environmental > Aquatic > Freshwater >...
CTTTTTATATGTATATACATTAATTTCGACGTGGCCAGAGTAAGAAAGTTAGCAGCAGAATCTTCGGCAGGTGCTGCCTTCTTTGTAATTCAGAGGGCCATTGTGCGGTTCAGTCGAAAACGTCTTTTTGGGAGGCGCAGCTTCCCGATTACAACACCCTCGCGGCCTTCGCAGCCTCAATTTTGCCTAAGTGGTACGAATGGGAAACCCAGAATCGATTGTAACTTTTTGAAAAAATTGGTCGGGGAGAGAGGATTTGAACCTCCGACCCCCTGGTCCCGAACCAGGTGCTCTACCAGGCTGAGCCACTCCCCGACGAAAAAACTCGGCGACGGGACGCGCCGACGCTTGCAGAACTCGATTATAGCAGAGTTTTTCCGGCTTTCCCGCCTCCGCCATCCTCCACAGAACAAACTATAGTTACTCCGTCTAAGGCCTTTTATCTGCCACCAACGGAACAGGCGCAGCAAAAAATCCCCAGCCGCGCGAGTCAGAACGCCGACTCCGAAAACACCTGGATCTGAGGGCAGGATTTATGGAACAGTATTTATGGGTTCTTTACGGGATTTTCGGGTCCTTATTTTGCTCAAAGCACCACGTCACAAATTCCGGCATATAACGCTGAACCACCGCGTCTGGAATGTCTTTCTGTTGGACTTCGCGAAATGAGAAATCGATCGCACCGTCAGGATGAACTGTTCCCAGCAAGTATCCGTAGATCTTGGTGCGTGCGTCTTTAGCGCGGGCCCGGTCCGCCTCCGGCGGCAACACGTAGCGGACGGCGCCAGCAGTGCCTACAATCCATCCCGGAAGCACGCCGCCGTGCCCGCGCCAATAGTCAGAGTCGTAAAGGTCGGTCATGTAAAAGTGCGAATGGCTGGCCAGGAGATACACCGGCTTGTTTGTTTTGTTTTTCAAATCCAGCAGGTCTGCGTAAACCTGCCGCCCGGTCGACGTGCCAGACTCCCAGTCATTCATGCTGTGCCCTCGAGCCAGGCTTTCTGGCAAGGCTTCGTGCATGCCCACGACAAGTGCGCGGACGTCGGCGTTGGCAGCAGCGTTCTGCACAACTTTTTCAAACCAGCTCATCTGGGCCGCATCGAACTGGTCTTTGGTTGCATTGTCCAGATAAATGAAATCCACTCCATCTTGAATCCAGTGATAGTACGTCCGCACCGTGGCCTCGGCCGGATTGTCGGCGAGTCGCTGTTGTCTTAGCGCGGGCGCGTCCAGCCATGGAGAGAATTTTGATGTGAACTCCGCGCGGGACTTCGGCGAAATCACTTCATGGTTGCCGATCCCCAGGTAGTACGGCGTGCCATTAAACGCCGCGGTTTGGTTGGCAATAAAGTCGTCCCAAGCGTCTTTCTGATATTGGGTTTTGTCCATCGGCTGGCCGCGATGTTCCGGTTGGTGCTGATAATCTTCATCGGGAACATAGATAGCGCGCAGATCGCCCAGGTGCCAGTAAAACACTCCGGCATCTTTCTTCACGCCAGCTGTAATCGCTGGCATGATCACGTCGCCGCAATTGCGCGAATCGCCGGACACCACAAAATTCCACGTGGTTGCGGCCGCCCTTGGATGGGCCGGAACGCCCTGGATGACGTGACGGCAACCTGTTAGAAAAAATAAAACTCCAAGACCAAAACCCAGGAATATGCGATTGCGAATCACCTTGTACCTCAGCGGCGGGAAAGAGAGTGGCGTACCGAAGGACTGTTTACTCTACGCCTTGCAGGTACACTGTGCAACTTGAGGACAAGGACCGGGCACGGATTCAATCACGCGTGGCGCCTAAGGTGGTTTACGTAGTCCACGCCAGATCAGAGACGGAAACGCTGATGGCAGCTCAGGCACGTGCTATCCATATGGGTAAATAAGTAGACCACGCACTGGCAACGCCGCCAAGGCGGGCCAGACTCCGGCAAGTGATAGCAGAGTTAAGCAGAACTAAGGCAATTTCTCTTTCCTTCACAGACTTTTGCGCCACCATCGCAAGCTATCATGGGCTTCAGGCAAGAAAGGCAGTCCATCAGTCTGAATGTTGAAGTCCTCCCGTTCCCGAATCTTCCTTGTTGTAGTTCTTGTTACGTTGTGGGCCATGGTCAGTTGTGGTGGTAGTTCTGCGAGACTGTCCACGGGCGGGTTTTCTCTCACCTCGATTGCCGCCGGGTTCACGGCGCCGCTCGACTTGCAGCAACCCAACGACAACTCCGGACGCCTCTTCGTCGTTCAGCAGGATGGCCGCATCCGAGTAATCCAAAACGGCTCCGTTGTTTCTCAGCCGTTCCTGGATATCAGCAGCAAAGTCACGTTCGATAGCGAGATGGGATTGCTGGGACTCGCATTCCATCCGAGTTTCGCGCAGAATCGCAAGTTATACGTGAACTATGTCCGGACGAACGCCGCTGGTCAGATCCAGTCATTGATCTCTGAGTTTCTCGCGTCTGCCGCCAATGCGAACAGCGCCGACCCTGCAAGCGAACGCATTCTGCTCACCGTGGACCAGGTTGGCAACTTCGGCAACCATAAAGCCGGCCAACTCGTCTTTGGTCCTGACGGTTTTCTTTATTTTGGTCTTGGCGATGGCGGCGGTGGGGGCGATCCCAACGGCAACGGACAAAATACCAATACGCTTCTGGGCAAAATGATGCGTATTGATGTGAACTCCGCCGATCCTGGGCGGCAATATCATGTTCCCGCGGATAACCCTTTCGTTGCCGGTGGAGGGTTGCCGGAAATCTGGGCCTTCGGGTTCCGCAATCCATGGCGCTTCTCTTTTTGATCCGGCTTCCGGACGCATGTTCATCGCTGACGTTGGCCAGGACGCGTTTGAAGAGGTGGATATCGGAGCGAAGGGCGCCAACTTCGGCTGGAACACCATGGAAGGCCTGCACTGTTTCAATTCACCCAGCGGTTGCAACACTGCCGGACTCACCATGCCCATCACTGAATACAGCCACTCAGAAGGTGACGCCGTAATTGGCGGCTTTGTCTATCGCGGATCGAACGTGCCGAGCCTGCAAGGACTTTACGTTTTTGGGGACCTGAGCAGCGGCAAGGTTTTTGCTCTGAAAGAAACGTCTCCCGGCGTATGGACGCGTTCGTTGCTCACCAATACCGGAAAGACCATTAGCTCGTTCGGGCGTGACCAGTCCGGTGAGCTGTATTTAGTGGATATCGGCACGGGAACGGTTTTCAAGATCACGTCGCGGTAGGACGAAAATCCCGCATCTACGCCACGCCCACTGGCTCCCGCAGTTCAGGATAGAGCGGAAACTCTTCCGCCAGTTCGTTTACCTGGCGGCGGACCTTCTCCAGTGCCTGCGCGTCTTTGAAGTTGTTCAGAGCCTGCGCGATCCATGCGCCTACTTGCACCATCTCTTTTTCTTTCATCCCGCGTGTGGTCAGCGCCGGAGTGCCAATGCGAATTCCGCTGGGTTTGAGCGGTGGATTCACGTCGAAAGGAATCGCGTTCTTATTCACGGTGATGCCGGCCTGGCCCAGGGCGTTCTCGGCCTCGCTGCCTAAGATGCCTTTGGCGAATACGTCCATCAGAAAAAGATGCGTATCGGTGCCGCCGGAGACTACGCGGAAACCTTCATCCATCATTTTCTTCGCCAGCGTCTGCGCGTTGGCAATCACCTGCCGCGCATAGTCTTTGAACGCCGGCTGCAACGCTTCCTGGAAGCATACGGCTTTCGCCGCGATGATATGCATCAACGGCCCGCCCTGGATTCCCGGGAAAGCTGTCTTGTCCACGGCCGCGGCAAATTCCTGGCGGCAGAGCACCATTCCGGCACGCGGACCACGCAGAGTTTTGTGCGTTGTGGTGGTCACCACATGGCAATGCGGCACGGGAGAAGGATGCGCGCCGCCGGCCACGAGTCCAGCGAAGTGCGCCATGTCGACCATCAACTTCGCTCCGGCTTTGTCGGCAATCTGCCGCATGCGCGCAAAATCTATCACTCGCGAATACGCGCTGCCACCGCCGACGATCAGCTTGGGATGTTCTCGTTCCGCCAGCTGCTCCAGCTCGTCGTAATCAATCGTCTCGGTATCCTTGCGGACGTTATACGGAACAATCTTGTACAGCTTGCCGGAAAAATTCAGCGGATGGCCGTGCGTAAGATGTCCGCCATGCGCCAGGTTCAGGCCCATGATGGTGTCGCCCGGCTGCAGCAACGCCATGTACGCCGTCATGTTGGCTTGCGATCCGGAGTGCGGTTGCACATTGGCGTGTTCGGAGCCAAAGAGCTGCTTGGCGCGGTCGCGCGCCAGGTTCTCCACTACGTCAGCAAATTCGCAGCCTCCGTAATACCGCTTGCCCGGATACCCTTCCGCGTACTTGTTGGTAAACACCGAACCCGCGGCCTGCAACACAGCCTGGCTGACAAAGTTTTCTGAAGCGATCAACTCCAGCCCTTCATGCTGGCGCTGGACTTCATGGTTAATCGTGCGGGCGATCTCCGGGTCGGCTTGCGCGAGCGAACGGGACATCGGGGTGCTTTTCATGGAGTTGTTCATCACCACAGAATCTTACTAGGATGGCACTCGATTGTGGAACACCTTGCGCCTTGGTTTGCGGGTCGGGCGGTGTTACGGCGTTTGTCCAATTACCTGCTTAACATTGGCGGCAGATCCGCCAGCTTGGCTACCAATTTGGTCGGGAACTTCGCTCGCGGATCGTTCGGCCCCAGCGATCCCACCAGAAAGCAGCACCTTGGCTTTTTCGCGGTGGCGCTACCGGCTTTCTTTCCCGAATAGCCTTGCATGGCAAACGTAATCTCCAACTTCCTCGCTTCGCCAATCTTCGCGCTGGCCGTCACGCACATCATAGGATTGGCGCTTTCTGCCGCTTCGCCTTCGCACGGCTTCGCTTCATATTGCACCGGGCCAGCGCCTACCTGTTTGGGAAACCATTTACCGAAAGGATCGGTAGGCAGGCCCGTCTCAATATCAGCAACGGGCGTTGCCTTCAGCCGGCTGATTAAAGTTTGCGCCTGCTTGTCGGCAACGGATTTCTTGGATGCCGGCTGGGGTTGGCCAACCATGGCAGTGGCCACAAATAAGATGATGAAGAAATATCTTTCCATTCTCCCTCTAGTACTCTTCCGGCGGTGGGCCTGTTTCGTTCGTCATGTTCTCAAAGCGGGTTGAGCGTTTGATGAACGCCAGGCGCACGATGCCCGTTGGGCCGTTGCGCTGTTTTGCGATGATTAGTTCCGCCTTGCCTTCAAGATCGGGATCGTCGGGTTTGTAGACTTCTTCGCGGAAGATGAAGGCCACCACGTCGGCGTCTTGTTCAATGGCGCCGGATTCGCGCAGGTCAGACAGTTGCGGACGGTTATTGCCCGTTCGTGCTTCCGGAGCGCGGCTCAGCTGGGAGAGAGCGATCACCGGGCAGCGCATTTCCTTGGCCAGGGCTTTCAGGCCGCGGGAGATGGCGGAAACTTCCTGTGTGCGGTTTTCATAGCGGCGTCCGCCGGACCCGCTGGGAGCGGCGGCGCACAACTGCAGGTAGTCCACGATGATAAGGTCCAGGCGGCCTTGCGACTGTTGCAGGCGACGACACTTGGCGCGCATTTCAGAAATTGATACGCTCGGCGAATCGTCTATAAAGATCGGCGCTTCCACCAGCGCGGCAAGTCCGTGGACCAGCTTGTTGTAGTCGTCGCGGCCCAGGAATCCGGTACGCAGTTTGTGCGAATCCACCATGGACTGCGAACACAACAAGCGCAGCAACAGCGACTCACGCGACATTTCCAGCGAGAACACGCCTACAACTTTGTTGTTGCGCACAGCGGCGTTCTCCGCAATGTTGATAGCGAACGCCGTTTTGCCCATGGAAGGACGCGCGGCAATGATGATCAGGTCAGACTTTTGCAAGCCGCTGGTAATCGCATCCAGTTCTTCAAAGTGCGTTTCCAGGCCGGTGATGCGCTGGCCTTGCTCGTAAAGTTTGTCGATGGAACCGAAAGACGCTTTGACGATGTCCGGAATGGCCATGAAGCCCTGGCCAATGCGTTTCTCGGCGACCTTGAAGATGTCAGCTTCGGCGGAATCGACGATTTCTTCGGCAGGCGCGTCCTGTTCGTACGCTTTCTGGATCGCCGATGTCGCGGCGTGGATCAGTCCGCGGAGCAAAGCTTTATCGCGGACGATCTTTACGTACTGTTCAATGTTTTTGACGCGCGGCAAACCATCGGTGAGCGAAGTCACGTACGCAACGCCGCCTACGGCTTCAATCTCTTTGTGCTGTCCCAGTTGCTCGGTAAGCGTGACGAAATCGACGGGCCGTCCGGTTTCTGCCAGCTCCATCATGCGCAGGTAAATGCGGCGATGGGAATCGAGCGAGAAATCGTCAGCCTGGAGAAATTCCGCTGCCTGGGGATAGGCGGAGTTGTCCAGCAGGATGGCGCCCAGAATGGCACGTTCCGCATCTGCGCTGGCAGGCAGGCTGCGATCAAGACTGTAGTCGGTGGTTGCCATCAGAGCGTCCTACTGCGTTTTCTCTCCACTTATCTGACTGCAAATATTATGCGGCGAAAATAAGGAGAATCCAAGGTGTTAAGCCGGTAAAAAGACACAAAAAAATCCACAGCATGCGCGGTCAGTGGCGCAGCTTGCTCCTAAGTTGTTGGTTGAAAAGACCCAAGTAGCCCGGGCCTGCCCTACGTTCACCGCTAAATTGACGATCAATAAAAACCCGGCCTGTACCAGCCATACAAGCCGGGCTTACGGGGTGGATGTTCACGCGCTGTGTGTTGCCGCACAGCGTTCCTTTGCGAAATGAACGCGGGCTTCTCTCACGCCTGTCTGTGAGGACAGGTTTCGGTTTTGCCGCATGGCGGCAAAAGACCAACGCAGATTAAGTCCAAACCAATTTCCCCGAAGGGAAAGAGTTCTCAACTCAAAAAAGAGCCGAACGCCTCATCTCAGTTGCGAACATCGCACACTTGAGTGCTTAGAACTATCAGGCAGCGCGGCGTTGTGTGCAAGAGTCCGCGGCGGATTGCGGTGGAAATCGCTGTGGAGATCGTGGATATCTGTGGAAAGCGGTGGAAAACTCTCTGCTAACTGCGTGGCCGGAATGAAGCGCGGGCTTATTTGCCGGGATCTTCGTCCGGAGAAGCGAGCAATTTTGATTCAAGCTGCATGGATCGCGAAGAATTTTTGCCGTCAGGGCCGGACGTGTGTTCGGTAAGTGTTCCTTTTAGAAGATAGTATCCGTCTTTGGATTTAGATTGGGTGGCTCCACGGCTGAATACGCCCTTGAACTCAAACCAAACGCTGTGCAAAGGCTTGGTGGTAAAAGACACGTCGTAATTCTTGACCGAGATTTTGCTGAACCACTGGTCAAGAAACACGCCGCGGTCACTTTCCTGGTCGCCCTGGCGGGAGATGTACCCGGACGCGCCGTCTTTATCCATGGTGATCTGGATGAACTCACCTTCTTTCAGGAAGCTGTACATGCCGGAGAAATCTTCCGCGGGAGAGTTGTCCGCGACTTTTGCTTTAGCTGTGGCGTCGGGCGACGGCTTGGCTCCTTGTGCGTGAAGGGTGAGCGACGCCGCCAATAACGTGAGTGCAATCAATGTGCTACGGAATTTACAAAGCATGCGTGACGTGATCTTCATCATAAGATTAAGAGTGGCCAGGAGCGCTAAAAGATATAATCCATCTAACTGGCCTGGAAGTTCAAGCCCAATGCAGTCGATCTTGAAGCCGACGGAACTCGAGCCGGAAACGGCCGATTTTGACCTCATTTTCCTGATGGAAACTGAGCCGTGGCTGCGCGTGTTCATGCGGAACGTGGGCGATCTGTTTCGTCCCGCGCCGCCGCAAGCCTGGATCACGGCGCGTCCCGCGCAGTATTGGCCAGACGCTTTGGTGAACCGTCCAGCGCCCTGGATGGCGGTCCGCCAATCAAGCCTGGTGCACATTCTTGGCCTGCTCATCGTGTTGACGATTCCGCAATACTGGTTTGATGGGCCGCGAGTGATCGGCGTGGTGCCGCGTAACACCATTATTCATTACCAGCTTTCAGAATATCTGCCGGCGGTGCAACCGAAGAGCAAGAGTGTTACGCCACCGGTACGGCCCAAAGCGCAGGCGGCTGATCCGGAATACGCGGCGCAGGAGATTATTTCCATCCACGCGGACCACACGAGCCGGCGGCAAACCATTATTCAGCCGGACCTGAATCTGCTTACGCATGATGTGCCCATGCCCAACCTGATGGTTTCGTCGCCTATTCCCGGCGCGCCGGTGGCGTCCAGTCGACCGTTAGATACGCCCGTTGTTCCGGCGTCGCAGATAGCGGCACGAAGTGCCAATCGTTTGATTTTTCCGGCGGCGCAACCGGAAGTTGTTCCGCCCAGCAGTGAAGTTGCGGCGAATCGTCCATTGCCAACCGTTGGACCACTGGTGATTCCGCCGAGTGACCAGATAGCCAAGCGTGATCCCAGCCAGTTGCAGCTTGCCGCGCAAGCGCCGGAAGTTGCGCCGCCAGCTTCCGCGATTGCTGACCGCCACGCTTCGGGACAGACAGCGCCGCTTGAAAATCCGCAGGCCCAGCAAGCCACGGGACACCGCAGTCTTTCCGGACTGTTGCTCGACAACCAATCGCCAACGGTGGTTCCGCCGCCGCAACCGGTTTCTTCAGGTTCGCGGCAAAGTCGGAATGAAGACAAAGCCATCGGCCAGCTTCTCGCGTTGAACGCGCAGCCGATTGCGCCATCGGGGCCGGTAAGGATTCCGGAAGGCAATCGCCAGGGTGAGTTTGTTGCCGGTCCAACAGGAAACCCCGGGGCCACGGCCCAACCGGAAACGCGCGCCGGCGCCACTCCTTCTGACGCGAACCGCGGTGGTGACAGTCCCGGCTCGGCGTCGGTTTATGTTTCTGCTCCGCCAGCGAAAGTTACCGCAGGCGCGGTGATCGCTGCGCTGCCTCCCGCACCACCCGTGAAACTGGCTACACCCGATCGCGCTGACCTGCCGGCGGACAAAATCGATACCCAGGTTTTCGGCGGACGCAAACGCTACTCCATGCGATTAGGGATGGCGAACCTGAATTCCGCGGGCGGCAGCTGGACCATGCGCTTTGCTGAACTCCATTCCGACCCAGGCGTGGCCGGCGATCTCAGCTATCCGGACGCCGTCAAGAAAGTGGACCCGGCGTATCCGGCGAACATGGTGCATGACCGTATAGAAGGCGTGGTGGTGCTGCATGCGGTGATCCATGCAGACGGCACCGTGGGCGACGTAAGCGTGCTGGAAGGCTTCAACGAACTTCTGGATGAAAATGCGTGTGTAGCGTTGCGGCAGTGGCGGTTCCGTCCGGGGACAAAGAACGGAGTGCCCGTCGATGTGGAGGCTGTGGTGCGAGTGCCGTTTCGCGTCCCGAAGCAGTTGTACTAACCGTAAGGCAATTACTGGCTAAATCGCCGCGCCGTTCTGCCACTCATTTTCGCGGCTCAGCCTCCAATCCACGCATTCCGCTGCTGGGACGCTTCGACTGACCAACCGCTCAGATAAAATCTCTACTAACACGTTTGCTTACAAACCAATGCCCAGCCTTTACGAAAAATGGATGTACGAGTGGGAAACCCGCCTTACCACCCGCGACACGAACCGCATTGTGCGGCCGCTGGAATGGGGCCTGGACTGGGCCCAGCGCTGGCCAGCTTTGAACGGGCAAAACGTGAATGGTCAAAGCCTGAATGGCCACGCGCCGACGTCGCCGGACCAGTTTGAAAATTACGTGCATGAGTTGAACGACCACGTCGTCGCGAATAGTGACCAATTCTTTTCTTATGTCACGCCCACGGATTTTCGCCTGGAGACACGCAAGATTGAAATCTTTGCCACGGGCAGCAACGCGTCCGATAAAGCTCCCAAGGGCGACGGCATCTTTTTGCGTTTCACGTCGCCAGTGCAAACGCCGTATCCGGAAAATGATCTGGTTAATGCGCGCTGGTTTGAGACCGAGGGCGGCCGCGCGGTGATTATTCTTCCTCACTGGAACGCCAACGGCATCGCCTACAACGCACTCGGGCCGCTGCTCAATCGCTTTGGCATGTCGGTGTTGCGGATGAGCAAGCCGTACCATGACATTCGCCGTCCCACCGAGACGGCGCGGTCTGACTACGCGGTTTCTCCCAACATCTGCCGGACCATTGACGCCGCACGCCAGGCGATTGTGGATCTGCGCTCCTGCATTGATTGGCTGAACCAGCAGGGCAAGACGAAAGTGGCTGTGCTGGGGACGAGTCTTGGTTCGTGCTATGCGTTCCTGGCCGCGGCGCATGATCCGCGCTTGCGTGTGTGCGCGTTCAATCATGCGTCAACCTATGTGGCGGACGTGACCTGGACCGGCCAATCCACCCGCCATGTTCGCGAAGGCCTGGAGCGCGATGGGCTCACGCTGGAAGGGCTGCGGCAGGCGTGGTTGTGCATCAGTCCCATGGCGTACTTTGAGAAGTTCGCGCGCTACCCTAAAAAGGTGCTGATGATCCACGCGAAATACGATCTTACGTTTATCCCGGAACTCTCTCGGCAGGCGATTGAAGCATTTCGCAAACACGGTATTGATTTGAAAGATGTTGTGTTGCCTTGCGGTCACTACACCACCGGCGAGACGCCGTTCAAATATATGGATGCGTTCCACATGGTGAGGTTTTTGACGAAGAATCTGTAGGAATCGGGTGATCTGTTGATCGGATGATCTTTTCGGATGATCCTTGAAGCAGTCTTGCGTAATCCCAGCCTTGGACTTTTCCAAATGAGCTTAGTTCTTTTGCTTGCCGATCCACCGATCACGGGCGATCACCCGATCACCCGATGATCTACTTGTTCTTCCACACCGGTTTTCTCTTCTCGATCACGGCGCGCAGACCTTCCTGCACGTCTTCCAGGCTCATCAATTCATTGAGGTAGAGGTCCTGCGAGGTCTTCATGGCCTGCTTCAAGGGTTGGCCGATGGAGCTGCCGATCACGCGTTTGGTTACTTCCAGCACCGGGCCGCTGAATTCTGAAATGCGATGGATCAGGCCTTCAACGTAGCCTTTGAGTTCGGCTTCCGGTACGACTTTGTTGACAAAGCCGAATTTCAAAGCTTCTTCCGCGCTGAGCGCTTCGCCAGTAAGAATGAGTTCGTAAGTTTTCTTCTGTCCAATGATCTGCGGCAACATCACGGCAGCGAACGGTGGGAACACGCCGAGTTTTACTTCCGGCTGCGCGAATTTTGCTTTGGGCGTGGCGATCACCACGTCACCAAAGCCGACGAGTTCTGATCCGGCGCCAATGGCCGGTCCGTTCACTACAACCACGACGGGCTTGGAGATATCCACCATCGCCTGGAATACGCGGGTGAAAGCGTCCAGGGTCTGGAACACGCGGTCCGGGCGGGAGTCTTCCAGCGAGATGCCGGCGGAAAATGCTGACTGTGCAGATGTCAGCAGAATGGCTTTCACGTCACCACGGCCGTTCAGGCTTTCAATCGCTTCCGCCATCTCCTTCATCATGGGCACAATGAGCACGTTGTGAGGCGCGTGGTTCATGATGAGCCGGGCGATGTAGTTGGAGATTTCGAACTGGATGTATTTGAGCGGGCGCGCTGCGGTCCGAGTATCGCCTGTGAGATCGACTTCCGAGATGGACGGTGTGGACATGAGCTACCTCAAGAACGTTTATGGAAGGCTTAATGCGTGATTATCTTCTGATTTTCCGCCAGGCACAAGGTTACAAGTGCCTTGGGGGTAACCCGCTGGTTCATACGGCAAGTGAAGCGTGCGCTTCCCGGAAGGCCGTGACCCTCTGGATGCGCAAGACCGTAGTCAGTTGACAGCGAGGCGGGCGCGAGGATAACGTTCTTAAGGATTTCAGAAAAGCGAGGTTACTCCACACATGAAGACCGTATCCAAGATTTTCGCATTCGCGTTGCTTCTGGGCCTCTTCAGTATGCCGGCGGTGCGTGCCGTCGCGGTAGACGATGACGATCAACCTCACATGCAAGCTGCGCTCAAGGCTTTGCGAGAAGCCAAAGAGCATCTTGAAATGGCCAAGCATGACAAAGGCGGCCACCGCGCTGCTGCCGTGAAGGCCACCAATGATGCCATTCAGCACGTTGAAATGGGCATGAAGGCCGGTGACAAGCACGAAGATCACGACCATCACTAGAGACAACAGTAGTGTCCATTTCGAAATAGCTAAAAGGCCGGCTGACAAAACAGCCGGCTCTTTCTTTGCCTGCAAGAATCGCCGCCGTTATTTGTCGCACCGCAAAGTTTATCGCGCCGCAAATTGCCGTAAAATATCCGCATGAAAATTGCACTGGGCGCCGATCACGCCGGCTACGAACTAAAAAACCGGGTCAAGCAATACCTGCAACAAAAAGGCATTGAGGTCCAGGACGAAGGTACGCAGACGGGCGACTCCGTGGACTATCCTGATTTTGCCCGCTTGGTGGCGCACGACGTGAGTGAGAGCCGTGCCGACTGGGGCATCTTGGTTTGCGGTAGTGGAATCGGCATGGCCATGTCGGCAAATAAAGTTGCCGGGATTCGCGCGGTCAATGCGTCCAATGAGCAGGAAGCGCAGTTGAGCCGCGAACACAATAATGCCAATGTCCTTGCGCTGGGAGCGCGGCTTTTGCGGGACGAAGAAGCCATGGCCATCATCGACAAATGGCTGGCTACGCCTTTCGCCGGCGGACGCCACGAGCGCCGCGTGGAAAAGATGGCTGGACTCGATCGCGAAAGAGACCGGCAAAGTGGCGACCGCGAAAATTCGGCCGCGGGAAAACGTTAGTGTCTCCGTATCCCAGCTGGCAGCGAGAAGATTTTGAAGTCAGCACAAATCCCATGCGCGTTGATCTGAAGGTAGTGCATGGCTTTCTCACGAATTCTTATTGGGCCAAAGGCATCCCACTGGAGACCGTCCAACGTTCGCTGCAGAACTCCCTATGCTTTGGTATCTATCTTCAACAAAATCAGGGAAGCGGCAGTGATACACGGCAGGTAGGCTTTGCCCGGGTGATCACGGATCACGCGACGTTTGCGTACCTTGCCGATGTGTTTGTTCTAGACGAATTTCGCGGACGCGGTTTGTCTAAGTGGCTGATGGAATGCATTGTGAAGCATCCGGAGTTGCAGGGATTGCGCCGCTGGTGCCTGGTAACGCGCGATGCGCACGGACTCTACGAACAATTCGGGTTCAAGGCTTTACCCGCGCCAGAGCGCTGGATGGAACGCAATGATAATGATCCGGAAGTTTATGCAAGAAGCAGCCGTCCGGCCGTTCCTTAATACCAGGAGGGTCTTTAAGTTATGTCCAACCGGTTGGCAATTCGCTCTTGTGCCGGATGGTTGTTGGCTCCGGTGCTTTTTTCGATGATTTTGACGGGATGCGGAGGTTCACCCAAGCCCGTCTGCGCCATGACCGCATTCAACGTTTCTCCTAACACCGCGACCATTAGTCACACTGCGGTCCCGCCGGGAAATACCCAACATTTTGCTGCCTTCGAAACCGCTGCCACTACTGGTTGCGCGTTCCCGCTGAGCAACCTGACTACTGTTACGTGGACCGTTTCTGATCCGGTGAACGTGAGCATCAGCAACGCAACCGCCGATAATGGCACCGCCACATGCCACGCCGCGACAGCAGGAGCCGTCACGCTTACCGGTACGGCGCCCGCCGGCAACGGCGCCAACATTACAAACACAGCGTCACTCACTTGCAATTAGCGCGGTGAGTAGCAACACAGAGTCTAGCAAGAGCATCCAAAGTTGAACCGCAGCGGACGACCAAGTAAGATTTATGCGATAAGATTTATGCGAGTTTGTGCGGTTCGAGCCCGTGCACATCCGTTACTTCGGTCCAACAACCATCAGACCGCGCACATCCGCGCAACCTTTACTCATGGGGTTCAGCGCCAGACTGCCCGCAAAAGTCATGTCTTATAATCAAAGCAACGGCCTTCCCGTCCGCGCCACGAACCACGAATGCCGACGAACCCCGGACCCAATGTCTGATGCACACGCCCCCTTGCTGGATAGAAGTCTCGCTCACCGCGCTGCGGCATAACTTCCGCACCGTACACTCTTTTGTTCAGCCGGACGTAAGCGTTTGCGCGGTGATCAAGAGTGACGCGTACGGTCACGGCGCGGCCGCCTGCGCGCTGGCTTTCCAGGAAGAAGGCTGTAAATGGTTTGCCGTGAACACCACGGAAGAAGGCATCGCGCTGCGCGAAGGCGGAATCCACGGACGCATCCTGCTCATGGCCGGATTGTGGCGCGGCGAAGAAGATGAAATTGTCCGCTACGGCCTCACGCCCACCGTCTGGGACTGGAACCACATTGAACTGCTCGAGAATGCCGCGGAACGCGTGAAGCCAAAGAATGCCGTGGCCGTTCATCTCAAGGTAAATACCGGGATGAACCGCCTGGGTGTTGATCTGGGCGCATTGAAAGAAATGTTTGCCGCCATCCGCACCGCTCCGCATATTTTTCTGGAAGGCATGTTCAGCCACTTTGCGGCTTCCGAGATCATCGATCATCCGGAAGGCGAGCAGCAGATGGCGCGCTTCCAGGAAGCCCTGGACAAAGCCAACCACATGGGGTTGACGATTCCAATGCGGCACATGGCCAACAGCTCGGCCATCGCCAGCCGGCCAAGATCATGGTTCAACATGGTGCGGCCCGGTCTGTCTTTATACGGCTACTACCTGCCGTTTGTTTCCGTGATGAGCGGTGCCAGTGATTCTTCTCATGAACTGCCGGTAAAGCCCGCTCTTTCCTGGAAGACCCGCGTGCTGCAGGTGCGCGAGGTTGCCGCCGGGCAACGCGTGGGCTACAGCAGCGGATATCTAACGCAGTCCGCCACTCGCGTGGCGATAGTGCCCGTTGGCTATGGCGATGGTCTCAGCCGCCAACTGTCTTCACGTGGACGGATGATTGTGCGGAACGACTACGCGGCCATCATCGGCAACGTCAGCATGAACCTTACCGCCCTGGATGTAACGGGGATCGCGGGAGTGGAAGTGGGCGACGAAGTGACCATCATCGGTGAAACCGAATCGCGCAAAGTCACCGCCTGGGACCAGGCGAATCTGGCATCCACCATCCCTTATGAGATTCTCTGCAATCTCTCGGCGCGAATGCCGCGAAGCTATCTGGAATAACTATTCAGGTTTTTGTGGGAAGTTGAATCGAAGCGGAGCGCGTTATCGTGCCACGGCCGCCTGCGTCTGCACGTGTTCAATGGCTTCGTAGATCTTCGGGTTCGTGCATACTTCGTAGTAATTCTCGTCGGTAAGTCTCTTCAGTGCAAAATCCCGCGGATCAACGTGGGCCACGCGGCCTTCACGCACCACAATCCGGTGGAATGTGCCTTGTCCCAGCGGGACCATCCCGCTATAGACGCGCACATTGCTTTTCTTCCAGATCATGGGAACTTCCAGGTCATACGCCTGCAACGAGATTTCCGTGCGCAGTTTCACGAACGCAGCGCGGCTTATGTGGATCCCGCCAATGTTGTAGCGCAGCAGAAACTCGTCAGGATTGCCGCCGGTATCGGCGTCGTCCACGGTCTTGAAAGAGAAAACGTTGAAGAGCAGGTCGCGGTCTTCCAGCAGGCGGCGCATGCCTTTGTGGCATGACGACAAGCGGTCACTCTCATTGATCGCCTTGGAGATCATGATCTTGCGCGTGGCGTCCATCAAATACATGGGCGCGGAATCCTGGTAGGAGACTCCAATGCCTAATTCCAAACTGGGCAGTCCCGCGGCCGTGGACCTTGCGTTGTACGCGGTGACCACTTCAATGATCTCTTTGGCCATAACGCAGGTCTGGGCAACGCCAGTCAGCGCCTCTCCGTCACGCTCAAACAGCGCCAGGATGATCGCATCACCTTCAATAAAGACTTTGCGCGCTTCGTACTTGGGCAAAAGCTTGTTGATAGGATCGTAAAAATTCAGGCTGAAATAAGAAGCCGGATTGAGGCCGCGCTCAAAAAGCGTACGCGTGAGCGTGGTGGACTCGCGGATGTCCGCCTTCAAGATCACGTGGTGCACAACTTTCTCTTCTGTTGGCTTTTGCTCTTCCGGCAGCAGAAACTCATACAAAGTGTTGTTCACCGCGGAAAGCTCGCGGAACTTCTCGTTGCCCAGTACGTTTACGCTGTCCATTACGGCCAGTACGGTTTCCATCCGGCGCAGGTCGCGATGGTAGCGCAGGAAGTCTGCTAAGAACCTGCCGGCTTGCCGCGCACGTTCCGCTGGTTTGCAGGTTTCAATCTTTTTTACCGCCGCATGCAGGTTGGCCGGAGATATCTTCCCATGCTCATCCAGCAGCGTCTCCACCCGCTTGCGTTCAGTGCGCGAGATCAGCGAGTTCTTCAGCTGCTGCGGATTGATCGGCGGCGAGTACTGCGCCAGCAACGGCGCCACTTCATACGAAGCCAGCATGCTCTCCAGCACGCTCTGTTTTTCCAGCACGTCCACCCAGGCATTGAGCATGGCTTTCTGCGCTTTGCCCTTGGCCGTGTGTTCTTCCGGAGTGCCGCCCGCCATGATTTCATAGGCGTTTTCCGGGACGTTGAGTATGCCTTCAACTTGCGGATCGTCCGCTTCCGCCACCACGCCCAGAATCTTCAACAACTGGCCGGCAAATTCACGAATCGTCTGAAAACGGTCTGGATCGCGCTCATAGTTGCCCAGCATCACATACTGCTCGGCGTTGAGATAATCATCCTGGCCATCGTCAGAGAAAAGCTGGCGGTTAATGAACAGATCGAAGGTAGCGGCGTTGCTTTCTCCAAAAAGCGAGCGGCGCGTCTTGCCCAGCGTTTCTTTTTCGGCTTCGCGCAAAATTACGAACAGGTCCTGTCCGGCGCGGCGCAGCACTGACTTTTTGTTGATCTGGAAACGCATCACGCGTTCCCGCAGACCCATGATGGCGTTGGTGCCGGACTGCCGGGGACCCTCATACATCTTGAGCCTGGCGCGGCAGCGCTCCAGTGCGGCGCCGAACTGGTTCACCAGCTCGTTGCGCATGAATTTCAACACGGCCAGCCGGAAAAGGAAGTCCAGGGTGACATTGCTGTCGGCCTTGGCGCGATTCAAGGAAACCACGTACAAGTCAGTTAAAACGCGCTTGTATTCAGCGGGATCAAACGGACGGTTCGTGTCCAACTGCTTCTCAACGGTACGCCCTTGCATGCGCGACCGCAGGCGGGCAGAGGCCACTTCTTCGGCGGCCAGTTCTTCCACGTTGCCGTATTTGGCCACGAGTTTGAAGATATGGAAACGCGTGGCGTCAACAAATTTGGGACTCAGGTAGACATCGTGGCGCACGTTGTCGATGCCGGGGACGAGGTCTTCCAGAGCAAGGGATGGTTCAAAGCTGGCCAACGAAAGTTGGCGGGCGTGGTCCGCTAGATTGCCGCGTTGAAGAAAGGAAAATGCCATGTGCTGCCGGCTGCTGTACGAGGGGAAAGGTGGATTTTACACCCAAAACCCATCCTTTCTTAGGTTACCTTCGGCACTTTGCCCCTTCGCTTAAGCCTTTACTCACTTGGGTTTTCCCTGCTGTGAGGCCTTGCGGGCCCGCTCAAACTCGTCTCCGGGCTGCCAGCCCACCAATTCAGGCTGGTTGGCCACATGCCAACCCAGAATCAGGCCGAATTTGGCCAGTTTCGCGTCCGCCGTAAAATCCATCTCAGCACGATATTCGTCTGACGGCTGGTGATAGCGGTGCGTCACATAATCTCTTTCTTTTTCTTCGCCCCACGCCAGGTCGTGTCCGCGGAACAGCGGGCCTTCATTCACGCTGAATGCCGGCACGCCAACGCGCGCCATGCTGAAATGGTCAGAGCGATAGTAGTGGCCGGCTTCGGGATGGTCGTCCGGTTGGATCGCCATGTCAAAATCTTTCGCCATGGCTTCCACCAGCGGAAACACCGTGGTCCGTTCCGCTCCGGAGACCACCAACTGTAAAGGTTCACCGAACGGCTGGATGTCGTCATAGTTCAGATCCAGCGAAATATCTTTGGCCGGGACCGGAGGATGCTGGCCAAGATACCTTGATCCCAACAGCCCCTGCTCTTCTGCCGTGACAGAAGCAAAGAAAATGGAACGTTTGGGTTTTTCTTTTGCCGAAGCAAACGCCCGGGCCAGTTCAAGAAGTATTCCGCATCCGGTCGCGTTGTCCGCGGCGCCGTTGTAGATGTTGTCGCCCGGCTCGTTGGGATGAATGCCCAGATGATCATAGTGCGCCGAATACACCACCGCCTGGCCAGCCAGCTTAGAGTCAGATCCTTTCACCTTGCCGACGACGTTGCGCGAAGCAAACGGTCGCACCTTGCTTACGATGGTTTCTTTCAGCCGGACTCCCAGGTCCACAGGCTTGAAAGTGCGAGTATTCGCGTCTTTCAGCATCTGGTCTAGGTCCTGGCCTGCGGAAGCGGCAAGCTTACGAGCAACTTCCAACTGTACCCATCCCGCGGATTGCAATTTGGGATCTTTGTCGTTTTGCAATAAAGACGATTCGCCGCCCCAGGAATTCCGTACAACTTCCCACGGATAGCTGGCCATCTCCGTTTTGTGGACCAGGATCACCGCCACTGCACCGCGACGCGCCGCTTCTTCATACTTGTAAGTCCAGCGGCCGTAATAAGTGAGCGCACGTCCTTTGAAGAAATTAGGGTCGTCAGAGGGCGGCTCGTTCACCAGCATGAGCACCGCCTTGCCTTTCAGGTCCACGCCTTTATAGTCGTCCCACTTGTACTCCGGAGCATTGATGCCGTAGCCGACGAAAACAATCGGCGCGTCAATCTCTGACTTGTCGGCGTGCGTCATGTCCGTGGCCACGTAATCGTCGGCGAATTTCAGCGGCATTTCCGCGCCAGCCTTGGGGACAAACGCAAATTGCGTCTTACCGCCGTCCGTGGTCACGCCGTAGAAACCCACGCTTTGGAAGTATGTGCCGTCGTCGCCCGCCGGCGCCAGGCCGTAGCTCTTGAACTGCGCGGCAATCCAGTCGGCCGCGGCGTCGCCACCTTTTTGGC
>Ga0209069_10000416_pt1 | contig 19068 bp, 12 predicted proteins | sample Str013_2_FD_187202 | JGI IMG/M metagenome (GOLD analysis project Ga0209069, IMG submission 187202) | Freshwater sediment microbial communities in response to fracking from Pennsylvania, USA - Straight Creek_MetaG_SC_2013 (SPAdes) (version 2) | ecosystem: Environmental > Aquatic > Freshwater >...
CTCGATGATGGGCTGCGAAATCCCATCCCGATAGCCGAAATGCTCCGTCATCTCCGCGTCCATCCGGCCGATCATGGCCGGCACGGGCCCGGCCGCGGTCTGTGCTGGGGGGCCGACCGGCTCGGCAATCCCGCGCATGGCGGCGAGCTCGGCCGCGATCAAGCGCGCGAGCGCCGTCTCGGTGGTTGCATAGAGCAGCAGCAGGCCGTCGATGGGGGCGGTCTGCCTGCTGCCCCAGAGCCAGTGCTCGGGCGCGCTCTCGCCGACATCGCCGAGCAGGCTGCTGCGTCGCTCGCCACGCGCCGGGACCATGCCCTCCTGGAATTCGCGGGAAAACTGCAAGATCTCATGCGGGTTGGCGCCGATCTTGGCGAGGCCAGTGACGGTCATCGCCAGGTTGATCGCCCAAAGCTCGTGCCGACCCTGATGCTTCTTGTGGCGCCGCTTCGACGCGCGCAAGGTGGTCGGCGGTGGCATCGGCGTCAGGGCATCTGCCGGGTCCGCATCCTCGTTGGTGCTGTCGTCATCCGCATCGCTGTCCGCCCGCATGATCCGCTTGGTGAGATTGCCGAGCCACTGCTTGGCCGCCGGCTGCGAACCCTCGGTGAAGCGCCACAGCAGGTAGGCCGAATGCGGCAGCCAGGGATAGCCGCTGAGCACCAGCCCCTGCACGTCGTCCCAATTGACCTTTTCCGTCACCGGCAGCCCCCGCCCTACAAATGTTGGAACATCCCGTCGAGCCCGCACGGCGCGGCCGGCTTGAACAAGGCTTGTCGAATGTCGGTGTTGGTATTGATGTTCTTGATGCTCAGCGTCGGATGCGCGCTGTACCAGACCAGCGTCTCGATCTGGCTGCGCCGGACATAGGCCTTGAACGGCCGCTCCGCCTGCGCGCCTTGCCAGACATAGAAACGAGTCTCGGGAAACGTGAAGCGCTGCTCGGGATTGACGGTTTTCACGAACGTGTTGGTCCAGATCGCATTGAGGCCCTTGACTGCCCCCATGTCGATGAACTCGTTCAGATAGCTTTCCCAGGCGCCGCTATAGTGGTCGAGAAACAGCAGGCGCCGCCCACCGTCAATGAGCACCCAGCGCGCCGAAAGAATAGTCGGGATGCCGCCGAGCTCTCCGCGGTTGAACCAGAACCGCGCCAGCAGCCCGATCACCAGCAATGTCGAGCGCAGCAGCCAGCGTCGGATCACGCCGCCCTTGACGTGGGTCAGGCTCACCAGATGGTTCTGGTAGCGGTTGGTGCCGCATTCCTCGCGCGCATAGGCATGGGCAGTTTCCGCTTGCCTGCCGATGAGCTGCTCGGGGTCGAGGTAGCGCTTGCGATCGCGCAGCTCGAGAGATCGGATGACGAGGAACGGCACCAGAACCAGGCCATAGAAGCTGAGCACACCCGCAAGCAACAAGCAGCCCAAGGTCAGCAAGACGTCGATCACTGGTGTGAACAAGTCCGCGAGGGCGCTCTGGACCTGAACCGGCATATGGCGCGCCACCACCAGGGCCATCAGCACACCAAGAACCACCTTCGCGAAGCGGGCGGCATCCAGCAGCAGCCGCCGGATGTTCTCCGCCTTGGCCGGCAGCTGCTGGTATTGCACGGCGAGTTTCAGCGACGTGGCCCAATGGTTGAAGAGCAGCCAGACCGCGCCGAGACCGGCCAGCAGCAGGAGACTGGCGAGCCAGGCAGGAACCACTACCGGCACCGTGACGGTCACGGCATCAGGCAAGGCCCGGTCTGTCGACCCTCTCAGGATCAGGTTGCGGTCGAGCTTGGCAATCGCCCGGGTGATCGGAGAGGCATCCTGTGCGAGACCCGGCGCCGGCGCCTTCGCCTTCTCGACCAGGGTCAATCCGGCGAACCCGATCAAAGCCGCCAGCACCGCATACCGCAAGATCACAAAGATATGCAGCGGATAGCGCAGGACGAAGAACTGCTCGCGCGGACTGTCGGTGAGCGTGCGCATCACATATTCCAGCGCACGCAGGACGAGCCAGGCGAGCGACAGGACGAACAACGCCGAAACCGCCGACATGTGCTGCGCCACGATCACGGAGCTGATCTGGCTGAGCAGTGGCCAATTGGAGTTGGCCAGTGCAACGGCTAGGTCAATCACGTACTGGGTGGCGGAATTGATATGATCGGCGATGAAGCCGGGCGACCAGCCCTTCCAGATGCGCAAGACGAGCACGCCGAGCAGAGTCGCCGCGGTCAGCAGCGCCAGCGCCGCACCAGTTGCGATCCAGGTTCGCGCGCTGATCTCCCACGGGACCAATGCCACAGCCTCAGCCCAGCGGTTCTCGGGCCGGCCGCGCACGACCTCGCGTTGTATCTCCTGCTGCAGGTCATCCAGACCCACCGGCAGCGGCCCGGCCTGCCGCCGCCCTGCAAGGAAGCTGACGACCTCCTTGCGGATCCGGCTTTCGCCGTCGATCTGCGCGCTGCTGCGGCCAGGGCTGCCGCGGAACATCAAACTGGCACCGACATCGTTGGCGATCAGATAGCCTGTTACCAGCTTGCCGACGGTCATTCCAGATTTGGGATAGCCGACACAATTGGCGAAAATTGTATGCACGCCCTCGGGGGCGGCGCGCAACAGGTCCTGCAGAAAGTCGTCGCGCTCGCCGTCGAAGGTCGCCTCGAACACGAGGCACGGCGGAAACTCGGCGTCTCCCTCCAGAATCACGAAGCTGCAGAACTGCAAGCCTTTGATCTCATGGAACGGGAAGGCCGGCCGGCACAACAAGGTGCCGGTCGCCATATCGAGGCCCTGCGGCTCGACCTCATCGCGCAGGTATTGCTCGAGCGCGTCGACACGTTCGTTCCGGATCGTTGCAATGATGGTCGTGAAGTTGGGCGTCATGACAGGCCTTCCAACTCATGCCGCAGCAGCTCACCGATCCTCGCCGAACGTCAGCCACAGCGAGCCGACAGCGGGACCGTCGTAACCGACCCGCCCCTGGCTGCCGTGCGCGCGCGACAGTCCTGGCAGCCGCAGCAGCGCGCCGATGATCTCGATCAGCACGACGTCCGCGATGTACTTGCCGAAACAGACCCGCGGCCCGTGCCCGAAGTGCATGTAATCCTCGATCGGACGTGCGGAGCAGTACCGCCAGGGCATCTCGAATACCTCCGGATCGGTCATGGCCGCCAGCGGCGGCACCAGAACCCGCGCGCCCGCCGACACGGTCCGCGCCCGTTTGGTATCCTTGGCGATGATGGTCTCGCGCGGGCAGCCGCGCACCAGCAGCGAAAGCATGGGTCGGAAACGCAGAGCTTCGTAGATCATCTGCTGCAATCGCTGGCGAAGCTCGTCGACCTGGCGGACCGCCGCCTGCCGCTGGCCCGGTGTCGACGCCGGCTGCTGGCTCAGCGCTTGCAATTGCATTTCGGCCTGATGCAACCGCTGGGCAATTTTCTGTGCCCGCCGGAACGCCGTGGGGTGCGCAAGCAGCCGGTCGAACGCATGCGTGGTGCCGCGAACGATGGTCGCCGCTCCCGTCGATGCCAGCCCCGCGAAGTAACGCTGGATCCAGCTTTCGTTGAACCAGGCCGGGTGGGCATTGGCGGCGCCGTTGGCGAGCAGGGTCACCAGCCGCGTCAGCAAATCACCGTTGCCGGCGACCGCAGCCGGCCGGTTCGGCTGCGCCTCGACCATCACCCGCCGATCGTGAATCAATGTGCGCAGATGCTCGCTGATCTTGTCCACGCTTTCGCGCGTCAGGCGCCAGCGCTCCGAGCCTTCCGGCGGGCGCACCATGATGAGCGCGGCGAGCCGGCGGACAGTGATGGCCATCTCCGCCTCGTCGCGGTTGATGGCGGTTATGCCAAGATACTGGGCGAACACGCGAACCATCACCGGCTCCGCCAGCCCCGCCACAACGTCGATCTCGCCGCGCCCGGCGTAGTTCTGCTGCGCATGCCGGATCAGGTCCGCTGCAGCGGCCTGCGCGATGGCTCTCACCTGCTCGATATCAACCGCCGGCTGTACAACGCTCCACAGCAAGCCGCGCTCGCGATCGTGCTGCTCGCGCCAGTCGATGCTCATCATGAACGGGCCCCACGGCATGCCCTCGGCCAGCACATCGTTGAGCGTGAAATCCTCAAACCGCTCGAGCACCTCGCGCACGTCGCTGGCCTTGGTGACCACCGTTAGGCTCCCGACCACCGTGATCGGACGGACGCGACGCAGCAGCGCGAAGCTCACCTTCATCAGCCATGGATGCGATAGCAGATGGCAGGTAATCCGGTAGATGGCCGATTGCACCGCGAGCCGAAGACCCGCCCGCAGGGCTTGCAGGGTCGAGGGCGCCCCGTGTCCCACCGCTTGCGCATCCCTGTTCGGATTTTGCATGACGCCTTACCATAACTGCCGAAGGGCGCCCGAGCCGCGACGGATCGATTTTATTAAGAGACTATACTGCCAGCTTACTTGGGGAACCAATACTTTGCCAATGGGTTAAAATCGGCGCTATGCTCACAGGCACCGCAAACCATGCAATTGGATAAAAAGTAGGGAAAATCAACAGCCAACGGCGCCGGCGATCCGGCCCCACACTCCAATATGCGCGCCATCGAGCGCACGCCGGGCGATAATCCGCTCCCGCGATCCGTGCGCCGCCGCTCAGGGCATCGGCAGCGCCTCGTGCTCCTTCAGCGTCTTGCCGCTCACCGCGTCCTGCTCGACGAGCTTGACCCGATACCCCCACAATTGCGCGAGATGCAGCAGGCTGCGATCGCACTGCTCCTTGTCGAGCAGCACACCGTCGCGGACCTTATGGGCGACGACCAGCCGCCTGCTGGACGCGAGATCGGCGTCGATCACCTGCAGATCGGGGTCCTGCGCGGAGGCATCGTATTGGCGGGCGAGGGCCTTACGCACGCGGCGATAGCCCGATTCATCGTGGATCGCCTTGATTTCGACCACCGGCGCGCCGGCATCGTCGTGGGCGTGAAACAGGCGGAAGTCGCGGATCAGCTGCGGGCTCATGTATTGCAGGATAAAGCTCTCGTCACGGAACTCGGCCCACGCCTTCTTGAGCGTGCCCAGCGCGTCGCCGCAGCCGGCGAACTCCGGGAACCACTCCTTGTCCTCGCTGGTCGGCGTTTCGCACATGCGCTTGATATCGCGCATCATGGCAAAGCCCAGCGCATAGGGATTGATGCCGCCGTAGTGCTTCGCATCGAACCCCGGCTGATACACCACCGAGGAATGCGAATGCAGGAACTCCAGCATCGAGCCCTCTGTGATCAGGCCGCGGTCGTACATGCGGTTGAGGATCTCGAAATGCACGAAGGTGGCGCAGCCCTCGTTCATCATCTTGGTCTGCCGCTGGGGGTAGAAATACTGCGCCAGCATGCGCACGATGCGCAGCAGCTCACGCTTCCACGGCTCGAGCTTGGGCGCATTCTTCTCGAGGAAGTACAACAGGTTTTCCTCGGGCAGCCCGAGCGACACCTGCTCGGCTTTCGAGCCGTCGGTCTTCACCTCGCTGTCCCCCGGCTTTTCAGCAGGCTTGGGCAGCGTCCGCCACAGATCGGAGAACGTCTGCTCCTCGTACTCGCGCCGCTGTCGCTCGCGCAGCGCCTCGCGCAGGGGAGACATGGCTTTGCGGTGCCCGGGATGGCGGCTGACGCCCTGCGGCATCAGCGCATGCGCGCTGTCGAGCACGTTCTCGACGGCCTCGATGCCATAGCGCTCCTCGCACTCCGACACGTATTCCTTGGCAAATGACAGATAGTCGAGGATGGCGTCGGCGTCGGTCCATTGCCGGAACAAATAGTTGTTCTTGAAGAAGTGGTTGTGCCCCATCGCCGCGTGGGCCAGCACCAGCGTCTGCATGGTCATGGAGTTTTCCTCCATGATATAGTTGATGCAGGGATTGGAGTTGATCACGAGCTCGTAGGCGAGCGCCCGCGCGCCCTTGCGGTAGAGCGTCTCCTCGCGCGCAAAATGCTTGCCGAACGACCAGTGGCGGTACATCAGCGGCATGCCGATCGAGGCATAGGCATCCAGCATCTGCTCGGCGGTGATCACTTCGATCTGGTTGGGATAGATGTCGAGCCCCATCTCCCCGACACCGATCTCCTCGACGGTATCGTAGACCTTCTTCACCAGATCGAAGGTCCATTCTGCGCCTTCGAACAACGGCTTGCGCGCCACCGTGCGCTTCTTCGGCTTGGCCAATGTTTTCGACATCACCGTCACCCCGCCCCGCTATTTGCCTGCAGACGTGCTCGAAAACAGATCATGGAACACCGGATAGATGTCGCCTGGCGACGTAACCCGCTTGACGGCGAACTGCCGATGCTTTGGCGCCAGCCCTTCGTAGCCGAGCCAGACGATGCTCTCGTCCCCGGCATTCTGCCGCTCCGTCGAAACCTCGACGTAGGCGAAATACTGACAGAGAGGCAGCACCTCGGTGTCGAGCAGCGACAGGCATTTCTCCATGTCGTCGTGAAAGTTATGCCCGTCCGATGCCTGCGCCGCGTAGATGTTCCAATCCTCGACCGGATAGCGGGCCTTCACCACTTTCAGCATCTCATCGAGCGCGGAGGAAATCACCGTGCCGCCGGTGTCGGTATCGCGGAAAAACGCCTCCTCCTCCACCTCCTGCGCCTCGGTGGTGTGGCGGATGAACACGACGTCGACCTCGCGGTAATGCCGGGTCAGAAACACATGCAGCAGCATGAAGAACCGCTTGGCGAGGTCCTTGAGCTGCTCGGTCATCGAAGCGGAAACGTCCATCAGGCAGAACATCACCGCCTGCGTAGCCGGCCGTGGCTTGCGCTCGAAGCGGTTGTAGGTCAGGTCGAGCGGATCGATGTAGGCCACCGTCCGCCGCATGTGCCTCAGCCGCGTCAGCTTGGCCTTCAGCTTTTCGATTTTTTCGGGATCGGATTTGGCCTCCGCTTCTGCCTTCGCGAGCTCGTCCTCCATCGCCTTGATCTCGGCCATGCCCGGCCGGCGCAGCGCAATCCGCCGCGCCAGCGAGTTGCGCATGGTGCGGACCCGGTTGAGCTTGGAGGGCGGACCATCAGACTGGTAGCCGGCCCGCATCGGCTCGGGCGAGCGCAGGGATTTGAGCTTGGCTTTGATCAGATTGGGCAGCTTCAGATCCTCGAAGAACAGATCGAGGAATTCCTCCTTGGACAGCGTGAATACGAACTCGTCCTGGCCTTCGCCGTCGGCGCTGCCCTGATTGCCGCGCCCGCCGCCGCCCTGCGGTTTCTGCACGGTGTCGCCAACCGAGTATTCCTTGTTGCCCGGAAGCACGAAGTCGCGCTGGCCGACGCTGCGTCCGAGGCTGAACGATGGCTCGCGCAAGCTCTTGGAGCGGATGGTGACCTTCTCGCTGCCCTCGACCTCGGAGACTTTGCGTTTCTTCAGCGAATCGCGCACCGCCTCGCGGATCTCCGCCTTGGCGCGGCGGATGAAGCGCTGGCGATTGCCGAGGCTTTTCGCCTTGGGATTGAGCCGGCGGTCAACAATGTGCATGCGGCTGATCCGATCCTTGGCTAACGCGGCACGATACATGCTGCGGTAGGCACGCAAACGCCGCCCCCGGGCCGAACCCAGGGACGACGCACTTTGCGCGGCATGGCGCCGGTGGTCAACGTCGCTGGCTCAACCCGCCTTCTTATGCCGCATATACCATTCGACGAGCCGGCGCACCTGCCGGGGCGTATATCCGCGCTGGACCATGCGGCCGACGAACTCCTCGTGCTTCTTTTCGGCTTCGTTGTCCTTCTTGGCGCCGAAGCTGATCACCGGCAACAGATCCTCTACCTGGCTGAACATGCGCCGCTCGATCACGTCGCGGATCTTCTCGTAGGAGGTCCAGCTGGGATTTTTGCCCCCGTTCCGCGCCCTGGCTCTAAGCGAGAACTTCACCACCTCGTAGCGGAAATCCTTGGGGTTTGCGATCCCGGCCGGCTTCTCGATCTTCGACAGCTCCTGATCGAGCAGCGAGCGGTTCATCAGCTGGCCGGTGTCGGGATCCTTAAAGTCATGGTCTTCGATCCAGGCATCAGCGTAGGCGACGTAGCGATCGAACAGGTTCTGGCCGAAGTCGTTGTAGGATTCCAGGTACGCCTTCTGAACCTCGTTGCCGATGAACTCGGCGTAACGCGGTGCCAACTCCTCCTTGATGAACTCGATGTAACGGTCCTCGGTTTCGTCCGGCAGCTGCTCGCGCCGGATCGCCTGCTCCAGCACATACATCATATGCACCGGATCGGCACCGACCTCGTTGGAGTCGTAGTTGAAGGTCTCCGACAGGATCTTGTAGGCGAACCGCGTCGATGAGCCGTCCATGCCTTCCCTGATACCGGCCGCATCGCGGTACTCCTGGATGGTCTTGGCGTGCGGATCGGTGTCCTTCAGGCTGTCGCCGTCGTAGATGCGCATCTTGGAGATGATGCTCGAATTCTCGTGCTCCTTGAGCCGCGTCAGCACCGAGAACTGCGCCAGCATGTCGAGCGTGTGCGGGGCGCACGGTGCCTGCGTCAGCTCGCTCGAAGCGAGAAGCTTCTCGTAAATCTTCCGCTCCTCCAGCACCCGCAGGCAGTACGGCACTTGAATCACGCAGATCCGGTCGATGAACGCCTCGTTGTTCTTGTTGGAGCGGAAGCTCTGCCACTCGCTCTCGTTGGAATGCGCGACGATGATGCCCTGATAGGGCAAGGCGCCGACATTCTCGGTGCCGACATAGGTGCCGTCCTGGGTTGCGGTCAACAACGGATGCAGCATCTTGATCGGCGCCTTGAACATCTCGACGAACTCGAGCAGGCCCTGCGAGGTGCGGTTGAGCCCCCCGGAGTACGAGTAGGCATCGGCGTCGTTCTGGCCAAAGAACTCCAGCTTGCGGATGTCGACCTTGCCGACCAGCGAGGAGATATCCTGGTTGTTCTCATCGCCCGGCTCGGTCTTGGCCACGCAGATCTGCCGCAGCTTCGATGGAAACAATTTGACGACGGAGAATTTGGAAATGTCGCCGCCGAACTCGTCCAGCCGCTTCACCGCCCACGGGCTCATGGTGCCGGTCAGCTTGCGCCGCGGAATGCCATACTTCTCCTCGAGCGTCGCCGCCATCGAGGTCGGGTCGAACATCCCGAGCGGACTCTCGAAGATCGGGGAGATGTCGTCGCCCGCCTTGAGCACGTAGATCGGGCATTTCTCCATCAGGTCCTTCAGGCGGTCGGCCAGCGAGGACTTGCCGCCGCCGACGGGACCGAGCAGATAGAGAATCTGCTTGCGCTCCTCGAGCCCCTGCCCGGCAGCGCGGAAATATCCCACGATCCGCTCGATGGTTTCCTCGAGCCCATAGAAGTCCTTGAACGCTGGGTATATTTTCACTGTGCGGTTCATGAAAATACGGCCCAGGCGCTGGTCCTTGGCGGTATCGACATGCTGTGGCTCGCCTATCGCGATCATCATTCGCTCGGCGGCACTGGCATAGAACATCGGATCGTTGCGGCAGCCTTCGAGGTACTGCCTCAGCGTCATCTGCGCCTGTTTGTGCTTGTCATAGCTCTGCGCATAAAGATCAAAGATCTCGTCTTTCGCTGTCATGTCCGCTCTCGATCTCGTGGCGTTGAACGGCGTGGCCCAAGGATCCGAAAGGCGCACGCAATCCGACGCGCTTCACTTTTTTCCCGGTCGGCGGTTCATGGCCGCTGCAGCCCTTGATACGGCGGCAATGATAGGCGCCCGTTTGGCCGGGGCTATTGCTCCTGGATTTAACCATGTAGGAACGAACCATGGAAGCTTCACGTTGCCTATTCAACTAGAATACCTCAGCACCGCCGTCTGACCAAATCCTGCCATCACGATTCAGCGCCAAGTGAGGAGATTTTAAGGTCGATTTCTGCAAGCGCCTGGCCTCCTGACGTTGCTGTTATGTTGCGCCCGACGGATCGATGCCTTGGAATTGGCGCTCATTCCACAATATGTGCGACGGCAACCTTACCGGATATCCTCGAATCGACGTCAGCATATCAGAATCTCCACGTCCTGCCTCGGTTGCGACCGGCACGGGCTTGCGTCTTCCGGAAATCAGCTTATTCCGAATGGCTGCTTTGCGGATAAGTTCCGTCCGGGAGCGGCATTTGCAGCCCCGACGTTCCGTCTTGCTCGAAAAATGGGCACCGATGACCCCTGTTGATAACGAACTCGCCGGCCTGGCCAAGATCCTGCCCCCCGATGGTCTGGCGGTGGCCACTGCCGTCATGACCCGCCGCAGCATTCGGGGGTTTCTGCCGACGCCGGTTGCTCGTGAGACCGTCGGAGCCATTCTCAACATTGCTGCTCGTGCACCGTCCGGCTCCAACATCCAGCCCTGGAAGGTGTACGCGATCGCCGGCGAACTGAAGCAGCGCATGACTACGGCTTTGCTGGACGCCCATTATCACCACCAGGAGGACCACAAGCGGGAGTACAACTATTACCCGGTGAACTGGCGCGACCCGTACCTCGCGCGCCGCCGGGCCTGCGGATGGGGTCTCTACGGGACGCTGGGGATCACCAAGGGTGATGCCCAGCGCATGTCGCGCCAGCATGCCCGTAACTACGAATTTTTCGGCGCTCCGGTCGGACTATTTTTCACACTTGACCGGGACATGGAGATCGGCAGCTGGCTCGACCTCGGTATGTTCATCCAGAGCGTCATGATCGCCGCGAGCGGTTTCGGGCTGGCCACCTGCCCGCAGGCCGCTTTCGCCGTCTATCCGAAGATCGTCTGCCCCATGCTCGGCATTCCCGACAGCGAGCAGCTGGTTTGCGGCCTGTCGCTCGGCCATCTCGACCCCGACGAGCCGGCCAACCGGTTCTGGACAGAGCGAGAAGACGCGGCGGCGTTCACGACGTACATCGGGCTTTGACGACCATGCCGACTAAATAGTGTCTGTGGAACCCTCATATGAGGGCCGTTTTCGTCATGACAAGGGTCTGCGCCAGACGGATGTGTCAGGACACGTGCGCTACAGGCGCAAGATGGTGAGCGCCAGCGCCTTGGCGCGTGGAACGAGACTGTCCAGCTCCACGTACTCGTCGGCGGTATGGGCTCTGCCGCCGATCGGACCGATCCCGCACAGCGTTGGTGCGCCGGAAAGCGCGGTGAAGCCGGAATCCGCACAGCCGCCGGAAAATTCCCCGCCGACCGCATAGCCAAGCTCACCCGACGCCGCCGCATAGGCTGCCATCACGCTCCGCGAAGCCTCGGTCTCGATCAACGGCACGAACTCGCCCTTGATGCCAAAACTGGCGGTGGCGCCGGCCACGGTGCTCACCTCGACGATCTGGGCGACCTTCTCCAACAGATCGTCGCGCTGCTGCGGCCGCACGTAGCGCAGGTCGACTTCCGCCTCGGCCAATGGTGCAGTGGTGTTGACCGATTGCCCGCCCTTGAGCAGACCGACGTTGACCGTCACTCCGGCCTCCAGATCGGTGAGCCGGTGCAGCGCCACGATCTTGTGGGCGATTTCGCCGATGGCGCTGATACCCTCCTTGAACGAGCCGCCGGAATGGGCCGCCTTGCCGCGCACCTCGATCGCGAGGAAAATGCCGCCCTTGCGCCCGGTGATCACGTTGCCGCTGGGCCGCCCCGGCTCCGAATTCAGCACCGCGAGGGCGCTCTTTGCGGTTCGCTCGATCACCGGCCGTGAGGATGGCGAGGCGATCTCCTCGTCGCTCGTGATCAGTCCGAGCAATGGTGCCGGCGCCCCGCCAAACCGCCGAAACGCGGCCAACACATAGGCGTTCATGACGAGGCCGGCTTTCATGTCGGCGACGCCGGGGCCATAGGCCCGCGCGCCTTCAATCCGGAAGGGCCGCAATCCCGCTTCCCCCTTGGGAAATACGGTGTCGCGATGCCCCATCAGCACGATTGGCCGGTTGCCGCCGCCCGAAGTGCCGACCTCGGCGAAGATCGCGTCGCCGAACTTGGCGTGCCGTTCGGTCCGGATCACAATATCGTGCTCGACGAAGAACTGGCTGAGCCGCGCACCGACCCGGTCGACGCCGGCCTTGTCGTAGCTGCCGCTGTCCATGTTCACCAGCTCGCCGAGCAACGTGATCATTTGCGGCCGCTGGGAGTCGAGCCAGCTGACAATTCGGGCAGCGACGTCGCCGGCGGGAGGTGGCCTTTGCATTATCGAGATCCGATCGCAGGTGGTGCCGCTGTTCGGGCCCCGGGGCCAAAGGGTGATCCCCAGGCGCTGGCGGCGTCAAGCCTTTGCGGGGCCGATCCTGTGACTTGCGTGTCTCGAGCTGAGACAAAGCGAGCCGGTCATTGAGCCCTTGTTGAGCATGATCCTCGGCATTTTACAGACTTCATCGGTTGTTTAGCTCAACGGAGTTTTACTGCCCTCCGGATTGCGGCTGCGGAGGCACAGATGTTCGGTAACTCGTGGATGTGGCAGCGCTCGGGCGAGATCGTCATCATGTTCGCGACATTGACGGCGCTCGGGGCCTTGACGCGCAGTGCTTCGGCGGATCCGAGCTGGCTCGACGAGCGCGCGCTGATCGAAACGGTTGCCAAGCCGGCAGCCGAGGCCAAGCAGCCGGTTGCGGAGGCGGTCCCGCTCATGGACCCCGTTGCCGGCCCCAGCCCCGCTGATTTTCTGAAACCGGCGCCCGCAATGGCTGCCGCCGTGCCGTCAGTGCTGCCGACGCTCGCCACAGCGCCACCGGCCGATCTTGATTTGAACGAGGACCTGCCCTACGAGGGCCGGGACCCCAAACAGGCTTTGACGGCGCCCGACAAGGCCCTCATCGGACCCCGCACCGATTCCGACCCGATTGTGGGCGAGAGTAAGAAGGCGGAGCCGACAGAGGCAACCGCCGTGGCACAGCCTGCCAGGTCCCCCGACGTCGGCAAGGAGGGGCACGCCGCTGCCGAAGCTCCAGCAACGAGCCATCGCGTAGCTCGACAGGAAATTTCGGAAGAGGTTACCCCGCCCAACGTCGGCATTGTCTGCCTGGCCGGCTGCAACGACACCCCTGCGAGCACGCCGCCGCTTGCGACCAAGGTGCGGACATCGAGCCTGGCGGCCAGACTCACGGACCGGTTCATCCGAGCCGACCGGGGCCGGCCGAGAGACGTAAAAGCGGTTGCCGTCGCCCTCCGCCAGCACCCGACGCAGGCCACGACCGCCGGCAACGCGATCTGGCCCAAGCGCCATCCGCTTTGCATTGCCAACTGCGCTCCCGCCGAAAAGCAGCTGACCGAGGCGGTCTATGCCACGGTGCCTGGACTGCGCCAGCACCTGAGCGTGGCGATTCCCGAAGCCTGGCTCGGCGTGCCATTGATTCAGGTCGCCAACCGAGACTCGCTGACCGTAACCGGCGCGATGCGCTCGACGAGCCTTTCCGACCAGCGGTTTCCCGGCATTCTTCGCAGCGTGCGCAGCCGCTGAATACAACCGCAGCGTCAATTTCGCGGGACCGTTGTCGTGAGGCGTGCCCGGGGCTGCCCGGCCTGTCAGGTCTGTCAGCGTGATGGCACCGCGTGCGCCGCTACGAACAGCCGCACCCCGCTCGCCACGCTCGCCTCGATGTCCGCCGCCGAAGGCATGCCGGCGACATTGAACACCAGCCGGCGCAGATGCCGGGTCTGCATGAGATCGAGCAGCTGATAGGCGGCAAGCTCGGGATCGGGAACGCAGAGCCGGCCCTTGGCCTGCTGCGCGCATAGATATTCGGTGAGTCGCGACACCGCCTTTTGCGGCCCGGCCTCGAACATCATCCGGCCGATGGCGGGAAACTTTCCGGCAGCACCGATCACCAGCCGAAACAGTGCAATGTTGGCCGGCTGAATGATTTTCTTGGTCAGGTTGACGCCGTACCTGGTCAAGGTCTCGAGCATATCGCCAGCTTCGGCGTCGAGCACCAGCGCCAGCTCCGGCGTTGCGCACATCATGTCCTCGATCAGTGCCGCAAACAGGCTTTCCTTGTTGGTGAAGTAGACGTAGAGCGTCGGCTTGGAAACCTCCGCTTCGGTGGCGATATCGTTCATGCTGGCGCCGTCGTAGCCGAGCCGGTTGAACACCTCTCGCGCCGCACCGAGAATGCGGGCGCGTTTCTCCGCCTGCGCCGCGGAGCGGCTGCGCCTGGCCTTAACCGACACCTTGGGACCGCCCCCCTCCCTTGCCTCGGCCCTGGTCTCTCTATCTGAAGTCACCTCAATTTCTCCGTCGTAATTGGATGAGCAGCCACGCGGATGTGAACAGGTGCGCCGCGGAATAGGTCTTGTCATAGCTTGCCGTTTGCGTTATGTCAATATTGACCGAACGGTTTAGTCAATGATCTGAGCGATGGGTAAGATGCGCAACACGCGAGCGGTTCTCCGGGTATTGTCACTGAACCGCAACCAATCAGCGGCGGCACGCGATACTGTGGAAATGGCGGACCGGCAGAAGGCTTGGAGCATGGCGGAACGAGAGGAGGGGCCTGAATTTGGTCGCGATCGGGTAGAGGACTCGGGCGCCGGAGTCGAGGCGAAGCCCGCGGCCGCGGAGAGCCCTGAACCGGGCCACCGGCGGCCTGCTCCGTCCAGCCGTTCACATGGAGCCGAAGCAAAGGCGGCCGGCAGCGGCGTTCGCCAGAAATTCGATCGCGCAGGACGCGGCCTGCTCGGCGGACGCACGCGGGTGGTCGTGGGCGCCGGGCTGATCGTGGCGACGCTCGCCGTCGGCTTTGCGGTCCGCTACTGGACCTTCAGCCGCTACATGATCTCGACCGACGATGCCTACATCCGCGCCGATGTGACCAACATCGCGACCAAGGTCGCCGGCTACGTCACCAAATTCGACGTCAAGGACAACGCGGCCGTACAGGAGGGCGACGTCATCGCCGTCATCGACGACGGCGACTACAAGATCGCGCGCGACGCCGCGGCCGCCAAGGCCGACACGCAACGCGCGACCATCGCTCGCCTCGACAGCCAGGTCACGGCGCAGGACAGTGTCATCAACCAGGCTCGCGCCACATTGATCGCGGCCGAAGCCGACGCCCGCCGTGCGGTGCTCGATTACAGCCGTTACGCCCAGCTCGCCAAGAGCCAGTACGGAACCCAGCAGCGGTTCGAGCAGGCGGAAGCCGACCGCAATCGAACCGCGGCGCAGGTGGCAAGCGCCAAGGCGCAGCAGGCCAACGCGGAGGCCGGCAAGGTGGTGCTAGCGGCGCAAAAGCTCGAGGCGGAGCGCACGCTGGTCGAGCTCAACACCCAGCTCGAGAAGGCCGAGCGCGATCTCGCCTTCACAAAAATCCGCGCGCCGGTCGCCGGCAGCTTCGGCAACAAGAGCGTGCAAGTGGGCGCGTGGGTCAATTCCGGCACGCGGCTCGGAGCCCTCGTGGCTTCCGACTCGCTCTACGTGGAGGCCAATTTCAAGGAGACCCAGCTGCAGCGCATGCGTGCCGGCCAGCCGGTCGCGGTCTCGGTCGATGCGCTGCCGGACCGGACCATCAGCGGCACCCTGGACAGCCTGTCGCCCGGATCGGGGGCCCTGTTCAGCCTGCTGCCGCCCGAGAATGCCACCGGCAACTTCACCAAGATCGTGCAGCGGGTGCCGGTCCGTATCGCGTTGCCGAATAATGCCGAGACGCTGGCGCTGCTGCGGCCCGGATTGTCGGTCTATGCGGTGGTCGACACACGCCGCCTGCAGCCGGCGCAACCGAGCAACGGCGCCCCCGGCCATCCGGTCGCCCAGAGCAACGCCCGCTGATCAAGGGGGGCCCCATGTCCCAATCCACCAGTGCTCCCAGGGAGCAACCGGTCGAGCCTCGCAAAGTGCTGGCGTTCTTCGCCATGGTGCTCGGCATGTTCATGGCGATCCTCGACATCCAGATCGTGTCCGCCTCGCTCGCCGAGATCCAGGCCGGGCTCAGCGCCAGCGCCGACGAGATTTCCTGGGTGCAGACCTCCTACCTGATCGCCGAGGTGGTGATGATCCCGCTGTCGGGGTTCCTCGGCCGGCTGTTCTCGACCCGTTGGCTGTTCACCGCCTCCGCCGCCGGCTTCACCATCGCCAGCATTTTTTGCGGATTTTCGACCTCGATCGAGGAGATGATCTTCTTCCGCGCGCTGCAGGGCTTCATCGGCGGCGGCATGATCCCGAGCGTGTTCGCCGCCTCGTTCTCGATATTCCCGCCGAGCAAGCGGCCGATCATCCAGCCGCTGATGGGCCTGGTCGCCACCATGGCACCGACACTCGGACCGACGCTCGGCGGCTATCTCACCGACCTGTTCTCCTGGCACTGGCTGTTCTTCATCAACGTCATTCCCGGGGTGATCGTCACCATCGCCGCCGCTTCTTTGATCGACTTCGACCGGCCGGATTTCAGCTTGTTCGAGCGCTTCGACTGGTGGGGCCTGATCTTCATGGCGCTGTTTCTCGGCAGTCTCGAGTACGTGCTCGAGGAAGGTCCGACCAAGGACTGGTTCGAGGATGCCAACATCGTCACATTCACCATCGTGTCTGCGGCGGGCGCGCTGCTGTTCTTCGCCCGCACGTTCACGGCTGCCCAGCCGATCGTGGACCTGTCCGCGTTCCGGAACCGCAATTTTGCAACCGGCTCAGCCTTCTCCTTCGTGCTCGGCATCGGCCTCTATGGATTGACCTACGTCTACCCGGTTTATCTCGGCCGCGTGCGCGGCTACTCATCCCTGCAGATCGGCGAGACGTTGTTTCTCACCGGCTTGTGCCAGTTCATGGCCGCGCCGATCGTGGGCCGGCTGTCGGCGAAAATCGATCCTCGCCTCCTGCTGGCGATCGGTCTCACCACGTTCTCGGCCGGAACCTTCGCGGCCAGCTACATCACCAAGGATTGGGCGTTCGGCGAGCTGATCATCCCGCAGGTGTTTCGGGGCGTCGGCTTGATGTTCTCGTTCGTTCCGATCAACAATTTGTCGCTCGGCACGCTCAGCCCCAGCCAGATGAAAGGCGGCGCCGGGCTCTATAACCTCATGCGCAACCTCGGCGGCGCGGTCGGGCTGGCGCTCATCAACACGGTGCTCAATCACCGCATCGATCTGCACCTTGCCCGCCTGCACGAGCAGATCAATCCGGCCAACGTCGCCGCGCAGAGCTGGCTCGACGCGCTCACCCAGAAGTTCGCCGATTTTGCCGATCAGGCGGGCCCGATGGCGCTGAAGCAGCTGGCGCTGATGGTGCGCCAGCAGGCGACCGTGATGGCGTTCGGGGATCTGTTCCTGCTGCTGACGGTGCTGTTCATGCTCATGCTGCCGTTCCTGGCGTTCGTCGAGAAGCCGAAAGCCGCCGCGCCTGCCGGTGGTGAGCATTAGCGATATCTGCACTGTCCCGTGGGCCCAGAAAATCCTTGCCATCTCCCATACGCCGCTGGAACCTTGCACACGTCACCTTGCAGCGATCCGTTCAATTCAATCGGCGTCCCCCTCGCCCGCCTTGCGGGGGGAGGGCAGAGGTGGCAACCGGCAGGGAGCGCATCATGAAGGAGCGGGTCATCGACATTGCGACCCGGGACGGGGCGATGGAGACGTTCATCACCCATCCCGAGCAGGGCGGGCCGTCTCCGGCCGTGGTGGTCTACATGGACGTGTGGGGCATCCGCGAGGAGCTGTACGATGTCGCCCGCCGCATCGCGACGGTCGGCTATTACGCCATGGTGCCCGACTTCTACTACCGGCAGGGGCGCATCCGGCACGAGTTCCGCGATCGGAACAACCGCATGATCTCTTTGCATTCTTTATCCGAGGCCGACCAGAAAAGGGTCACCGACCCGCTGACCAAATTGCCGAACCACCTGGTGGTCGACGATACCAATTCGCTCATCGCGTTCGCCGGTCAGGACCCTCAGGTCAGGAGCGGCGGCATGGGGTCGATCGGATTCTGCATGGGCGGACGGCATGTCATGTGCGTCGCGGCGGCGTTCCCCGAGCATTTCGTGGCCTCGGCCGGCCTGCATCCGACCAGCCTGATCTCGGACCGCAAAAGCTCGCCGCATAAGGACGTCAGCAAAATGCGCGGCGAGGTCTACTGCGGTTTTGCCGAGACCGATCCCTATGCGCCGTTGTCGATGGTGGCCGAGCTTGCCGCGCTGTTCAAGGCATCCCCGGCAAAATATCACCACGAGATCCACAAGGGCGCTGTGCACGGCTATGCGCTGCCCGATCGCGACATCTACGACAAGCGCGCTGCCAACCGCGACTGGGAGCTGATCTTCGCCATGTACCGCCGGCAGATCCCGCCGGGGTGAACTCACTCGTGGCGGTGAATGGCGGAATCGGCCTTGGTATCGCGCATGAACACATAGACCACGAGCGATAGGCCGATCATGCCGGTCAGGTAATAGTAGAACCAGCTCTCGTGGCCAAGCGACTTGAACCATAGCGCGAGCGAATCGGCGGTGCCGCCGAAGATCGAGACCGTCAGTGCGTAGGGAAGCCCGACGCCGAGGGCCCGCACCTTGGTGGGAAACAATTCCGCCTTCACCACGGCATTGATCGAGGTATAGCCCGAGACGATCATCCAGGCTGCGGCGATCAGCAGGAAAGCCTGCAGCGGCCCCTTGGCGGCCTGCAGAGCCGTGAGCAGGGGGACCGTGAACAGCACGCCGCTGACGCCGAACGCGATCAGCAGCCACTTACGGCCGATGCGGTCGGAAATCGCCCCGTAGATCGGCTGCAGGATCATGCCGAACACCAGCGCTGAGAGCGCCACCAGCGTCGTCTGATCGTCGGTCAGACCGACCGACAGCTTGAGGAACTTCTGCATGTAGGTGGTGTAGGTATAGAACGCCGCCGTGCCGCCAGCGGTCAAGCCCACGACCAGCAGAACCTCGCGCGGATACTGCATCAGAGCAGCTAGCGAGGAGGTTTTGGCCTTGACGACTTTCTGAGCTGCCTCGAAGGCGTCGGTCTCGTGCAGATTGCGCCGCATGATGAGCGCCACGACGGCGAGCAGGGCGCCGATGAAGAACGGAATGCGCCAGCCCCAGTCGTCAAGCTGCGCCGGTGCAAGCCATGCGTTCAAGCCGAAGCCCAAGGCGGCCGAGACGATGATGGCCACCTGCTGGCTTGCCG
>Ga0209069_10000417_pt1 | contig 19031 bp, 17 predicted proteins | sample Str013_2_FD_187202 | JGI IMG/M metagenome (GOLD analysis project Ga0209069, IMG submission 187202) | Freshwater sediment microbial communities in response to fracking from Pennsylvania, USA - Straight Creek_MetaG_SC_2013 (SPAdes) (version 2) | ecosystem: Environmental > Aquatic > Freshwater >...
GTAATGAACAAATGGCAAAACCAGAGCCAGTCATACATATTGGGTAAGATATTCAAACGCACCCTCCTCATTTTTTTACTGGGATACCTGATGTACTGGTTCCCCTTTGTAAGACCTGATGGCAGCGGTCATTGGGTGTTTGCGCCGATTTCAGAAACAAGGATACTGGGCGTATTGCAAAGAATTGCACTTTGTTATGGTATTGCTTCCCTGCTTATCTATTACCTAAAACCAAGAGGCGCTTTTATAGTTAGCATTGGATTACTCCTGGGCTATTGGGGAATCATGTACTTTTTCGGGGATGCAGGCAATCCATACGATTTTACAACCAATGCCGGTTATTACCTGGACAAATGGATAATGGGAGAAGGGCATATGTATAAAGGAGAGGGCTTCCCCTTCGACCCGGAAGGATGGCTCAGTACCTTACCCGCCGTAGCCAATGTGGTAGCGGGATTTTTGGTGGGCAGGTTTATACAACAAAAATCTACTCAGCCTGATGGGGTGGGAATGGGAAAGACCTATGAGGGATTGGCCAAACTGATGCTGGTGGGTGGATTGTTGTTGTTTCTTGCCTATGTGTGGAACTTTTATTTCCCGGTAAACAAGAAACTCTGGACCAGCTCCTTTGTCTTGCATACCGTAGGACTGGATTGTTTGATTCTTTCAGCCATTATTTATGTGGTTGATTTTCTGCAAAAAACAAAATGGACCTATTTCTTCCAGGTATTTGGAAAGAATCCATTGTTTATATACCTGGTCAGCGAACTGGGCGTGATTGTATTGTATATGATTCGCATCGACAATATGCCCTTGTATGCATGGGCCTATAAAAACATTTATGCGCATGCAGGTGCCTACTTCGGCGCCTTCCTCTTTGCGGTATCCTGGATGCTGTTTTGCTGGCTGATAGGATATGTACTTGATAAAAGAAAGATATACGTTAGGGTGTAATTGGTTTTTTGGTTCATAGCAGTTTGGTTCATAGTTGGTTGGTTTATAGTTCATAGTAATTTGTAAGGTTAAAAATTGTAAAATACTTCTGTATAAACACCTCTCGATAGCTGACGGGATTATTCCTTTCGTTGCGTAACGATATGAGGCACAAGGGTGCGACGCAACAGATGCCGAATAATGAACCTGTAGCTGGTAACATACAAATCACATCTTTCCCTTGCCCCTACCAATGAATTAGCGTACCTTCGCCGCTCGAAAAACGGGCAGGTTCTGGTATTGGATGGTGGGCCACCGACTGGTCTTTTTCGTAAAAATTGATTATGAACATTAGAAACATAGCTATTATAGCACACGTTGACCATGGTAAAACCACCCTGGTAGATAAGATATTACACGCCACAAAAGTGTTTCGTGATAACCAGGAAACCGGTGATTTGATTATGGACAGCAACGATCTTGAAAGAGAAAGGGGTATTACCATTTTCAGTAAAAACGCCGCTGTGGAATACAAAGGCGTAAAGATTAATGTAATCGATACACCTGGTCACTCAGACTTTGGTGGTGAGGTGGAACGCGTATTGAAAATGGCCGATGGCGTATTGCTGTTGGTGGATGCTTTTGAGGGGCCCATGCCGCAAACAAGATTTGTGTTGCAGAAGGCATTGCATTTAAATCTTCGCCCTATTGTAGTTATCAATAAAGTAGACAAGCCCAATTGCCGTCCCGATGAAGTACACGACGCTGTATTTGAATTGTTCTACAACCTGGATGCTACCGAAGAGCAGTTAAACTTCCCTACTTTCTATGGTTCCGGGAAGCATGGCTGGTTCAATAATAAAAATGAGCAATGTGCCGATATCACTCCATTGCTGGATGGTATCCTTGAATTTGTACCCGAGCCTAAAATCAGTGAAGGTCCCTTACAAATGCAGATTACTTCGCTTGACTATTCATCCTTCCTGGGAAGGATTGCAGTGGGAAAGATAGCGAGGGGTTCAATAAAAGAAGGACAGACCATTGCGTTATTGCAGGCAGATGGCGTGAACAAAAGGCTGAAAGTAAAAGAGCTCTATACCTTCATGGGTATGGGCAAGAAAAAAGCAACCGAGGTATTTGCGGGAGATATTTGTGCGGTGGTTGGCCTGGAAGATTTCAATATTGGTGATACCATTGCCGATTTTGATAACCCGGAAGCATTACCGGTAATCAGTGTGGATGAGCCTACCATGAGTATGCTGTTCAGCATCAACAACTCTCCTTTCTTTGGAAGGGATGGTAAGTTTGTTACTTCGCGCCAGTTGCGCGACCGACTGATGAAAGAAACAGAAAAGAACCTTGCATTAAGAGTAGAAGATACAGACAGTGCGGATAGTTTCCTGGTATTTGGCCGTGGTATCCTGCACCTGGGTATATTGGTTGAAACCATGCGCAGGGAAGGATTTGAATTAACGGTTGGTCAGCCTACTGTTTTAGTTAAAGAAATTGCCGGGAAGAAACACGAACCGTATGAAATACTGGTAGTGGATGTACCCGGAGATTTCAGTGGCAGGGTAATTGACCTTGTTACACAACGTAAAGGTGAGATGCTGGTGATGGAAAGTAAGGGACAAATGCAGCATTTGGAATTTGAAATCCCTTCGAGGGGTTTGATTGGTTTGCGTAGCAATATGCTCACCAATACGGCAGGTGAAGCCGTAATGGCGCACCGATTCCTGGAATACAAACCATGGAAAGGACCTATTCCCGGCAGAAACAATGGTGTATTGCTGTCGAAGAACCAGGAAAGAACTACCGGTTATTCAATAGATAAATTACAGGACAGGGGTGTTTTCTTTGTGGATCCGGGTGAAGAAGTTTATACCGGGCAGATTATTGCCGAGCACATTAAGCCAGGCGATTTGGTGGTGAATGCAACAGAACCCAAGAAACTCACCAACCACCGTGCCAGCGGAAGTGACGATGCTTCGCGCATTGCGCCAAAAACATTGATGACCCTGGAAGAATGTATGGAATATATTCAGCAGGATGAGTGTATTGAAGTTACGCCGAAGAGTATCCGTATGCGAAAAGTGATACTGGACGAGGATGAAAGAAAGAAAGTGCAGAAGAGAATGAGCGCTGAAGTTGGTTAATAACAATATAACTACCGATAAAAGAAAACCTGCAATACAAGTTGCAGGTTTTTTTATGTACAGGATGATGTATTAAAGATCAGAGGTACTGGTTGACACCGTTTTCGCATTGAACCCTTTTTGTTTCATAAGTTTTTAACGCTTTGCTGTAATTCACATTCACATTGTGCCTGGAGGCGATATCGTGGTGCAAATGATAAGCAATGGCACCAAGGCGTATAAAGCGAAGATGTACACCTTTGTTCATCATGCGCAGGGCCAGTTCGGTATCTTCAAATCCCCAGCCGGTAAAGGATTCATCGTAGCCATTTACAGTGACAAAATCTTTTTTCCAGTATGCCATATTGCAACTGGTAACATAGGTATGCATGTTTTTAATGCGGTACATGCGCACCATTATTTTTTGTAAAAAACTTACTCTCCAACGGCGCCACATATTCTTGGAGAACTTCAGCATTACCGGAACTTCGGTTTGTTTGGTGTCCAGCAACTGTCTTGTAATAGCTTCATTAAGGTAATAGCGGTTTCCGCAATAAAATACATTTTCGGTGGCGTGTTCCAGGTGATCCTTGATAAAGTGTTTGTGAAGGATCATATCTGCGTCTGTTTGAATAAAATATTCACCCTTTGCCAATGCAGCGCCTTTGTTGATTATTCTTCCTGCCTGGTAGCCATTGTCTTCCTGCCAAACATGTTTGATAGGAACAGGGCTTTCTTTTTGTAAACGTTGCAGGCACTCTATGGTAGCGTTGCCGGAACCATCATCGCAAACAATAATTTCGATCGGTAAAACACTTTGCTTCCAGATACTTCTTATGCAAAGCTCCAGTGCCTCGGGCCAATTGTAAGTAGCTATAAGGATACTACAGGTTGTAGAACTGGGGTTCATAAGCAGATTAGGTAAAATGGTTAGGGGGTTATTGATGCAAGTTAAATCCTTATGGTCATTGCGCCAAGGCGACTATTATGCAATTACGTTATATGTGTGTTATATCCCCATTTACCATGGTCATTCCCGTTATGAGTCCGGCTACTGTTGTCCACAACCGCAATCGTGTTTACAATTTATTGACCCTACTCAAGAGGCTCCAGGCCCTATTGTCCAGATTTGAAGGATTGCCATTACCTTTGTGTAAATACCTGCTGTATGCTGAAGCGCATTTTCATTATGGGTTGTTTTATTTTTTTCACCGGCCTGTTTGTTGCCAAAACGGAGGCCCAGTGTTCGATTTGTACGAAGACTGCCCAGCAATTGGGTGAAAAGCCGGCCAAGGCCCTGAATGCGGGTATTATTTACCTGGCTGCCATGCCCTTCCTCATTTTTAGTTATATCGGTTACAGGTGGTGGAAAACTAACCGGTAAGTATAATAACAAAATCTCATTCGTTTTCGTCATTTTGTTCCATTTCGCAGGATTCAATTTTAGTATATTGGTGTCCCAAACCCCCACCAATTATGAAGTACGGCTTCCTGATCCTGTTGCTGAGTTATTCTTTTGCCTATGCGCAAAAACTTCCCGGCATTGAAGAAAAAACCAATGGGTTAAAAAAGTATGAAGGGTATCTCAATTTTTACTGGGATGAAAACGCAGGAAAGATTTGGCTGGAGATCGATAAACTGGATTCGGAAATGCTGTACCAGGTTTCATTGCCTGCTGCGATAGGATCGAATGATATAGGACTTGATCGCGGATTGCTGGGAAGCACCTGTATCGTTAAATTTCAAAAAACCGGGAGGAAGATATTACTTACCCAACCCAATTACAGTTATCGTGCCGTTACAAGCGACAAAGCAGAAAAAAGAGCAGTGGAACAATCCTTTGCGCAATCTGTATTGTGGGGTTTCGCCGTTGAAGCGGAAAGCAATGGAAGGGTATTGGTGGATGCCACTGATTTTTTATTGCGCGACGCAATGAAAGTGGCCAGCCGTTTAAAGAACAACCAGCAGGGCAATTTTACGCAGGAGAAAACCCGCAGCGTCATCTATACTGAAAGAACAAAGAATTTTCCGCAGAATACAGAATTTGAATCAACCATCAGTTTTGTAAATACGGATGGTATCATTGGAAATTACCTTCAATCTGTGACACCTTCTCCCGATGTGGTGACGGTAAGAATGCACCACTCTTTTGTACAATTGCCGGACGGGGATTATCAGCCAAGGGTATTCGACGCACGTTCCAGTTATGGGGCCATTTCCTATTTTGATTACAGTACACCCGTAGCTGAGCCGATTGAAAAATATTATATCGTGCGTCACAGGTTAAAAAAGAAGAATCCGAATGCAACCATGAGCGAGCCGGTAAAACCAATTATTTATTACCTGGACAACGGAACACCGGAACCCATTCGCAGTGTCCTGCTGGAAGGTACTTCCTGGTGGAACCAGGCATTTGAAGCTGCAGGGTATAAGAATGCATTCCAGGTGAAATTATTGCCCGATAGTGCCGACCCGATGGATGTACGCTATAATACCATTAACTGGGTGCATCGTTCTACCAGGGGATGGAGCTATGGCGCATCTGTGGTTGATCCAAGAACCGGTGAAATCATTAAAGGAAATGTAACGCTTGGCTCATTAAGGGTAAGACAGGATTACCTGATTGCACAGGGATTACTCGCACCCTTTGAAAACGGATTGCCTGCCAACGACCGGATGCTGAAAATGGCATTGGAAAGATTGAAACAACTGGCGGCGCATGAAGTAGGTCATACACTTGGTTTGATGCACAACTATGCATCCAGCGCAAACAACCGGGCCAGTGTAATGGATTACCCGCATCCACTGGTGAGGGTAAACAATGCCGGTGAAATTGATTTATCAAAGGCCTATGAAAATGGTATCGGGGATTGGGACAAGGTAGCCATCACATTTGGATACCAGGATTTCCCGCAGCATACAAATGAAGCTGTTGCACTCAACAAAATACTGACGGATGCTACTATCAAAAAAGGATTGCAATTTATAAGTGATCGCGATGCAAGGGCAGCAGGTGGATTGCACCCGCAGGCGCATTTGTGGGACAATGGGGCTGATGCGGTAGCTGAATTAAAAGAGGTATTAAAAGTACGTGCCGTTGCGCTAAAGCAATTTGGTGAAAAAAATATCAGGCCCGGAATGCCCATGGCCATGCTGGAGGATGTATTGGTACCTGTTTATTTATACCACCGGTATCAGTTGGAAGCCGTTACAAAATTGGTAGGAGGAATGAACTATACCTATGCATTGAGGGGAGATGGACAATTGGTTACAAAGGCGCTCACGAAGGAGGAACAATTAAACGCATTGAATGCTATCATCAACTGTATGGATCCGGACTTTTTAATATTGCCCGACAGAATTGCGCAATTGATTCCGCCAAGACCAGCAGGGTATTCTTATACAAGGGAATTGTTTAAAAAGAGAACGGGTCTTGCATTTGATGCACTGGCGCCGGCAGAAACAGCTGCAGATTTTCCTTTATCATTCCTTTTCAACAGTGAACGACTGAGCAGGATGACTGTTTACGAAACCAATGGCGGCCTTGGTGTGGGAGAGATGGTAAATAAATTGATTGCAGCTACCTGGAAGGCGCCCAGGAAAACAGGGATGCAAAAAGTAATTCAATTACAAACAGAACAATTGCTGCTTACTTATTTACTATCAACTACCGTAGATGAGAATAATAATTTCGCTGCACGGAGCTCCGTACAAAATGGATTGGTAGATTTGAAAACATATATTGAAGAACAAAAGAAAACGGCCGGTGATGAATTGTATGCCGGTCATCTTGCACTGGCGCTGGAAAGAATGAAGGCGCCCGACAAGGCAAAACCTACGCAGCACAAGGAAATGCCACCCGGCGCACCGATTGGTTGTGATTGGGAGGAATTGTTAAACGGAGATTAAAAAGGCTGGAATTAAAAAAATTATGTGTCGAAGCCTGCTACGAGCTTGTATAAATTAAATTGCTTTTTTTCTATTAATGCACTGATTTGTTGATTCAGTGCTTTTTTATTTATATTCTTCATGCGCTGTTGCTGAATTAGGTACCAGGCCTTTTCTGTAAGCAACCAGTTCTTTTTATCAGGTACAGAGAGTAGATTTAATAATGTGTCAATAGCATTGCTTAATTCGGCAATACCTTCTTTTTGCAGGGCATTTGTTTTTATAATTTCAATGGGTTGCTTATGGGTATGAAAAGCGGGTGCCAGCATTAACCGGAGGTTATAAACTAACCTGTCTGCATCGGGACGATCGCTTTTATTTACCACGAAAACATCGGCTATTTCCATCAGTCCCGCTTTCATGGTTTGAATTTCATCACCGGCTTCCGGAACCATTACTACTACGGTTACATCCGCAAGGCCTGCTATTTCAATTTCGCTTTGTCCTACGCCCACTGTTTCTACGATGATATAGTCAAATCCGGCTGCCTTTACCAAATCACTAATTTCAATAATCTTTGGATGTAATCCACCCAGTGATCCTCTTGTAGCCAGTGAACGGATAAAAACATTGGGATGATTGTACCATTCACTCATCCTTATCCTGTCGCCCAATAAGGCGCCGAGGTTAAAGGGAGATGAGGGATCCACACAGAGTACCGCTACTTTTTTATTTCTTTTTACCAACACCTGGATCAAGGCATCTGTGAGCGTACTCTTTCCGGCTCCGGGAGGCCCCGTGATGCCTATTACTTTTGTTGCATCTGTTCCGGGAAGCAATTGCAATAGATTTTCATAACCCTCATACTCATTTTCCACCAGCGATATGGTTCTCGCCAGTGTTTTTATATTCCCTTCTGTAATCTGCTGTAAGGTTAGTTCCCAGTTCATTGACTCAAATCTAAATAATGATTTTAAGAAACACTATTTATTATACAATTCGCGGTAAACATCCAGGTATTGCGCGGCAGCGTTTTTCCAGTTAAAGCCCATGGCATGCTGCTGTATGGCTTCGGCGGGATTTGTTTGCCGGTAATGTTCCATTCCTGTTTCAAAAACATCTTGCATCTGCGACGCATCAAAACCATCGAAGTAATAAGCCAGTGTTCCACCCACTTCGGGTAAAGAAGTAAGCCTGGATAAAAAAACAGGCTTCCCAAAATACATCGCCTCAATTACCGGCAGACCGAAACCTTCTGCCAGTGAAGGAAAGGCAAATGCCTTACAGTTTTTGTAATACCAGTATTTGTCTTTTTCAGAAATGGGCCCGGTTAAGACAACGCGATTGGCAACAGCATGCAGTTTTGCTTCGGCTTCTATTTTCAACTTATATTTCTTATTGATTTCACCGGCGATGATTAATTCGAAATCATTGTTTTTTAAGAGTGCCGGTAGTACATGAAAATTTTTCTTTGGAAGTACAGTGCCCAAACTGAATATAAATGGTTTGGCAGGACGATATGATGGCGCATCAAAACCCGGGAACTCATTTATATTGCAGCCATTGTAAATAATGCGTACTGGTTTATTACGGATAGATAAGTGTTCCTGCATAATATCTCTTGCATAAGCAGAGATACAAACAATAGATGCTGCACGGTTGATATTGTCCTGTACTTTTTTAAGGTACTTTTTTATTTTATGCGGCTGATCTTTTCTTTCTATAAGGAAATTGAGATCATGTACCGTAAGTACTATGCGCTTTTTTTTGTTATAGGGTCTGTAATCAGAGTTTTGATAAGTACTGTGCCATACATCAAATTGTGATGTGCCCGGCTGGTAAAATTTATGGAGTGGGTGCTGGAAGACATATTGCTGGGTTTCTCCAAATAACCGTTGTGACTTTGGAACGTAGAAAGAGAGTATTTCCTTATCCTGGTCGGCCTGCCTGATCAATTCATTGCCCAGTTGCAAACAGAAATGGTATAAACCCGTATTGGGATATTTTGTTCTTTCACAATCGATCAATACATGGTTCATTGGTTCAGATAAAGTAGTGTTTATGAAATCTTCCTGCTGGCATTGAGGGTATAACAATTTGTATGCGCCGGTTCTGCAGAAACGGAATATCCTTTATGCTCCAGGAAATCTTTTAAGGCGTTTACATTTCTTTTTTGATCATCCAGGTTATGCACTTCAATCGTAAGTTTTTCTATTTTTTGCCAATATGTATCGGGTGTTTCATACAGGATGGGGTATTCACTTCCTTCGCAGTCCACTTTTATCAAATCAATGTGCTGCAGTTTATTGTCGTCTATAATTTGCGTCAGCGAAATAGCGGGCACTTTTATGCTGCGGTTGTTTTGTGTATCGAAATCTGCATATACAGAAGCGATAACAGAATTATCGGAAGAACCTGCTTCCATAAACAGTTCAACAAATTCCTGCGACGTACCGGTAACCGCTTTGTTGAATAAATGAATTTGGTTGGTAAGTGAAGGGTTTAATGCGATGTTTTTATTGAATAATTCGTAATTGGAAAGGATGGGCTCGTAGGCATAGACTCTCGCGGATTTCATTTTCGAAAACAATATCATGTTGAAATAGCCGGCATTGGCGCCAATGTCAAGGATTACCGGGTTGGTTGGGAGTGAACCTACCAGTTTATCTATATCATAAAAATCGGTAACAAATATTTCTTTAAACACCAGGTATAGTGCTTTTGAAGGCACGAGGAATTGTATGGTATTACCGGTGGTGGTAAACGTGATGGATTGATAGCCTTTGGATAGCTTACGGGTAAAATAAACGGACCAGTTTTTAATGTGGCGAAACAAATTGCCATAACGTGCAAAAGAACTATGGACCATAAGCTGAATTGTATAGTTGCGAAGGTATTAAATTTAGATACGTGTTTTCCCTGCTAAATAATTTTATAATTCTGGAAGTCGAATAAACGTTTGCCGGTTTTCTTTTCTATCAAGTACAAGACTTTATCCTTAAAAGAAAAATATTTTGTTTGTGTATCCAGCTCTATGTTCCAGTTTTGTCTTCTAATTCTATCCTGCATGACGAGGGGGTGCGTTCCCGTAAATTTTTTCAGGGAATCGTAATGGTTGCTGAAATCAAAGAAATCTTCTTTTACTATTTTTTTCCAGTCTTCTTCGCTTTCGTGCCAGAAACGGCTCACGTTTTTTTGTTTCTCAAACATCTGTTTGGGGCTTTTTACCCATCCATAGTGGTAAATGAAAGCATCAATTGGTTTAACGGGTAATTTATTGCCGTTTTCGCGGAACCCCTGCGCATCGCGGAAGGCGGTAATGTTTTTATCGTTGCGGATAATACGAACCTCTTTGTTGTACCATTTGCGGCTATCACCCACGAAATTGTAGGTGCCATAAAAATGAAGGTATTTAAACAACAGGCCCCGTACGCGCTGGTCGTCCTTGTATTTCAATGTTGCATCCCGAATGGCCTGGTGATATTTTTCATGCACCACTTCATCGGCCTGAATGTAAAAGGCCCAGTCGGCATCGGGCGAAACATGCTGAAAAGCTTTATTGGTTTCTACTGCCAGCACGGCTCCGCCTTTGCGCAGGTTCATATCCCATTTTGAATGGACTATTTTTATTTTACCGGAACCAATTGATTGAATGAGTGCTTCTGTTTCGTCTTCCCCATCACCGATGCTTACAATCATTTCATCTACTAATGGAAGAATGGAGGAAATGGATTCCATAACCGGGTAATCATTCATGACGGCGTTCCTGATAATGGTAAAACCCGATATTTTCATGTATCAGCCTTGGTGTTTTGTTAATAAGAGGAATAAAAATAATCCAACAAAAGTAGTTTAATACCTTTCATTTTTATTGATTAAAGGCAATGTATTAGCTTGCATTTTAAAATTATTTATCAGGCTGCATGACAAATTTTATTCCCATATTTCCATTGGGTATTGTAGTATACCCCGGCGAAAGCCTTAACCTGCATATTTTTGAGCCAAGGTATAAACAATTGATCACAGAATGTTTCGCCGAAAAGAAGCCATTTGGTATACCGGCCATTATCAGCAATCACCTGAATGAAATGGGCACCCTGATGGAGATTTCGGAATTAACTACCGTATATGATAATGGTGAAATGGATATAAAAACCACGGGACAGAAAGTATTCAGGGTGCTGGAGGTAATCAAACATGTGCCCGACAAATTGTACAGCGGCGCCATTGTAAACTACCCGCACAATACAGAGGACGCAGGAAAAAAAGATTTGATGCAAAAGGTATTATTTGGCATCCGGGAACTGCATAGGCAGTTAAATGTAGAAAAAGCATTTAAAAAGCCGGATGAAGAACTGCGCAGTTATGATATTGCACATCATGCGGGTTTGTCGCTCGAACAGGAATATGAACTACTGAGCCTATTCAAAGAAGTACAAAGGCAGGAATACCTTAAAAGGCATTTAAGCAAGGTATTGCCGGTAATGGCAGAAATGGAGCAACTGAAGGGAAAAATTAAACTTAATGGTCATTTCAAGAACCTCTCCGCGCTTGATTTTGATCTTCCCTGATGATCCATGCTGTTCTAATTGCGCTTTTTTGTTTCGGCCCAATGCTGTTACTTTATCCCCTTAATTTTCAGGTAAATTGGACAATACTACTATTTGCTTCGATTTTGGCAATACGCGTTTGAAATATGCTGTATTTAACGGTGCCGTCCAACAGGAAGTGGACATTCTTCCAAATGATGATGTATTGACCATTGAACAATTATTGAACAGCATTCAACCGCAAAAAGCTATATTATCCTCTGTAATCAATCATAATAAGGCGATCGAAGAAGTATTGGCCAAAAGAACTGCTTTTCACAGATTGTCCCATTTATCGCAATTGCCTTTTACCACACCGGTAGGTAAGCCTGAAACCATCGGTGCCGACCGGTTGGCGCTTTGTGCGGCGGCAGTACAATTGTTCCCGGAAAAGAATAATCTTGTTATTGCGCTTGGAACCTGTATTACCTACAATTTCATTAATAAATACCATGAGTTTACCGGGGGCAGTATCTCTCCGGGTATGGATATGCGCTTTAAATCGCTGAATACATTCACTGCATTATTGCCAGTAATTAAAGAAGACTGGAACTTTCCTTTGATAGGGTACGACACCAGGACAAATATCCTGAGTGGTGTAATATTAGGCATGGCGAAAGAAATAGATGGCTTTATAGACGCTTACCTGGAGCGGTATGGGAACTTTAACGTGCTTTTAACCGGGGGTAATTGTGCCTATTTTGTACCACACCTGAAAAACCAGATATTTGCAGACCCTGATTTGTTATTCAAAGGATTATATGCTATTAGTGAGTGCAACAACCAAGCTTAAACTGTGGTTCAGTTTACTATTATTGATACCTGCTTTCACCCTCTGCGCCCAGGAAAATTCACCTTATTCCAGGTATGGGTTGGGGGATATAGTTCCGGCACAGTCTATTGTAAACCGTGGCATGGCTGGGCTCAGCGCTGGCTATGTCGATTACGACAAAAGATTTGACTTGAAATCCGGTTATCCGAAATCACAAGCCATCAATTTTATTAACCCGGCTTCTTATGCGAAGTTGCGGATTACCTCTTTTGATTTGGGATTTGAAATTGATAACCGCACACTCACTTCGCCGGTGGATGCAAAAAAATATACGGTTAGCAGCGCCATTGTTTCTTACCTGCAGTTGGGAATTCCATTAAACCGAAAAAAACAGATTGGTTTAAATTTTGGTTTGCGTCCTGTTACCAGGATTAATTATAAAATTGAAAAGGATCAACACATCAACTATGACAATTATCCAGCCGACAGTTTGCAAACTTTGTTTGAAGGTTCGGGTGGTTCTCATGAAGTATTTGTAGGTTTGGCAAAAGGCTGGAAAAATTTTAGTGTAGGTGTCAATGTTGGATATCTTTTTGGTACCAAGGATTACAGTACAAGGAATTTGTTTTTTATAGATACTGTTACCTATTACAAGGGTAATTATGAAACCAAGACATCCTTTGGCGGAGTGATGGTAAATTTTGGTTTGCAATATGCTGCCAACCTGGGCAAGGAAACAAGACTGGTATTGGGCGCTTATGGCAACCTTCGGCAGACGATTAATGGTGACCAGGACATAATCAGGGAGACATATAATTATGACGCATCAGGCGGAACGATAAGAGTGGACAGTGTAGATATTACCAAAGGGGTTCGGGGAAAGATTCAATATCCATCCACACTGGGAGTTGGCTTTACACTGGAAAGAGAGGACAAATGGTTGATTGGCGCTGATTTCACTACTACTTCCTGGACCGATTATAGTTTTTTTGGTTCAAAAGATCTTGTTCGCAATAGCTGGATGGTAAGATTGGGGGGACAATTTACACCCAATGTATACGATGTAAAAAGCTACTGGAGCCATGTTACTTATCGTGCAGGGTTTAATTTTGGCCCTGATTATATCAAGGCAGATGGTAATGATCTTGGCCAAATTGGTATTTCACTGGGCGGCGGCTTCCCGATTCGCAAGAACCCATATACCAACCAGTACAGTTATATGAACCTGGCGCTGGAATATGGAAGAAGGGGAAATAACAATAATGTACTCAAAGAAAACACGTTTCGTATAGCGCTTGGCTTTACCCTGAGTGACCTGTGGTTCCTGAAGAAAAAATATGAATAGTCAACAATGATTTCACAGATAAGGTCATATATAATTATACTTGCAGCCCTTTTAGCGGGCTGCTTTGTTTTAAATAGCTGTGAGAACGATGTAAGCAAAATCCCTAATTTTCGCGACAAACGTACTGCCCTGGAAGAAGGGCATAATATAGAAAGCTACCTGAGCCAGAATTCAAAAATAAAAGGGAAACTAACGGCACCCCTGATGTACAGGTATGCGGCAGATTCACCTTATGTTGAATTTCCGAAAACCCTGCACGTGGATTTTTACAATGATTCGCTGAAGGTGGAAAGCAGACTGGATGCCCGCTATGGAAAATACCGTGAATGGGAGAACAAGGTTTTTTTGAAAGACAGCGTTGTGGTAGTAAATATAATTACCGGGGATACCCTTCGCTGCAATGAACTGTGGTGGGATCAAATTGCCCAAAAATTTTATACCAATAAGCCTGCCCGGTACAGTAAGAAGGATCACACTATTAATTATTCCCGCGACGGCCTGGAAGCCAAACAGGACCTCAGTGATATGGTTTTCTTTTCAAACAGCGGCACCATGCCAGTCCCCAAAGACAGTTTATAATTTGCTGGTCAGATCTCATTTAATCTAAATTAAAGTTTTCAAGACTGTAACTTTACAGTTATAAAATTGTATAACAAGAGGAGAATTATTTTTCATTTAAAATATTGAATATGGAATACAGGAGAATGGGAAAATCGGGCCTGCAACTAAGTGTACTGAGCTTTGGAAGCTGGGTTACGTTTCACAAACAAATAGACGATCGTATCGCAGATGAATTAATGGGAATTGCCTATGACAATGGCATTAATTTTTTCGACAATGCCGAAGTGTATGCGCTGGGAGAGAGTGAAAAGATGATGGGGCGCATATTGAAAATGAAAAACTGGGACAGGAGTTCCTATACTATTTCATCCAAGGCATTTTTTGGCTGGCACGGAAAACACAATAAGCCCAACCAGACTGGTTTAAGCAGAAAACATTTGACAGAAGCCTGCCAGGAAGCATTGCAACGATTGCAACTGGATTACTTGGATATATTCTTCTGCCATCGCCCGGATACTTCTGTTCCAATTGAAGAAGTTATCTGGACCATGCACAACCTGATACAACAGGGAAAAATTTTATACTGGGGTACCAGCATGTGGAGCGCCGCAGAAATTATGGAAGCCCATCGTGTAGCCAACCAGCACAACCTGGTAGCACCGGTAGTGGAACAGACGCAATATAATATGTTTGAACGCTTTAAAATTGAACTGGATTATTTGCCCATCTACCAGAATGTAGGGCTTGGCACAACGATTTGGAGCCCTCTGGCGGCAGGTTTGCTAACAGGGAAATACAATAACGGTATACCGGAAGGCTCAAGGCTGGCCATCGAGGGATTTAGCTGGCTGAAGGAGCGCTGGATACAGGACGAAAAGCTGAACGCAGTGAAACAACTGGCCGGGCTTGCGGATTCCCTGGGGGTTTCCTTATCGGCCCTTTCCATTGCATGGACCATCAAAAACCCAAATGTAACAACGGCTATCCTGGGCGCTACCAAAGCATCACAGTTGGAAGAGAACCTCAAGGCCCTGGAAGTACTGCCCCTGCTGGATCAGGGCATCATGGACAGGATTGAAAAAATACTCAATAATAAACCAGCTTTAAGCCCGGCCTGACAGGGGATAAATAAACTCCTTGTAACCCGCCAACTACTGGCGGGTTTTTTGTTCATAAAAATTTAATAGAAAAAGTTAATTAAACGTTTGTTTAATTTCAAACAAGTGTTTAATTTCGTCCACTTAATTTATTTGTGATGACTGATAAGAAAGACCATATCATCGATCACGCCGTTGAATTATTTGCTGAAAAGGGATTTGAGGGAACGTCTATCCGTGACCTTGCGGCAAAGGCAGATGTAAACGTTGCGATGATCAATTATTATTTCGGCTCGAAGGAAAAACTCTTTGAATGTATGATTGAGCGCAAGGCTTCCTATACCAGAGGCGCGCTGGACGAGATAGCCAAAAACAAATCCATCTCCGACATTGAAAAAATAAACCAGATTATTGATGTATATATATCAAAACTGTTTACCTACAGAAAGTTTCACCGCTGTATGCACCAGGAATTGATGCTGAGCAAACGCGAAAGCATTCAACAGACAATTGTAAATGTGATTTACCCCAACAGTGTAATTATCAGAGATATCATTGAAGCCGGGATTAAAAAGGGTTCATTCCGGAAAGTAGATGCACCATTGGTGATTGCTACATTGGTGGGTACTATTAACCAGGTATTGCTTTCCAAAAAAATGTGCAATAAGCTGCTCAATAAAGATGACGACTATATTCCCTACAATGACGAAAAATTTATCAAGCGTGTATCCACTCATTTAAAAGAGCTGATGCACAATTACCTGTTAAAATAAAATCAAAACAAAAGAATAAACCACTGCAATGGAAAATCAAACGACTACAACAAGGAAAAAATCACCGGTTCGTTTTATAGTGCTAGTAGTAATACTGTTAGCGTTGGGTTATTATGGCTACACCAAATGGAAATATGCCACTACGCATGAAACAACCGACAATGCTCAGATCGAGACTTCACTGGTGCCGGTATTGCCCCGGGTAAGCGGGTATGTAAAAGAAGTAACTGTCAGGGATTATGATTCTGTAAAAGCGGGACAATTGCTGGTGACACTGGACGATGCAGAAATGCAGGCACAGCTGGATGAAATGGAAGCTGATTTGCGCAGCGCGGAAGCAGATATTCACAATGCACAGGCTTCCGTGAACCAGGCAAAAGTAGGGCTTGGCTCCAATAAAGGTACTATCACGCTCAGCCAGATTCGTTTGGAAAAAGCCGAACAGGATTTGAAAAGAGATGAAAACCTCTTTGCTGAAAATGCTATAACAAAAAAGCAACTGGAAGACAGTCGTTTTAATGTGGACCAGGCAAAACAGCAGGTTGTGAACAGTGGCAGTGATTTGAACTCGGCCCAGAGCCGCGTTGTAGTACTGGAATCAAATATTCCAAAATCACTTGCTTCTATTGATTTGAAAAAAGCTAAGATTGAACAGCAGCGCTTAAAAATTTCTTATACAAAAGTATACGCACCTTCCAGCGGGAAACTGGGTAAAAAGAATATATCTCCCGGACAATTTATACAGGCAGGAACGCCACTTTTCACCATCGTTAATGATTCAACTTATTGGGTGGTGGCCAATTTTAAGGAGAACCAGATTGAACACATGCATGCGGGCATGGAAGTAAATCTTGAACTGGATTCCTACCCCGATCTGAAAATAAAAGGAAATATTGAAAGCCTCAGTGACGCAACGGGTGCAAAATTTGCCCTGCTGCCTCCTGATAACGCAAGCGGGAACTTTGTAAAAGTTACGCAACGCGTTCCGGTAAAAATATCCATACAAAACATCAACCAGTTGAAAGATAAACTCAGGGCCGGGTTGAGTGTGAGGGTAGAAGTAACGGTAAACTAAAACCAACTGCATGAAATCGATCATAAAACTGGAAGAAGCATCCATGTGGCTACTATCCGTAGTAGCTTATTATACAAGCTTACATTTTAACGGGTGGTTGTACTGGGCCCTGTTTCTTACGCCCGATATATCTATGCTGGGATACCTTATTAATACGAAGGTGAGTGCTTTTATTTATAATTTATTTCACCACAAAGCACTGGCCATTGTAATTTATTTGTCCGGCTGTTATTTCCATTCCGAAATACTTCAGCTTACCGGGCTGGTATTATTTGGTCATTCCTCATTCGACAGGATGATGGGCTATGGATTGAAGTACAATGATGGTTTCTCCAATACGCATTTGGGACAAATTGGAAAGAATGCAAAAAACATTCAACAGCTGTTGTAAACATGACGCGTGTTGTAATGAACGCATGAACACACAAATATTTTATGACGACAACATATCCTACCGGTTTTAACAGGGCGATAATAGTGCTTACCACTGTTACGGCCGCTATCATGGAATTGATTGATACCAGCATTGTCAACGTGGGTTTGACAAAGATCTCCGGTAGTCTTGGTGTAAACATTGAAGATGTGAGCTGGGTAATTACTGCTTATGCCATTGCCAATGTTATCATCATACCCATGACCGGGTTTTTACAACAATATTTTGGAAGAAAAAATTATTACCTCGTATCCATGGTATTATTTACCGTGGCCTCTTATTTCTGCGGTGCATCCACATCACTCGGTGAATTGGTTTTATGGAGGTTCATACAGGGTATTGGTGGTGGTGCATTGCTGAGTACATCACAGGGTATTTTATTTGATGCATTTCCTCCCGAGAAAAGAGCATTGGCTGGCGGATTCTTTGGAATGGGTATCGTACTGGGGCCAACGCTTGGCCCAACACTGGGCGGATACATACTTGAATATTCTGAACACTGGGGCTGGATATTTTATGTAAATCTTCCCGTGGGTATCATCGCTACTTACCTTACTTACACTTTCATTGAAAAAAAGGAGGGGGAAGGAAAGAATAAAAGCGCTATTAAGATTGACTATACAGGCATCCTCTTGCTCATGGCGGGAATTGGTTGTTTGCAATACACACTGGAACGCGGACAGAACGAGGATTGGTTTGGTTCTGAAACTATCCGATGGACAGCGTTGATTGCTGCGGTGGGTATGATTGCTTTTGTTTGGTGGGAGTTGAGTATAAAAAACCCGGTCGTCAATCTCAGGGTACTTAATAACCGAACGCTTGCCATAACGACCATATTCACTTTTGTTGTAGGGATAGGTCTGTTCACCAGCGTATACGTATATCCTGTATTAGCGCAGCGCATCCTTGGGTGGACAGCCTATATGACAGGCTTGTCGCTATTGGCACCAACACTACTGGCAGTATTTTTATTCCCGGTAATTGGAAGACAGATGAGTAAGGGCGCCAATCCCCTGCCATTTGTAATAATAGGTTTCTGCTTTTTCATTGCATTCGGTTTGGTGGGCGGTTCGCTCAGCAATGATTTGGGAAGATGGAACGTGTTTCTTCCGCTTGCACTCAGGGCCTTTGGTATCAGCATGATGCAATTGCCACTGATAAATGCCAGCGTTGCTACACTTCCACCAAGGGATTACCCGCAGGGTATTGCCATTAATAATATGATCAGGCAACTGGGTGGTTCCTTTGGCATCGCCATTGCCAATAATTTCATCGCCTCACATTATGCACAGCACAGATCCGATTTGGTGGCAAATATTGTACAGGGTTCTACCCTGGCCAATGAAAGAATAGGAACCATTACCCAGGGAATTATGGGCAGGACAGGAGTAGATATCAATACTGCCACCCAGCAAACCTATAAAGCGCTT
>Ga0209069_10000418_pt1 | contig 19023 bp, 26 predicted proteins | sample Str013_2_FD_187202 | JGI IMG/M metagenome (GOLD analysis project Ga0209069, IMG submission 187202) | Freshwater sediment microbial communities in response to fracking from Pennsylvania, USA - Straight Creek_MetaG_SC_2013 (SPAdes) (version 2) | ecosystem: Environmental > Aquatic > Freshwater >...
TGGCCACTGGCGGCGGGTTCCGCCGCCGCCCGCCCACCCCGGAGCCCCATGCACAGTCTTGCCGGCATCACCGCACTGACCTGGTTCGGAATGCCCTGCTGGGTCTGGCTCGGCTTTGTCGCGCTGGTCCTGGTCCTGATGATCGTGGACCTGGGGCTGTTCCATCGCACTCCGCACGAAGTCGGCCTCGCCGAAAGCATCGGCCTGTCGCTGTTCTTCATCACCATCGGGATCGGCTTCTCGGTGATTGTCGGGGCGATCTATTACAACCAGGACCCGGCGCTGATCCTGGACCCGCATCTCGTCTCAGGCATGAAGCCGTTTTCGCGCGGCTGGCACGCCGGCGAACTGTACCTCACCGGCTATCTGATCGAGCAGAGCCTATCGCTCGACAACATCTTCATCATGTCGCTGGTGTTCGCCTACTTCGAGATTCCGCGCCAATACCAGCACGCGGTGCTGTTCTGGGGCGTGCTCGGCGTCATCGTCATGCGCGGGGCCATGATCATCGCGGGCGCGGCGCTGGTGACTCACCTGCATTGGGTGCTGTACGTGTTCTCCGCCTTCCTGGTGTTCACGGGCGTGCGGATGCTGTTCGAGGGCGATGACGAGCACGACGTGGGCAGCAATCCGCTGGCGCGCACGCTGCGCAATTCCCTGCGGGTGACCGACGATCTGCATGGCGGGCGCTTCGTCATCAAGCTGCCCGACCCCGCCAGTGGCAGGCAGGTGCGGTTCGTGACGCGGCTGCTCTTGTGCCTGATCTCGATCGAGATCGCTGATCTGATCTTTGCCATCGATTCCGTGCCCGCGATCTTCGCCATCACGCAGGAACCGTTCATCGTCTACACCTCCAACATCTTCGCCATCCTCGGCCTGCGCTCGATGTATTTCGCGCTGGCGGCGGTGGTGCACCGGTTCCAGTATCTCAAATATTCGCTGGCGCTGGTGCTGGTGCTGATCGGCGGCGAAATCCTGGCCGAGCCGTTCCTCGGCAAGCTCTCGACCGAAATCAGCCTGGCGGCGACGGTGGCGCTGCTGGCGGGCGGCGTGCTCTATTCCTTGTGGCAGACCAAGCGCGAGGCGCTGAAGGCGGGCTGATGCAGCTACAGAACCGTGTTGCCCCCGATGGGGCCATATTCGCCGACCCGGCGCGCGGGCTGCTGATGGGCAACCGCGGCGGTGTGCTTCATGACAGCCGCAAGCAGCTGACGGCGCGGCGGTGGGCCTCCAAGCAGTGGATCGCCTGCGCGCTGACGTACAAGGACCGTCATGAGACCATCATGGCGCCCCGGCGCTACACGCAGCTGTTCTTTCTCGACGAGGCAACGGCGCTGGCGGCCGGCCACCGGCCGTGCGCCCTGTGCCGCCGGGCCGACTTTCTGCGCTTCATGGAAGGCTGGCAGCGGTTGCACGGCTTGGCCCGGCTGCCCAAGGTCGCTGAGGTGGACGCCGTGCTGCACGCTGAGCGCCTTGGGGCGGGCAAGGGCAAGGTGACATTTGCCGGGCGGCTTGGCGATCTGCCGCCGGGCGTCGTGGTCGCTTTCCCGCGTGATTGCCTGGCCATGGAGCAGCGGATTGTTTCGCCGTCTGAAGCGGCTCAGCACGGCGTGGCGCGCTCAGAATTGCGTGTCCACGCGGTGGACCTCGTGCTCCCTCCGCATTGGGGGCCAGGAACCAGTAAGACATTTCTTGTCTTTGGCGGGAAGCTACTTCCCTGGAGTCCAAGAGGATACGGCAGGCCGGCCGAAGCCGACCCGTCGCTCATCGTCCAAGTTCTCACACCGGCTTCGGTCGTCAAAGTCATCGCCGCCGGCTATCAGCCCATGCTGCATCCAAGCGCCTTGGTGATGTCGGCGGCGAGGTCCGCATAGGCTTCCAACCCCACTGACAGCCGCACCAGGTTGTCGCCAATGCCCAGCTCCGCCCTTGCCGCCGGCGTCAGCCGCTGGTGGGTGGTGGTGGCCGGATGGGTGATGAGGCTCTTGGCATCGCCCAGATTGTTGGAAAGTTTGATGATTTTCAGGGCGTTGAGGAACCTGAAGGTCTCCGCCTTGCCGCCCTTGATCTCGAACGACAGCATGGTGCTGCCGCCTGTCATCTGCCGCGCCGCCAGCTCGGCCTGGGCGAAATCCTTGCGGCCCGGGTAGATCACCTTGGTCACACCCTTCAGCTCAACCAGCTTGTCGGCCAGCCTCCCCGCCGTCTCTGTCTGCGCCCGCACGCGCAGCGGCAGCGTCTCCAGCCCCTTCAGCAGCACCCAGGCGTTGAACGGGCTCATGCTGGGCCCGGTCTGACGCAGGAACACCTGGAGGTGCTTGTCCAGATAATCCTTGCTGCCCAGCACCACGCCGCCCATGCAGCGGCCCTGCCCGTCGATGTGCTTAGTGGCCGAATAGACCACGATGTCGGCGCCAAGCTGCAACGGCTTCTGCAACAGCGGCGTGGCGAACACGTTGTCCACCACCACCTGCGCGCCCGCCTCGTGGGCGATTTTTGACACGGCGGCGATGTCGACCAGCTCCAAAGTCGGATTGGTCGGCGTCTCGAAGAAGAAGGCGCGCGTGCTGGGCCGCACCGCCCGCTCCCACGCCTTGAGATCACGCCCGTCCACCAGCGTCGAAGTGATGCCGAAGCGCGGGCACAGGTCCTCGACGATATAGCGGCAGGAGCCAAACAGCGCCCGCGCCGCCACGATGTGGTCGCCCGCTTTCAGGAACGAGAGCAGCGACGCCGTCACCGCCGCCATGCCGGTGGCCGTCGCCCGCGCGGCCTCGGCGCCTTCAAGCAGCCGCACCCGCTCCTCGAACATGGCGACCGTGGGATTGCCGAAGCGCGTGTACTGGAAGCCAGGGCTGGTGTTGGTGAAGCGCGCCTCCGCCTCCTCGGCGCTGGCATAGACGTAGCCTTGCGTGAGGAAGAGCGCCTCGGATGTCTCGCCGAACTGCGAGCGCATGGTGCCGCCATGCACGAGCAGCGTCTCGGGTTGGAGGTTCTCAAGGCCGTCAGGAATCTTGGTCATTGCGCGTCCCTTCGGGGCGCGGCCAGCTCCTGCGCGCGCCCAGCGTTGCCCGGCACAAAGGCGATGCCTTTCCCGTCCGGGTCGCGCATCGGCCCCTTTAGCGATTTCCTTTAACGTGGCTGCAAGCTGGCCGGCTCAAATCACCACGATCTTTCGACGGTGCCGATCTAGCGGGATCGCGGGCCAAGCGTCAAGCGCGCTCAACCTTCCTTGCTAGCTTCCCTGCCGCCCTCCTTGGCTGCGCTCCCCTGCTCCTTCATCACGTCTTTCAACTCGTCCTTGGCAGCCTCGGCGCCATGGCCCTCGCCGCCCCTCTTGTCCAGCTTGTCGAGCCCAAGCCACTTCACCGCGAGATAGACCACCAGGGCGACCGCCAGCGAGTCGATGCAAACGCTGATGAGATTGCCGATCTTGAACGGCCCGAGCACGATTTCTTCCAGCCCCTTGGCCGAGCCGAGAATGAGCCCGATCAACGGCGCGACCAGATCGGAGACGATCGCCGCCACCACCTTGGCAACCGCGCCGCCAAGCACGAAGCCGATGGCCAGCCCGACGACGCCCTGCGCGCGGATGAAGTCGAGAAAGTCGATCAGCGCCTTGCGGCCGTCGATTTTGGGAGGGGTCATGGTTAAGCGCCTTTGCTGCGATGGGCATGTGCCCGGACCATCGCAGATCGCGCGCGGGCTGGCGAGTGGGGATAGGCCGTGATCTTTAACGCGCGGACCTCACATCCCCGCCGCCCGCGCGTGCGCAACAGCCAGGGCGGCCAGCGGTTCCACATGCCTGGCATAGCGCTCGGCCACCGCCGACACCGCATTGCCGCGCAGCATCCGGCCACGAATGCCGTGGCAGATGGCGGCGAAGCGGAACAGGTTGTAGGCGTGGTAAACGTCCAGGGCCCCAAGCGGCGCGCGGCCGGCGGCGGCGCAGTAGATGGTCACGGCTTCAGCCTCGGTGGGGACGCTGATAACTTCCGGCTCCAATCCCACCAGAGATTTCATCAATGCTTGCGGGAATTTGTACATCAGCAGCAAATTGGTGAAATCCGCCAACGGATGGCCAACGGTGGACAGCTCCCAGTCGATAACGGCAGCGACGCGCGGGCCACCCAGCGCAAACATCACATTGTCGAGCCTGTAGTCGCCATGCACCACGGCAGTCTCCTCGCCCGGTGGCATGTGCGCGGGCAGCCAGCCCACTAGCGCGTCCATGTCCGGCACCCGGCCGGCCTCCGCGTCGGCCTGATATTGCCGCGACCACCGGGCAATCTGGCGGCCGAAGTAGTTACCCGGCTTGCCGAAATCGCTCAGGCCCAGCCGGCCTGCGTCGAGCGAATGCAGCCGCGCCAGCGTGCGGATCATTGCCTCATGATGGGCGCGCCGCTCTGGCAGCGGAACATCAGGCAGCGCCGGGTCCCACAACACGCGGCCCTTGACGTGCTCCATCAGATAGAACGGTGTGCCGATGACGCCGGTATCCTCGCAAAGCGCCAGCATCGCCGGCACAGGAAAACCCGCGCGGCCGAGCATCGCCATCACACGGAATTCGCGCTCGACGGCATGGGCGGACGGTAGCGTTACGCCCGGCGGCTTGCGGCGCAGGACATATTTTTGCGGCGCTGTTTCAATCAGATAGGTCGGGTTCGACTGCCCACCGGCGAACTGGCGGATGCGCGCGGGTTGCTCGAAGCCACCAACGTTCGCGGCCAGCCATTCGCACAGCCGCGCCTCGTCAAAACGGTGCGCCTCGCGAACTTCGATGGTTTCGCCGCCGCTCAACGCGCCGCCGCTCCCGCCAACAGCCCCTTTTCCCAACCGATGATGGCGCGCTTGCGCGTCACGCCCCAGTGGTAGCCGGTGACGTCGCCGCTTTTGCCCAGGACGCGGTGGCACGGGACCACGAATGAGATCGGGTTGCGCCCCACCGCCGCGCCCACCGCGCGGGCCGCATTCGGCTTGCCGATATGGCGCGCCAGGTCGGAATAGGTCGTAGCGCGCCCGGCGGGTATTTTCAGCAGCGCGTCCCACACCCGGACTTCGAAGTCGGTGCCGATCATCACCAAATTCAGGGGCTTCTTGGCCGGCATTTGCGGCGCGAAGATCGCCTCGGCATAGGGTCCTGTCTGTTCCGGCTGCTCAGTGAAGTGCGCCGCAGGCCAGCGCCGCTTCATGTCATCCAACGCCGGCGAGGCGTCTTCCGGCCCCTCCGCATCGCAGAAGCCGAGGCCGCAGACGCCGCGCTCCGTCGCCACGATCAGCGCCAGGCCGAATGGGCACGGATGAAAACCGTAGGCCATCTGGAGCCCCTCGCCGCGCCGCTTATAGTCGCCCGGCGTCATCGCCTCGTGGTCGACGAACAGATCGTGCAGCCGCCCCGGCCCTGACAGCCCCACCTCGTAGGCCGTCTCCAGCACGCTCGCTGAGTCTTCCAGCAGCGCGCGGGCGTGGTCGATGGTGATGGCCTGTTGGAACTCCTTGGGGCTGAGTCCGCACCAGCGCTTGAAGAATTTTTGCGCGTGGGCGGGGCTCATGCCGAGCTCAGCGGCGAGCTGGTCCAGGTCCGGGTGCTCGCGCCAGTGTTCGGTGAGGAAGGCGATGGCGAATTTGATGCGGGTGTAGTCGGCCAGCGGGCCCTTGTCGTCGGGCTCTGGCGGTGGGGTCATGGCCGGGCGGCTGGTGGCGGCACCGTTGATGAATTGGAATTCCATGAGGGAAGCTCCTGGTTTGGAGCTGTTTTTAGCGCGATGGCGCCGGGGCGGCGACCCGATTCTTGTGACCTGTCACGCGATCACGCCAAGGCCCTTCGCTTTGACCAGCGCCAGCAGCTTCAGCGATGGCCCAGATGGGCGCTTCTCGCCTCGCTCCCACTCACCCACAAGCTTGACGGCCACGTTGAGATGGCGGGCCAGCACAGCCTGGCTGACGCCTTCACGTTCGCGCAGAGCGGCGACATCGCCTGCCGTAAGCGGTTCCACCTCAGTGAGACATGAGCCGTCAAACTCTCGCATCGTGGTCTTATCGATCACACCCACATCGTGAGCGTCCTGCATTGCCTCATGGACAGCTGCCATGATTTTACTTCTGTAGACCTTGGCCATCAGTCTTGATCTCCGTCCATTTTCCGCCCTCCAGCAGTGCGGACACATCCTTGTCGCTCCAACTGAGCACTTCGGTTGCCGCTTTGCGTAGCGCCTTCAATTCTGCCGCATCAATGTTCGCCAACTCGTTCTTGGCAAAGCCGAATAAGAAGACGGCCCGAACATGTGAACGAAAAGCAATCACCGTGCGGTATCCGCCTGAACGCCCTTCACCCTGTCGCGCAACGCGCTGCTTGATGACATGGCCACCAAGATCGGCGTTCACTATGCCCCGTTCCGCGCGTTCAATGGTCTCTCGAAGCACTCTGTCGCCGAGACGTTCCTTTCGGGCAAAACGCTCGAAGGCCCGCGTCATGAAAATCCGCATAGCGCGTCATCCAAAAAATATACTCCCCTCAGGGTAGTAAATCAATGCCTTTAAAAACCTTACCGCACCCCCGCCACCGCCTCCCTTAGCGCCACGGCCAAGTCGCGCCGCTCCGGGTCGCTTAAAAACCGTCCCACGGCCACGCCGCGGCCCTTGCTCATCAGCCGCAGCTCGCAGACGTCGCCGGCCAGCTCCAGCACTTCCACCCGCAGCCAATACGGGTTGAACCGCGCCATCCGCTCGCGGCCACGCGCATCGCGGGCGCGGACGGTCAATTCGTCCGCCGTCACCTCGATGGTCTCGGTCTGCCGGGCGGCGCGGTAGTTGGCGCGGAAGGCCCAGTACACCAAAAGCAAATCCAGCCCGCAAAAGCCGAGCACCGGCCACGCGCCCATGCTGAAAAACGCGATGCCCGCCACGAAGCTGACAGCGCCATAGACCGACATGAAAATGAGGAACCCACGCGGGCCCAGCGACCGATGCGGGCGCAGCATGAAGGTTTGACGGGCGGGCGGGTTTGGCGTTTGGTCCAGCATCGGGCGAATATAGGTGACCGGATCATGGCGGCAAGGCAGAAGGTGGCGAAACACACGAAGGATGAGGTGCGCGAGCTGTTCCGCCGCCTTGCCGAGGCTAACCCCAACCCCAGGAGCGATCTCGAATACACCAATCCGTTCACGCTGCTCGTCGCCGTCGTGCTTTCGGCGCAGGCGACGGACGCGGGCGTCAACAAGGCCACGCGTGCGCTGTTCGCCAAGGCAGACACGCCGCAGGCAATGGCCGCGCTTGGGGTCGAGGCGCTGGAGGGCTATGTAAAAACCATCGGCCTCTATCGCGGCAAGGCCAAGAATGTGATCGCTCTCAGCAATATTCTCATCGCCGAGCATGGCGGCCAGGTTCCACATGATCGCGCCGCGCTGGAGCGGCTGCCGGGCGTCGGCCGCAAGACCGCCAACGTCGTGCTCAATGTTGCCTTTGGCGAGCCCACCATCGCCGTGGACACCCACGTTTTCCGCCTCGCCAACCGCACCGGCCTTGCACCGGGCAAAGATGTTCTCGAAGTCGAGACCAAGCTCAACAAGGTGGTGCCGCCCGATTATCTCCAGCACGCCCACCACTGGCTCATCCTGCATGGGCGCTATGTCTGCCTCGCCCGCAAACCCCGCTGCGGCGATTGCGTCATTGCCGATCTTTGCCGGTTCCCCGAAAAGACGGGATCAATCTAACCGGGGGCACCATGCCTGACACGCGCTACGACGTTCTGGGCATCGGCAATGCCATTGTCGACATCATCGCCCGCTGCGACGACGCCTTCATCAAGGTCCACGGTCTCGATAAGGGCCATATGCACCTGGTGGAGGCGGAGCGGTCGGCCATGATCTACCGCGATGTTGGCCCGGCGGTGGAAACCTCGGGCGGCAGCGCGGCCAATACCGTCGCGGGCGTCGGCTCGCTGGGCGGGCGCGGGGCCTATTTCGGCAAGGTTGCCGACGACACCTTCGGCAAGATCTTCCGCCACGACATCACCTCGCTCGGCATCGACTTTGGCAGCCGCCCTGTCGCGCCGGGCGAGCCGCCGACGGCCACCAGCGTCATCCTAGTGACGCCCGATGGCGAGCGCACCATGAACACGAATCTGGGCGCCTGCGTGCTGCTGGACGAGGCCGACATCGACCCAACCAAGGTGGCGGCGGCCAGGATCACCTATATGGAGGGCTACCTGTTCGACCGCCCGGCGGCCAAGCGCGCCTTCCGGCTGGCGGCCAAACATGCCCATGCCGCCGGCAGGCAGGTGTCACTCACGCTTTCCGACGGTTTTTGCGTGGACCGGCACCGGGCCGAGTTCCTTGACATGATCAAGGGCTCCGTTGACATCGTGTTTGCCAACACCGCCGAGATCAACTCGCTCTATCAGACAACAGATTTCGGCGAGGCGTGCCGCCGCATGGCCGCCGACGCGCCTCTCGCCGCCGTCACGCGCGGGGCCGCCGGGTCGCTGATCATCCGTGGCGAGGAGCGGATCGAGATCGCCGCCGAGCCCATTGAGCGTGTGGTGGACGCCACCGGGGCGGGCGACCTCTACGCCGCTGGTTTCCTGTTCGGCCATGCCCGGGGAGCGCCGCTGGCCATCAGCGGGCGGCTGGCCAGCATCGCGGCGGCGGAGGCCATCAGCCACATCGGCCCCCGTCCTGCCCAGAACCTCGCAGGGCTCATCGCCAGCAGGGGCATCCGCGTGCCGGACCGGCTCAATCCTTAACCTTTGGCAACTAAGTTGGCCTGATCGTGGCCAGCCGCTGCCGACCCTTGCGACCCGCCTTGATGGCTGCAATTGGCTTGGTGGAGGGTCGAATGTCGTATATGTACGTGTTTGCAGCGCTCGGAGCGGGCGGGCTTCTATGGCTGCTGGTCAAATCCAAGCAGCTTACCGTGGCCAAGGACAAGCTCACCAAGCAGCGGAAGGTGGCAAGGGCGCAGTTTCTTCGCGGTGCCGATGCCGAACCCAAATCCGAGCCGCAATCGGTCGCGTCCAGGCGGCCCAAGTTCGGTCAGCGCTGACCCTCCGGCGCGCCGGTAACCATATCGGAGTACCCGCGTGCCTGACCACAGCTTCAAGATCGGCCAGAAGGTGCGGTTTGCGCCAGGCCGGTCAAGCCTAGCGGCGACCTCCGCTGAATATGAAATCACCCGGTTACTGCCTCCCGAAGGCGGGCAGAACCTCTATCGCATCAAGGGCATGGCCGAAACGTTCGAGCGCATGGCGCGCGAGAGCGATCTGTCGCGCAAGCCCTGACTTCATTCAAGGACTCAACATGGCCCGCAAGAAGCCCACCGGCAAGACCGAGATGATCAGCTTTGACGTTCTGTACGAGGACGGCACCCGCTCGTCCAACCGCCGCATCTCGTCCGATCAGATCGGTGGCCTTGATGGCGACACGCCCGTCATCGGCATCCTGGAAACCCAGGACCGCGAGATTGCCGAGCGGTCAGGGATGCCACGCGGCAAGATCAAGTCCGTCAGCCGGTCGGACAAGCGGTAGCTCCACTCTCACCCGAGCAGGTTGCGCAATCCGGCGGCGTTGACCGAGTCAGGGAACACGCGGGCGTCAATCATCTTCGGATCGAGGCCCAGATGGTCGGTCAGCACCGGCTTGAGCACCGCACGCAAGTCGGTTGTCGGCTTGAGGTCGCGGCCATCGAGCAGCGCCTTGTCTGACAGGCCGGGCCAGTCGGCGACGACACGGCCGCCCTTGACCGCGCCGCCCAGCAGGAACGCGACCGTGCCCGTGCCATGGTCGGTGCCTGCCGTACCATTGATCCTGACGGTGCGGCCGAACTCGGTTGCCGCCACGATCACCGTGTCGTTCCAGACGGGCTCAAGCTCCCGGTGCAGATGATCGAAGAGCTGATCGAGCAGGCCGAGCAGCTTGCCGAGCCGGCCGGTGCCAGGCTTCTCATCGGCGTGAGTATCCCAGCCGTCGATGGACAGCGCGGCAATGCGCGGGCCGTCCGGTCGCACCATGAGCCGCGCCGCGCCATCGGCGATGGAGAGCATCGCGTCCTGGCCGCGCGCTGGCGGCTGGGGTTGCGGCTGGGTCATCTTCATGTCCGCCATCATGCCAACCGGGGGCTTGGCGCCAGCGGCCATCGCAGCATTCATCTCGCTCGTCTCCCTGGCGATGGTACCCGCCTGCATCAGGGCCTCGGCCAGCGCCGGATCTCGCGCCTGATAGAGCGATAGGAGGCGCGAGATCGTGTCCGGCGTCGATTGCCGCAGATGCTCCGGCGACCACGACATCACGGGCAGGTCGCCGCGCATGACCAATGGCACCGTCGGCCCGACGGCAAGGCCCTGCTTGTCCCGCGCTAGCTTGTTGGAAGCTGGCAGCCCGGCCAGCGCCCGGTTGAGCCAGCCGCTGTCGCCATGCATTACATTCGGCAGGCCGCTTTCCAGCACCTCCTGGCCATCAAAGTGCGAGCGGTCGCGGTAGGGTGTGCAGACGGCGTGCACCAGCGCGGCCTGCTTGTTGGCGTAAAGCGCGGCAAGATTTTTCATCGCCGGATTGAGCGCGAACATGCCGTCGAGCGGCAGCGGCGCGCCGGCCTGCTTGACGTCATCCATGAAGCCCTCGCGGGTCTTGGCGAAATCGGGATCGCCGACCGGCATCACCGCCGAGAGCCCGTCGAGCGCCCCGCGCAGGATGACGAACAGGAAGCGCGGATCGCGCGTGCCAGCGAGGCTGGAGCGGTAGGGCATCAGCATCGAAGCGGCAAAGGCCGTCGAGAAGCCCAGGAAGCTCCGGCGCGACAGGCTTTCGCAGTCGGCGAGGCTGCACCGGGCGAAGTCGATGGAGGACTTGATCATCGGGTGGCTCCGTTAGCGGCGCTGGAATTCTGGGGACATCAGCAGCAGGGCAAGCGCCTGCTCGCCGGTTTCGGCGCGCTCGATGGTGGTCTGCGTCTCCTCGGTCAGCAGCGGCCCAAGTACGCCCTTGGCCCGTTCGACCGGGCGGATGCCGCCGACCTTCTGCGAAAGCAGGTTGGCGAATTCCAGCCGTGTCCGGATGGAATCGGGGGCGAGCCACGCCTTGCTGTCGTCGGACCAGCCTTGCGGGCTCGGGGCCATGTAGGGCTGTTGGCCGAGAAGGTGCATCACGCGCTGGTAGCGCGGCGGCTCCAGGTCGGTCTCCAGGGCCCGGATGCTGGCGAGCACGAATTCGACCGGCGGGCGGAGCTTCTGTGCTGGTTCGTTGAAGGCGGCATCCGTGCGCAGCAACGCCTCATGGACCGCCGGCAGGCTGCCATTGGAGTGCTCGAAGGCTGCCGCCACTGCGGCGACAGCGGCGGGCGGCGGCGTATCGGAAATGAAATGGCGCACAAGTTTGAAGGCGATGTGCTGGGCCGTCTTCGAATGCGCGGCCAGGTCAGCCAGCACCGCCCGGCCCTGGTCAACGCCGGATTGGGCGTAGTCGCGGCCAAATACGTGCTGCGGGCCTGGCTCGTGCATATTGGGGCGGAAAATGAAGGTTCCAGGTTCGCCGTCATTGGCCAGTGGTGGGACAACTGTCCAGCCCGTGATGGCGCGGGCGAACGCCGTGACGTCGGCCTGAGTATAGCCGCCATCGACGCCAACCGTGTGCAGCTCCAGGATTTCCCGCGCGAGATTCTCGTTGAGCCCTTTGTTCTGGCGCTTGCCCGCCACGGAATTAGGTCCCATCGAGCGCTCGTTGTTGAGATAGCGGACCATCGCCGGATGGCTTTCGGCGGCGGCCAGCATGTCGTGGAAGCTGCCGTTGAGGTGCGGGCGGATGGCTTCGCGCTCGAAGGCACCCGCGATCATGTGAACCGCTTGGTCCGCGCCACCGACAGTAAAATGGTTGGTCCAGAACAAGACGAGCCGCTCGCCAAAGCCGATGGACGCCTTGCGCGCAACCCTCAGCCGGGCGGCGAACTCGGACATCAACGCCTCTTGCACAGCGTTCGGCATTGCCGGGGCGCTGGGCCTGGCCTGGTGCGGGCCGGGCGGCTGGACGCGGGATGCCCGCAATTGCGCTTCAGTTGGCGGGCCAGCCTGCGGCCTCGGCGTGTCCGGCATCGCCTGCATCTGCTGGGCTTGCGTCTCCTTGTCCATGCCAGCCGCCTCCATGCGAGCCGCCCGCCTGCCGGTGACGTAGGCGAAATGGTCGAGGGTCAGGTCAGAGGTGTTTCCCAACGGCCTGAATTGTTCTGGCGACGTGGCAGCGGCAACCTCGGCCAGCAGCTCGGATACAATGTCGCTGGCCGGTTTGCCCAGGTCGCCGGGCCGCGCGCCGAGGCCGAACCGGCGGAATGCGATGGCGCGTGCGTCAATACTCATGCCGAGCCTCCCTGGTGTTGCCGCCACTCTGCGCCCAAATGCGGGCCGTTTCATAAACGGGGCAAGGGGTTCCGCTCCGTCGGCTCCAGAGGGTGATTCGCGGCGAACTCAGACATTTGATATTCGCGAGCATCCGCAACTCGCTGAAATTATGGGGATTTTATGCAACAAGGCGGGTGCAATCGTTTTGCCTCCGTCTGCTAAACCCCGGAAATCAGCCACTTTTCTCCGATGGGAGGTATATCCCCTATTTAATCGTCGTAGAAATTGACCAATGAAATCAGATATATCCACCATACCAAACACATTCCGAGGGCAAGGAACACTGACATGGCAACTCAAGGCAAGCGGGGCAGGCCGAAGGGCACGGGCATCAACGATCGCGAGACGCTTCTCAAGATCGCCCATCTCATCGCCGCCAATCCCAAGATGAAGCGCACGACGGCGATCAAGCAGGCCGGCATCACCAATCCTTCGGTGGTCCGCCGTCTGCGCGACAAATATCAGGAGCAGGAGCATATCCTCCAGGCCGAGGTTGCGGCCACCATCGCCAAGCAGCCGAAGGTTGCTCAGCCCGTTGGCGCATCGTCCGCGCCGCCGCGTGGCCAGGCAAGCCAGCAGGCTCGTCCGCAGGCCAACGCCACAGCGGGCACCCAGCAGGCCAAGGCCAATGGCGCAAACCCGTCCGCGCCGATTGATCCGCTGGCCGCCCTGTTCGAGGGCCTCAGCATTGAGACGCTGGTGAGCCAGTTCATCGGCCATGTGCTGGGCATCGAGGCCAAGCAGATCGAGCAGTCGCCGATCACCGCGCTCATCCGCCAGCAGGCGCAACTTGTCGACCTGGTCCTGCCGCTGCTGATGACGCAGTTCGGCAACCAGAAGACCGCCAAGGCGGCATAGTTTCCCGGGGGGGATGCGTGCGCCGGGCCGCCCTGGGGAGGGCGGCCCGTGCGTTTTCTACAGGACCTTGTACAGGAACGTGCAGGCGCACAGCTCGCCATGGGTCGTCAGCGCGAAGCCGGGCACCACGCCGACTTCGTGCCAGCCCATCGACAGATAGAGCTGTTCGGCCAGTCCGCCCGTCTCCGTATCCAAAAGCAGCAGCGTCTTGCCGATCTGCTTGGCGTGCGCCTGGGCCGCCTCCATCAGCGCCCGCGCCACGCCTTGCCGCCGCTCCGCCGGAGCCACGAGCAGCTTGGCGATCTCGCCCCGGTGCGGCTGGTTCTCGCGCATCCCGACCACCAACTGCACCGTGCCGGTGATCCTGCCGCCGTGCCGCGCCACAAACAGAACAGTGTCGCCGCCCATGACATTGGCCAGCACCTCGCCACGCCAGAAGCCTTCGGCCTTCTCCATGCTGAGCGGATGCAGGAAGCTGACGCCCGCGCCGGCCGCCACACAGTCGATATGGATTTGCGCCAGTTCCGGTAGCGCTGCCTGGGTCTGGCCCGCATCCAACCGCTCGATCACATAACCCGCAGGGTTCATGCGCCAAGGTCCTGCTTGCGGGCGATGGAGCCATCAGAGTTCAGCCAATAGATCACGGGCGCGCCAGTCGCCAGTTCGCGCTTGACGATCTCGTCGCCGGACAACCCCTCCAGCCGCATGATCAGCGAGCGCAGCGAATTGCCGTGCGCCGCGATCAGCACCTTCTTGCCGGACAGGGCCACGGGCCGGATCACCTTGTCCCAATAGGGCAGCACGCGGGCCGCCGTGTCCTTGAGGCTCTCGCCGCCGGGGGGCGGCACGTCGAAAGAGCGGCGCCAGATATGCACCTGCTCCTCGCCCCACTTCTGTCGCGCCTCATCCTTGTTGAGGCCGGTCAGCTCGCCATAATCGCGCTCGTTCAGCGCCTGATCCTTCACGGTCTCAAGATTGGGCTGGCCGAGTTCGCCAAGGATGATCTCAAGCGTGTGCTGGGCGCGGCGCAACACCGACGTGTAGGCGATGTCGAAGCTGAGCCCCATCTCCTTCAGCATGACGCCCGCCGCCGCTGCCTCGGCCACGCCTTGCGGCGTCAGGTCCGGGTCCTTCCAGCCGGTGAACAGGTTTTTCAGGTTCCAGTCGCTCTGGCCGTGGCGGACAAGCACGAGAGGCGAGGGCATGGCGGCTCCGATCAGTGGGTTGTTGGCTGTGATCTAGGGGAAGCCTGGCGTTGAGGCAAGCCGGGTGGCTCTGCCGCGCCTGCAACTTGCCTTGGAGTTGTGATAACAGCTCGCGGCACTGAGCTTAGGCATGGGTTGGCGTGCATGTGGCACTTGATCGGCGGGCGCATAAGGCAACTGGCGATTGCCACCGGATTCTCAATGTGTGTGCTCGCACCCGTGGCAAGCGCGGCTGGCGGCTTGCCTGAGCTGCAAAGCCTGTTGGCGGGAGCGGCCTGGGAGGCCAAGGCTCCCGGCATCGAGCGGCTGGCGGTGCCCCAGGCGCTGTCGGGGGTGTTCTCGGCCTACCGGCTGGCGCAGGATAAGGTGACGGCGCGGGTGCTGGGCCAGCTTGAAGCGAGCGGTAGCCCGGTTGGCGATGTGGCCGCTCACTCTGGAGCCTCGCTCACCATCAATGGCGGCTACTTCTGGATCAAGCCCGATGGCGCGCTCGCACCGACCGGGCTGCTGGTGACGGGCGGCGTCCGGCAGGCCCCGCTCAACAAGTGCCGCGCCTGCACGGCCTTGCTCATCACCGACGGCAAGGGCCTGCACATCTCCCGCCCATCGGCCTTCAAATCAAAGCGGGGCATCGAATCCGCGCTTCAAGCCGGCCCGATGCTGGTGGACGGTGGCCGCCTCATGGCCTTCAACCCGGATGGCCCGGCGGCCGCTCGAACAGCCATCTGCCTCTCGGGCGCTTCCATCATCGCGGTCGTCTCCCTCCGCGAGATTACATTGGCTGAACTTGCCTCGATGCTGCTGGCCAGGCGCGCCGATGGCGGCTTTGACTGCACGCAGGCCATCAATCTCGATGGCGGCTCGTCGAGCCAGCTTTTGGCCAATCTTCCCGGCGGCCAGGAGCGCTTGGGGCTGCCCAGGCCAGTGCAGAACATGATCGGTTTTTTCCCGCGCTAGCTTTGACGGGCGAGACAAGTCTCGCCCCTATCGCCAAGACGACCCTTTGTAGGGGCGAGGCTTGTCTCGCCCGGTTGCCCGGAGCCGCCGCCCGCGTTGCAACATGAAGACTGCTGCATCGCCGGCTGGATGACGATACTGTGCGGGCAGCCGAAACAGAGCCTATGTCATGCCGCCCGTTGTTGAACTGCTGATTGCCACCCTGTCCGTCATCCTGCTGCTGGCGGGCGCTGCCTTCTTTTCCGCCGCCGAGACCGCGCTGACCGCCAGCTCCCGCGCCAGGATGCATTCGCTGGAACAGGACGGCAATGCCCGCGCCACGCTGGTCAACCGGCTGATGAGCAACCGCGACCGGCTGATCGGCGCGCTGCTGCTGGGCAACACCATTGTCATCACCCTTTCCTCGGCGCTGGCCACCGAGTTCCTGGTTGGCGAGTTCGGCACCTCGGGCATCGCCTTCGCCACTATCGGCATGAGCGTGCTGCTGGTGCTGTTCGGCGAGGTGCTGCCCAAGACCTACGCCATCGGCAATGCCGACCGGGTGTCGCTGTTGCTCGCCGGCCCCGTTCGTTTTGTGGTCGCGCTGCTCAGCCCCATCAACTTCACCGTGGTGTGGCTGGTGCGCGGTATCCTGACGTTGGCCGGCGTCACTGTCGCCGCGCCCGCCACCGAGGAGGCCGCCCATGAGGAACTGCGCGGCGCCATCGACCTGCACCACAAGGAAGGCGCGGTGGTGAAGGGTGACCGCGACATGATCGGCGGCGTGCTTGATCTTGGCGATCTTGCCGTGTCCGACATCATGGTCCACCGCACCGAGATGGAGACGGTGTGCGCCGACGATCCGCCGGAAAAGCTGATCGACGAGGCGCTGAAGACAGAATACACGCGCATTCCCGCCTGGAGCGGCGAAGTCGACAACATCACCGGCTTTCTGCACGTCAAGGACCTGCTGCGCGAGCTGGCGGCGCAAGGCTGGGACCGGACCAAGGTGGACCCCAAGAAGCTGCTGGCAAAACCCTGGTTCGTGCCCGACACCACCAGCCTCAAGGACCAGCTCGCTGCCTTCCAGCACGCCAAGGCTCACATCGCCATGGTGGTGGACGAGTATGGCGAGGTGATGGGCCTCGTCACGCTGGAGGACATTATCGAGGAGATCGTCGGCCAGATCGCCGATGAGCACGATGACAGCGCGGATTCGGGCATCCGTCCGCAGCCCGATGGGCGTGTGGTGATCGACGGCACGGTGGCGGTGCGCGATCTCAACCGCAATCTCGACTGGAATTTGCCGGACGAGGAGGCGACCACCATCGCCGGCTTGGTCATCCACGAGGCCCAGACCATTCCGGAACCGGGCCAAGCCTTCACGTTCTATGGCTACCGCTTCGAGGTGGTGAAAAAGGTCAAGAACCAGATCACCCTGCTGCGCGTGACGCCGCTGGCGGCAAAGGGAGCGAGTGAGCGGTCCTTGCAGCAGAGTCATCCCGCGACTAAGTGATGGGGCTCCGAGGCTCAACGGGAACAAATTCGCGATGCGCGATCACGCCCCCCAATCCGCGCTCTGGCACGGCACCACCATTCTCACCGTCCGCAAGGGCGGCAAGGTGGTGGTGGCGGGCGACGGGCAGGTGAGCCTCGGCGCCACCGTCATCAAGCACAACGCGCGAAAAGTGCGCACCCTCGGCAAGGGCAACGTGATCGGCGGGTTTGCCGGCGCGACGGCCGATGCCTTCACGCTTTTTGAAAGGCTCGAGGCGAAGCTCGAGCAGTACCCGGATCAGCTCACCCGCGCCTGTGTGGAGCTTGCCAAGGACTGGCGCACCGACCGCTATCTGCGGCGGCTGGAAGCGATGATGCTGGTGGCCGACCGCTCCGTCTCGCTCGTGCTGACCGGCACCGGCGACGTACTGGAGCCCGAAGGCGGCGTCATGGGCATTGGCTCGGGCGGCAACTACGCGCTGGCGGCAGCGCGGGCGCTGATGGACACGCCGGCCAGCGCCGAGGAGATTGCGCGGAAGGCGATGGGGATAGCAGCCGAGATTTGCGTGTACACGAACACGAACGTGGTGCTGGAGATGCTGGAGAGCGGGAAATAACTTCGCCCCAGAAGTGGAAAACCGATATGAGCAAACCCAAGCCTGCCAAAGGCGGCTTCTACGACAAGCGGTACTCGGACGAGTGGCGCCAACTTCAGGACCGGGTTTTCGGCGAAGTTTTTGACGACTATTTCGGCCAGAGCAGCCTGACGACGACGGCGGATTATGATCGGGCGTTCGGGTGGCTCTCCGCTGGTCCGGGCAAGCAGGTTCTCGATGTGGCCTGCGGAGGCGGCGCACCTACGCTGCGCTTGGCGACAACATTTGGCTGTTCGGTAACAGGGATCGACAGCAATGCCACTGCCGTCGGCTTGGCAATGCGCAAGGCGACTGAATCTGGTCTTTCACACATCGCCAAATTCGTGCTCCAGGACGCTTCGGCGAGCTTGCCGTTCGAGAACGGAAGTTTTAGCGCAATTGTTTGTATTGACGCGCTGCCGCACATAGCAAATCACCAACGCACATTTCTGGAATGGCATCGGGTGTTGCGACCAGCCGGCCGTGTTGTCTTCACGGATTTGATCTTGACCGGGCCGATTTCCAATGAGGAGCTTTCTCGGCGAGCGGCCTCGGGTCCGATAACAGTGGCTCCAGCCGGATATGCCGAGCGGTGTCTGGCGGCCGCAGGCTTTGAACTGTCTCGCCGTGAGGACTTGACTGCGGCTTTGGAGTCGAGCAGTCAGCGGCATGTGGAGGCGCGATCGCGACATGCTGCTGACCTGCTCAACCTTGAAGGTGATGCGACGTTCTTGGCCTTGAATCGCTATCGTGGGGTCATTGCTCAGCTTGCACGTGAACGGCGACTGTCGCATTTCGCTTTCGTTTCCACAAAGCAAGGCCAATGATCATGCAGCATCGCCACCTAAACCACGAAAGACTGACGCCGGCGGCCATCGACGACATCATCGCGCGTGGCGGGCGGCAGGACTGGGCCGAATTGGGGCGGGCGCTGAAGGTCGATCGGGGGGTCCGGGAGATTATCGGGCGCGTGACCCGGGCCAAGATCGACGATCCCTACGCGCAACGCTACCACTTCTGGAACCACTATGTCCGATAGCAATTTGCCGGACTGGGAGCGTGTGCTTTCGGCAGCCTCGAGACTGCAACAGATCCTTCCCGTTGCGGTGCTTGTCGGCGGTACCGCCGCGGCCGTTTACGCAGATGCGGGTCTTGCCGAATACAAGAATTTGGCCGCCCGCTGGCATCAGTGGTCAAACATTAAAGCGGCCTGCGCGAAGCTGGCGGAGTTGATTTTCGACAAGATCATAACAACATAGCCCCATGACCACCTTCTCCCCCCGCGAAATCGTCTCCGAACTCGACCGCTTCATCGTCGGCCAGCACGACGCCAAGCGCGCCGTCGCCATCGCGCTCCGCAACCGCTGGCGGCGGTTGCAGCTCGATGACGACATGCGCGAGGAGGTGCTGCCCAAGAACATCCTGATGATCGGGCCGACCGGCGTCGGCAAGACCGAGATCGCGCGGCGGCTGGCCAAGCTGGCGGGTGCGCCGTTCCTCAAGGTCGAGG
>Ga0209069_10000419_pt1 | contig 19009 bp, 13 predicted proteins | sample Str013_2_FD_187202 | JGI IMG/M metagenome (GOLD analysis project Ga0209069, IMG submission 187202) | Freshwater sediment microbial communities in response to fracking from Pennsylvania, USA - Straight Creek_MetaG_SC_2013 (SPAdes) (version 2) | ecosystem: Environmental > Aquatic > Freshwater >...
AGGTTATCTGAATATAAGTATAATTGCCTTATTGTGTTTGATGACTATGCGGACCATTGGCCAAACACCTGTCATCGATAGTTTGAGGCACGAACTTCGGTCCGTTTCCGAACCCGGCAGAAAATTAGGGACCCTTCTTGTTTTAAATGAATATCACCAGAGCATCAATAAGGATACATTGTATAATTATGCCCGGCTCGCCGGGAAGCTGGCTGGTTCTGAAAAAAATCAGGCCATACGGGCCCGGGCAGGCAGTATGCTCATCAATGCTTACCTGCGATATGGCTATGTAGACAGCGCATATTCTTTAACCGACTCATTCCTGGTTCATATTACTTTTAAAAATCCGGCAACACGAAATATTTATTTTTCATTGGCTGCGCTGAAGGCAGATTGCTTTGGAGACGCTTCTAATTATAAGGATGCGCTTACGCAACTGTATAAGATCATCGAGGAAGCAGACCTGGTCGGAGATTCATTGGTCATATCAAAAAACATGAGCACCATCGGGGTGATCAATTATAACCTGGATCATGTTCCTGTGGCGTTCGGTTGGTACTTTAAAGGATTGTCCTATATAAATAATGATGCAAGATTTGATCCTTATGCAGTAGTGCTATATATCAATCTTGCCGAAACGTATCGCTGGGTAGGCAAGATTGATTCTGCTTCTTTCTATATTGAAAAAGCTCTGCCTCTTGCTTTGCGCATGCAAAATCTATTCTTTTTATTGAATGCACTTCGGGTCAAAGCAAGTATTTATAAAGACAGAAAACAGTATGAGGTGGCAGAAAAGACGATGATGCAATGTATTGAAATACGCCAAAAAATAGAGGGCGAGCTGTCTCTGTCGAACGAACAAATTGCATTGGCCTCTATTTATATGCATGCAGGAACGCCAGACAAGGCCATCAAATTATTGAATGATGCGCTGTTCTTAGCGGATTCATCTGCCAGGGCGATATCTTCAAAAAATACTTCGGGAAATGAAGTAGATGCCCTCAAAATTTCATGCTACCAGGTGCTGGCAAAATGTTATAAGCAAAAAGGAGATGACAAAAACTACCAGGCCATATTGGAAAAAATCATAACCAATAAAGATGCATTTTATGCGGCCAATTCTGCGCGTGCCATCGCAGAATTGCAAACCAAATATGACGTGCAGAAAAAAGAAAGTATGATTATTAAACAAAGGCTCGCAATAACACAAAAGAATTATTTATTGTATGGGTCGATTATCATAATGATTTTGCTGGCGCTTCTCTTATGGCTTTTATTCAAAAGCTACCGCCGCAAACAAAAACTGAAAATGCAAATTGCTTTGGACGAGGGAAAGCGCATAGCGGCCCTGTCCATCATAGAGGCAGAAGAAAAGGAGCGCCGACGCATTGCTGCTGATCTGCATGACAACATTGGCGCTTATGCCACAGCAATCAAGGCCGATGTTGAAAAAATTATGGACAATGGGTTTCAAAAAAGCAATGCCGCGCTGCACAATCTGCAGCAGCATTCCCAGGAAATCATCAATTCATTGAGGGATACAATCTGGGTATTAAACAAAGAACAAATAACAATTACTGAAATCAGCGACAGGGTTAAGAATTATATTGGTAAACTTAGTCCAACATATAGCAATATTACTTTTCATATCCAGGAAGAAATAGTAAATGATATAAAGATTGGATCCCGGCATGCCCTGAATATTTTCAGAATTGTGCAAGAGGCCCTGCACAATGCCGTGAAGCACAGCAAAGCTTCCAATATTACCATTGTTATTGTTAGCCAGGATAAGCTGGTTGTTCAGGTAAAGGACGATGGCATGGGGATGCAAAATACTGCATCTCAAAAAAGAGGTAATGGACTATTAAATATGAAGGAAAGAGCTGGTGAAACAGGCATGCGTTTGGATCTTCAATCAAATCCTGGAGAAGGAACGAACTGGATATTGTATGCACCTACTACAAATTGAGTATTGGATATGAGGGTCCAAACACAAACCTTGCATTATCAAATCGCGATATGAGTAAACCTTTGCGCATTGGATTGGTTGATGACAAAATGGTGAATCGGAATAGCATAGCCGATAAAATTCGGCAATTTGAGGACCTGGATTTTTGTTTTGTAGCAACCAACGGCCATGATTGCCTGGAGCAATTAAAATCCCTGCCATTAGACAAAGTACCCCAGGTAATATTTATGGACCTGGAAATGCCAGGCATGGATGGCACTCAGACGATCAACATTGCGCGGTCATTGTATCCCGAAATTTATTTTATTGTACTGACAGTTTTTGATGACAATGACAAAATTTTTGAGGCCATCAAAGCAGGCGCTCATGGATATTTATTGAAGGATGAAAACGCTGTCGGCCTTCACAATGCGATTAATAATATCATCGAGCACGGAGGTGCTCCCATGAGCGCTGCCATCGCGCGAAAAGCATTGCAAATGTTGAGTCATACAGAAATACGGCCCAAAGAAAAAGATAGCGGAATGGAATGGCTGGATACAGTGCTTACCGAAAGAGAAAAGGAAATCTTATTGCATACCATTAAGGGATATGACGCAAAGCGCATAGCAGCCATCCTGGCCGTGAGTGTATTGACCGTTAGAAAACATATTGCTAATATTTATCAGAAGCTGCATATTAACAGCAAGGCCCAGATTATTTCCCTCGCCCATAAAAATAATTGGATTTCTTAGAAGCTGTTTAAAAATAATTTTTGAAATACCAGCGGGCGTAAACTTTTCCAAAACTCGCGCAGGATCTTCGATTTTGTCATCCATTTCCAACTTTGGAAAAGTTACAGCAACGGTATAAGAAATTCCTGAATCTATTTTTGAACAGCTTCTTAATCCAGCCGGACATTTACCTGGAATTATTTTTTCAATATTTTTTCAGATCCTGCAACTTTGGATGAGTGAAAGTAATTGCTCATTCTCCTTTCGCATTTCGTTCCGGAACATCCATCTATGTCATACTACAAATTAAGTATTCTTTAGGGCATCGTTGAATGATAGATTTGTGCTTCCCTTTCTAAACCGTTCAATTGTATTATATGAAATTTAAAACCTCAACCTTATTCGTTCAATGGTTAATTGTATGCTCTGTTTTTAGCTTATTATCCTGCTCCAAAAGCAGCTCCCCGGCGCCAACGCCTACAGGAGCACTTTCTTCGGCAAATTCAATCAACAGCTTTTCTTTCACGAAGGCGGCCAATTCTATCCCGGTAAATGGGACCGGTGAAATAAGTGGTACCAATATTACCATCTTCCTTCCGCCCGGAACAGACAGGACATTGCTTAAAGCCAGTTTTACTGCTTCTGACAAGGCTACAGTTACTGTTAATGCGGCTTCACAAACAAGCGGAGCCTCCGTGAATGATTTTACCAACCCTGTTGTATATGAAGTAAAGGCCGAGGATGGAACAAAGAAAGACTATACAATTAACCTGATAACAGATATAGCAAGTATTGACCAGGTAGTAAATGCTTTTATGAATACCTATAATGTGCCTGCATTATCTCTTGCGATTACAAAAAATGAAAACCTGGTTTATGTGAAAGCTTATGGAAAAGCTGATGTTGAAAATAATCAAATTGCAAGTTCCGAAAACCTATACAGGCTTGCCAGCCTGTCGAAACAAATCACTTCCATTGCCATTATGAAATTGTTGGATCTGGGTAAAATTCATTTGGAAGATAAGGTATTTGGCAGTGGAGGTATCCTGGGAACAGATTATGGAACCCAACCTTACGGGCCCAATATTACCAATATCACGGTCAATGAACTCCTTCATCATACGGCAGGCGGATGGCCAAACGATGGAACTGATCCCATGTTTATCAATCAATCCATGACTGCTGGTCAATTGATCAGTTGGACCCTGGACAATCGCCCCTTGACGAACACACCGGGTACCGCTTATGCATATTCGAATTTCGGCTATTGCATTTTGGGCAGGGTCATTGAAAAAATAACCGGGACGAGCTATGTTGATGCCGTCAGGTCACTGATCCTGCAGCCAGTGGGTATAACGGATATGGATATCTCAGGAAACACATTGGCCGATCGTGCTGCCAACGAAGTAAAATATTATGGCCAGGGCGGTGAAAATCCTTATATCTATAATATAGCCAGAATGGATGCACATGGAGGATGGCTTGCATCTGCTAAGGACCTGGCCCGGATATTGGTTCACGTGGACGGCTTCCCTGCCAAGCAGGATATTTTATCTCCTGCTGCTATTGCCGCAATGACGACTCCTTCAAATGCCAATGTTAATTATGCATGCGGGTGGGCAGTCAATAACGTGAATAACTGGTGGCACCAGGGCAGCCTGCCAGGAACCGCAACTGAACAGGCAAGGACGATTTCACAAGGGCAATACAATTTTGTGATTCTTACCAATACCCGGAGCCTGGATGCCAGCTTTACAACGGATTTGGACAATTTATTCTGGCAGGCGCTTAGCAATACTACACGTTGGCCTACCTATGATTTATTTTGAAATTGATGATTATGGCTCGAGGAATTCAAATTAAATGTTACTCTTTGCAACTATTTGCGGTTGATGGCCCCACGGCTTCGACCATCTTATCTCTGTCAATGCATGCTGGGAAGAAATTTTTTTAATCCGCTTCCGAATAATTCAAATATCAGTAGCCATTGGCTTTATCCTATGCTTATGAAACGATCCATATCTTTTGAAAAAAACAGGCAGGTTGAAATTGTTCCTCGGGAATTTTGAATCGAGATGCAATGGATGCCTGCGCGATGAGAAAATTAATTATCATTCAATGCAACGGAGCTTGTTGCAAAGGAAGACTTAAAATATTTTTTCTTAAACCCAAAACCAAAAACAATGAATAGTTCAATCGAAAGATATGTTATCAAATACATATCCGGAAGCAAGGCCAACCAGGTTGAAGAATTTGACTTCCAAAAAAATAATTTAAAAATTGGCCGTGCGGCAGACAACGATATCCAGTTTGATCCCGAAAAAGAAGTTGTAGTCAGCCGCTTGCATGGAACCATTTCAAAACTCGGTACTGACCCATTAAAATTTTCCATCACGGACAATAACAGCCGCAATGGAATTTTTGTAAACAAGAATCGCGTTCAGGGAACAGTTGCATTGCAACCAGGCGATGAAGTGCAACTGGGTTTGAATGGTCCCGTTTTTTTATTTGACATCTTCCCTCGTCCACAGGATATGATGTCTGCCACGCGGGTGGTGGAAATTCCCACTTCCATAAAACCTACCAGCATCTCAGAAATCCGGCCAATAACAACAACAACACATAAGGCGGAACCTGTAAAAGTAGGTTTGGGAAAACAAACGGTTGAAAGAATGCTTGTTGCTGAACGAAAAAAATCATACGGCAATATGGGCATCGGCATTGGCGCATTGATATTATTGTTGGGCGTTTTTGGTTATACGTTTCGTCATAAGCTTTTTGGAAACAAGACTGTTATTCATAATATCATAACAGTGGATTCGGCCCAGCTATTGAAAAAATCTCCGGATCGCATCGCTAAGGAAAATACGGACAGAGTAGTTCAGATTGAATTTGGCTGGCAACTATATGATGCAAGCACAAGCGATGAATTATGGCATGTTTATACTGAAATAAAAGGTGCAGATGGTCAAACAAGGCCGGCAGCTTTGTACATACAAAATGCACAGGGAAGATATGAACCGTTTCTCGACGTCAAGAAAAATGTTTCTTTTGGCGTGCAAATCGGCCTGGCCGGCGCTTCAGGTTCTGGTTTTGTAGTATCTGAAGATGGCTTTATACTCACCAATCGTCATGTCGGTGCGGGTTGGAATACCGCTTTTGGTTTTCAGGATTTTGCTTTTCCGGGATTATTGGTGCAGCTGGATAAAAATGGTAAACCTCAAATCGTGCCCGATGTACAAATCAACCGGCAAGATGTGGGAGGCTGGGTTCCTGCCGAAGCAAGTATGATCGGGGGGCGCAATGTAAATATGGGAATGATAAAAGGAAGAAATACTTATATGAATGTAATCTTTGCAGGAACATCGTTGCGCCGCCCGGTTCAATCATCTACTCCTTCGGATGATCACGATGTGGCTCTTATTAAAGTAGACATCCCCGAATCATTGTCAAAAGTGAAGATGAAGGATAATTATAATCAAATACAACCCGGACAGGCAGTAACTGTGATGGGATATCCGGGTGTGGCCCCACAGCAATTTATATTGAGAAAATCAAATGACCCATTTCATCCCAATAGCCAGATGGCTTCAATACCTACGCCTACTGTTACGCCCGGTAATGTCGGCAGAATTGTTCCCGCATCATCGGATAAAAATCTTACCTACAGCACGTTTGGAGATTCTTACCAGTTAACCATCAATGCAACGGGTCATGGTAATAGCGGGGGCCCGATGTTTGACGATGAAGGAAATGTAATAGGTATTTTTTATGCGGGAACGGCAGATGCTGCAGGTACGCAAATTTCTTTTGCCGTACCTATAAAATACGGGCTTGAATTGATGGGCCGGAAAAAAGAAAATTGATTTATTATTAACCAGACGCGCTACGCAAAAATATTTGCAACCTCATGTCAGTGTATGATTGCTTTATATGCATTGCTCATAACCCGGTAAAATGATAAACAATACCGATTTTACAATAAAAGAAGTAGCCGGATACCGGCTCACCGAACGCATTGGTTCCGGTGGCATGGGCGAGGTATATAAAGCATACAATAGTTCACTGAACAGGTTTGCTGCAGTCAAAGTATTATACCAGAAAGATTATGCAGAGCGGTTTAAACATGAAGCATATATACAATCTTCGGTGAGCCATCCCAATATTGCGCATCTGTACGAGTATGTTGCTTTTGGAGATAAGCCCGGTATCATTATGGAATATGTTGAAGGCGAATCGCTTGATTCTTTGTTGCGCAGAAAAGGGAAAGTTTCCATTGAAGAAACAGAAAACATCATCAGGCAAATTGCCGCTGCACTCGCATATCTGCATAAAAAAGATATCATGCACAGGGATATCAAGCCTCAAAATTTTAAAATACAAGCGGATGGAACAGTCAAAATGCTTGACTTCGGAATTGCCAAGCACAAATACTCTCCCAAACTGACGCAATCCGGATTTGTTGTCGGTACATTGGAATACCTGGCGCCCGAGCAGTTTCAGCAACAGGCGGAACTTAAATCCGATACCTGGGCGCTTGCGGTGATGACATATGAATTGGTTACCGGTTACATGCCCTTTGAAGCCTCCAACCCGGCAACATTGAGGGCGATCATCACAAAAGGGATTTTTACAAACCCTCAAATATTGGTCCCGGATATTTCATTAAAACTATCAACAATCATTGATAAAGGACTTAGAATAAATCCTGCAAGCAGGATAGCGGCGGCATCAATAGAAGATATGTTCAAACATAAAAAGGCATTGGAGCATCTGCATGCATATAAGATGTTTTGGGTTCCTTTTAAAAAATTACTCCTGCCAGGTCTCGCAGCAATTGCGCTGATATTATTTTTCATCTTTTATTCAAAAAGCAACCTTCCCGGCACAAAAATAATTCCAGTGGATAATAATAAATCCGAAATGCACGAGGGGAAAAAAATAAAAATAACAGCGCTTGGTATCGACCAGGCTGAATTGATATTTCCGGATGGATCCCGAAAACAATTGCCTCATGAAGTTGAAGGAAAGGAAGGGGATATGTTTGAATTTATTATTCATGCAGATGGTTATATTGATAAAAAAGTAGAAGTTGTTATAACTCCGCATCGGAGCTCATACGAATACAATCTGTCAAAAATTAATAACTGACAAATGTTCTGGAAGAAAAAAAAGAAAGCTGACATCGGCAAGAAACAAAATGATTTTGCATTGAATATGCAGGATCAGCCGGATTTAAAAGTTGTGATAAAAACTGACCTCGGCAATGTCAGGACCAATAATGAAGACGCAGCTTCTTTCTTTCGCATGAAAGATGAAACTATTATTCGCGAGAAAGGCCATTTAATTGTTTTAGCCGATGGGATGGGAGGGCACCAGGCGGGTGAAGTGGCAAGCAAAATGGCGCTGGAAATAATAAGCCAGGAATATTTTAAACAAACCAGGGAAAAGAATATCGAAAAAATACTTGCCAGGGCCTTTAATACTGCCAATAAAAAAATATTTGATCTTGCTTCCGAGAATGAAAAATATCATGGTATGGGTACAACATGCACCGCCATCGTGATTTTATCAGGAGCAATTTATTTTGCGCATGCCGGTGATAGCCGGGCATATCTCTACAAAAACAAATCAATAGCCAGGCTTACAGAAGATCACACTTATGTTCACGAATTGGTAAGAAGCGGCGGTATCTCCGCTGAGGAAGCAGAAAAACATCCACAGCGAAATATCCTGATCAATGCCATGGGCACCAAACCCAGCCTGCGTGTGGATACTGGAAAATGCCTGGATACATTTGACCGGCATGATCGCCTGTTGCTTTGCTCTGATGGCCTTTATGATTATATCAATGACGATGAGCTGGCAAAAATTCTTGATTATAAATTATTGGAAGAAGCTGCAGATTATCTTATTGATGAAACCAAAAGACGTGGGGCTTACGATAATATCACTGTTGCGCTGGCAGAAATGACGGATACCGCTAAGGACATCAATTTAAAATTGACCAGGGATATCGACCTTCCTGTACTAACGAGAGAAACAGATTTGCCAACAGGCATTAATACTTCAGAATATGATAGGTGAACGAATTAATATTTATGAAATAAATGCACATTTGGGCCAAGGCGGTATGGGAAATGTTTTCCGTGCCACAGACAATATGCTGGGGAGAGAAGTTGCATTGAAAATGCTTCATCCCCAACTGACCATTCAACCTCAGTTCCTGGAAAGGTTTAAAAAAGAGGCCCGTGTATTGGCGCAGTTGCTTCATCCCAATATCGCGGTTATTTACAATTTTTTTGAGCAGAACGGGAATCATTTCATGGTGATGGAATATGTAGATGGCACCAACCTGGATGAATTACTTAAAAAATACAGGGTACTTCCTGTAACACTGGTTGTTCCGATTTTTATACAGGCGCTGGAAGGCCTCCAACATGCTCATAGCAAAAATATCTTTCATCGGGATATCAAACCCTCTAACATGATGCTTACCCCGGATGGTATATTGAAGCTGATGGATTTTGGCATTGCGAAAGTAGCCGGTGAACAAAAAATGACGCAGATAAATAAAATAGTAGGGACCGTTGAATTCATGGCCCCTGAACTTATTGAAGGCAAACCTGCTTCTGTAGCGAGCGATATCTATGCAATGGGTATTACATTGTATGAACTTTTATCCGGCAAACTCCCTTTTGAGAGCAATACGGATTACAACCTGATGCAGGCTATTTTAAAGAAGAAAGTGGAACCGCCCGATAAATTTAATCCATCTGTACCGAAGGTTTTAAACGATATTGTCTTGAAAGCTTTGGAAAAAAAACCAGAAAACCGTTATCCTGATGCAAGAGCTTTTCAACGGGCGCTCATCGCTGCATTTCCCGGCTACAAGGAGATCAATTTAAATGCACCGGGATCGCTATTGCAAACAACATATTCTGCACAATATGCCGGAACTGCACTTACCCGGGCAGATCAGGAACTGGCGGCTTTAGTAGCTATGGAAACAAAAGTAGAAATGGAAGCAAAGCCATTTGCTGTCGGGCAGTTTTTAAAGAAAAATATTTTATCAAGTAAAAAACTTCCTTTTGTCCTGGCAGGCATTGGGGTTTTTTTTCTTGTACTGGTTATAGCATCTGTCAGTTTCAATAAAGGGGATAGTAGCAATAATAACGCCTATGATAATATCAATAAAAAAGTACTGGCCAAGACCGATACGATTTCCCGAACAGATAAAAATAATTCGGGAGTAAATAACGCGGCGCCTCCCATAAATGTGGTTCCTGCTGGTAATGTTGAACAACCGGCACATGAAAATGCGCCATTGGTGAACCGTGAAATTTCTGTGCGACAGAAAAAAAAGAAACAGGAAAAAAACGAGGAGGCCGAGATAAAGAAAATAGAAAAACCAGTTGAAAAAAAAGAAAGTGAAATACCTGTTGTTAAACAGGCCGAACGAAAGGAAATATATATTGATTCAAAAATCGAGGTGAGTTTATACCTGCAGGAAAACCTTGGCGAAAGTGATAGGCAGAAAGAAAGGGATATCAGTTTTTCGGTAACGAGTCCTGTTGTATATCGGGGCGTCGTCATCATTAAGCAAGGCGCCATTGCGAAAGGTGAAGTGCGGATTGGAAGATTGTTGTCAACAGTCAATATCAATTCTGTTATGGGAGCCAACGGACATGAACTGTCATTAAAATCGGCTCGTTTCCACCGAACGCGTAAAGGGTTGGAATCGGATAGAAATTATTCGGCTACACTTGAGCGGGGGCTAAGAATGGTTTTTGAATGATGCTGATATTTTTATTCCCAACAGGCATAAGGTTACTTGCAGAAGGGCGTTCACAAAAAAATGAATATTGTTGTATAAATTTTAAGTTTACAAAATAGCTGATAGATTTCCACTTCTTTATTTTTCAATTGGCAAAAACAGGGTTAACAAACAGGCAATATTTTTTGGAAAATAGTCAGGAGTAGGATAAAATAAAAGTTGTACCCATACCTGATTTCGATTCAATTGCAATATTGTATTTGATTGCCTTGGCCAGATCTCTTATTAAATGAAGTCCAAATCCGGTTTTAGCATTGAAACCGCTGCCTTCGTGATAAAGCGATTTGACCTGATCTTCGGTGATTCCCGGCCCATTGTCCGTAATGGACAAAATAGTTCTTGTTCCTTCTTTCCTGGCCTCCCATTCTATTAACCCGTCTGCAGAATTCTTAAGCGCTTTGAGGGCATTAGATGTAAGATTTTGCATGATGACTTTCAGGTAATTTTCATCGCCTGAAACAACAAGTGTTTCCGGGTTATTAAACCTGATACTGATCTGCGGAGTTTGCGGAAAGAATTTTTTCAGGTAATCAAATAATTCACTTACCGGGATCATTTTAATATCAGGTTTAAAATTCTCCATCTGTTCCTTGCTCCAAAGCAGCATCGTTTCCATTGTTTGCAATAATTCATCTGCAGACTGGCCGATCTGCTGCTGATTGGCGGCTTGTTCATCGGCAGTGAGCAGTTGCGGTTCATTTTTTAAAAGGTATAAAAAATTAACCAGGTTTGATATGGGGCTTCGGAGATCATGGCTGAGGATACCAAAAAATTTCGCTTTCACTTTATTGGCTTCATCCAGGTGATTGTTTAAAACCATCAGCGTAGTATTCGATTTTTTGCGCATCCGGTTTTGCCAGAATAATAATCCGCCGATGACGCCCAATAAAGACAATCCTACAATCAATCCGAGTTGTGTTCTACGCTGGGCGACTAATTCCAATTTGTTGATCGCAATTTCTTTATCCTTTAAATCCAGATTGTGTTTGCCTTCGAGACCGGCCAGTTCATTTTTTTTGTCTTGCGAGAAAAGAGAATCATTGATGGAAGAATAGGTTTTATAATTTCCCAGCGCAGCTTTATAATTGCCTTTTTGTTCCTCCAGGTCGGCCAGGTTTATAGAAATGGTTGCCAGGTATTCATCATTCTCTGTTTGTTTACAAATCAGCGCTCCGCGGTTGAGATACAATTCCGCATTCCCAAGCAATTCTTTTTTTTGTGTGGGCGTACTATGCATGGCCATGTCGTAATAAGTTCTGCCAAGATTCGCCAGATTGCCAATAGAATAAATAGACGTGGGCCCGATTTCGTCGAGGATATTTTGAGCCTTTAACATGGTTGCTATTGCTTTTTTATAATCGGGATATTCCAGGGGAGCCATGGCGGTCAGCACCTGCGCCACGCCTGTCACATTACCCATCTCTTCATATACTTTCAACGCCTTCGCCATATAACTTTTTGCCGCAAGCGTATCTTTTGTCTCCTGTTTAATTGTTCCCAGATGCAGCAAGGCTTTTCCGATATTAGCGGGAGTATGCGAAAGTTCTGCGTATTTCAAAGTCATTTGAGCATACTCAAGGCCCTTAACGTAATTTTTCTGGGTAACATAACTAGCAGTTAAATTGGTTCCCACCAGGGCTATCTGTTCATTGTTTTTAGTTTCTTCGGCAATGGAGAGCGCTTTTAAGAAATAATCCAGGGCGCTTGAGAAATTCGATTCACGTTGATAACTTCTGCCGATATTATTCAGGTTGCTGATCATATTAAACGAAGCATTCATTTCCTTATTCAATGCATAACTACGTTCAAAATGAACTCTTGCCTGGGTATTATTGCCGGTATCTCCGATGATTAATCCTTTCGCATTTTCTATATTGGCAATTCCTCTTTTCCATTTCATTTTTTCCGCAATCGCTAACCCCTTGTCTGCATATTCAATTCCCTTTCCGGGATTTACCTGCAAATAAGTTTGCGCTATCCGTGTTAGGGTCTTCACCTTACCGGAATCATCTTTCAATATAGTAAGATCCAATACCAATGAATCAATCAGCGCCTGACCTTTTTTCTGCGCAAAAAGCCCCGTCTGTAATACGACAAGGAAAGTAAAGAGAATGAATTTCATATTTTTACTGAGTTAGTAAATTGTCCAATGCTTCTTTATAACTTCTGCCGATGGGCAGAAGAATATTATTAACCATGATGGCTTTGGGTGTGACTTTTCGGATAAAATGTTTCTGCACTGCATAACTTCGATGAATCCGGATAAAAGTTTGAAAAGATTTTTCCTTCAACAGGTTTCCCAATGGAGTCAGCACACAATATTTCCTATCCTTGGTAACAATGCCTGTATAGTCTTTGAGTGCTTCGAGGTAGATAATATCATAAAATTGAATTCGAATATGATCATGACCATCTTTAATGAATATACTTTCCTCATTTAAAGAATGGTCAAGCAATTCGGCCTTGTAATGTATATCCAGGAAATATTGAAGCCTGTTCATAGAAACATCAAAGCGGTCGGTTTTGAGTGGTTTCACTAAAAAATCCAATGCATTGACTTCAAAACTTTGTACAGCGTATTCCGGGTATGCAGTGATAAAGATGCAGGCCGGCACTTTTTCCAATTGGGTTCTTAGATCGAGTCCGCTATATTCAGGCATATCGATATCCAGGAAAAGAATATCGGGGAGAGATTTTTCAACAGCTTCTATGGCCAGTGCGGCAGATTCAAATATGCCTGCTATTTTTATGAATGAATATTTGCGAACAAAAGACACTGTAGTAAGCCGGTCTATTCTATTATCATCCACAATGAAACATTTGTACTCATTTTTTCCAGATTTCATGCCAATCCTTTAATTCTTGTTCAATATACCATTTTTGGCGGTCTTCCTATTGTATTCAATACCTTTTGTAACAACCAGGATATGGTGTGAATTGAATGAGAGAAGCAGGTTCAGCTAATTCATTTAAAAAAAACGGCAACATGCTTGCGCCCGAATGAGGTTATCCACCTATTAAAACTGTGGGGCATCCAGCCATAATGGTTCCTCCATGGGCAGTCTGGTCACCCATTCTTGCAGCGGGTTTATTTCCTATCAAAACAGTGGTTGACCCCATCGCAATGATATCTGGCGGTCCCACACAAACACATATATCACCAACGACTGCGGCCGGCATTCCACCGATTAAAACAGTTGGGCATCCGGGTCCGGTAACCGGACCGCCTACATGTGGTATTGGAGGAAGGCCTGGTGTTAGCAAAGGGCATATATGCATATCGCTTATTCGTGCGGCTGGGTTACCCATAAGTTTTAAATTTAAAACACTGGTTTAATTATTCAGGTTAACGGGCTCCATCGGCTGTTTGGTTTTTGAACAGGAGTTTGGGTTGATGGTTTGGTTTCCTTTACTTCCTGTTCAATGACAAAAACACCCTGGCCCTTTCGCTTACCAATAAATTCCAATTGTGCAAGCTTCTGGAATATTTGTATATATGATTGATAGGATTGATAAATTTCATTCAGCACCATGCCGGTATCATAATGATTATAGGGTATTTGTAATATCCGCAAGGTTTGATTTTCTATTGCTCCTGGCTGCGATTCTGTCCATTCTGCAAAATAATTCAGCATTTCCTCCCGTTCTTTTTCTGCATAACATTGCTGGATGGTATGAAGATATTGCAGGTTCTCCAATAATGAAACGTACAGATAGATGGGGGCCGACTTGCCCAATATCCATTGATAATAGATTTTCTGTTTCACCAATTGCTCAAGCATTTTTTCACTGAGTTTTTGAATGCTGTTTGCCAGAACATTTGGCTGTTGCGATTGTGTTTTCGAATTTATTTTCTGAACGATCTTGATGCAATACTGCTCCCAGCTTTCCAAAGCCAGACGGAATTTAATAAACCAATCCGTTAATGCAGGCAAACTGTTCACAGCCGTACAGGCTGGAATAAAATCCTTTTGAACAACCAATTCACTATTTTGATAGCTGATTTTGCCAAGCACCAGGCTACCCGACAATTGACTTGTATTCAGCATCTCGGCCGGCAATAAATCAATCCTCATTTCGGGTTTCGTAAATGGATGCCGGGGCGGATTTTCTTCCATCAGGGGCTCACCTGTAGGTATGCGCTGAAAGGGATTAATGCTGAGAACTATATATACGTTCTGCGCCTTTGAAATTTGTAAACTGAATTTGGAAATGATGTCTTTAAAATTCGCACTGGTTTTGATCGCGTCTTTCGGCAATACCTGGATCCTGGAGCCATTCGGAGTGATTGCCTTACAAGAATTCAATTCAATATTTATCTGTTGACTGAAATCACAAAAAACAGATAGGTCCAACGATTTGTCAGCAGGCAATATGCCAAAATTATAATCGGTCAACTGCTGTGCAGCGGTATCCCTTACCTGTTCCTCCATATATTGCCCTGTTTCTTCAAAATGTTTCTTTGAAATTTTCATTCCATCTATCCAATTCACGGGCAAGTGATTCAAATCTGCTGGCATATTTTTAGCTTTTAAATAATGGTTGTATAATTCAATCTTCCTAAATAAGGCCTGTCGTTTTCTGCAATAAAAGAAGCTGAAGTTTTTGAAAAGTCCAGCTCGAAAACAATATCAGCATCAAATGGCATCAGCAAATCGCAAAGAAATTCATGAACGGATATTTTTTTGCCGCCAGGCATGTAGTCAGTAAGTCTTTCTATTTCGTGTAAATGAATGATTATGGTAAAACCAGATTGAAGTCCGGATACATGGCCCCCAAAAATACTGTCCGTACTCAATTGCATTTCGCCAAGCAAGGGTTCATCTGAAAGCTGAAAGGTGTGGGGAGCAATTTTCCTGATCTCTACGCTATCTCCTGTAATGCTTTCGAAAATAATTGTTATCAATTTTTCATTTCCGGCAATTTTGTTCAGAACCGGAATCAGTACACCCAGTTTGCTTTTCTGTAGATCGTCTAAAAATTCAGGCAAATCCCACAAGTAATCAAAAATTTCACCGGGTAAGATATTATTGGTTTCAAATAAAAATTTACGTTCTTCAACTTCTAATTTTACCCGCTGCCGGTAAAATTCATGCTCGAAGGGAAGAAAGAAAAGCCGGCTTTGTTTTTCAAGTTTATGCTGCACTTTCATTTCCCGGATAACTTCCTCCTTATCTGCATTATTGCTTGTATCTGAAACCTGGTGGAACAGGTCTTCGGGAAGCTGGTCATAAATGCCTTCGCGATTTACGGTAAAAAATAATTTTTTCTTTTTTGTCGTTTCATACTCTATTTCACTGGTATTTTCAATATCGTAATGATAATTTCTCTTGAATAAGCTATTGCTGGCCAAAACCACATCCTCTATGCTCAGGCCCTCTGATATCAGGTCTGTCAGAATAACTTCCAGCCTGATGTCAGATTGCATTCCCTGTAGAACTCTATTGAATTTCTCAAGCTTTGTCATATTTCCGCCAGATTTAACCGATAGGGGATATTGTTAACAGATTGTCTTTCTAATTTCAATTTCAAATCATATAAACGCTGTTCCCATTCATGCGGCTCCAGGCTTCCTGATTCAGGTGTGATCAGAATTTGCATGCAGCTAATAAAACCCTCCAAAGGATTCCTGCCTTTGGTATATATTTTTTTGTATTCAATGGACCTGGCGCTTTTGCCCAATTCAGTCCGCATAAATACTTTGAGGTCTTCCAGGGTAACGATGCGGTTATGGGTCAATAAGGATTTTTTATATTGGTCAATCTTTTCTGCGTCGTTGAATTTATCCCTGCCACCATAGCTTGATGTAATGAAAAAAATTGAATTGGTTGATATATTGCTGCTCTTATACGATACCAGTCGCGATCCGATGGGTATTTTATTGGCCAGTTCGCCGTTACAGCTCCAGAATTCAACCATGATCGTGCTGCCTTCTTCTTTAGATTTAATGGCGAGATAGGGATAGGAAGATTGATTTTTATTCTGCATTTTTACTTTGTCTTCAATCCGGGCGAGTACCTGGTTTAGTTCACGAATATGCTGAATCAGGAAATCTTCACCCAGCGACGAAAAAAACGAGCTTTCTTCCTTGATCAGTTCCGTCAGATTAACCAGGGTTTCATAGGAATTGCGATCATCAAATCGGTTGACGCCATGACGAAGGGTATAAGTTTCCGGCATTAAACCGGAAGGATTGGCGAAAGGAACCAGTTTAACCGGTTGTCCATGGCTGTTAGTAATATCTTTCATGGATAGAAACATGCCTTCTGTTTCCAATGGAACAATATTTAAACTCTGGGCCAACTTATAATTGAGCCGATTGAGTTTGCGATTCATCACCGGGATGGCGTTCATGCTGACAAAAACAGTATCCAGCGCCTCCGCCGGGATGGCCGGCGGGAACCGGATTTCAATCCACCACAAAGGTTCTTTTAATTCCTGTAATTCCTTTTTATCAAAAAACTGTTCAAAAGCTTTTGGATAAGACCGGCGTTTTATTTTTAATTGATCCAGTGCCGGTTTCGAAGTCAATGTTATATAGTGGCGATCAAATAATTCATTTACATGCGCCTCTATTTTTTGCATCGGATCGAATTCCGCTTCCAGGCTTGCAACTTGGGAGGCTGGGTTTTCCAATACAGGTAAACCGGTATGATGCGGGAGAGCGTTTGTTTCCATCATCCATTCCGTATAGGGCAGGTATTGGTACCAGTTACTACTTTCCGGCTGGTTCATCCAGTTGAAGAAAAAAGAAATTTCATCCAATGAATGTACTTCATCATTCAAATCCAATCCCAGCCAAACAATATGCTGATAATCTATTATTTTTTTTGCAGAAGAAGCAAGCTGTGATTTTTGAATGCCATCCGTTATGCTGAATAATTCCCTGGAGGAGGATATATATGATATGTTTCCATCAAAAATTTTTGTAGTGCAGGATGGAGAGAAAAAAAGATCGGTGTTTTGATTTTCCCTTTTTTTGTCAGTGCCCGAAGGTTTATAAAAAAACTGTGCATCCGGATTTATAATTGCAGTAGGTTCAGCAGATCTTACCTGCATGATGCCATAGGCGGGATTTACATCAATCATTCCGGGATAAAGCAATTGAGCGAGCCTCTCCAGCATACGGTTCTGTGTCTTTCCGATTTCTCCTGAAATTTTTTCAAATTCTACGGAACAGGCTTCAATCAATAAAGTAACCAGCGGATCAAAATCATCCATTTCAGATTCCGGGAAACCCCATACTTCTGCGGCCCGTTTTAACATGCGGTTGCGCACCTTTTCGCGTGTGAAATATTTCTGACTTAACTCCTCGGTTGGCATACTGTTTGGTTTTAGATCATACCGGTTCTGTACTGGTAATCCAATACGCTGTACCTGTTGTATCGATACCTGCGTTTGGGGTTGTATACTCGGTCCCCATAAACAAACAGACGGCTTTAAATGCTCCAGTCAAGTCAGCCAGCACTCCGGCTATACCCATTGGACTTAAAGCAACAGCCGCCAGCTTTATTTTCTGCCATGTATTCAGGTGAACAAAAAAGGCTACACTTCCTGTACCTCCACCAATCGTATATACTGCCGACGCGCTATAAATAACCATAAAACTTCCAAAATCACTTAAATCCAAACTACTACAACCAAAACCATAGATTGATGTACCAGTGGATACCAGAGATGTGGCGGAGGCTGTTATACTTGCCGGAAGAAGGGACAAGCCAATTCCTCCGCCAAAACCAGTACCGATTACTTTATAAGTATTGCCTTCAGGAGATTTGATATAGATACGTGCCTGACCGGCGGTTATTTCAACAGCTTCTCCATAAGTGGCCGCTAGCCCTGATGAATTATCATAAGACCAGCCTGTATCATTTAAAATAGCCATAATAATTTTTTTATCGAATTTGAATAATGAAGTAAAATAAAATTACAGCGCAGAGCCCTGAACATATTTCACCACATAATCAGGAGTGGCCTCCACAACAACGCCGTCCCAACCTACGCCATTGGCGCTGCTCAGGCTGGTACCCGATCCCCCCTGAGTGGTTTGTCCCGCCTGCACAGGAACATTTAGTGCAACAGCTAATTTGACGAGGAACATTTCTCCTGTTGTTCCCTGGCCCACCTGGCAACCTTTGAGTTCCACATGTCCGTTACCGGCAAACAGTTCAGTGAGTTTACTCAAAGAATCGGAATAGGCATCAACGTTAGAACCCCATAATGCAGAGGCGTTATCCGCACCACTTTGACTATCTGTGCCAGCTGCAATGAGTTGCCCGCCGGCCCAACCATGGCCCCATATCCTTAAAATTCTAATCTTGCCGGAGGCGGAGACATAATTGTACACATCGTCTATCATTTGTACAATCCCATTGCTCATCGGATACATTTTAAATATGGCTTCCGAATAATCTTTGACAAGCTTTTCCCGCGAGTTGCCCAGTGCGGAATCAGTCATATCAATTACATCCACTCGCATAAATTTGTGTT
>Ga0209069_10000421_pt1 | contig 19000 bp, 19 predicted proteins | sample Str013_2_FD_187202 | JGI IMG/M metagenome (GOLD analysis project Ga0209069, IMG submission 187202) | Freshwater sediment microbial communities in response to fracking from Pennsylvania, USA - Straight Creek_MetaG_SC_2013 (SPAdes) (version 2) | ecosystem: Environmental > Aquatic > Freshwater >...
GTGTTTATGGCGCTCAGCCTGGTCTTTAAGAACCCAATCCTGCCCGGCGTGTTCATGCTGTTGTGGGAAACCTTCCACGCCGTGCTGCCTTCGTGGCTCCAAAAGCTGAGTATCACTTTCTATCTGAAGCAGCTTTCACCCGTGACCTTGGCTCCGGACGGAATCATGGCGTTATTCACGGTGGTGGCTGAACCAGTGCCAGCATGGCTGGCCGTGGGCGGGTTGTTGTGTCTATCCGTGGCAATCCTGCTGCTGGCTCGCATTCTTATTCGGCGGATGGAAATCAGCTATCTGGCGGATTAAACCGATTCGCAGGTTGCGAATGTTGGAAAGGGCAAGGCCGACTTGCGCGAGCCCGCTGCCTCAAGCGCTTCCGGATGCTTGCGTGAATGAAACTCTGTTGCGGTCTGGAGCGAAGCGACAAAAGGGTGGAGCCGCCTTTCTTACATCTTGTTGAAGTAGTCCAGGATGTCCGGAGAAGTCCAGTTCACGGCGCCAATCCATTTGCGGCGGACGATGCCGTCTTTATCAATCACAAAAGTCTCGGGGACGGCCGTGGTCTTGTAGATAGTCTTGCTGTCCTGCGAAGTGTCGCGGACGGTGAGCAAGTCGACGTTGTACTTCTTCAGAAAAGCGTGGTATTTCTCCTGACTATCATCTTCGCTGATGGCCACCACGGTGATCTTCGACCCCATCTGTTTCTGCAACTGCATCAGGGAAGGCAATTCTTCAATGCACGGCACACAGTAGGTCGCCCAGAAGTTCAGGACGACTATCTTGCCTTTGAAATCGTGCAAAGAAACCTTGCGGTCTGAGTCCTGGACCGTGATGTCCGGAGCCTTACCGCCCACCAGGCCAAGCCGGGCGTTGCGGTTGCAACCGCCGAAGACGACAGCGACCAGAAAAATAAGCAGAAACCGATGCATTTTCACAGACTCTATAATAAACCGATTTCCGTGGAAATGGTCCCCCACAAGTGGCTGTCCTGGTGATGGTTCCGGGCGGCGCGACGAAGAAGACCGCCAGCGGACTCGCCATTGCAACAAATCGGTGATCATTGGAAATGAACGCACCCACGGAGCAAATCGTTCTTCAGGAACCCAAGCTGTCTTTGGCCCGGCATCTTACGTTCCCGCATCATCGCAGCGGCTGGGCTTATGCGCTGGACGCGCTCAAACCCCTGCTCAAGCCTGAGGGAGTGATAATCGATCCCTTCATCGAAGCCACGTTCTGCTGGGACCTGGAAGAGAATGAGCGTTCAGGGAAGTTGCCTTACCGCAATGACTGGATCGCCATCATTCATAATCCGCCGGGGATTCCTGAATGGCACGAGTATTATTCGGCGCCCCAATCCATTTTTGAATTGCCGGCGTGGCGTGCCAGCCAACCGTATTGCCGCGGGATTTTTGTGTTTTCAGAGACCATGCGCGCATGGCTGGGGCAAACGATTAACGTTCCGGCGGCAGCCATCGTTCATCCCACGGAGCCGGCCGATCAACATTTCACCATGGAAGCTTTCCTGGGGAATCCGGTTCGCCGCATCGTGCAGGTTGGATCGTGGTTGCGGCGGCTGCATTCCATCAGTTTGTTGAAAGTGACCAAGCTGCGAAAGACGTTACTTTCGCCGCGCCCAACGCCCGATCCTCATCTTGAGGCCCTACTGCGCCGCGAAGCTGAAAATGAGCCTTCTGCCCGAAACGCTGACTGGTCCACGGTGGAGTTTCTTTCCTACCAGGCGCCCGGTGACTACGACCATTTGTTGGCCAACCACGTGGTTTTTCTTGATCTTTATGACACGGTGGTGAACAACACCGTTTTGGAATGTATTGCGCGACGGACTCCGGTGGTCTGTAACCGCCTGCCGTCACTGGTAGAATTACTGGGTCCTGAATATCCTCTGTTTTTTTCTGATCTTGATGAGGCAGCGGCCAAAGCAGAGGATTTAACGCTGATTGAAAAGGCCCATCAACATCTCGCCGGAATACCGGACTATGCTTTTTCTCAGCGCAGTTTTCGGGACTCCGTGACCCGGACGGATATTTATCGCGGCTTGTGAACCAAGTGGGCGTCTTTCTTCTGCGCTCCAGACTTGCCGCGCTGCAAGCGGAAGCCACAAGCGGTATAAAGTTGTTGAACCTCCGCTTGTCATCCGCTCATCAAAGCGAAGGAGCGACTTGGGCTTAAGGGCCGATTTCTGATGCTTTATCTGACAAGGAAGGCAGAGTTTTCTGCCGCGCATTACTACAACAATCCGGAATTCAGTCTCGAGGAAAACCAACGCATTTTTGGTAAATGCAACAATCCTCACGGGCACGGCCACAATTACACCTTGGAAGTCACGGTAAAAGGCCAGGTGGACGCGCGCTCAGGATTCGTGGTGGACCTGAAACAGCTCAAGGACATTATGAACCGCGAGGTGATTGACGCCCTGGACCACCGCTTTCTGAACCATGAGGTGCCGGAGTTCAAGCATGCCATCCCGACTACGGAAAACCTGGCCATCGCGATATGGGACCGGCTGAACACCAAGCTGCGGACGGCCGAGTTGCATCGCATCCGCGTGTATGAAACGCCCGACCTTTTTGTGGACTACTACGGTGAGGCATGAAGGCCTATCTGACCCGGCGGTACCGTTTTTCGGCGTCGCACCGTTTGCACAGCGATTCCATGTCCGCCGAGGAGAATCAGGTGGTCTACGGCAAGTGCAATAATCCGTACGGGCACGGCCACAACTATTTTCTTGAAGTTACGGTGGCCGGGCAGGTGGATTCGCATACGGGGATGGTCTGCAATCTGGCCGACCTGGATACGTTTGTGAACGAAAAAATCGTGGAACGTTTCGGCCTTTCGAATCTCAATACGTTGCCGGAATTTCAGGGTGTGGTTCCCACCACGGAAAATCTATGTCGGGAGCTGTACCGTACATTGGAAGAAGGTTTCCACTTCGCGGACGTTGAGAAAGTCCGCGTGGAAGAGACCATGCTGAATTCATTTGAATATGCCGGTGGAAAAGAAATCCGTAAGTAGGGAGCTCAGCGTGAAGCAGGTAGCTGCGTTGAAAAAGATGACTGGCCCGGCCAATCTGTCCGGAGCCAACACGGAAGATTTACTGCGCGAATTGCTCGTGCGCCTGGGCGAAGACCCGGAGCGCGATGGCCTGATCAAAACCCCGGAACGCATGGCCAAAGCGCTGCAATACCTGACCAAGGGTAATCATGAAGATCCCGCAAGCGTACTGCAGGGCGCGCTGTTTGACGTGAACTATGACGAGATGGTCATCGTAAAAGACATTGAGATGTTCAGCTTGTGCGAACATCACGTGTTGCCGTTTTACGGCAAAGTCCACGTGGCCTATATTCCCAACGGCAAGGTCGTAGGCCTGAGCAAGATCCCGCGCCTGGTGGATATTTTCTCCCGACGCCTGCAAATCCAGGAACGGCTGACGGTGCAGATCGCCGAGACATTGCAGGAAGCCATCCAGCCGCAAGGCGTAGGCGTGGTGATTGAAGCGCGCCACATGTGCGTGATGATGCGCGGCGTGGAAAAGCAGCATTCGTCGGCGGTAACGTCGCACATGCTGGGCAGCTTCCGCTTGTCGGACAAAACGCGGAAGGAATTTCTGACGTTGATCAGGAACGGAAAGAGCGAATCGTTCTAGAAGTTCTTACCGCGGATTTGCGCGGATCAACGCGGATTACGAATCTTGTTCCTGAGAAAACCACTGCCTTCCAAGCCCAATGCCGATTCCGCAAAACTCGCCGTCATCACCGGCGGAAGCCGGGGTATTGGTCTAGCTCTTGCCCGGACGTTCGCTAAAGCTGGACATAAAGTCATCATCACCGGACGCAACGCAGCAACACTGCGTTCCGCTTCAAGCTCACTCCAGCAAGATGGACTGGAAGTCGAAACCCAGGTTTGCGACGTCACCGAAGCGTCTTCTATTGACACGGCATTTCAGCAGATCAAGCAACGGCATTCAACGATCGACGTTCTGATCAACAACGCCGGAGTTGCCCACGAACTCAAGCCCGCCGATCAACTGTCGCTTGAAACCTGGAAGCAGGTCATCGATACCAACCTGACCGGAACGTTTCTGGTAACACGAGCCGCGCTGCAGCTTATGCACGAAGGCGCGTCGATCGTGAACAACCTGTCCGTTGCAGCCGTCCAGCCGTTTGCGGGAATGTCCGCCTACAACGCTTCAAAATTTGGAGCGATGGGGTTCACGCAGGCGCTCAGAGAAGACCTGCGCAAGCGGCAGATTCGGGTGATAGGAGTGCTTCCCGGCGCCACGGACACCGATATCTGGCAGCAGTTTTGGCCAGACGCGCCGCGCGCCAAAATGGTTTCGCCAGCGACCGTAGCCGAGGCCGTGCTGCACGCCGTGTCAGCACCGGCAAATGCTTCCATCGATGAGATCAGAGTCTTGCCGGCTTCGGGCGTGCTCTGACAAAGCCTACGAGTCAGTTACTCTAACCACATTCCATACATACGCAGTCGAGACGTGGCATTGCCATGTCTCTACGTTGGACCTAGATTTCCTACGCATCCCGGGTCGGGGGAAAACGTTTCAATAGTCTTCAAACGCAAACACGTTCTTCCGCGTCGGCAGCACTTTAATTAGCAGCAATCCGCAGATGAATCCACCCACGTGGGCCCATACGGCAACTCCGCCTGCGCCTCCGGACGAGGGAAACACGGAAGCGACTCCGTTAAGAAACTGGCCGAGAAACCAGAATCCAAGAACCAGCCAGGCCGGCAGCCAGAACGCGAACAAGAGCCACCAGGTGAGCACACGGGCCCGGGGGAAGAGAATGAAGTATGCACCCATCACGCCGGCAATGGCTCCGCTGGCGCCCACGGCCGGAATGGGGGAGAGAAAATTGAAGGCAAAATGCGTGAGGTTTGCACCCAGGCCGCAAGCCATATAGAACAGTAGGTAGCTGAAATGTCCCAGACGGTCTTCCACGTTGTCCCCAAAAATGGCCAAAAACCACATGTTGAAGATGACGTGGGGCCATGAAGCGTGTAGAAAAATCGAGCTCAGGAAAGGAAAGAGCGCGTAACCGGCGGGCAACGAGCCAGTCAACCACGCGTCCACGTGCTGCGGAACCAGCGCAAACTGGCTCACGAATACCTGCTGGTTTCTGGGGCCAAGCGTCCACTCAAAGAAGTAAATCAGCAGATTCAAAGCAATAAGAAAGTACGTAACGTACGGCGTGGTGGAGCGGGGCGTGTCGTCGCGAATAGGCAGCATGTACTGATTGCTTCTTCATTATCATGCTTGATATCGGGGAGTTACTCAAGTGGACGGGGTACTGATCATCAATAAACCGGGCGGCTTCACGTCGCATGACGTGGTAGCGCGCGTGCGCCGCATCTGTGGCGAGAAGTCCGTGGGCCATCTGGGGACGCTCGATCCCATGGCCACCGGCGTCCTTCCGCTTGTGCTAGGCCGCTTTACCCGCCTCGCCCAGTTCTACAACGAATCTGACAAACGCTACGAAGGCGCGATCCGCTTTGGCCAGGCGACCGACACGTATGATGCCGAAGGCGAGCCCGCGGGCCCCGAACTTCCCGTCGATTTGACCCTGGAACAGATTCGCACCGCCGCCAAACAATTTACCGGGACAATCCAACAGATGCCACCTCCGTTTTCGGCAAAGAAAATCGCGGGTGTTCCGGCTTACAAGCTGGCCCGCAAGGGCCAGGAGGTGGAACTCAAGCCCAAAGAAGTGGAAGTGAAGGAATTGGAAATTGTGGATTGGGACTCAGCCACAAAAACGGCGCGCTTCAAAGCCTGGGTGACGTCAGGGACGTATCTACGCTCCCTCGCGCATGACTTGGGCAAAGCTCTGGGATGCGGCGCGCATTTATCGGCGCTTACGCGGACCTCTGTCCGCGAGTTTCTGCTCGAAGACGCGCATACCTTTGACGAGTTGGAACAGGCCGTCTCCGGTGGAACGCTGGACGATCTGTTCCTGCATCCGAGACTAGTCCTGCCGGAATTTCCTGCTGTGACCGCGCCGCCGGAGAGCGTTGTGCGAATCAAGAATGGCGGAGCCGTGAACCTGCCGGAGTTCAGCAAGTCGAGTCTGGTGAGAGTATTTGCCGGACAAAGGGAACTGCTGGCCATCGCGCGCCGGGTGGCGGGAACGCTGTTCCAGCCGAAAGTGGTGCTGAACGGATAAGTTCGCACCTCGCGCATCGTGCCCGGCGAAGCCAGGTAGACACAACTTGCAATCCTGCATTAAGGTTGAGCCACGCTGTAACCACTTAGCGGCAAACTGCGCCCACGCCTTACACGGGGTACTGATCCAAAATGCGTTCTGTATTCAAGTGCTTTCTTGCATTCAGCGTCTTTCTGTTTGTTGCGTCCTGGTTTACCGGACTTCCGGTTCGCGCCTGGGGTAAAAGTGGGGCGCCGCTGGCCGTGCTCCAGAAAGCTAGCCCGACTCCGAGTCCAACTCCCAGCCCGACGCCAACGCCAAAGCCGGTTCGAGTGATAGCTGTTCCAGCTCCGGCGCCGCAGAAGCCGTCGGCGAAGCCCGTCAGCACTCCCACGCCAACACCCACGCCTAAGCCGCTCCACATTACGATAGCGACTCCGACGCCGGTGCCGCATAAAACCGTTCCGTTAGGCATTACGATTGCTACGCCGACGCCAGTGCCGCATAAGACAGTTCCGTTGGGCATCACGATTGCCACACCGACGCCATTGCCACATAAGACGACTCCCGGCCCGACGCCCAATCCGTCACCTACGCAGGGCACCATCGGCATTCCGACGGGGTTACCCGGCAAGGGAAACAAAGGTCCGCAAAACGCACCGGGGCCGGTTGCCACGCCAGTGCCCGTACATGTAGGAGGCCATGGATTGCCGCAGCAGCTCGGCGGCCCTGTGGTGCCCTTATCGGCGCAACCTTCTTCCCTGAATTTCGGCGAGCTGTATAGCGGCGAATCGCGCAGTCTTACGACAAAGATTGTTCCGGGATCAGACGGCCGCGACGGCGACGCCACGATTTCTCTGGAAGGAATTTCTCCGGCCCTGGGACGAGGAGCCAATCCGGTATTCAAGATTGTCGAAGTTCAAGCGTGGGGATTGAATGCGGTTCCCGCCAAACCCACCACGAAGAATCCGGGCGTGGTTCGCGGACCGGCAACATCTTCTGGTGTGCAGTCTTCAGGCGTGCAGAAAGGCCCAACCGGCATCACCGGGATTCCGCTCAACGGCGAGCAGCCTCATCTCATCCAGAGCGTCACGCGTCCGCCATTCAAAGTTCACCTGCGGCCCGGCGACCAGCTTATTATAAAAGTGGATGCCGCGCCGGTGCTCGATCTCGCTAACGGACCAGCGTCAGGAAATTACAGCGGCCACCTTCGCGCGCAAGGCGCCGGTTGGACCGCCGATATCCCGGTCGCAGAGAACTTCCACGGACTCCGTCTGGGAGTCATGGCTACGCTGGAAGCCAATGAAGATGCAATCTATTTCCCGGAGAGCTACGTCCCGAGCCAGTCCTATCCATCACCGCTGAACATGACTTTGATCAACAGTGAGAAAGCTGAGCAGCACGTGAAAATCCACGCTACTAGCTTGCCTGGGGGTGTGAGTCTGCCATTGCAGGAGGTGGTGATCGCAGCCGGAAAAACCACCACGGTGGCGCTCCCCTTTAGCATCAAGTGGGGCGTGGGGGCCCTGGGGTTGGGCGCGAGTCAAAAGGCGCAGCTCGAGATTGCATCGGAAGCCGGGAAGAAGGCGCTGCCTTTCGTATTCACCGTGAGGCCGTCCTATAAGAGTTTCGATTACGAAGGGCACGACGGCATCGATTGGGCGGCCACGGTCACCATCTATCGTGACGGCCGCTTCAATGTCAAATACCAAGTCACCAATGACAACGTGCTATTCAGCCGGAGCTGTCAGTTCCTCTACCAGTGGAACGGTCACAAGATCTTTGGCTTCGGCGTTGTGGCCAAGAGGCGGGCCTCCACTACTGATCAGTACGGGGTCACCAACTCCTACATTCGAGAGCACTATAACCAGATGCTGGAGAAGCCTCCGGAGCTCAAGGTGACCTACAAGAACACGGGATGATAGGGAAGAGCAGGTCTGGTGACGGACAACCAAAGGTGGACTTGGACAGTTAGAGGGCAAATTTGCCTACATTCTAACGAACCGTCAAAGTTGCCGGGAAGCTGCGCGTGAGTCCGCTACGCGTGGCCGATATCCGTGAGCGAGTAAGTTCCGGCCGGAGTTCCAACGGCTTGCTGGTTGCTCGAAGAGCTTCCTCCGCAGGAAATCATCGAACCTGCCGTAAGAGCAGCCAGCATTGTGACGCTCAATGCGCTGATCCTGCCCCTTCGCTTCGACAACTTTCCATTGGACGGTTTTCCTCTTGATAAGAAGACCAGGCACGAGACGACAGCCAGAGACCATCCCCAAAATGGAGGTGCTTTGTGCAGGCTGGCAGTGGTACGTGCGGTTGTCGAGACGGCCATTTGTGCGGCGAATCCAGTGCTGGTTTCGTTCACCTTGCTCTCCGTGCACATAGTGCCGTTGGGTAATCCAGAACACGAGAAGGCAATTCCATTAAGCCCCACAACGCCGTCAGGACTGGACAACGCAAAAAAATAAGTGGCGGTCTGGCCCGCGGTCACGGTAGCGGAATTTCCGGTTGGGTTGAACGTCAGCGAGAAATCCGCGGCATCGCCCGTCAAGGGAACCGTTACCGGATTCGTGGTCCCTGTATTGGCTATGGTCAAGGTCCCCTTTTGCGGACCTGGGGTGCTGGGATTAAAGCTGACCGTGACGTTGCACGTCTGCCCCTGGGTCAGAGATGCGGTGCAATCATTGGTTTGCGAAAATCCGGCGCCGCTGATTCCTACGTTGGAAATGGTAACCGCGAGATTGCCAACGCTCACAATCTGGTCAACGCTGGTGGCTGCTGTACCCAGAGTGTCGGTGATCAAGTTGAGTTGTGCGCCGCGGGGTTGAATCATGGCGCCGACAAACCCAGTACCAGAGACCTGGAAAGTGTGTGGACTGCCGGGAGCATCGTCCACCAGAGCAAGCGTGCCTGCACGAGGTCCAGCTGCGGTGGCGTTGAACAGCATCGTAAAATTCACGCTGGTGCCCGCCGCAACTGCTCCCAGGATAACGCTTTGGCTTGGAGGGTTGGACCCAAAGGAGAAATCCCCGGTGACGGTGGCTGAGGAAATATTCAGCGTCTGCGTGCCCGGGTTCGCGATACTCACTTGCAATAGGCCGATAATTGGGCTGCCTACAGGCTGTACTTCAGGAAAAGTCAAAGGATTGGGACTTACAGTTGGCTGGGCGGATACATAGAAGGTGGAAAGCAGTAGAAGGGTGAACAGGAAAATCCGTTCCATGCGGCGTGTAAGCATAGGTATGCCTCCCTATAAGCGACTCACCTTATTGGTTGTAGGTTAGTCCCAAAGAGGTGAAATCGCAATCACTGTCAGAGAGTGTGATCCCGAACTTGCCACGTTGAGTCAGGATCAATCGAATCTGTGAGGACTTGCGCGGTAATACTCTCCTGTTGACATTCAAAAGGAAAAGGAGTCTATTCATGTTGAATGCCAACAGGAGGTTCCGGCGTTGCCGGTGATCTCCCGCGGAGACCCTTGTTTATGGACAGGTTGCGACAGCTCGGCGCGCGAATCAAAGGCTTGTTTGGCCATCACCGCCAGGACTTTGAACTGGACCAGGAAATCCGCGCTCATCTGGCGATGCTGGAAGAGGAAAACCGCCGCAAGGGGATGTCCGCGGAAGACGCCCGGCAAGCGGCACTCAAAAACTTTGGCGGCGTCACCCAGACGCAAGAAACCTACCGTGAGCAACGCGGACTGCAATTCCTGCAAAGCCTGGCACAAGATCTGCGTTATGCGTTACGCATGCTGGCGCGCAATCCTGGATTTTCCGTGGTGGTGATTGCATCTCTGGCGCTCGGCATCGGAGCCAACACGGCCATCTTCAGTGCGATTGATGCCATCATGCTGCGCCTGCTGCCGGTGGAAGACCCTCAGCAGCTCGTGATGTTGCAATGGCACGCTAAGGAATGGCCGGAAAAGTTTGTGGCTGATCTGGAAGGTAGCGGCTTTGGCGGCGAAGGCAAGGGAATGACCAGCTATTCGTTTAGCTACCCTGCCTACCAGCAGTTCAAGAGTCAGAATCATGTCTTCACCGATACGTTTGCTTTCGCCGCGAACAGTGATGCGGTCAACATCGGCATAGACGGTCGCGCGGAATCTTCGATTATCCAAGGCGTTTCGGGCAATTACTTTGCCGGGCTCGGCGTCCAGACGGTTGTGGGACGAACGATCTTGCCGGAAGACGATCAGGAATCGGCTCCAGCCGTTGCCGTTATCTCGTACAAATTCTGGCAGCAGCGCATGGGCAGCATTGCTCAAGTAGCAGGCAAGCCAGTTGTGCTGAACGGATTGCCAATCACTATTGTTGGCGTGGCGCCGCCGGATTTCTTTGGCCTGGAGCCTGGCAGCTCGCCAGGCTTCTACATTCCACTTTCCAAGTACTCGGCTGAGCAGGCCCGCAATGGGAAGACCGACAGCGGTTTGACCTTTCTTGACGATCCCAAAGTCTGGTGGATCGGTGTGATTGGCAGGTTGAAACACGGCGTGAGTCAGCAACAGGCCGAAGCCGAACTAGGTGTATCTTTTGACCAAAGCGTACGGGCCATCGTTTCTACTCCAGATCCCAACAAGCCCTTCTTGCAGGTGGCTCCGATTAAGCAAGGCCTGGATAACCTGCGCCGCGAATTTTCCAGCTCTCTGCTGTTGCTCATGTTGATGGTGGGCGCCGTGCTCTTGATTGCTTGCGGCAACGTTGCGGCCCTGTTGCTCACACGCGCCAGTTCTCGTCAGCGGGAGATAGCCGTCCGGTTAAGTCTGGGTGCGCGCCGTGGACGGCTCGTACGCCAGTTGCTGACCGAGAGCGTATTGCTCGCATTCTGCGGCGGCGCTTTGGGATTGGTCGTGGCCACATGGGCGGGCAGGGTATTGGTGGCTCTGCTTTCCAGCGGTCGCGAAAAAATCAGCCTGGAACTCCATCTGGACACCCGGGTTCTGATCTTCACCACGGGTGTCTGCATTCTCAGCGGGATACTCTTTGGTCTGGCGCCTGCATTGCGCGCCACTCGAACCGATCTGCTGAGGTCTCTGAAGCAGCCGGCCTCCGGCGCTTCCGGACGCAAGATTACCGCGGGCAAAGTCCTGGTTGCAGGCCAGGTTGCCATGTGCCTGCTTCTGTTAGTAAGCGCCGGTTTGTTGCTGCGAACGTTGAACCGGCTGCAAGGCGTGGAACTGGGTTTTGACCGGCAGAACATTTTGCTCTTCAGCGTCCGTCCTGGATTGAACGGCTACAAGGACGCGCGCCTGAACGAGTACTACCTGGAGATGCAGCGGCGGTTGCAGGCGATCCCCGGAGTGCAGTCCGTGACCTTCTCTGATCGGAATGCCATAGGCGCCGGCATGAGCATTACCGCGGGCAGTGTTCCCGGATACACGGAACCCGGTAAACGCGCGGACATTTACCGGCACATCGTGGGTCCCGATTATTTCTCTACGCTGAATATTCCCATACGCCTGGGCCGCGCTATTGGTGCGCAGGACACAACGGCGTCAGCCCCGGTTGTGGTGGTAAACCAGAAATTCGTAGATAAATACCTGCACGGCGACAACCCTCTGGGCCACGAACTAGTGCTGGGAGGCTCCAAAAAAGAAGTGCGCTATGCCATTGTGGGGGTTGCCAACGACGTAAAGTACGCCCGGATTCGCGAAGACGTGCCGCCCACGGCCTACTTCTCGCATCAGCAGCTGTTCAATTCAGCAGGATACCTGGAGGACGTGAAAGCATACTCCTGGCCGTTCATGACTTTCACCGTGAAAAGCACACAAGCCGGCATGCCCGGCCTGGTGGCCAGCGTCCGTCGCGAAGCGGCCGCCGTAGACAAAGACGTACCCGTGGTGGACGTGAAAACCGAAACGCAGGTGGTGGACGAAGTCTTGTTCATGGAGCGGACGTTTGCTGCCCTAAGCTCTACTTTCAGCTTTCTTGCGTTGCTGCTGGGCTGCGTTGGGCTTTATGGAACCATGGCCTACGCTGTCGCCCGCCGGACCAATGAGATTGGCATCCGCATGGCCCTGGGCGCAGGGCGCGGCATCATCCTGAAGATGGTCTTGCGGGAAACGGCGTTCATAGTACTGGCGGGAGTCTTGGTTGGCCTGCCTGCCGCTTGGGCAACTACCACGTTGCTCAAGAAGCAACTTTTTGGTTTGGGGCCACACGATCCGGCAAGCATTGCGCTGGCGGTGGCGGCGACATTGGTAGTGACGGCGATCGCCGGTTACGTCCCAGCCAGAAGAGCTTCGCGGGTGGACCCGATGGTGGCATTGCGTTATGAATAATGGCTACAACTGATCACACGCCCGCAGTGAAGCCTGCCACGTAGGACTGCAGGTTCGCTTGGTCATCAAATAGCTCAGGTCTGGAAAAAGGATTCAGGAAGAAATACGAATTCTGCCCCTGCACATAGACGTCATAGCCGGGACGGAAGAGCCTGTACGTTTCCACGGAAACGTGCGCCGAGCGTTTTGCGTTGCCTGGGCCTTGCAGCAACCCCAGGATACACTCCTTGGCTCGTTCGGAGTCCGTCTCGATACATGCTTCGTCATAGTCTCCGTTGCCCAGCGAGACCGTTAAAGCGAAAAGGATCTTGTCATCAGCCAGAGACAGGGCACCAGGCTTTAGGAGCTGAGGCTCCGCCCCTCGCCAATCGCGAAACCATTCAGTGAGGAGAATCTTCATAATCGAAATCCAAATAGGTCCATGAGCCTCCCCAGCCGCAAACATTCAGTGTCCGATAACGGATATTATGTAAAACGCTGATTTCGGCCCTGAAAACCGGGCCTAATTCACGTCTGTTTCGTGCAGTAGCCGCTTAAGGTCTTCCCTGAATTGCTGGAGTTCGGCAATCATTTCGGCCGTGGCTTCCACGATTTCTTCCTTGTGAACGAAGACTTTTCGTCCACTGCGTTCAACGAGCGGTCCCAGGCTTTCTCCCATGCGTTTGCCTACGTTGCCCAGGATCTGAAGCCCGTCCTGGCTGGGGACCAGCAGCGCCACGTAGCCGCCACGCTGGACGCCGATGGCATTGGGAAACCGATCAAAGGTTTCGAGTTCAAAGCCTGCCATGTACAGCTTCTGGAGTATTTCTTCGGGTGCTGGCATGAACTTTAACCCTGAACCACCATCTCACCCACCAGGCTGTTGGGAAAGCTCTTGGTGACCCGGGCGTTAACATAACTACCTATGGATGGTGTGTGTTCTGGCGGAGCTGTGAAGTTTAAGGTTACATTTTGCGAAGTCCTGCCATTCACTTGTCCGCGGGCTTCATTGAATCCTTCAACCATTACTTCAAATATCTTGCCCACCTGTTTCTCGTAATTAACCCGCTGGATTTCGCGCTGACGATCCAAGAGAATCTGCAGTCGCCGCGCTTTTTCTTCGTCCGGAATGCTGTCTTCCATGGTGATGGCCGGCGTGTTGGGACGCGGCGAGTATTTGAACCCGAACACGGCATCAAACTGGCACTCATGCATCAGGGTGATGGTCTCTTCAAAGTCAGCCGGGGTCTCGCCGGGAAATCCAACGATCAGGTCCGTAGTAAGGGCAATCTGCCGCTTGGAGGCCTTGATCCAGGAAACCTTCTCCAGGTACATCTCGCGAGTGTATTCCCTATGCATTGCGTTCAGCACGCGCGAAGAGCCGCTCTGCACCGGCAAATGGACGTGGTCGCACAGCGTGGGTAGAGCGTCAATGGCTTCAATGATGTCCCGGCTGAAATGCCGTGGGTGCGACGTGGTGAAGCGGACGCGGCGGATTCCCGGCAGTTCGCCCACGGCGTAAAGCAGCTCGGCAAAAGTCTTTTTGCCCAGCGGATCGGCAAAGGCATTTACGTTCTGGCCCAGTAGTTGAATGTCGGTATAGCCCAGGTCGGCCATCTTGCGCGCTTCGGCCAGCACGGAGTCTGACGTCCGGCTGCGCTCTTTGCCGCGCGTATAGGGAACCACGCAGTAGGCGCAGAATTTGTCACAGCCTTCAATGATGGTGATGTATCCGCGATGCGGGTTGGTGCGGGCGGTGAACTCGGTTTCAAAGGTCAGGTCAGTCTGGCGGTCGTCCAGTCCGGTGATGCGCGTGTTCCCTGCTTCCAGTTGCACTAGCATCTGCGGCAGGTTGTTGTACGAAGCCGAGCCGGCGACGAGCGAAACGTACGGGGCTTTTTCGAAAATCTTCTCGCCTTCCTGCTGCGCGACGCAACCGAGGACCGCAAATTTCTTGCCTTGCTTCTGGAACTTCTTGTAGTCGTTGAGACGATTGAACACCTTCTGCTCGGCCTTATCGCGGATGGAGCAGGTGTTGTAGAAGATCAAGTCGGCTTCTTCCACGGTATCCACTTGACGATAGCCCTGGCGCAGCAGGGTGCCAATGACTTTTTCCGAGTCATGGACGTTCATCTGGCAGCCAAAGGTTTCCAGGTAGAAAGTCTTGTGGGCGGCGGCGTTCGGCGGTTCAGCGACGCTCGAAATCGTGTTTTGTGGATTGTCCGGCACTTGTGCAAGTATAACGCAGAGCCAAACGGACGTAGCTTTTCTGATATCGTTTCAATCGTGTTTCACGTTGAGCTAAATAAATGAAAGACACCTCTGGCAAAGGTCTTGAGGACCTTGTCCGCAGCATTGAAAAATTCTTGCTTCCTGAAGGGTTTACGGTCGAAGTGAGAGAACGAGTATTCGCAGAAGATGGCCAGCAGCTCGCAGAGTTTGACGTTGTCATCAAGGGAAACCTGGGGGCGTCATCCGTCAGTTGGCTAATTCAGTGCCGTGATCGCCCGTCCAGTGGCCCGGCACCTGGCGAGTGGATAGAGCAACTTGTCACGCGTCGACAGCGCTTTAACTTCGATAAAGTCTTTGCCGTTTCCACCACAGGCTTTTCTCGATCGGCAAAAGATTGTGCACAGCAGTTCGGCGTAACTCTTCGCACAGTTGAGAATGTCGCCGAAATCCGTACTGATTTTCAAGTGCATGGCTTCTACTACCAGTTCTCGGGATTTGAGTTTCTCGGGCCGATCCGTGGAGAGTTGGAGGACACTAAACGCCAAATCAACGTAGACCTTCAGCGACCTCTGCTTAAGCGTGTTGGTGAAATGCATTTTGAACCTCTTCCAATATTTGTTACTCGAAACCGCACAAGTAAACCATTACCAGATCGTGGAATCGAATTTCTCTGCTTTGCATACCCAGGTTGGGTCCAACTTCTACTAGGTACTGAAGTAGTGCGCGTCAAAAACATCCACATCCCTCTCCAAATAAAATACTCGACGGTTTACAGCAAAGCTCTATTTGCTAGGGTGTATTCCGAAGGTGATCGAGCAATTTGGGCCGAAGCATCTTTCGAGGCCGACTCGCCGAAAGGAAAAGTCATTACTCGCATGCAAGTTTTCAAGCAGTATGACAAAATGAGCGCCAAGATATTCAATGACTCCACGCCGGATGGTTATTATGTTGACAGAATTGCAATTTACGGCTGGAACAACCAAAAGAAATAACAGCCTAGGGCAGAATAGAAATAGATTCCAACGAACAATCCCGATGGGACATGCGCTACACGGAGAGTCCCGAGTCATGGACCGAGCCGGATGACTTCCTGCAGCGCGCGTATTCTGAATTTCTATTCAAAATCCCTCCGGGCAATGCTCTGGACCTGGCTGGCGGCGCGGGAAGAAACTCCGTCTATTTGTTGGAGCGCGGGTGGAACGTGACGCTGATGGACATATCGGAAGTAGGGTTGGCACTGGCGAAAGAAAAAGCAGCAAAGGCGCACAGGCAGGAGTGCCTGTGCCACACGGGTCTCGGTTGCCCGTCGTTTCTTGAAGCTTCCCAGATCGACCTCAACACCGTCACCGACCTCGGCACCGACCAATTTGACCTGATCGTGTGCTTCTATTTTCTTCGCAGGGAACTCTTCCCTGCCATTCTGCGTGCGCTCAAGCCCGGCGGATTCTTGGTCTATCGGACGTATACGATTGATCGCATGAAAGTGGCCGGTGGACCTGATGATCCGAAATACTTGTTGCAACCGAATGAATTGCTGCGGGCATTCTCGTCGCTACGAGTGATGGATTATCACGAGACAACGGAAGGCAAAGCGGCGGCGGAACTGATTGCCTGGAAGTCTTGAAGTCTATGCTCTCGATTCGCGACTCTTGATGTCAGCTCGGCTATCCATCATACTTTCTTCCATGCCTGCTCAACTGAGTCCTGACCTGATGGACCTGTGCCGCGCAATCATCAACCGTGACGAAAACCGGGTGGTGGCACTGCTGGCGGCCAAGCCGTCCCTTGGGAAGGAATCGCTGGCCACCGGGGCTTCCCGGACCGCAGCGGCAGAATTCTACTTCCAACAGATCGCACACTACCTTTATGCAGGTGACACTCCACTGCATGCCGCAGCGGCTGCGTACCAGCCGGGAATCGGGGAGTTGCTGATCCGGCACGGCGCGGATGTTTCCGCAAGAAACCGTAGAGGTGCGCAGCCCCTGCACTACGCCGGCGGATGGGAGTCCAGTGATAAAGACGTGGAATCCGGAGGCGCAGGCCGAGACGATTATCTTTCTAATTGGCGCGGGGGCGGACCCAAATTCTACGGACAAAAGCGGCGTGACGGCGCTGCATCGGGCAGTGCGCCAACGATGCTCCTCGGCCGTGGAAGCCCTGCTGATTCACGGCGCCAACGCGCGGCTGAAGAACACAAGTGGATCAACTCCATTGCATCTGGCCGTCCAGAACACCGGACGAGGCGGCAGCGGGCAGCCGGAAGCGCAAGCGCAGCAAAAGCAGATCATTCAGCTTCTTCTCCGGGCTGGAGCCAGCCCGCTGGATCGCGACGCAAACGGCAAGACCGTAAAACAATCCATTAAGAGTGAATGGTTGGCCGCGCTGCTTTGACCGACGATTACTTTGAAAGAGCAGGGCCAGCCGGAAAACTGCCCGGCGCTGCTAGAATCAAGTCGTCCCCATGTCCAAGCCCACACCAGCCTCCGGCCATTCCGATCACATCGGCAAAGATCATCCCATACAGAACGAGTGCTTCGCCTGCGGGCTTGCCAACGCTGATGGTATGCAGCTGGAATTCTTCTTTGACGAAGACGCGCACACCGCTTTCTGCAATTTCAACCTGGCGAAAAAGTATCAGGGGCCTCCCGGACACTCGCACGGCGGCATTATTGCCACCATCCTCGATGAAGCGATGGGCAAAGTGAACAAGTTGCGGAAAGTGCTCGCGCTCACCAAGTCAATGAACATCGAGTATCTCAAGCCGGTTCCGCTGGGCAAAGACCTCACGGTTACCGGACGTGAACAAAAGGTCGAGGGCCGCTTGCACACGAATGCCGCCGAAATCACTGATGCGAGCGGCGCCGTTCTGGCCCGCAGCGTGGGCGTTTTTGTCGCTGTAGACATAGGCAAGATGTTTTCTCGCCAGTTGCAGGCGGAAGACTGAGCTGTCGTCCTGGCAGAACACCTACCACGGAGACACGGAGAAATTCGGGTTTTACCTCCCAATACTTAAAAATCCTCCTTCTCAACAGCAGAAAATCCACCGCGGAGACGCGGAGGCGCGGAGAAAACCCAGCTTGGGGTTTGGTTGGATTGCGAGGCATCTTCGACCTTGAGCCCTATTTGATTTGATGCGGGCCAGTGGCCTCAAATAACCTGACCTGTTTGTTCTTCTCCGCGTCTCCGTGCCTCCGTGGTGAGCTTTTGCGTTTGCCCCGCGCAAACCATCTGAATCCAAGCCGCGCAATCTGCAATCCAAAAGTGCATAAAACGATTTTCGTGCCGTTTTGGAAACAAGCGGCACGGGGGTACTCGGAACGGCTACGTCGCGCTAGAATAGAAGGTTAGAAGGTTCACACAAAGGTTTTGCCGGGCCACTGGTAAGTGCGACGGCGCAGGGAGTCAAAAATGTCTAAATCGCAGCGCACAAGCGGCGGCCGTTCCAAACCTCGTGGCATGAAGACGAGTTCCAACGGACATAGAAAAATCCGTGGTCATGCCGATGCGCCGAATGGCGCCGAACCGGCCATGATCAGCACCGGCCTGCGGCTCAAGACGGGCCTGGCGGAAATGCTTAAAGGCGGCGTGATCATGGACGTGACCGACGCCGTGCAAGCCAAGATCGCCGAGCAAGCCGGCGCCTGCGCCGTGATGGCGCTAGAGCGCGTGCCGGCCCAGATCCGCGCGCAAGGCGGCGTGGCCCGCATGGCGTCCCCGAAGAAGATTAAGGAGATCATGGATACGGTCTCCATTCCGGTGATGGCCAAATGCCGCATCGGACACTTTGCCGAAGCCCAGATTCTTCAGGAACTCGGAGTGGACTACGTGGACGAGTCCGAAGTGCTCACCCCGGCCGACGAGGCCCACCACGTGGACAAACACGCCTTCAAGGTCCCGTTTGTCTGCGGCGCCCGTAACCTGGGTGAAGCTCTGCGGCGCATCGTTGAAGGCGCATGCATGATCCGTACCAAGGGCGAAGCGGGTACTGGAGACGTGGTTCATGCCGTGAAACACTTGCGCCAAATCATCCATGATATGAAGCAGTTAACGGTATTGTCTGAACAGGAACTTTATGCTCAGGCCAAGGAGTTGCAGGCACCCTATGAGCTGGTTCGCTGGGTAGCGAAGAACGGTAAACTCCCTGTCCCGAACTTCTCCGCCGGCGGCATAGCCACTCCGGCAGACGCGGCGTTGGTTCGCCAGCTGGGAGCGGAAGCTGTGTTCGTCGGCTCTGGAATCTTCATGGCTGACCTGACCAATTTCGGCGATCCGGCCGAAGCCGAGAAGCGCGCGAAAGCGATCGTCCGCGCCACGACGCATTTCGACGACGCTAAAGTGTTACTTGAAG